>Ga0181516_10000415_pt1 | contig 39873 bp, 30 predicted proteins | sample PEATcosm2014_Bin_25_FD_121104 | JGI IMG/M metagenome (GOLD analysis project Ga0181516, IMG submission 121104) | Peatland microbial communities from MTU Mesocosm Facility, Houghton, MI, USA - PEATcosm2014_Bin01_10_metaG | ecosystem: Environmental > Terrestrial > Soil > Wetlands > Peat | place... | reverse complement strand
CTCAGTCAGCCTTAGCTCTCCATTGCGGTCGAAAGTTGCGGGCATTTGGTTCACAGAATCCAGAGAAGAGGACTCTGTGCGCGGCGTCGAACTGCATCCAGACATCTGACACAGAAACGAACGGCAACAAACACTCCACGTGGTGGAAAAACACCAAGGCCGCCGAATCTCATCGATCCGGCGGCCTTGATTGCTGGGGAGGGTGGTTTGGGGAAGGTGCGGAAGCGCGCCTTACGGGATGCGGATCACCGTGCGGATCTGGAAGTTCGAACTGTTCACCAGCACGTAGTTGCCATCCACCATGCGCCATTCGTATCCACGCGGCGGAGCGGCCAGGTGATATTGGTGGTAGTCCACCTTCTCGGCGCGATCCCAGTCTTCGTGCTTGATGACTGCGCCCCTCTTCCATTCCTTGTGCTGCACATACGCGTGGTTGTCGTGATGGTCCTGGGCAATTGCAACGCCGCCCATAAGGCTTGCGGAAAGCACCGCGAGAGCTAATCCAGAGTACAGCTTTTTCATGAGAATCTCCTGCGTCCCTAAGATGCCCCCGTCGCAGCATCCGTTGTGTGCCCTGCCCGACATACACCCGCCGCGCGCAGTCTGACGCGTTCGCTCTGGAGTCTCAAGCACGTGCTCTTGAGAGGGAGCAGGAGCGGGGTACCCGCGAAGTGGGTCGAGGCCCCTGAATGCCGCGCGCCTCATGGCCGGGCTTCAGCCCCGGGCATTCGGCCTCCGATCTTTCGTCCCCGCATGACCCAGCTGAAAGCTGGGGTCTGCGCGAAGCGCGTCTGCCGCACCGCAGGTGCCGCGAAGCGCGTCTGGCCGCACCGCAGGTGCTTGTCAATAGGCAATTCGAAAAATAATTTGCAACTCATTGATTCCATTACAAATTTCCTTGATCGATTTTGCGTATTAATTAGCTCGATTAGCGCACAATAGAAGAGTAGCTAAAAAACGAGGGCATGGGAACCAATTCCCATGCCCTTTTGCTTTTCAGCAGCAAATCGATGGAGAGGAAAGGAGTGAAAATGACGTTTTCGTCAAACGTTCGCCAGAACCGGCAAGGGTTCGAAGCATTTACTGATTCCAAAAGCGTTAGTCGAGGGCCAAATGCACATCCCTCCCCTACCCCTTTCGCTCCCTCTTCGCCCTTATTGCCTCAGTTTCAATGCAGTTCCGCACTGCGCGAAGCACGCAATTGCCGAGGCGTCAGCGTCACGCGAAGCGATTGCCTGGACGGCCAGTCCCCGCAGGTGCACACCGCTAACTCCGCTAACACCGCTGGGGTTAAAGCTGTACCGCTGTATGCGCGGCCTGCACAAGTCCTTCCGCAGCACCAGTTGCCACACGAGAATTTCCAAGTTAGCAACGACAATTTCTCCTGTATTCCTGTACGGGCGGAGTTGGCCCCACCGCAGGCGCCTCAGAAGAGATCCTTCGCCGCCGTCCCGCCGTCCAGCGCAATCAGTTTCCTGAACGCGGTCGCCATGTGGTCCTGGAAGTTCGGTTCCTCGTCGGCCTTGGGCTCAGAGAAGAGGAAGCGCGCGCGGTTCGTCGGCATCATCGGGTCCACCGCGCTCACGTTGTTATAGCAGGTGCGCGCCGGCTTGCCGATCGTGGAGATCATAGTCAGCCGCAGCAGTTTTTCGCGCGTCCGATCCGAGTCGCTCGGATCAAAGACGTCCCACACCATGTTGTTCGCGTCGAGCGCGCTGATAAAGAATTCGCAGCGTCCATTCGGTGTCGCCACCGTCAACACCTTGGTCGTTGTGTCGTACGCAACTTCGAGATTGTCGTTCATGCCGTCGTTCGGCGTCAGCGCCAGCAGCGCACCGCGAATATATTCCACCAGCTCCGGCTCCGTCGGCTCGGGCTTCGGCGGAGCGGCCGCTTTCTTGTGGCTCGCCGTTTGCGCGGCGCACAACGGCACGATCGCGAGCAGTGCGGCGGCGCAGATGCGTGCAAGGGTCGTCATGGGCAGCTTCGAGCGATGCTCCTTTTATGGCTTGCGAAGAGTATAGCGGTTACGCCGTTGAATTCTGCACCATCGCGAGCGGACGCGTACGGTCCGTTCGTAATGTCGGCACAGCCGCAAGCAATTCGCGCGTGTAACTGTTCTGCGGATGAGTCAGCACGTTGTTGACGGCGCCGCTTTCGACGATCCGCCCCGCCCGCATCACAGCCACCCGGCTCGCCACCTGGCTCACCACGGCCAGATCGTGCGAGATGAAGAGCATCGCCAGCCCGTGGTCGTGCTGCAGTTTGGCCAGCAGCGCGAGAATCTGCGCCTGCACCGTGACGTCCAACGCCGTCGTTGGCTCGTCCGCAATCAGCAACCGCGGCTTGTTGATCAGCGCCATTGCAATCAGTATGCGCTGCCGTTGGCCGCCCGAGAACTGATGTGGATAGTCGTTGAATCGCCGTTCAACCGCGGGGATCGCAACTTCTTCGAGCGCTTCGAGCGCGCGCCGTTTCGATTCGCGCCGCGTGAATGAGGCTGCGTGCGCTTCGGCGCACTCTGCAACCTGCCGCCCAATCGTCATCACGGGATTGAGCGCGGTCATCGGCTCTTGAAAGATCATCGCGATTTCGCGGCCGCGCAGTCGGCGCATCGCGCTCGGCGCTTCACGCAACAGATCGGCTGTCCTTGCAGCTTCTTGATTCTTTTTCTCGCCGCTCCACAGAATCTCTCCCGAAACTCTTGCCGACGGCGGCAGCAGTCCGGGAATCGCCAACGCGGTCGCGCTTTTCCCCGAGCCCGATTCGCCCACCAGGCCCAGCACTTCGCCCTCGTCGATCTCAAGACTCACTCCGCGCACGGCTTCCGCCGATCCGAAGTCAATCTTCAAGTCGCGAATCTCAAGCAGCGGCAGCATAGATTCATCGTATCTGAAGTCTTCGGCACCAATGCAGAAAGACCGCGCGGAATGAGGCACTTGTCGGCTCCTGGAACGCAACGTGCGCGTCAAGCTCTGTCGCGATAAGCAACGCGCGGCCACTGCCCGTCATCTGACTCGCTTAGTTCGGAGGAATACAAAATGAATTCAAAATGGATTGGTTTATCAGTACTTGCTGTTTCTGTGGCTCTCATCGCTCCCGCCAAAGTCAAAGCAATCGGCGTGCCCGCAACTCCGGTTGCCGGCTACGCGCAGGACCACGGCGATTGGGATCAGCCGCCGCAAGAGTTTCGCGACATTCAGCGTCAAGGATTTCATGATGGGGTGGAGGGGGCCCGCAAAGACTTCAACAACCACCGCCGGCCCGATGTCAATAACCGCGATGAATATCGTCACCCCCACGTGCCACGCAGCGACCGCGATGACTATCGCGAGGGGTTCCGCCGCGGCTACGAGACGGGAGTCGCGCACCTCTACGGACCCGACCATCACTACTAAGCAAGTCGATATCTCCGAGTCGGACGATGCCTGGTCGAGAGCAGATCAGGCATCTCTATTTTGCAACTCGCGAATTAGTGGCTGATTTTTGTTGGCCGAGGATGTTCGACGACCGGCGATGCGCCGTTGAGGAATGCCGGATCCATCGACGCAATATCCACGCGGAAACTGGCACTGTCCGCCGTAGGAAAGTTCGCAGGAGCTTTTTGCGTCACGTTGCCAGTGGCGGCCCACTCAGTGCCTCGCTGCAAAAGCGTGATGAATCCCACGCAGCTCATGGCCGCAACATCGTGACCCAGCGTCGTGTGAAAGACTCGGCCTTTGCCGTAGCGCACCACCACCGCCATCGGCTCATCATGTCCGGTGCCTTTGTTTTTGGGGTCTGAGTGCGCGGTGGCCAGCACGGTCATGTTCTTGCCCGGCCCGCGCAGGGAGTCATAGAGTTCGTCGGCGGTATGCATCCATATTGGAGGCAGCCCTCGCATGATGGGGTGCTCAGGTTCGCGAGCGACCACTTGAAATGGGAGCCTGTTCCCGTGGTTCCCCGCTGATCCTGGCGATGTGTCCGACACAAGTTTGCCGTTGTCGAAGTACCAGTGCGGGCCGGCCTGTTCATTTCTGCCGCGCCAACCGCCAATGCCGATCATCAGATTGTAGGCGGGCCAGGTGGGAAACGCATTGTCGGCTGCGTGAACCACAACCAGGCCGCCGCCATCGTCGACGAATCGTTCGAACTGCGATCGCAGCGGCTCGGGCCAATCTGGAGAATCGTCGTTCGATACGATGACCTGGTACTCGCTGAAATCAGGATGAAACGTGCTGAAGTCCCCATCGTGCGCTGGAACTGTCACGACCGTCACCTGAAAAAGCCCAGTCTCCTCCAGTTCCTCACGAAGCACAGGCGTGGTAAGCCTCCAGTTGTGCCATGGACCGCCGCTCTCGCCGTCAAGCAACAGCACGCGAATCGGCCTCGATGACGCAGGATGGTTACGGTTTGACTGGGCTTGCATGAATGGAAGAGCAAAGGCGAATCCGAGAGGCGCAATCAATCGGAGAAATCTCATTGTGAGCATGGGTTAGGTCCGAATTGAGTATAGACGCTCCGTGTAGACGCAATCTGCAAGCCGCTTTCATATAGGCTTTTCGATCTAAAAGGAAATCCGCCGGGAGCAGTAGAATTACCTCGCTCCGCGGCGGATCCCTGGCTCATTGCCCAGTTATCAGAATTGAAGATGAACCAGAAATTCAATTACACGGCCGGCGTCCCCGCCTTGCGCATATCCAAATGTTGCGCTCTGAATATTCGCGCCGGGGTTGGCGTTTCCATTGGTGATAGGCTGCAGTTGCAGCTTGTTAAATGCGTTGAAGAAGTTTGCCTGGAACTTGATCACCCCGGTATGCCCCAGCGTCTCGATGCTGACTTCCTTTGAGGCGCTGATATCGGTGTCGAAGAAGCAAGGCCCCACAAAGCTGTTGCGGCCAATGCCTGGAACATACGTAATGGTGCTGGCTGGCGGAGTGATGTCAAAGTAGGCTGGACCTCCTTTGGGAAAGTTCGATCCGGTCTGGAATGCGCTGGATGAGCAACTGCTGCCAGCTCCACCGTAGTAAGCAAGGGGGCGCGTCGGGCTGACGACCCCGGAACCCAACTCATTGGCCGTGGTAGTCAGGTTATAGGTCACGGGCGTCCAGGGAAAGCCCGTATGGTAAGTCACGATTGTGTTAACTCTCCATCCATTGGCCAAAGCCTTAACTGCCGCATTACCCGAGTGGACATGGGGCAGCTCATAGAGCCCGACGACAGTAATGCGGTGCTTTGCGTTGTAGTCCGAGGGGCCCCACTCCGTCGCATTGTCGGCCGGGTCGGTCTGGTTCGCATTGGAGTCTGCGCCGTCCCCATTCGATACCTGGTCCAGAGATTTGGAGTAGGTATAGTTGATGCTGAAGCTGAGGTTATGCAAGAAGTTCCTCGACAAGAATGCATTCAGCGCGTTGTAACTCTCATTCGAATCTGTCTGTGCAAAGTAAGCGGCGTAGACAGGTGAATTGACCGTGGAGTAAAGAAAGTCCTGGTTAACCAAGCGAGCATAATTGTGGCCTACGCTGCCTGCATATCCAAGAGTCAGCGCCATCTGGTAGGGCAGCTGATACTGCGTCTCCAGGGAGAAAAGATAACTCATGGGATACTTCAGGTTAGGAAGGGCGCCATAAACCTCAACCTGCGCGCCTCCGTTGGGGAATCCCGCTGCGTCGACGCCGGTCTTCAGCGCCGGATTAGCTGGAAAACTGGTCGGTGAATTGCTGCTGCCTATCGCGTAGATGATTCCGGCCGTGTTCCCATTGCCTCCACAGCAGAGCCCGAAGTTGGCAATATTTGGGCCGTCCTCGAGAGCTGTGTTGAACAATGCAATATCCAGATGGTTAAAGGCCATTCCAAATCCGCCGCGGATCACCAACTTACTATTTAATGCAGTTGGGTTATAAGCGAACCCTATCTTTGGAGCAAAGTTGTAAGGCCTGAAGTTCCACAAATGATTCCGTGGCACCAGGGTCATGCCACTTAGTTCGCTGCCTACGGGCCCCAGGACTGGATAGTTGATCTTGAACCCTTTGTTCGCCAGTGGAGTAAACTCTTCCCAGCGCAGGCCCATGTTCAGCGTCAGAGAGGGTGTTAGCTTCCAATCGTGTTGGCCATAAACTGCATAATCCTGCGAGCGGAAATAACGCTGCGTCTCGGCAGTGCCGCCAGTGTTGGGATTGGCATAAACCGCTTCATATACCGATGCGTCATTGGCCATTGCCCAAAGACCTTGCATAGCATAAGTCGGACGTTCATACCCGAATAGGTTATCGTTGTCCTGCTCGTACCTGGCCTCTCCCCCAATGCGCAGCGTGTGCGCGCCCCACGTATGAGTCAGCAGGTCGCGGCCTTCAAAGGTATTCTCTGCAAAAGCCGCCGGCGTCGTGTTCGAAGCCATCACACCGTACTGAATGGCAAAGGGCAGCGTCTGCACGTTGATATAGGGAATCCCATAGTCGATCAGGGTACCCGCATCGGTCAATTCATTATCGGCAAAGCGCGTTCCATTGCCGCGCAACTCATTGAGCCAGCTCGACGAGAAAGTGTGAATATAGATTCCGGTTCCAGCCGTATTCTGCGGCTTGAAAGGCACGTCTGAGCCAGGGCGCGAACCCGCCGTGCCAGAGGTACCGTAATTATCCAGCTTAGTCAGATAGAAGCTGCCAGTTAGTTGATCTTTAGGTGTGAGATACCAGTCACCGCGACCGTTAAACTGATTGCCATGGCTGTGCGTGGGCACGGATAGCTGCGCATTTTCAACGTCAGCTATTCCGTCAAGTCCGCCGCCAGTGGCAAGGTTGGCAGGGAAGACACCAAGCTGCGAAGCGCCTCCCGGGGTCAGCGAACCAATATCTAGCCCGCCTGTAACCACTTGGCAGTCGCCTGTGCCGAAACCATCGCAACTCGGCGTCAGCACATTCGTGACGCGAGGCACGATGCCTGGGGTGGCCAGTATTGCTGCGGAGACTCCACCGGGACGATCGGCGACGACGGCCTGCCTGTACGCAGCCGTCTCAACATAACCCGTCTCAATGTTATCGTTCCCAGTCTTGTAGCCCTCATACGAGGCGAAAAGAAATGCCTTGTTTTTCCAAAGCGGACCGCCCAATGAGCCTGCATAGGTGCGCGCTTTGTTGTCGACGCGGACAGGCAGTGCGCCGGAGGGGCCACCCCAACGGTTATAGGCGTTCAGGCCTGGCTCGTCATATTGAAAGAATCCCGACCCATGAAGTTGGTTACTGCCGCTCTTGGTGACAACCTTGATCTGCGCACCTGAGTTACGCCCATCGACGGCGTCATAGGAGGTCGAGATCACCGTCATCTGACCAACCGCTTCGGTATTCGGCGTAACTACGGCCGACCCGCCGTGTGTAAGTGAGTTGACACTGACACCATCGATCATGAAGTTATTGTCTGCCTGACGTTGCCCGTCTGCAGTGATCTGAACCTGGTTCTCAGTCTGGAATATTCCGGAGTTCGATCCGCCCGGACCAGCAGCATTGGGCAGAAGGTTGGAGGTGCCCGTGCCTGAACGCGATCCATCGCCGGTAATGCCCGGCGCCGTGCGCAAAAGTTCATAAGGATCGCTGCCGTAGGTGGGAAGATTCTGAATCTCTACCGCATCGATCGTTGTCCTGATGCTTGCATCGGCTGTCTGCAGCAGCGGCGTTTCATTTGCGGATACGGTCACCGTCTCAGCTTTACTGCCCGGCGTGAGCGTCACATTAAAGCTGCGAGGACTCTCGGCTTCGAGGGCAACATCTGCAAAGTCACTTTCCGCGAAGCCCGCTGCCACGACCGTCAACCTGTAATGCCCCGCCGGCAGCTCGTTGAAGGTGTAAGCACCCGAGCCTGAAGTGACAACGACAATCTTCTGATTGGTGGCTAGATTGGTCAGGGTCGCAGTCGCGTTGGGAATAACCGAACCCGTCGAATCCTGAACCGTCCCAGACAGGCTTGAACTGAATTGAGCCTTCACTTGAGGACCCGACAACAATAGCATTACGGCAGCAAGCCACACGCCGTTGCGCAGGGTTTTCTGCGCGAGCATTTCAACTGCGCCTATCCAGCGCTTTGAACCCGTATCATGATCTTTCCTTTGCATCGCTACCTCCTTGAATTACTTCTTGAAAGGGCCGTTAAGGTCTCTTGTTATTCGCGGGATCGCTTCTCGCTCAACGATTTGCGCAAGAACGAGCTCGAGATTTAAGCGTCATTTTGGGAGTTCGATGGGACTTATAGGTCGAACCCGATTGCAGCGCGCTGGATCGGAGTCGGCGAATGAGTACAAGGTTTCCCCTTTGTTGTAGATGCCCAATCAGAGGATCGCGTCCAAGGCTGTGCAAGAGAATTCGCGTACTTCCTGGAACTGAGCAACTTTATAGACAGACAGCGCGCATTCTAGTCACAATCAATTACACCCCCAGGCAGCCAATGTGGCGTTGTTCTCATCTAACCCAAAAGGTTTTCGTCGGGCGGAGCGGCTCAGCAGAGCGCTCGTATCTAAGCCTGCGACAGAGAAATCACAAGAGGAAGGGCAGGAGGCCGCGTTTCCCGTCGCGACCGACACTTATGCGATCGCGCTTCACTCGTCGCACGAGTGTTCGGGATCAGGAAAGGGGAGTCTTAGCCGTCTATGTGGCCTGACTATTCGAGACGATTCTCACGAAATCAGAATGTCACCAGATTGTGTTTTGCGGAATAGATGACAAGCGAGGTTCTGTCGTCGACGTCCAGCTTTCGATAGATCGAGGTCAAATGATGCGACACGGTCGCCTCGCTGATATGCAGGGTATCGGCCACGGTTTTGTTCCTCATTCCCTGGCATATGCATCCAATCACTTCGCGCTCGCGCGCGGTGAGCGCAGAAACCTTGGAGGCCTCAGCATCTTCGGCGTCGCGCACATGCAGCAGGTTCTCAAGCACGCGCTCAGCAATCGAATGCTCGAGCCAGACGCCGCCCTTGATCACCTTGCGAATTGCGATGGGGATCTTGTGGATGGGCCACTCCCTCTGAATCACGGCCTTGGCGCCGCGGCGCAACGCTCCCTCAAGAAAATCGGGGTCCTTGCGGCTCGTCAGCACAATCACGCGCGTGTCATCAATTTCGGCCACAAGTCGTTCCAACTCATCCAGCTCTTCCTGCAAAATGTCCGTGCTCACCAGCAGAATGTCGGGAGAGTGCGCGCGGACTGCGTCCATCAGCCGTTCACGATTCTGGCATTCTGCCATCACCTGGATGTCAGCTTCATCGGCCATCGCATTTCGCATTCCAGACAATGCAAGCGGTTGGTTGTCTGCAATCACAACCTGAATATCGCCCATAAACTCCTCCTGCACGCTTCCTCCCCGACCCCCAAATGCAGGGTTCAGACACACATCAAGTTCGGTTCAAGGCAAAAAGGTTCAATTCAAAGAGTGAAAGGAACCCGTCGGGGCGTGTCGTCGGATCAGCGTTCCAGATCTCTACAAGTCTAGAAAATAGACGCTGCCACAGCTCCCGCGTGCACGTCCTGCGATAGACACTTGCCCGTTTGCTTTTAGACGCCTTGATATTCCAAATGGTTGGGTAAGCGCGAATGGTTTCCGCAATCCCTTTCATCTCAATCAGCTTCGCGCGGCGCGCAGCGCTCTCATGGTCTCTCCTGCTTTTGCTCGCCGATTGCCGGCCGGTTGTTCCCTCGGGCGTCAGCGTTGCGCCTGTCGCGGAAACCGCGCGCAGCGCCTACGATTTCGTCAACAGCATTGGTCTCAACACGCATCTCAACTACTTCGATCGAATCTACGGCAACTTCCCGCTCGTTCAACGTGAGTTACGTTCGCTCGGAGTTCTGCACCTGCGCGACGGCGTCCACCTTCAGAATTCCGACTACAACGCAACTCTTTATGGCCGATGGATTCAGCTCGGCAAAATGAGCGTTCGTTTCGATGCCGTTCTCGATCCACGCAGCAATTTGGGCCCGCTCAACCCAGCGCTGCTCGACCAAGTGAACGAGCTCTCCGGCGAAACCATTGAGTCAATTGAAGGGCCAAATGAATTCGACGTCAGCCACCAGTCTGATTGGACCGCGATTGATCAAAGTTATCAGGCTCAGATATTCTCGGCAGTCCACTCGATGAGCAGCTCGCATTCGATCGCAGTGATCGGGCCTTCGTTGGCCTTTGCATCGAACGGCTCACGTCTTGGCGACTTAAGCACACACCTCGACGAGGGCAACTTGCATCCCTATCCCGCCGGAAAGATGCCGTCAATTGTTATTCCCGGTCAGATCGCTCTCGAGAGAATTGTCTGCGATAACAAGCCGATCGTCTTTACTGAGAGCGGCTATCACAATGCCATCAACGTACGAAACGATCAACCCGGCATTTCTGAGGCTGCGGCGGCCAGGTACATTCCGCGGCTGTTTCTTGAGAACTTTCTGCACGGCATTCCACGCACTTATCTCTACGAGTTCATGGATGAGGCGCCTGAACCGAGGCTGACGGATCCGCAGATGCACTGGGGGTTGGTTCGCGCGGACGGATCGGAGAAGCCTGCCTTCTCCGCATTGGAAAACCTGATCCAACTCGTGTCCGATCCGGCCGAGCCTCGCACGCTGCAGCCGTTACGCTGGACACTCGACTCCACAAGCGAGCAAATCCATCACATCCTGTTGCAGAAATCGAATGGCGCGTTTCTGCTCATCCTCTGGCAGGAAGTTCCGAGCTACGACATTCAGCGCCACGCAGATATCAACAACCCCGATGTGGCCGCGACGCTGACGCTTCCCCACACCGCTCGCGTTATCAAAGTCTATGAACCGGCGGTTCAAGCCCGGCCTCTGCATACATGGAGCGCTGTAGGCAGCGTGCCAATCGCTATTCCCGATCATCCGCTGGTTGTCGAAATCTCATTCTGATCGGCAAGGCGGCACGATTCGGCCTCCCCTTGTCAGCACTTTGGCTCGCGAGCACCTCTTCGTAGACCGCATTCGTCTCGGTTGCCATGTGCCGCACATGAAATCGAGCCACACCCTCTCTGGCAAGGCGCCGCCATCTCTCGCGTTCTCCTTCGTCCGCCAGCATAAGGATGATTGCTTCGGCCAGCGCCTTCTCATTCCGCGCGGGAACGAGCTTGCCTGCCCGGCCGCCGTCAAGCGCTTCAGCAACTCCATCGACATCTGTCGCCACAATCGCGCACCCGGCTTCACGTGCCTCAATCAGCACCAATCCAAACGACTCGCGTCTCGATGCCAGCACGAAAACGTCGGCGCTCTTCATGTAAGTCTGCGGCGCTTCCCGATACCCCTCAAAATGAATGCGCTCAGAGCAAGCAGCTGCACTCGCCTGTCGCTCAAATTGTGCTCGTTCCGGCCCGTCGCCCACCAGGTATAGATGCGCGTTGGGAAACTCGAGCGCGATGCGTTCAAACGCGGCGATCAGCTCTTCGATGCCCTTGCGATGATTCATCCCGCCCACGGCAACAATCGACGGATGTTCGAGACGAACGGGTTCGATTTTTTCAAGCGCGGGAACACGGCTGCTTCCCAGCGTGCGATTCAGAACGACTCGGACCTTCTGCCGGGGAACTCCGCGCGCAATCATCGTGGTCGCCACGGATTCGCTGACCCCAATCACGCGATCTGCCAGGCCCATCAGGATCGATTCACGATCGTGCACATTGTGCACATGACCAACCAGAGCGAATCGCTGCAAGCGCCGGCAAATCCATGCCAGCAAGAGCCCCGTCCGCATGTGCGCATGCACAACCTCCGGCTCAAATCTGCTCAGAATGCCGTAGAGTTCGCGGGTTGCTCGTACTATCTGTGCGGGGTTTCGAGACTGGTCGAGCGTCAGATGCGCAACGCCGTTGCTCTCCAACACGCTTCGATACCCGCCTCCCGCCGACACTACAATGACCTCGAGTCCCTGGCGCGCCTGCTCCATGGCCAGATCGACCGCGGCGTTCACAATGCCGTTCCCGCGGTCCGTCACGGTGTTGAGCAGATGCAGTACACGCATGTGTTTCTCCTAGGCTGCTTCAAAGCGAATCACGCGGCTGCCTTGTCTCTCCACTGGCGCTTTTTCCGTCTCTGCGCACGCTTGTGCGGCCAGGCTCATCGAGGCAAACGTCCAAACCATAAAGCCCAGGATGCCGATCATCACGCTGTTGAGAAGGCATTGTGTTGCAAATCCGATCAGGATCGCATTGCAGGAGACGACAAACGAATCGCTTCGCCCGGCTCTCATCACTCGGACCGCCAGCGACCCCACCCCCAACATGTAGACCAGTGTGCCGACCCATCCCAGGGAGTAAAGAAACTCGAGAACGGTGCTGTCGTGTGGTCCGATAATGTCATCGTTGCCTTCGGTATTGTGCAGGCTGTCGGTGCTTCCCAGTCCCTCGCCAAACGGCTCTTGCGCAAGCTGGTGAAATGCCTGTTGGTGGCCGAGCAGCCTCGCCGAGAAACTTGCATCCTGACTCGGATCTGAAAAGGTCTCCATCCGCTGGGCCAGCAGCTCATGAACGACGGGGACCTGCGTCAATCCCATTAAAAAAATTCCGCAGGCAAAGATCCCAATTGCCAGCCGCACTCGCTGGCTGATTCCTGCGCGCATCATCAGGTAGACTCCGCCTGCGGCCAGGCTCAACCACGATGCGCGGCTCACCGTGAGCATCAGGCCCATGAATCCGCATGCAACCGAGAACAGGCGCAGCTTGCCGCCCTGGTTAAAAAGCAGCAGCAGGCCGCACACTGTAACCGCCGCATAAATGGCCGGCGCATTCATTGTGCTGAAGACCCGGACCTTCATGGCCTCAATCGCGCCAAACGAATTCAATTGCACGTTCAGCATCCACATGCGGTCCCAATCGGGCAGGTCAAAGAACTGGTAAATGGCGTACGCTCCTGAAATCAGCGTCCCAAAGAGGAAGCATCGTTCGATCACTCGCTTAAATTCGGAATAGAGCGCGCGGTATTGGAAGATGAAAAGTCCAAAGACCACCGGCACCAGCCAATTGAGCAGCGCGCGCAGCACATCAAAAAGCGGCAGGCTCACGAAGCCCAGAATCAGCCCATAGGTAATTGCGACCAGCGCGCAGGCATAAGGCAGAGCTCTTCGATCACCCAAAGTGCTGCGCAGCGACGCCAGCAGAGGAACTCCTGCCAGGCCTGCACATGCATAAGGCGCCAGTTCCACCGCGCTCGCTGGCGACCAGCCGCTCTGGAAGTCTGCCATACGGCTGAGGAAGGGCGTGAGAAACCAAAGCCAGAGAACGAGGCCGACATATGCCGGCTTTGAACGCCACAGCAGAAACCCGCCAATCACTACGCTCAGTGCGGGAAACGCAATTCTCAGAACGCCGGCCTGCCCTCCGGCAATGCACAGCGCAGGAATGCCGATCATGATGGCAAAAGCGCCAATGACCTGCAGTCTCTCTCCATGCGAAGAGAAAATCGACTCCGCGGCAACTTCACTATGCATTTGCGTTGCGCTACTCATGTGGCACGCTCCCTCACGAGAAATGCGCAGGCCCCCATCAGCATTTGAAGGTCGCGCCACGCAGGCAAAAGTCGCGGCGGAGCCGTTTTGAGAAACACCCTGAATCCGATGCACACAAAGATCACGCGCGCACATGTCGACGCCAGCAGCGAAACCGCTGCGCCGTAGATTCCGTAGCGCGGAATCAGAAGCAACATAAGAGGAATGCTCAACGACAGACCAAGAGCCTGCAGGATCGTTACAATTCCGGGCCGGTCGAGAGCCATAAAGGCCTGCGCCAGCACAAAAGTGACTCCTGAGAGAACCGCCTCAAGCACAAGAATGCGCAATGCTCCAGCCGCAGCTACATACTCCTGTCCATAGAGCCAGTGCAGCAACGTGGGTCCCGCGAAGCATACCACTGCGCCGCAGACGACCGTCACCAGCCCGCTTATGCGCACGGAGTCTCCCGTCATGGCCAGTACCTTCTCCGCATTGTGGCCCGCGGCCTTTGGGAAAAGAACCATCACTACAGAAGTTTGAAACACATTGAGCATGCGCGACAAACTGAGCACAACCACGTACGAGCCCATTGCGCTTGCGCTGAGCAGGCTCACAACCAGCACCTGGTCCACCTGCAATGCCAGTGTTCCTAGAAGATCGACTCCGTACGATCGCACTCCGTATTGCAGGATCTGCCTGACGGCTGCGATCTGCGGACGAACCATCCGGAATCCCGCCCGAACAATGCGCCATGCCATCAGCCCAAACGCCGGAATCGACGCGGCAATATAAGCCACGGCTGCCCCAAAAGCTGTCAATGGATGAACCGCGAGTAAGAGCAGCAGACCCATCAGCGTGACAAATGGCGTCAACACCTGGATCGCATTCGACGCTGCAAAGTCGTGCGCCGCTTCAAACACGGCCCGGCCCACCAGCGTGATCGAACAGAGAGGAACCGTGATCAGGAACCACTGCGCCGCGTGAATGACTCCCGGCGGATATTGCCGCAGCCACCACGGCAGCAACCAGGCCGCCACGGCCGCGGATACAACCCCCAGCAGCGCTGCGATCGCAAACCCGTTCGCGATCAGGCGGTCGCGATCTTCCGCGCGATGACGCAAATAGTAGATTAGCGAGCTCGGCACTCCCAGTGTCGTCACACTCGCCACAAACAGCGGCCACAAGATCATCGCCGCTAATGCGCCGCGCCCCGCCGGCCCCAGCATCCTTGCCGTCAAAATGCCCGTGCCTGCTTGCAGCACGAGGATCGCCGACTTGCTCCCGATCGATTGCACCACTGCTTTGAATCCGTGACGCGCCCCCGTCGGCACTGGGGCGACTCCCGCCGCGGCCTCAAACGGCGCAGTGCTCATCCGGCCCTCCGCTCGAGCACGGTTTGTTGTTGAATCAGCGGCGACACCTTGCTGAGAAAATCCAGAAATCTTCCCTGAAAAAGATGAGTGTCATAGCGCTGCGCAACTTTCCTTATCATCGCTGGATCCCAGATGCGGTACTCACATCTGTCCAGCGCTTCGATCAACGAATCAATGGTCTGCTCGTGAAAGAGTATGCCATTCACCTGTTCGATCACCGTCTCCGTCGCGCCTCCCGCTCCATAAGCGACCACGGGCCTGCCGGCCGCATTGATCTCCAGCGGCGCCATCCCAAAGTCTTCTTCGCCGGGAAAGATCAGTGCGCGGCACCGGCTCGCATAGCGATTCACGGCTTGGTCAGGTTGCCGCCCCAGAAAGGTCACGGTCGGCCCCGCCATGGCTTCCAGTCGTGCACGATCCGGCCCGTCGCCAATCACCAGCAGGCGGCGTCCGGTGCGCGAACATGCTTCAACAGCCAGATCAATCCGCTTGTATGAAACCAGCCGCGACAGTACCAGGTAGTAGTTGTCGACATAGTTGCTGATTTTGAAACGCGATGTGTCAATGGGTGGCTCAATCACAGTGGCATCAACTCCAAATGCCGACTTCAGCCTGCGCGCCACAATGTGCGAGTTGGCGATAAAATAGTCCGGCCTCCGCGCAGCTTTCATCTCCCATTGCTTGAGCCCCTGCACCATGGTGTGAAGAACCTGCTTCGTTGGTCCGCTGAATTTCTCCCGCGCCATGTAGTCCTCAAATTTCCATACCCAGCGCATCGGGTTGTGGCAATAGCAGACATGCACCGCATCCTTGCCCCGCTTCACGCCTTTGGCATACCCGCAGCAGCTCGTGACCACAAGATCGTACTCATCGAGCTTCGCCGACTCCACCGCGAATGGGTAAAGAAGGAAATAGTGCCTGTATAGCTTCGACTTCGCAGGCAGATGCTGCATCCAAGTCGTCTTCGTCTTAACCTTCGCCAAATAAGGAGAAATCTTCTCCGGCACTGCAAGCGTCGCATGCAGGTCTGCACCCGGCAACGCCTTGTGAATGGCCTCGGTGACTCGTTCCGCGCCGCCGTTCTGCGCGAGATAATCCTGGAAAATGGCTATCTTTGACATGCATGGCTCCTTAGCTATTGCTGCTTCGAATCAGTGCCGGTTGAACCCCGCCGTTCCACTCTTGGTCCGTGCTCCCGGCAAGTTCGGAGTAGTATCTGGCCATCTCACTCTGAAATCGTTCCAGTGAAAAACGTGGACAGGTTGTGTGTTGCGCCCGCAGAGCCGCGCACACCAGAGCATCTCTGTTACGCGAGAGCTCAAAAAGTTTTAGAGCCAGGCCGTCTGTGTCGCCTCGTTCGATAAGCCATCCCGTCTCCGCGTCAGTAACAATCTCCGGAATACCGCCGACTCGTGTCGCAAGCACCGGCGTGCCGCTGGCCATCGCTTCCACCAGGACAAGTCCGAATGGCTCATCCCAGGAGTTCAGCACAAGAAGATTCGCCGCCTGCATCGCCGAACTCACGTCGTGCATTTCGCCCACAAAATGTATGCGGTCGCTCCCGCCCGAAGCTTGCGCCTTGTCTTGCAGCGCCTTCAGGTACTCTTCTTCGTGCCGGAAAACCACTTTGCCCACAATCGCGAGATGCAATTGCGGAGACTGCTCGTGAATCAGCTGGAACGCATCGATCAGGCCGTGCAATCCCTTGCGCGAGCAAATCTGTCCCACAGCGCACACCAGAAAGTCGTCTTGAGAAAGTCCTAGCTTCGTTCGAAAGCGTTGCGATTCCGGATTCTGGCTGCGGAATCTTTCCAGATCCACCCCGTTGTAAACAGTGCGCACCTTCTTCTCAACTCGCGCGCTCCCACAAAACGCCTTCGCTGTCGCATTCGAGACGGCAATCACCTGGGTATTCCGAGCCAGTCTGACAAATCCTCGAATCGCCATGCTCGCAGGGTGTTGTGGCAACGTGTCATGCACATGCCAGATCACCGGCTTGCCCGTTCCAATCGCCGCAATTGTGGAGGCAATCCCTGCCCTCACCGAATTAGCGTGCACGATGTCTGGAGATAGTTCGCGGATTCGCGTGCGTATCGCAGTCACCGTCTTAACCAGCGGAGCAAGCGTTCGCAGCAGTCGGTCGGGACGCGTTGCAAATCGTGCATCAATTGCGGGAATCGGAAACCATTCCACCCCCAGCGCGAACACCTCGGCACACAGGTCGCCCTGCGTCGGACTGACCACGATCGGCTCATACCGGTCGCGGTCGATTCCGCGCAGCAGATTCAGCAATACCTTCTCCGCGCCGCTCACCAGCCCCGTGTGGTTCACATAAAGGATGCGGGTTTTCCTGAATGCCCTCATGCCGCACCTGTGCCTTTGACGACCGCGGGAAGTGTTAGAGCGAGAATCCTGAAATCGAGCAACAGCGACCAGTGGTCGATGTATTGCAAGTCGAGCGCGATCCAGCGATCAAAGTTCACGTTGCTCCGCCCGCTGATCTGCCACAAACAGGTCAATCCCGGCTTCACACTGAACCGCCGCATAAGCCACGCTTCAGAGAACCGGCCTACGTCGCGCAGATTCAGGGGCCGCGGCCCAACCAGAGACATCTCGCCCTTGAGGACATTGATCAGTTGCGGCAGCTCGTCGATCGATGTTTTGCGCAGAAATGCTCCCAGGCGCGTCACGCGAGGATCTTCAAAGATTTTGAAAACCGGTCCACTGTTCTGGTTCAGATGCTCCAGCGTTGCCTGGGCGGCTTCTGCGTTCTCAACCATGGTGCGGAATTTATAAATGCGAAATGTGCGCTTACCCAGTCCATAACGCTCCTGCCTGAACAGCACAGGCCCCTTGCTCGTGCACTTGATCAGAATTGCCACCACCAGAAAAAGCGGCGCACACACGATTAATCCCAAAAGCGCCCCCCCAATATCGAACGCACGCTTGATTCGATGCCGATAATCCTCGGGCACCATCTTCAATATCAATTTGTGATGCTCTTGAACCGCCGGGTGGCAGTGGCTCGACCAGGAGACATCGAACAATTCTTCCGAGTACTGCACTTGCACCCCGACCCGCTCGCAGATTGCAATCACGCGTTCCACCGCGCTGTAGTGCGACTTCAGCGGAAGCGTGACGATCACTTCGTCAACCACCTGGCGCATCAATATCTCTTCGAGATCGCCGATCCTTCCCAGAGTTGGCAACGGCGTCTCCGCCAACTCCGCCGGAACGGAATCGACGATGCCGAGGATGCTGTATTTCCAGTCGGAATGAGCCTGCAATTCCGCGCTCACCCTCGCCGCGCCCGCTCCGCCGCCCACGATGACTGCGCATCTGGTTCGCCGCAAATGGGGACGCACATACATCTGGAAAGCGCCAATCGATACCCGCGATAAGAGTGCGCCGAATGCAGACGCAATCCAGGCGTAGAGCACCACTCGCCTGAAATGTCCGTGATGCCATTGCACGGCGATGACCTGTGCCTCGACAAGCGCGCAAAGCCCTGTCGCCACCAGCACCCGGCAAACCACTCCAGGCGCCGATTGAATGTGCTGCCACGTATAAAGCCCGCTGTAAAAGAAAATCGAGCGCCAGATCATCCAGCAAAACGCCAGCATGCAAAAGTGCGCCACTGACATGCGCATCGAGAGCAAAGCCCACGGATCGACCGCAGGCCGTGCTTCCACCGCCCACAGCGCAAGATAGATGAGCGTCGCGCTCAGGCAAACAAGATCGATAATCCCAGAGAGCTTCCCGGCAATTCCTTTTGCGACCGAGGCGCGCAGCCGCAGACTGGAGTTCGCTCGTTCGGGCAACGCCCAGGGAGAAGTAAGCAGCCGCAGGCTTGCCGTACCCTGGACCTCGGATTGAAGCTCTGACCCCATGAATTCCTCCACGGTTTGAAAAATGAGTGCAGGCGACCCTGGGGCGCGTTGTGTGCGTCCAGCGGCCTGCAATTCCCTTCAATTCAGACTTACGGAACGACCGGGAAAGGGTTAAAGTAGACGCCCAGGTTGGCGGCTTTCATAAAGCGAGATAAATGCTCGAGCTTGTTGCGAGTCACAAGCAGCATGTCCCCGGGTTCAAGTTCAATGTCGCGCTCCAGCTGCGCGTCTTTCTTGATATTGTGCAAGTTGAGTTGGCGCACCTCTGCCGTGTCCGCATTGATATGCCTGAAGAGAACCACATGCGTCTCCTCTGCCGATTGTGCGAACCCCCCGGCTAACATCACCGCTTGCAGAGCAGTCGTGTCCTCGTGAATCTCGATCTTGCCTGGCCTCGCCACCTCGCCTGCCACCACTACATAAGGCTGTTCAAATTGCTTCAGCGTTATCGACAGCTCGGGATGGTTCAGTTGATTCGATGCAATTTTTACGATCTCGTTGTGCGCTTGCTCCACAGTCAGGCCGGCCACCTTCACGTTGCCCACTTCTTCAAGGTTCACGCAGCCGTCCGGTTGAATCGTGACCGTCTGGTTGAATTCAGGTGTCAGACGATAATTCAAGTCGATGACGTCACCCACATGGAGCGTGTAGACCGGCCGGTGATGCAGTTGGTCATCGCCACGGGCACTTAACTGCAATGCGCAAATTGCCGCAATGGCTAAGATCAACCGTCTCGTCATCCAAACCTCCTCGGCGCCGCAACAGACGCGATTCATTTAAAGCATTTGATCGAGCCACTCGGGCATTTCGGGCGTCTGCTTGTTGAGAATGAATCCAAGCAGTTTCCCGCCAACCGCCGCAATGCTCTGTCCCGCCAGGCGAGGTTCGTCGCGGCGCGTTCGGTTGGCCTCCACTACCAGCAACACCCCATCGACAAACGGCGCGACGCTGAGCAGATCGCCTGAAACCTTGAGTGATGGGCATTCAATGATGGTGTGATCGAACTCCGAACGCAAAAGATTGACGCAATCGCGGCGATATTGCCAGCTCCCATCCCATGGACCCCGCCGTTCCTCCGGAAGCAGGTAGCTGCGCCTGCGCGTCAGGACCGGCGATTCCGCTTCTGCTGACTTCTCTGCGTTTCGCAGCGAAGTCCTGATGGCCTCGAGCGTCGGCTCATGCAGCTTCCGCAGAAAGCTCATGTTCACCCCGGCCACCGTGTTGAATTCGGACTTGCCCAGCTCGCGCAGCAACGCCCTCGTCACAAAAGTCACTCCCTCGCCGGGCCCGGGAGAGCTGATTGCGACCACAACTCCGCCAAGTTCAGGATCGCGCGGCCGCTGAAAAACGGTGTAAAGCAGAGTGTGAAAGTGTGAGCCCTCCTCCTCTTCCGAGGGAGCCTGCACCGCAGAACGTTGAGAGCGGTTGAGTAGTAGATTCATAAACTGATCGGCCCCATTCGATGACCAACCAAAGCCGGAGCTGACGCCTTCTCCTCCGTGTCTTCGGCCTCCGCTGAAGCCATTCCCACAAACACTGGCAAAGACTCCGCGTGTTTCTCAAGCCGCGCGCCCCGATTCATCAGAGGAACCTCGGCAAGAACCGGAAGCTCCAACGTCCTTTCAACTTCAAGGGCCGACGCAAACGTGTTGCGCCCAATCTCGGCGAAAAAGACAAGAAAGCATGCGAAAAACAATGCCGTGAACGTGCCCAGTACGGTGTCAACCAGCGGCTTTGGCCTGAACGGCATCATGCTGTAGGTCGGGCTCTGTGCCACCGCAACATTCAACAGCCTGTTGGCGTTCATCTGGTCTGCAATCTGCGCCTCGTCGCGCTTCTCCGTATAAAGCTGATAGTTGTTCTGCAAATCCGCAACCTTCTGGCGCAGGGAGTTGAAGTCGACCGTTGAGCCCTCCACATTCGAGAGCTGCCCCTGCATCGTGCCAATTTGACCGGCGAGCGCAGAGCGCTTGGCTTTCAATGCGGCGCGTTCCGTCTCGTTCTGGATGATCGATCCAGTCACTGCCTGCCACACAGGGTTCACATCGGTGTCGTGTTCCTGCGATGTCATCTGCTGCGCCTTGGTCAACGCCGATTGCGTATCGGCAATCTGCTTATCTACCTCTTGCACCAGCCGATCGTTAGCGGTGAACTTGGTCAGCAGCGTGGTTCGCTTGTTTTCCAATTCCGCCAGCATCGTGTTCAGCCGTTCGATCGAGTAGTCGTTGGGAATCGTGCGCTCCTGCGTCCTCTGCCGCGCCGGAATCGAATGTAAATGCGCTGTTTGCGATCCAAGTTGTTGTGTCAACTCGCTGATCTGTGCATCGGTCGAACGCAGCTCGGTCTGCGCATCGTTGATCTCGCGGTCCAGGGCCGACTCCGAATCAGGCAGCGAAACAATCTTGTTCTGCTGCTGATATGCGGCCAGTTGCTGCTGCGCCTGATCCAGTTGCTGCTTATAGCTCGCCGCCTGATCGGTAAAGAACTTGGCGGTTCCCGGCGGCTGCGCAATATCCTGCTGCTTTTTCAAGAACGCCGCCAGAAGCCGATTCAGCGTGTCCGTCGCGGTCTTCGGATCCGAAGCGACGTACTCCACCCGGATCACATCCGATTTCCTCACCATGCTCACGGTAAGGTGTTTAGTAAAGTTCTCTACCGCTTTGTCGTGCGCGCTCAACTGGGCCCGCGTCTTTCCCACCGCAGACTCGCTGGTCCATCCCGGATCGACGACCTCGTTCGCAAGTTCCGGGCTGGTCAGCAGCTGAATCTCCGAGTTGATCTGCTCCTCTGTAACTCCGTTGATCGTGATCTCGCCATTGATTCGACTCGGCGTGATCTGCTCGTCGCCGCGTTTGTTCTGAACCAGTATGTCCATCTCCGAGCGGTACCTTCTCGGGGCTAACGCCACATACACCAGCGTGATGCACACGACGCCCAGCACCACCTGCAGCCACATCCGGCGGTAACGAAGCCCCGCCGCCACGATGGGTCGCAGCGAGCCGCTCTCCTGAATGCTTGATTTATTGCCGGGAAGACTCTGCATCGGCTGCGATCGCTCCATTGCAGTGGAATCGCTTTCTGTTCTTTGCAAGTGGTTGGATGCCGCGTTGCAAACCGTAGGATGCTCTCTCTCCTCAGAGACCCTGCTTCACGCTCATTGCAAACGCCAATCAAGCGTCCAGATCAGAGATAACACCGGCACGACATCCTTCGCCTCGGCGATCTATGCCTTTTCGCCCCACAAATCATTGCCCGTCGGGGATGGGAGATTCTTGCCATCTGTTATGGCAAGTGGTTGTGATGCTGCTACGCGAGCACTACAGAAAATGAGACGGAAGAACACGGGAATGAGCGCAAGCCCTCGTCCCCGGTGCCATCGAAGAGGACTAGCTTTCATATAAAGGAATGATCAGAGTTAGGGATTCTCTGCGCGTTTCAACGATACTCAGCTCAAACTTGCGCTTGCTTCCGCCGGCTACGATGCAAGCCCTACTCGACGCAGCAGGTCGGCAAACCGAGGGTCCGAACGCACAGGATCGAGGCATGGATCGACCTTCAGGTAAACCAATCCCACATCGTGCACCCGGTATGCATCTTCAAGCCACTTAAAGGTCTCTTGTTTATTGCCTAGACCTGCGTAGATCAGCGCGATCTCGTATCGCCCGATGCCTTCCGTCTCCACATGCCGCTCCAACCGGGTAATGGTCTTTTGTGCCCCGGCAACATCGCCCGCGCGTGCGTATGCGTTGCCCAGGTGCCCCAGCGAATACGGCCCATCCCCCGATTTCAGAAATTCCGCGACCGCCTGCCTGAAGTCGCCCTTCCCCGCATAGATGTCGCCCAGCAGAAAGTCCCAGTCCGGCAGGTTCGCCCTCAGCACCCTGACTGACTGCGTGATGCCCAGCGCCCGGTCATACTTCCGGGAGAAGTAATCGATGAAGCCTTCCGCATGAAACGTGCTCCCCGACACGGGATCGAGGTCGACGCTCTTTTCGATCTCAGCCAACGCATCGTCCAGGTGCCCCGTGCGGAGCAGACAAAACGCGTATTTCTCATGATTCGTGGCCGAATTCGGATTCAGTTCGAGCGCCCGATGAAACTCGGTCGCTGCATCCGGCCAATCCCAGTCCAGTGTCATGTCGGTATTGGCCAGTTCGGCGTGCGCCTCACTCAGCGAGTCGTCCAGTTGAATGGCCTTCATCGCCTCCGCTTTTTGCTGGGTGAATGCCTGCTGGTACGGCATGCGGCCCGATTCACCGAGCCGGCCATAGCAACTTGCCAGTGCAGAGTGCGCCTGGGCATAGTCGGGATCCAGCGCGATCGCGCGATTGAAATTGTCGATCGCATGCACGCAGTCATCTGCCTCGCGCAGCAAAATGCCATGCAGGTATAAATCCTGTGCCTCGGGCGCCATCGGACTTTTCCTCGCCAGGTGCGCCTGCTCCTCCGGAGTAATCTGCGTGGTGATCTCTTCGGCAATGGCCTGCGCTACCTCGCCCTGCCACGGGATTGCACTGTTCAGATTGCGCGTATACGTGTGCGCCCAGATGGGGCGATCGGTCCTCGCATCAATTAATTGCGTGCTGATGCGGACCTGGTTGCCGTCGCGAAGAATGCCGCCCTCCACGACGCCGTCTACCGAGAGCTCCCTGGCGATATCGGGCAGTTTCTTCTTGCTCCCCTTGTAACTCATCGACGAAGTCAGCGAGATCACGCGCAGCGTTGACACCTGGCCGAGATCGTTGATCAACTCTTCGGTCATCCCATCCGCAAAGTAGTCTTGCGAAGGAATTCCCGACAGGTTTTCGAGCGGCAGAATGGCGATCGAATGGATGCCCTTGTGTATGTTCGACATCGATACCCACCGCCTGTATCCCAGGTATCCAGCCCCTATGACGATGAGCATGATCGCGCCTGCGGCCAGCATCCTCGACCGCGTGAACCACTTCACGGGGATTGGTGCCGACGCTGCTGATGGATCGACCGAGGCTCGCGGAGCCCTGCCGTTTTCAGCAGCCACGTTTTCCAGGTGATTCTCCGAAGCACTCGAAACCGCTTCGTCCACCCATGCCCCGGATGTCGTGTCTTCGAAGTGGAATCGCGGTACGTAGGAGCCGCTCGGCACTTCAATTCGCACAACTGGCCGGTCTTCTCCGCACTCGCTGTAATATTGCGCAAGCTTTTTGCGCACTTCGCTGGCCCTGACCCTCACCACCGAGTCACTGCCCGTGTCGTAGCCCACCGGACGGCCAAACATCTCGGCACCGATCATCCGCTCGCGCAGGCTATCGATCTCGCCCCGCAACGTGTGGTCCACGATAAGCCGAAGAAAATCCTGCGTGCGCTTGCGGCCCGCGAAGGCGTGGCTGGCAAGGATCTCTTCAAGATGATGGCGCACGGCTGCGTTCTGTTCCGGACTGAAGATGACCGGCTCACCCAGCGAATAGGTCCCGCCCATGGCCATAATCGAAGCTAATTTCTCTCAATCACACACTATACCATCGGTAAAACCGCAAAAGCCGCCGCTTAACGTGCTCCGAGAGAGGGCCCTCAATGCCCCGGAATCTCTCCCTAAACGATTGAAAATAAAATACTACCCAAACTTAACGTCCCACTGAGCCGTTAACTGCTTTACAGGTCCGCAAATCCGGTGTTGGAATCTCGGTGCATTCTGAGGGACACTCCCGGACGCACTGCAGGAAACGTTTACCGGGACGGCAGGGAAAACGGGCTCAAGCAGCGGGCAGCACGCGAGATCCGCTCACACCAATGTAAGGACAGGGGTTCCACCATTCCTTCGCAAACACTCCAAGCCGGCATAATCCGCGAGCTCGATTCCAAAGGCAGCTGCTCAGTCCTTGCCTCCGCCCCAATGCCCCGCGCCGTGGTTGCCGTTGTCCTTTTCGCTGCGCTTCTCTGCATTCCCGCTTCCGCTCAATCCGGAAATGATGAATCCGTTCGCCAGGCAATGCAACAGGGAGCCCAGGCGATGGCCGCCGGCAACTTTGCGGCCGCGGCCGCGGCCTTTTCCAAGGTCACGGCATCTCTGCCCAACTTGGCAGAGGGTCACTTCAACCTCGGCCTCGCTCTCCAGCAGGACGGTAAGCTCGACGACGCGCGCAAGGATCTCGAGACTGCCTTGCGCCTTAAGCCTGATCTGCGCGGCGCCAGCCTCTTTCTCGGAGTCATCGCCTATCGCCAGAACCGTTTCAAAGATGCTGAGCGTGACCTCACCCGCGAGACTCGCCTCAATCCCAAAGACGCTAAAGCCTATATGTGGCTGGGAATCACCCGCCTCGCCCAAAGCGATCCCCAGGGAGCCATCGCTCCCCTCGACCAGGCCTACGCTCTCGATCCAAAGGACGCAGATATCCTCTACCACCGTGGACGCGCCTATCTGCTCGTCGCCAACGCTTCTTACGACGCCATGTTCAAGCTCGATGGGGACTCCATGCGCGTACATCAGGTCCTCGGCGAAGCCTATGCACAGGCCTACCGCACCCAGGAGGCAATCAACGAGTTTGAGCTTGCGGTCAAATTGGCTCCCCATCAGCCCGGCCTGCATGAGGAACTAGGCGACCAGTACTGGGTGGCGGGCCAGCTTGACAAGGCCTTGCCCACCTACCGCGACGAGCTTGCCATCGATCCCTATGCCGTCTCGGCACAATACAAACTCGGTAGCCTGCTCGTCCTCTCGCAGCAGCCCGCCGAGGGAGTAAAGATCTTGCGCGATGTAATTCGCCAAGATCCTTCGCTCAGTGACGCCCACTATTACCTGGGGAGCGGCCTGATGAATCTCAATCAGAATCAGGATGCCATCCACGAATTTGAGCTGGCCATCACGGCGGACCCCAGGGACGACCGCGCCATGACCTCCTACTACAAGCTTGCGATGGTCTATCGCAAACTGCATCAGCCAACAGAAGAACAGACGGCAATGCAGCACTTTCTCAATCTCCGCGACCTGACCAGGGCACGGCAGGATAACCATGCTACGCAGATTGCCCGCAATCGCATGGAGCTCCCCGTGAAGGACCCGGAGAAGCTGGCAATGAATTCAACGGGAGACGACCAACCGTAGCTTTGATCGAGCACTGACTTATCCGCGGAAACGAAAGGTAACACGTTGCGGCGGAATAAGAAGTAGCGAAAAAAGAATGATTCGACTAAGAAGCGTTTACTCAGGAGGCAGACACATGAAACCGCGCTGCACACCAAAGTCAATCCAAGTCAAATCCGGACGCAGATCCGCGCTTTCGACTTTCGGAATCTCTCTTGCACTGTTGATGCTTCTGCTGATTGCCGGCGTGCCTGCGTTTGCGCAGCTCGACACCGGCTCCATCAGCGGCGTCGTTACCGACCCTGCCGGCAAGGTCGTTGAAAATGCCAGGGTCACAGCTACCGCGAGCGCCACCGGAACTACCTATTCAACCGTCAGCTCCAGCACCGGCTACTACGTGATGCCGTCGGTGCGTACGGGCAGCTATCAAATCACTGTGAACTCCACCGGATTCAAAACCGCCATCTACAGCGGTGTTATCGTCGCCGTCGGTTCCAGCACGTCACGGGACATCTCGTTAACCGTCGGCTCCGCAAACGAAAACGTTACCGTCACGGCTGGCGGCGTTTCACTTGAAAAGGAGACCTCTGAGATCGATGCTTCCATTGAGCCGATCCAGGTTCAGGACCTCCCTCTCGCCGTTTCCGGCAATCTCCGCTCCCTGACCTCGATGGAGTTTCTCGTGCCCGGCACCGTAGGTCCCGGTACATCTTCCGGCGGCTCCGGATTCCAGATGACCAAGATCAATGGCGGACAGGAGGAGGCCACCGATTATCTTGTCGACGGCATCACCACCAACCGGCAAGAGAATGGTTCCGGATCGGTTGACATCCTGACTCCCTCGGTCGATGCCATTAATGAGTTTCACATCGATCTTTCCGGGCTGCCTGCGGAGTTAGGTAGAACCACCGGCGGCATCGCCAACTTCAACACCAAGGGCGGCACCAACCAGTACCACGGTGTGGTCTACGACATTTATAAGAACTCCGCCCTCGATGCGAATAACTGGTTCAATAATGGCTATCTCGCCACTGCTACCGATCCCGCGGTTCGCGACAGCCTGCAGCGTCCGCCCGATACCAAGAACGACTTCGGTGGAACCCTCGGTGGCCCTATCTCCATCCCCCATCTTTATAACGGCAGTGACAAGAGCTTCTTCTTCTTCAACTGGGAGCAGCTCCGCTATAACACCGGGTCCGCGGTCACCAGCCTGATCCCTACCCAGGATGAACTCGGCAGCAACGGCCAGTACTTTGACTTCACCTCAACCCTTGGCGGAGTCATTCCCGGCGCCACCGACGGCTGCAACAGCACCATCTACTACGGCGAGATCTTCGATCCCAACTCAGAAACTTTCCCTGGAGGTGTGGCCTGCCGCACTCCTCTCACTTACAACGGACAACTCAACGAAATCCCGATTAACCGCGAGAGTCAGGTTGCCAAGGCTGTCTTAGGTTACATGCCCACGCCAAACCTCACCGGCGGCACTAACAACTACGTCTACGACACCCACGACAGCATCGCACAAACGGTCTATAGCTTCCGCATCGACCAGAACCTTGGCCCCAACCACAAAATATGGGGCTTCTTCAGTTCCCGCGAAAACACCGACCAGGGCAATGGCCTCAATTTGCCTCCGCCGATCAACTCCGCCGGTGGTGGCGGCATCGACCAGCTCGCTAAACTATCCCGCTTCGGTTGGGATTGGATTCTATCTTCGCGCATTGTCAACTCACTTACCGTCGGCACCAATCGCTCGAATAACTACAACCGCTCTCGCGCTGCTGAGATGGGCACTGACTGGGATAACAAACTCGGCATTGCCAACGGCAGCGGCCCCGTCTTCCCCGGCTTCGTGTTCAACGGAAGCCCGTACCCCAACATCGGCGAGAACGACTACGCTCAGGACGTCGACAATACCATCGCCGTTAACGACATCGTCCACTGGCAGCGCGGCGCCCACAGTTTCAAATTCGGCGGCGAAGCGCAATACCACCAATACTCGTTCGTCAGCAAGATTGGCGGCACCTGCAGCGGCACCTCCGGTTGCTTCACCTTCTGGGATAACCAGACCGCTTCCGATACAACTTACTGGGGCCGCGACGGCAATTCATTCGCAGCTTTCCTCATCGGACAATCCGGCACAGCCAACGCTCTTTCGCAACTCCACGCTCCCCGCTGGATCACCCACTATGGCGCCCTCTTTGCGCAGGATGACTGGAAGGTGCGCAACAATTTGACTCTGAATCTTGGCCTGCGCTAGAGCTTCGACACGCCTCGTCATGAGGCCGATGGTGATACTTCAATCATGAGTCCCACCGCTCCCAACTCCGCCGCCAACGGCATTCCCGGTGCGCTCGTGTTCGCAGGCAAAGGAACCGGCCGCAACGGCGACGTCGGTGAAACTTGGGCCAATACCTTCTACAAGGATTTCGAGCCGCGCGTCGGCTTCTCCTGGTCTCCTTATCACGATGGCAAGGTCGTCCTGCGCGGAAACGCGGGCATCTATTACGGGCCGCTCGTCTATGCGGACTTCGGCCAGGGCACCCTGCAGGGATTTACAGTCAACCAGACCCTCTTCACAGCGGACCCACTCTCCGGTCCTCAGGTCGATGCTGGTCTTCCGGTCCTTTCCACATCGCCCGACGTTGATCCCACGCAACTCAACACGCAGGGTGTCGACAACATTGCGCCGACCTTCGGACGTCCGGCAATGGTCGAGACCTGGACACTGGAGAATCAGATCCAACTCACTCCCGATCTCTTCTTCTCGCTCGGCTATCTTGGCAATCACGCCACCCACCTGCATGGATTGATCGACTATCCGAATGACATTCCGCTTAGCGATCTGTCGCTCGGTTTCGGCCTGGCCTGGTGGACAATCGCTCCGCCGCCGGGATCAGGTGTCACCGCGCCTTACGCTAACTTCTATAACGAGTGGGGCTCCGAGGTTTGGGTGGAACAAGCTCTGCGGCCATTCCCGCAGTATGGCTACGTCAATCAGGATAGTTACTTGCAAAACGTAGGCCAATCGAGTTATGACGCTCTTACTGCAAAGCTCGAGCAAAAATTCCACAACGGCTTCAACATCCTCGCGTCCTACACATTCTCAAAGACGCTCACCGACGCTGACGCCATCCAGCCCTACTACAGCACATTGCAAAACCAGGGCGGCACGCAGAACCCCTATGACCACAAGGCTGAGAAAGCCGTCAGCAACGAAGATATTCCTAACAACGTCGTCGTCAGCTACCTCTACGAACTGCCTGTAGGCCGCGGAAAGAAGTTGCTCAGCAACAGCCCCAAGGCGGTCGATTACGCCATCGGCGGTTGGCGCATTAGTGGCGTACAGCGTTATCTGGGCGGTCAACCCATCAGCTTCTTCGGCGCCAATGGCATTCCCGGCTTCGACAATGGCATCCGCCCCAACCGCGTTGCCGGTCAGCCAGTGCGCAACTCCGGCAAATTTAATCCGTTCAACTTCGTCAATTCGGGATCGATCGGAGCGGGCTCCGGTGCTTGCACCACTGGCTTCTGGAACTGCTCCGCCTTCGTCGACCCCAACCCCAATCCACAGGTGTACGTCCCGTATCGCTTCGGCGATATGCCGCGCAACTCGGCCGATATCCGCGGCTTTGCTTTCTACGACGAGGACCTCGGCATCAACAAGACATTTCCCATCACCGAAAGAGTCCATGCGGAATTTCGCGGTGAAATGTTCAACGCGTTCAACCGGCATTCGTTCAACAAACCCGATTCGGGCATTCAAGACACCAGCTTCGGACAGGTCAGCAGTACCTTGCTTGGGCCGAGAAATGTGCAGTTCGTGCTCAAAATCACCTATTGACCGAAACGCTTCGATGAAGACCCGACACAGACGATCGTGCCGGGTTTTCATCAGGCGGCCCGCGATGGGAGTTATAGATTGCTCCTCCAAAAACGTGCAGACACCTCCGAGTTACTCGCATCGCGCGGTGTGCCGACTCCAAAAGAATTCCCTCTTTGCGCTTTCCTCGTATGCGCACGCTGTTTCTGTTGTCTTCCGTGCGGCATCGAGCCGCTCTCTTGATGAGGACCGTCATGCGACCTATTTATTGGGCCACTGCTGGATTGATCGTGGCAACCTGCGCCGGCTGTGGCGGCGGAGGAGGCGGCTCCTCTACCGGCGGCGGCGGTAACTCGACGCCAGACATGGGCACGCTTAGCTCCGTCAACGATAGCTTCGGCTATTCGCTCAAAAATGCCGCCAGCGGAATGGTGCTCGGCATTGCCTCGCAGAGCCAGACCGCGGGCGCGTACCTCGCGCAGGAAAGCAGCGCACAATCGCCGGATGCAGCATGGCATTTTCTGCCCATGGGCAATTCGCAATTCAACGTTGAAAACCTGCTCACGCACCAGGTAATCGGCATCAGCAACGCCTCAACCGCCGCTGCTGCGCAGGCTCTGCAGTGGGCCGACAATGGCACCAATGATCATTTGTGGGAGTTCTATCTTCTTACCGACGGGAACTATCTGATCAAAAATGTGAACAGCGGCCTCTATCTCGAGGATGCTGATTCCGGCGCCACATCGTCGGCCACGATCGACCAGAATGCGCGCGCCACCACCGGCACCGGCTGCAGTTGCCAGGAGTGGACACTCACCTCCACTGGAACCGCGCCTTACTCTTCTCCCAGCTCCGTCAACGTGCAATACACGGGACAGGACACGGCCACCATTGGCATCCATGATCCTTCGATCTTGAAAGCCAACGGCACTTATTACCTCTTTTCCACGCATGGAACGATCCACGCCCACACGTCCACCGATCGAGCGACCTTCTCTGATGATGGCTATGCGCTCCCATCGCTTCCCGCTTGGACCAATGCCTATACCGGGTCAAGCGGCGACCTTTGGGCCCCCGACGCCTCAGCGCATAACGGAACGTATTGGCTCTATTACGCCGCATCTACTTTTGGCAGCAGCGACTCTGCGATCGGCCTCGCTCTCAGTCCTACCGGCGTCCCCGGCACCTTCGTGGATTCCGGTGCGCCTGTCTACACCTCCGCAAACTGTCCGGGTTCCAATGCCATCGATCCCGCCTCTGTCGTCGATGCATCCGGCAATGCGTGGCTGGTCTTTGGTTCGTGGTCAAACGGCATTCAGATCGTGCCCGTCGACAACACCACGGGAGTGCCCACTGGCGCTGCCTGCACTCAACTCGCCTTTCACCCCTCTGGCACCGGCATAGAAGGCGCATACGTTTATCCCCACGGCGGCTACTACTACCTCTTCGCTTCGATTGACACTTGCTGCCAGGGTGTTAACAGCACCTACCGCATCGTCGTTGGCCGCTCGTCTGCTGTCACCGGTCCATACACCGATCGCGGCGGACTAGCGCTCACTTCCGGCGGCGGAACCATCCTGCTCAGCGCATATAGCAACGTGAACGGGCCCGGCGGCGAATCGGTCTTCAACGATACCGACGGCGACGTCCTCGTCTACCACTACTACGACGGCAACAACAGTGGAGATCCAGCCCTCGGTCTCAACCTTCTTGGCTGGACCTCTGACGGATGGCCCTATGTGATGTGAGCCAGCCCATGCCGCCGCGATTCGCACCCTATTCTCACTTTCTTGAGGGATTCATGAAGCTCTCTAATTTCGCTCTGGTTACTACAGCACTCGGTCTCGCAGCCACGCTATGCGGAACCGCACCTGCGGCCCCGGCGCAGGAAACCGGCCCACAAGTCTTCCAGCTTTCAGGGGACTTCTACGGAACTCACGACCCTTCCATCATCAAGGCCGGCGACACTTGGTACGTCTTTGCAACAGGCCGCGCACCGCACGGCCAAATGGCCATCCGCTGCTCGCACGACCTTAAGGAGTGGAAGCTGTGCGGTCAGGTCTTCACCGAAATTCCCGAGTGGATTCAAAAGGAAAGTCCGGGCACAAAAGAGCTCTGGGCGCCCGACATCTCCTACTTCGACGGCGAATATCACCTCTACTATGCCTACTCACTCTTCGGCAAAAACACCTCGGGCATCGCACTTGCCACAAACAAGACCCTCGACCCTGATAACTCCAGCTATAAGTGGATCGACCACGGCGTGATCCTGCACTCCGGTGCCGGGGACGACTTTAACGCCATCGATCCAAATCTTGTCATCGACAAGTCCGGCAACACCTGGCTAGCCTTCGGCAGCTTCTGGTCCGGCATCAAAATGCGCCGCATCGATCGTGCAACCGGCAAGCTCTCATCCGAGGACACACGCCTCTACTCGCTCGCCGCCCGCGCCCGCCCCGCCAACGCGCCGCCGCCGTCGCCCGAGCTCCCCCCCGACTGGGAAGCTGTTGAAGCGCCCTTCATCATCTATCACGATGGCTTCTACTATCTCTTCGTGTCGTGGGATCTCTGCTGTCGCGGCACCAACAGCACCTACCGCACCATGGTTGGCCGTTCAAGCTCCGTCACCGGCCCCTTTGTCGATGCCGATGGAACGCCAATGCTGCAGGGCGGCGGCACTCAGATTCTCGCCGGCAATCACCGTTGGCTTGGCCCCGGCGGCGAATCGCTCTACGTCGGGCCGCAACAGACCATCATCGTATTCTACGCCTACGACGCTCTAACCGGCAAGCCCGCCTTGCAGGTCTCAACCGTCGAATGGAAAGACGGATGGCCGCAGGTTGGCCTCGAAGACCAGGTTGCGATCGGCAAATGACAGACCGATGCCGAGCCGGAGTTAACTGAGTTTAAGGGTCAGTTATCGAAAACGATTCGAAACACACATTGCGCAACCGCACCGTTTGCTCTGATGGCTCCCCAGGATTCTACCTGGGGCAAGGAGCAGCGATAGCCGCCTAAGTCAATGATGTAAATGAGAAATAATGGTCGGGGAGAGAGGATTTGAACCTCCGACCCCCTGGTCCCGAACCAGGTGCTCTACCAGGCTGAGCCACTCCCCGAACATGGTTTGCGGATGCGTATCTTCCGGCGCTGCCTGGTGCGTTTATCCCGGTGAATACGCTCCTCATAGTTTAACAGAAATAAAGCAGCGCCCGCCCGCGCCTCAGCAACCTTCGCTTCCGCCGCCTAGCCCGCTCCACTCCCACCACAGAAAAAACCCGCCTCGGCATTGCGCCTCAAGGCGGGCTCGTTCCTGCGGCCCATCACGCCAGGCTACTTCTTGTCCGGAGCAGGCGCGACGGCTCCGGGGAAAATGCCCTCCAGCGGCGCGCGCCGTTTTTCCTCTGCTGCCGGGTCGGGCAGCGGTTTGCGCGGCATCATCTGGTCGCGCTGCGCTGCGTTGTAAACGAAAATCGCTTCCACCGTCGCGATCTGTTTCAGGTCGGCCGGCTGCAGCCGCTCCACCACATCCTCATTGGAGTGATGCGTGCGGCTTTCGTAGTCCAGCATGTCCTGAATGAACTGGAAGCCCGGAATTCCCACCGCGTCGAAACTCAGGTGATCCGTTCCGCCCGTGTTGCGCAGAGTAACTGTCGTCACGCCCAGGTCCTTCAGCGGTGCGATCCACTGCGCAAAGATCGGCGCGATCGCCGCATTGCCCTGCGTATAAATTCCGCGAATCTTGCCCGTGCCGTTATCAACGTTAAAGTAGGCGGAGATAAGCTTCTGCTCCGGCTTCACCTCCAGCGGCCCCGTAGCGCGCCGCATAAATTCCGGCAGCGCCAGCTGATCGGGAGCGGTCGACAGCGCCGCCGAGCCAAAGTGCTGCTTCACATATCCCTTCGAGCCAAAGATGCCCTCCTCTTCGCCCGTCCACAGCGCAATGCGAATCGTGCGCCGCGGTTTGACGTCGAGCGCCTTGAGAATGCGCACTGCCTCCATCGCCACAATGGTTCCCGCGCCGTTGTCCGTCGCGCCCGTGCCGGCGATCCAGCTATCGAGGTGGCCGCCCAGCATCACCACCTGGTCCTTCAGCTTCGGGTCGGTCCCGGGAATCTCCGCAATCGTGTCGTAGCCATGCTCGTGTTCCCCGGTGAACTTGGTGTCGACGTCGACCTCCACACTCACCGGCGCCTTGGCCTGGGTCAGCCGATACAGTCGCCCATAGCTCTCGATCGCCGCCACCACCACGGGAATCTTCACCCGCTTCTCCGCCAGATACGGTGTGCGCCCCAGCGTCGCGCCGTTATCGTCAAAAATAGTGCCGCCGGAGCCGCCGCCGTTCTTGCCGTCGCGGCTCGGTTCGATCACCGCGGCTACTTTTTCATCCGCAAAAAACTGCGCAATCTTGTCGATCATCCGGTTGCGCTCCATTCTTGCTTTCATGCGCGCCTGCATCTCCGGCGTCAGCCCGCCTGCGTTATCGCTCACAGGAAACTCCGCGATGTCTTCCAGATCCTTGTCGCTGTAGCGCTCAAAAAGTGGCTTGTCCACCGGCGGCACCTCGCGCATCGCCCCAAACAGCACGATCTTGCCGGCCAGCTTTCCCTTGTATTGATCAAAATCCTTCTCGTCCTGAATGCTCACGAAAACTACGTCTCCCGTCACCGGCCCCGGCGTTGCTGGCGACCACGGCGTCGCCTGCACAATCAGCACCGCCGTATCCGGCGTGACCATGCGCGCCCAGGTATTGAGCTGCTGCCAGCCCAGCCCAAACTCGCCCCAGTCTTCGAGGTGCGCGTTTTCGAGGCCGATCTTGGTCAGCGTGTCGCGCGTCCATTCATTCGCTTTTGCCAGGTTTGGAGAGCCGGTCAGCCGCGCCCCGATGCCGTCCATCAGCGCGGTCGCAAATTCCATCACATGCGAGTGATTCAGTCCCTCGTCCCGTATGCGTTGATACATGTTCAGGTCCAGCGTTTCCGTCGCAGGCTGCACTTCAGCGTAAGGGTCGACCGGCGTGGGCGCTGCTGCGGCGGGCTTGGACTTCTCAGCGGCATACAAGGCAGTCGCGGCGCTCATCAGCGCCACAAAAAGAAAACAGCGGGGTCTCCTCAACATGGGAAAGGGCTCCGGTGGGAATGTCGTCGAGCTATGGACGAATTCTACGGGATCGAATTCATTCTCGACTTACTATTCACTCTAGGCTGGCAATTCCGCTGTTGCAGCGCCTCGAAGCCTGCTCGTTTCTCGGGTCCATTAAGAGACCCTAGTCGCTCTTGTCGCCACTCGAGTCAATCGCCGCCGGCAGATCGAGCGAGACCAGCGAGAAACGCGTCTTGCCGTTCTGCGTCTGCTCAAATCCGACGATGTGCTGATGGCGTTCCGAACCGGCTTTCAGCTGCAGCTCGCCATTCATCTCGATCCCGTTCACCTTGCCGTTGACGTTGATCTTGGTGTGCTTGTCATCGTTGCAGTTCAGCCCCTCGGCGGTCGTCGTCGGCGTTCCCACCGGCGAATTGCCCTGGCAGGTGATCACATCGCCATAGCGGCCCAGGGCCTTCTTATAAAACGCTGCCACCTTATCCTGCGGATCGCCCGCCTCATACGACACCGCCCGCACATGCAGCTGCCATTCCCCAAAGCCCATGTGCACATCGGCAGATTTATTGTTGTCCTTGTCCTTCACCACGTCGGCGCCGGGATACACCGGCAACCCGAGATCCGCGGCCGATGTCTGGTCCGTATTCACGTGAACACCGCCAAACGGCGTATCCACCTGCACGTTCTTTTCCTGGCCGTTCGCGTCCTTATCGACATGCACCCGGCATCCGGCCATCGACACCGCCAGCGCCAGGCCAGCCACCCAAACTATCGCCTTCCCAATCATGCCATTCGCCCTCATGATCCATTCGCCCTCATGATCATTGATACGCCCGCGCGACGCTCCTGGTTCCTCAGGCAGTGCCGGGTGCGGCACAATCTTTTTACCACTTATTCCATTGCTCCGGGTTACAGCAGAAGAAGGGGGGGGATGCGTCCCGAAGCCGAAACCCTTCGCCAAATTGAATCGGAGACGACTACCTTGATTCTGCACTAACATCGGCATGGCCCGCTTTAGCCCCGAGGCCGTGCGACATTTAATACCATTGGTCCACTGCGTGCAACCTGTACCACGGTTCCCCTCATCCCGGCATCCCGTTGGCAGTCAGTCACCGCCCCGGTTGACCGATGAACCGCAAGAAAGGAAAGACCCTTATGCTCGACTCTGCTTCTGCCCCTCACTTCAAACGCATCGCCGCCTGTGCGGCACTTTTTACACTCCTTTGCCTTCCTTCCATCGCGCAAAATGACCCGCCCGATCAAGAAGGCCGCATCTCCGACATCTCGGGAACTGTCTCCATCCTGCCTTCCGGCTCCAACGACTGGGGCCAGGCCTATCAGAACCTCCCCATCGGCCCCGGCGACCGCATCTTCACTGACCAGGACGGCCAGGCCGAGATCCAGGTCGGCCAGACCTATCTGCGCCTCGGGCCAAACTCCGACGTCACCCTCGTGAATGACGATCCCACCGCCATCGCCTTTGGCGTGGCCCAGGGATCGGTTGTCGTCCACGCCTTCGGCCTCTGGCAAGATCAGAGCCTCGACCTCAGCACGCCCAATGGCGACGCCCGCATCGGCGCCGCCGGAGTGATGCGCGTCGATTCGATGCCCGATCAGGGCGCGACCATCTTTTCGTCGTTTGGCAATGGCCTCGTGGTCACCGGCGCCGGCGGATTCTTCCAGCAATTGGGCAATTGGCAGTCGCTCGAGCTCGCCGGATCAAATCCGGTTTCTCCCCAGTGGCTGCAACTCTCCGACCCCGACGCCCTTTATCAGTGGAGCCAGCAGCGCGATCAGCAGATCCAAAACGCGAGTTCCTATCAATATGTCAGTCCCGAGGTTCCCGGAGCCGCCGACCTCGACGCCAACGGCGACTGGATGCCCGACAGCGATTACGGTCCCATCTGGTTCCCGCGCGGTGTCGCCATCGGCTGGCAACCCTACCACTTCGGCCATTGGATCAATCACGATCCCTGGGGCTGGGTGTGGGTTGAGGATGAGTCGTGGGGCTATGCGCCCTTCCACTATGGCCGCTGGGTCTCCTATCGCGGCCGCTGGGGCTGGATCCCCGGCGCGCGCGACCAGCATCCCGTCTGGTCCCCGGCACTCGTCGTCTTTGCCGGAGGCATCAACTTCGGCGGTGTCGGCGTCGCCGCATGGTTCCCCCTCGGTCCCGGCGAGGCCTATCGCCCCTGGTACCCCACCAGCCCGCGCTACATCGACCGCATCAACATCACCAATATCCATGAGAGCCGCACCATTCACGTGCAGACGACCTACATCGACATCGTCAACGTCCACAACACCAACATCACTTATGTGAATCGCTCCATCGGCGCCTCGGCCATGCGGCAGGATGACTTTGCCGCCGGCCGCCCCGTGCGCCAGGCCGCGGTCGCCGTCGACAAAAGCCAGTTCGATCGCGTGCAGGCGATCAACACGCCCGCGCCCGTCACACGCCAATCCTTTGTCGCGCGTCCCGTTGCCCATCCCGTCCCCGTCAGCGGCATCAAGCCCGTCTTCATCAATCGGCAGGGCATGCAGATCAGCAACCGGCCGGGCGCTCCTCCCGTGCAGGCGCCAGTGCGGCCCGTCCCGCCCATCAAGGCGATTCCAGGGCGCGCCGTCGTTGCGCCCCCGCAAAACAGCCGCTTCCAGAACAGCAACTCCGGCAATCCGCAGCGCGCGCCCGCGCCCGTCGGCCGGCCCCTGCAACCGGTTCAGGGCAGGCAGATGAACATGCCCAACCAGCCTGCGGCGCCGGCCAACAATCCGCCCGCGTCAACCAACTACCGCCAGGACTTCGGCACCCCGCAGCAGAACAAGCCCAGGGAAACCGAGCCGGCTTCTCCGCCCGCCAACAATCCAACGCCCGAGCGGCCTGCTCCGCAACAGCCCCGGCCCACCCCGCCGCCTCCACAACCCGTGCCGCAGCCACGCGAAGATAGCCGCCCTGCGCCGCCTCAACCCGAGAGCCGTCCCACACCTCCGCCTGAGCCGCAACACGAGGCCCGCCCCACACCGCCGTCTCCGCCGCCGCAATCCAAGCCAAACAAGGATCAGCAGTCAAAGCCAGACAAGGATCAGAAGAAAAAGGACGATAAGAAAAAAGATAACTAGGCTGCAGATAACCAGGCTGAATCTGACCAATCCCGCCCAATCAGGATCGGAGCCCGCAAGGGAGGCTTCCGATCCTGACGGGACCATCAGGACACGTCCGAATTTATTGGATCTGCTGAATGCCGCGTCGCAGAAACGCGCAGTAACCGGTGGCGCGCAATAGCGGAGACACTTCCGGCCCGTCAGTCCTTCCCACAGTGCACAAAATCTCGATGGAAGGCGCGAAGTGTCAGGGCACGACTTCATTAGTGCCAAATCGAGCACCAAACACGAGAGGTTTTAACCTTGGAGGAGATTTCTTTCGATGTCCAATGCCGCAGCAAAGGACAAATTCCCGCGATCCGTTTAGCCGCAGCGTCTGACGCTTGTGCGTCTGCCCGAAAAGCGATCAGTGGGCTCCGTGGCCGTCCTCTTTGCTGCTCGTCGAAAACAAAATGCACGCGGCAAACACAACGGCGATAAGGGGAACGACGAAGAAGGGCGATGTAATGTCCATGGCGGCCTCACTCCTTCCATCCAGACTAGCAAACAAATCCCGATCCCCACGCAGCTCCCGACTCCGCCGAGCCCAGCGAAGCAGTCAGCGCCCTCCATTCGCCTCGCGCGCATCCTTAACCCGCATGAAAATATGTGCCCCATTCATGCGCGGCTTCATCGCGCATGAGTGGGAAATTACGAACCCCACCCGCCTCGATCCATCTTCAAATCCGCACGAAAATGGGTGCCCCAGGTTTTGAATGGGCTCCAAGTGCCATAGCATGAGCGCCTTGAGAAACAGACTTAAGTTCTTGTGCTAGTTTTGTGCTATTCCATCAATGACAATTCCGTTCAACCGAAGTAATTGCCGAGTAGGCGACGATACACCCGCAATGTAGCGTTCGGCCCACTATCATGATTCAATGTGGCCCTTCAAGAAAGAGACCTTAAGCCCAGATCGAATGCCGTTAGCCGGTCCTTGGACGGTCGCGAAGGGAAAGCATAACGGCCAAGGCATGTTCGTGCGCAGGAATACCGGATACCTCCAACTCAAGAGTGTGCCAGGCTATGAACATCAGGTCGGCATCGCGGTCCCTCTAAGGGAACCCGAAGCAACCGGGCTTCCGGGGGCCGCAGAACTCGCACTACTTAGTGAGATTGAAGACATCATTTGCAGTTCGTTGCAGCAGCAGGCAGAGTCCCTCATGGTGGCCGTAATCACAACGAGAGGAATGCAGGAGTATGTTTTCTACACGCGTGACCCGCACAGCGTACGGCAACGCTTTGAAGAGCTTGGCAAGCAGATTACTACTCACGAGATACAGCTGATGATTCAATCGGACAAAGCTTGGCGCGTCTACGATCAGCTTGGTTCGCTGCGCTCAACATAACAGCGCTGCCGGGAGTTTGTTTGATCGTGAGCGGATGACCGCCTATCGGGACATCAGGGGCCGGTTGGCACCCCGTATCTCTTCAAGTGCATTCGTCTGGAGGACCGACCGGAAGGCCTGCAATCTGAGAAACCAGCTGAAGGCGCGGTCGCAAGATTTTGTGCTAATTTGTGCTAGTACTGTGCGCTTTCTGGTGCTCTGGGACTCTTAGCGCATTGTAGAATCTATAACTTACGTGTTATCAACGCGCCCCATTGTCGGTGCCCCAGGTCTCGATTCTGAGACGTGGGAAAGCACGACCCCCCGGCGCGAACCGCGTCTGGCCCCACCGCAGGTGGCCTGTGGAATTCTTGTCAAGCCCTTTTTCCAAAAATACTTTGCAACCCCTTTGTTTTCATCGCAAAATAGTTGATCGATTTTGCGTGTTAATTATTCGAAAAGCGCACAATAGAGAAGTAGTCAAAACAAGGGCATGGGATCCAAATCCCATGCCCTTTTGCTTGTCAGGAGCGGACAAATGCGGGGAGCGCCCACAACGCGGCTCGCCGCTTTTGCTTTTCACTGGTCTCTTATCTCTGATCTCTGATCTCTGATCTCTGATCTCTGATCTCTGATCTCTGATCTCTGATCTCTGATCTCTGATCTCTGATCTCTGATCTCTGATCTCTGATCTCTGATCTCTGATCTCTGATCT
>Ga0181516_10000413_pt1 | contig 40012 bp, 38 predicted proteins | sample PEATcosm2014_Bin_25_FD_121104 | JGI IMG/M metagenome (GOLD analysis project Ga0181516, IMG submission 121104) | Peatland microbial communities from MTU Mesocosm Facility, Houghton, MI, USA - PEATcosm2014_Bin01_10_metaG | ecosystem: Environmental > Terrestrial > Soil > Wetlands > Peat | place... | reverse complement strand
GTGCGCGGGCTGACGAAGGTGTTCAAGGATTTCTGGAACCGGCCCAAGGCGCGCGCGGTGGACAACGTGGATTTTGACGTGCGGCGCGGGGAGGTCTTCGGCCTGCTCGGTCCGAACGGCTCCGGCAAGTCCACCACCGTCAAGCTGCTGCTCGGTTTGCTCAATCCGACGCGCGGGCGCGTCGAGGTCTTCGGCCATTCGCCGCGGCATGTGCAGACCAAGTCGCGCATCGGCTATCTGCCGGAGGAATCGTATCTGTATCGCTACCTCAACTCGCGCGAGACGCTGGATTTTTTCGGAAATCTTTTTCATCTCTCGAAAGGCGAACGCGACAATCGCTCCGAACAATTGCTCGAAATGGTCGGCCTCGGCAAAACGCAGACGCGCGCCGTTGGCGAATTTTCCAAAGGCATGCAACGCCGCATCGGTTTGGCGCAGGCGCTCATTAACGATCCCGATTTGGTGATTCTCGACGAACCAACCGCCGGTCTCGATCCGATTGGCTGCCGTGAGGTGAAGGATTTGATCATCGCGCTGGCGCGGCGCGGCAAGACGGTGATTTTGAGCAGCCATTTACTTTCTGATGTTGAGGATGTTTGCGACCGCGTGGTGATTTATTACGGCGGAAAAATCCAGGCCGCCGGCACGTTGAAAGAACTGCTCGCCGAGCCGGACACGCTGCGCATCACGACGCCGGTTTTGCCGCGCGAAACCTTGGAGCGCGTTCTGGAAATCATCCGCAAGGACGTTTCGACCGGCGAAGTGCGCGTGGACAATCCGACGCAAAACCTTGAAAGTTATTTTCTCGACGTGGTCGCGAAAGCGCGCGCGGCGAACGAAACCAGCGGCGCACAATCCGGCGCGCGCGTGGCCGAGTATTTGCGCGGCGGCGTGGAAGCAAAACCAGCGACGGAAAAGGTTTTGGAGAAATTGTCGTTGCCACAGGCGGCGCAAACAATTCCTGGAGCGAAAATTTCTGCGCCCATTGCAGAAAAGAAATTGGACGATAAAAAACTGCAGGCGTTGGCTCAGCCGACCGAGGCAAAAATTCCGGAGACAAAACCGACGCCGGAAGCGAAGCCGGTGGATTTGTTCAAAGCCGATGAAAAATTGTCGTCGTTGCTTGGTGGCAAGAAATAATTCCGGCCCTTCATGCAAAGAATTCTCGCCATTGCCTGGTTGACCTGGAAAGCCGCGCTGCGGTTCAAGCTGTTCCTTGTCATCGCGGTGTTGTTGGTTCTGGCGGTGGTGGGATTGCCGCTGGTCATCAAGGACGACGGCACGGCGCAGGGCTTCACGCAGATTATTTTGACCTACACGCTGAGCGCGATCACGGCGCTGCTGGGGCTTTCGACGCTGTGGCTTTCGTGCGGCACGTTGGCGCGCGACATCGAGGAATGCCAGATACAGGTCGTCGCCACGAAGCCGATTGCGCGCTGGCAAATCTGGCTCGGCAAATGGCTCGGCATCATGTTGCTGAATGCCGCGCTGCTGGCGATTTCCGGCGCGTGCGTTTATGGATTGCTGCAATGGCGCGCGACAAAATTGCCGGAGGCGGAGCAAAAAAACTTGCGCGAGCAGGTTTTGGTCGCGCGCGGCTCGGCGAAGGAGCAGAACAAAGACGCGCAGATTGACGCGGCGGCGGAAAAGATTTTGCAGGAGCGTCTGAAAAGCAGCCCGGTGACGACGGCGGATTTGCCGGAGGTAAAAAAACAGATCCGCGAGCAGGTGAAGGCGGATTTTCAACTGGTGCCGCCGGGTTACACAAAGCTCTGGCAGATTGACCTGGGCTTTGCGAAAAATTTCCTGCGCGACAAGCCGCTGCAGTTGCGCGTGAAATTCAATTCCGCTCAAAAAAGCGCCTCCGGCACGTTTGTGCTCGCGTGGCAGGCGGGCAGCGCGGAAACGACGAATTATTGGCAGAGCGAGGCGATGAGCCTTGCGCCGGACACGTTCCATGAATTCGCGATTCCACCCAATCTTTTCAATAAAAGCGGCGTGCTGACCATCGTGGTCGCGAACCCGAACAATACGGCGCTGCTGTTCCCGCTCGATGACGGCATGGAGGTGTTGTATCCCGAAGGCGGCTTCGCGATGAATTTCGTGCGCGGGCTGGGGATTATATTTTGCTGGATGGCGTTGATGGCGGCGCTGGGGCTAACGTCGGCGAGTTTTCTTTCGTTTCCGGTGGCGACATTTTTTTCGCTGGCGATGCTGGCGGTGGTGTTGTCGAGCGGCACGCTGGAGGACGCGATTGAAACCGGCTCGGTCGCGGCGGGCAATGAGGAGACCGGTGTGGCGGGACATTCGGTCGCGGACGCGGTGCTGATCCCGGCGTTCAAGAAGATGCTGGCGGTCATCAACCTCGTGAAAAACTTTTCACCGATTGACTCATTGAGCACTGGCCGGGCGATTACATGGGGCGAGCTTGGCGTGGCGTTCGCACAAATCGTTTTGCTGATGGGCGGCATCATCGGAATCGCCGGCATCGTGCTGTTCAACCGCCGCGAACTGGCGACGGCGCAGGGGACGCAATGAACGCGCGCGCAAAAAAAGTCCTTTTGCTGCTGCTGGCCGCCGCGCTGCTTTTTAGCTCCGGCCAGGTGCAAAAATCGTTGAACCGCGACCGCGCAAAGCTCGGCCTGACCATTTCCGAGCCGCTGCAAAACGCGCCGCCGATGCTGGCGTTCACGACGGTCGCGCTCGGCGGTTTTCGCGGTTTGATTTCCAACATGCTTTGGATCCGAGCGAACGATCTGCAGAATGACGACAAATATTTCGAGGCGTCGCAGCTTGCGAGCTGGATCACGGATCTCGAACCGCACTTCGCGCAGGTCTGGGCTTATCAGGCGTGGAACATGGCGTTCAACATCTCCGTCAAGTTCAAGGATTTTTCCGATCGCTGGCGCTGGGTCAACAACGGGATTGAACTGCTGCGCGACGAGGGTTTGCGCTACAATCCGGATGACGTTTTGATTTACCAGCAACTCGCGTGGTTCTTCCAGTTCAAGATGGGGCAGAACCTCGATGATGCGAACGGGTATTACAAGCAGGAATGGATCCGCGAAATGACGCCGTTTTTCGGGGCGGACGGGACGAATTTCGAAAATTTGATCTCCCCGCAGACTCCCGGCGACAAGACCAACGCGCTGGTGCTCCGTGAAAAATATAAAATAGACCCCGTGTTCGCAAAAAAAGTTGACGAGCAATACGGCCCGCTTGACTGGCGGCTGCCGGAGGCGCACGCGATTTATTGGGCCTCGGTCGGGTTGCAAAAGGCGAAGGAAAACCCCGACAAGGTCAAACAGGCGGATTTGATCACGCTGCGCCGCGTCATTTACCAGTCCATGCTCCAGGCGTTCCATTACGGACGGATCATCAGCAATCCGTTTGGTGGGGAGCCCACGCGCGGTCCGGATCTCGAATTGACCTCTCGGGTCAACGACGCCTACGAGGAAATGATGCGTGATGATCCGGCAATGCGCGAAAACATCGCGAATGCGCACCGGTCATTCCTGAAGGACGCCGTTTACTACCTTTACGAAAACGACCGCGTGGCCGAAGCCGCCAAATGGTATAAAATGCTCGGTGACAGATATCCCGACAAACCCATTTTGGATCATTATCCAAATTCATTCCCGCGCAATTTTACGCTCGACGAATACGCCGTAGCGCGCGTACAGGCGGAAGTCAATGACACATCACAGAATGGCACGACGGCGGTGATCCAAGGTCTGCTCGCGCGGTCGTATTACGAACTGGCCATCGGACAGGACGATCGCCACGCCGGATTCAAGCTGCTGGCGCAAAAAGTTTATGAAAGTTACGAAAGGCGGATTAACAAAAACATCAGCAACGAGGCGCGCATCGGCTTGCCGCCGTTCGACGCCATCAACCGCACCGTGCTGGATGATTTGCTCGACCCGCAAAAAGGCGTGCCCTACGCCGCGCGCGCCGTCATCCGTTCGCAACTGGGAATGCCGGCGGAAACCAACGCGCCGCCCGCAGTCGTCTCAACCAACGCAATCGCCCCCGTTGTTTTGTCCGGCACAAACGCTCCGGCTTCGGCCAATAAATAATTTGATTTTGCGGGGCGAGCGTCTGCGCGGGCCGATTCGCAACATTGCCTCGCAAAAAATCTCTGCTAATCTTTCCCGTCTGTGACGAAGAATAATCCCAGTGAACGCCCGCTGCGCGTCGGTTTGATTTCGCTCGGCTGCGCCAAAAATCTCGTGGACGCCGAAATCATGCTCGGCTCGCTGCTTAAAAGCGGCGTTGAAATAACGAATGACGCCGAACAAGCAGACGCGCTCATCGTCAACACCTGCTCCTTCATTGACTCCGCGCAGGAAGAAAGCGTGGACACGATTCTCGAATCCGCAGAAATCCGCGCTGCCAAAAATCGCGGGCAAAGTCTGATCGTCTCCGGCTGCCTGCCGCAGCGCTTCCGCGAAGAACTGCCGAAACTGTTGCCCGAAGTGGATGCATTCATGGGAATTGATCAAGTCGCGCAAGTTGGCGAAATCGTCCAGCGCGCCATGCGAAATCGCGCGGAAAGAATTTTGAAGCCGGAAATCAGAAGCCAGAAGAAAAAAATCGTCGAACGTTTTGCGGAACTTGAAAAGGCGCGAACAATTGATTCGCACGAAAAAACTGAAAAGATTCGCGGCTCCGAAAAATTTGGCAAAACTAAAGCTATTATCGCCCCCCAATCCGCAATCCGCAATCCGCAATCCGCAATTTTCGACGTCACCGCGCGTCCAACTTTCATCCCCGATTTCGCCACGCCGCGTTTTCGTCTGACTCCAAAATATTTTGCCTATCTGAAAATCGCCGAGGGCTGCAATCATCCGTGCAGCTTCTGCATCATTCCACGGATGCGCGGCTCGCACCGCAGCCGCACGCAAAAGGATATTGTCGCCGAAGCGAAGGCGCTCATCGCCGATGGCGTGAAGGAAATCAATCTGATTTCGCAGGACTCGACTTATTACGGACTCGATCTGCGTCCGAACCACAGCCGCACGATTTCTTCGCCTGAAAAGTTTTCCGCCGCCGCAAAATCACTTGCTGCAGACGCGACGACGATTTGTTCGCTGCTGCGCGAATTGAATTCGCTGAAAGGCGATTTCTGGATCCGCCTGCTTTACACGCATCCGGCGCATTGGACGGACGAACTCATCCAGACGATTGCCGAATGCAAAAAGGTTGCGCGCTATGTGGATATCCCGCTCCAGCACATCCACGAAAATATGCTCGAACGGATGCGCCGCGAGACTTCGCAGCAATACATCGTTGATCTGATAAAAAAAATCCGCGCTGGAATTCCCGGCATCGTGCTGCGGACAACCTTCATCGTCGGATTTCCGGGCGAAACCGAGGCGAGCTTTCAAACGCTGCTCGATTTTGTCCGTGAAACGAAATTTGAGCGGCTCGGCGTGTTCACCTATTCGCAGGAAGAGGGCACGCTCGCGGGAAAAATGGCCGGACAAATTCCTGACAAGGTGAAACAAAAGCGCCGTGAACTTATCATGGCCGCGCAGCATAAAATTGCCCGGCAAGTTTCGGAAAGTTTTGTCGGTCGCGAAATCAAAGTGCTCATCGAGGGCGAGGCGGATGAAAAACAATTGCAATCGGCCAGCGTCAGTTCTTGGGAACACGGTCTAATTCGCGAAACTGACAAACATGTGAGCCGGATGAAAGGCCATTGCCTCGTTGCTCGGGGCGAGGCGGACGCGCCGGACATTGACGGCCGCGTTTACATTCGCGGCAAACTGCCGGTTGGAGAATTTGCCAAAGTCAAAATCATCGGCCACACGGATTACGATTTGATTGCCGAGCCTGTTCGGTAGGGCGGCGCTGCTGCGCCGCCATTTGGCTGACCAGCAAGTCAGCCCTACCATATTTTGTTTTGGTGTTCTTGGCGTCTTGGTGGTTCAATTTTCTTCATCTTATGGCCACACTCGTTTTCGACATCGAGACCACCGCGCTGCCGCTCGAAAATTTCGACGACGCGCAGCAGGAATATCTTTTTCGCGAGGCCGACAAGCTCGCCGACGCCACCGCTAGGGACGCCAAGCGCGGGGAGATCGCCAAATTCATGAGCCTTTGGCCGTTCACGTCGCAAGTCGTCTGCATCGCCATGCTCAACGCCGAGACGCAGCGTGGCCAGACCTTGTTCGTCGCGGAGGATTTCGAGGAAGTCGAAGAAGCAGATGCGCCGGTGAAATTCACCCCCTGCGCGGACGAGACCGAACTGCTCGCGCAATTCTGGGACGTCGCGAAAAAATACGATTCCGTCGTCACCTTCAACGGACGCGGCTTCGACGTGCCGTTCATCTACCTGCGCTCGGCGCTGCTCAACGTGCCCATCTCGAAAAAAAACTGGCTCGGCTACCGTTACGCCACCGACCCGCACTGCGACCTCGCGGAGCAGTTCACCTTTTACAGCGTGAGCGGGCGCGACGGCGCGGCGCGGCGGTTCAACCTGGATTTTTACTGCAAAGCCTTCGGCATCGAATCGCCCAAGAGCCACGGCGTGACCGGCATGGACGTGGGCGCGCTGCTGGCCGCCGGAAAATTCCGCGACATCGCCGAATACTGCCTGCGCGACGTCCGCGCCACCGTGGAACTTTACAAAATCTGGCAGGAACGGCTTAATGGAATCAAATGAATATGAAAACTATTTTTTCGTTAATGATTTTTAGTTTTGCAATTATCGGGTGCGCCCAAATTTCATTTATAGCACCGGAATGGAAAGTTACTGTGCAGGTTGTAGATGAAACTGGCCATCCAATTTCAGACGCACAAGCAAGTGTTGGATACATAAAACCTAATTCTGGTGATCAAGCTGACTCAATAGATGGCAACACAGATACAAATGGTCTCTTTACTGCGTCGGGCCGTTCATATTCAAGATTATATCTGAATGTGAAAAAAACTGGCTATTACTCTGCTGGAAAAATTTACGATATTTATGTGACTGACAAACCGCGTTATGAACCATGGAATCCAACAATCACCATAATACTAATAAAAATTGGCAAGCCCATCCCGATGTATGCTCGGCGAAAAGAAGAAGGAATGGTGTTTCAAAAAGAAAACGAGCCAATGGGGTTTGACTTAAAGGCTGGCGATTGGATTGCTCCTTACGGACAAGGTTCTCACACAGATATGATTTTTACTCTTCTTCACCGCCAAATCATCAGTCGAAATGAATTTGACTGCACTCTCAAAGTATCCTTTCCAAACAAAGGAGATGGAATAGTTGCTATGTCATCAGAAAAATCTTCTAGCAGCGCATTCAGAATATTTCGGACAGCGGCAGAAAATGGATATGAACCAGAATTAATTTTACGTTTCCACAATTCTGAATTGGCGACTAACGTGCTTGGTTACTTTATTCGCGTAGAAACATTGTTGGACGAAAATGGAAAAGTAAAAAGCGCACTCTACGGAAAGATTGATGGGAATATCAAATTATACGCCGGAACAATTAAGCCGCATTCAGGAATGGGTTTTGATTATTATCTAAATCCAAAACCCAACGACCGCAACTTGGAATTCGACCCAAAACATAATTTGTCCACGAATTTGAAACTTGATGAAGGAGTCAAAGAGCCTTGAATTAACAAATGGCTCAATCATCAATCATAGTTTGCTTCGCCCTGAAAGAAGAAGCCGCGCCGTTTCGGAAAATCGCGGCGGGCAAAACCGGCATCACAATTTTGCTCACCGGCATCGGCCGCCAGAACGCCGAAAAATCCCTGCGCGAATTTCTCGCCACCCATTCACCAAAACTCGTGCTGACCTGCGGTTTCGCCGGCGGATTGAATCCGGACTTGAAACTTGGCGACGTGGTCTTCGAGCCGGCAGGGCCGGCAGCCAATGATTCAAAACTGATTACTGCTCTCTTGTCTGCGGAAGCAAAGCCCGTGAAATTCTTCTGCGCCGACCGCATCGCCACGACCATCGCCGAAAAGAAGAAATTGCGCGCCGAAACCGGCGTGGACGCCGTCGAGATGGAATCGGCGGCAATCCACGCCGTCTGCCGCGAGCGCGGAATTCCCTGCGCCACCGTCCGAGTGATCTCCGACACGGCCAACGAAAATTTGCCGCTGGATTTCAACGCGCTCTCCAAACCGGACAAGAATCTGGATTACGGAAAACTATTTCTGACCATTGCCAAATCGCCGGGAAAAATCGGCGCATTGATGGAGTTGCAGAAAAAAACCAAGTTCGCGGCAGAACGACTTGCGGAAGTTTTAGAAAAAATCGTTTTTTCACAAAGGTAGGGCTGGCTCTCCGAGCCAGCCGCGGCGCGTTCGGAGAACGCGCCCTACCAAAATTATTTTACTGCGTTGTCTGATTGATTGGTCGGCAGCGCAGGTTTTTCCTTCGCGTGTTCGCTGTAACTGATGAACGCCGCGCCAATCACGATCAAAATCACGCCCATCCAGCGCACGATGGAAACGCTTTCACCGAGAAACCACATCGCGGCAAACGTGGCAAACACAAAACTCAACGCGGTGAGCGGCCAGAGAAAACTGATGTCGCTCTTGCTCATCAGAATCAACAGGCAGATGAAGAACAGCGCCTCAAAAAAAACGCCGAGCAGGATTTGCGGGCTGGTCGCCCCCATCTTGACGATGCGAAAGATTTCAGCGGCATTGTAGCCGTGCATTTCGCCGATGACATTCATGCCTTTCTTCAGCAGGATGACGCCGGTGGACTCGAACACGAGCCCGACGATGAGAATCAGCAGCAGTTTTAACATATCACAAATCCTGATAACGAATCAGTTCGATGCCGAGTTTTTTAATCTGTTCCTTCACGCGCGGGCTGATTAAAGCATCAAATTCATGCTTAAATTCACCGAGCGACGGATGCGAGTAAAGCTCGGAATCGCCCGGCGGTAATTCCGGCAGCAGTTTCAAAATGTAATCTTCGTCCACGCGCGAGTCTTGCAACAGGCCGAAGGTGATTTGCGCGTGGCGGATTTTTTTAGCGTCCAAAGTTTTGCGCGCGCGACTGGACAACATCTCAAAAATGACGGCATGGAAAATTTTGTAAAAGAAATTGCCGCTGGAAATTTTTCTGCTACGTGCCAAACAATCACGCGTCAAACGTAAATGACGGATTTGAAATTTGTCCGCGTCTTCCATCAAGATTTTGAAAATGGTTGGGTGCAGGTGAAAATGCAAATGTCCGTTGACATGGTCGAGCGGCAGACCTGTTTTGCGGAATTTTTCAAACTGTGCATGAATTTCGGCGCGAAGTTGCTCGCGCAAATTGCGTTTGAAGAAATAATCCATTCCCACGCCAACCGGACTTTCAGAAAATTCGCCGCGTGAATTCACAAGGCCGGGAATTTTTTCCGGCAGCAGCGCGGAATGGGCTTGCAACAAAGTCAGGTGCAAGCCGACGCCAAGCTTTGGATTTTCTCTTGCCAATTTTACGGCTTCGTCGAAACCAGCTTCATTTACCATCAGACTCGCGCTTGTCAAAATGCCGTCGCGGTGAGCGCGGACGACGGCTTCGTTCACGGAGCGCGAAAGGCCGAAGTCGTCGGCATTGACGATGAGGCGGCGGACGGAATCAGGACGTTCCATAATTTGCCGTTTTTGAGCCGGAAACAAAGCGCAGCCACGATTGAAAAACCAGCGCGAGCTTGTGCGGCCTGCTCAATTTCAACGGTCGCGCGCCGAAGACGTCAAAATTTCCGCGCTCCAGTTTTTGCAGCAGCCGCCAATAGACCGAACCCATGAGTTCGGCGGCGACCATTGATTTGCGGTCCTCCGGCGGCAGGGCTTTTTGCGCGAGCGAATAGAAATGTTTCGCGCGTTTAGCAACGCTGGCGGCGAGTGTAAAATAATTTTCGGAAAATCTGGAGTTTAGGATTTCAGCTTCGCTAACATGAAATTTTTTGAGTTCGTCGAGCGGCAGATAAATCCGTCCGCGTCCGGCGTCGGTTTTCACGTCGCGCAAAATGTTTGTCAATTGCAAAGCCTTGCCGAGATAAACGGCGTAGTCGCGCGTCGCCGGATTTTTGTAGCCGAAAATTTCGATGCTTAAGAGGCCGACGACGGATGCGACGCGGTGGCAGTATAATTCGAGCTGCTCAAAATTTTCGTAACGCTTCGTGTCCAGATCCATTTCGCAGCCTTTGATAAGTTCGTCGAACAATCCAAACGGCAGATGGAATTGCCGGATGACGGGCTGCAATTCGCGGTTCACCGGAAATTGTGGCGGTTGATTTTCACAGGCGCGTTTGATGTCCGCGCGCCATTCGGCAAGTTGCGCGCGGCGTTTTTCGGTCGGGACGATTTCGTTGTCGGCCACGTCATCCACCTGGCGGCAGAAGGCGTAGAGCGCGGACATGGCGTCGCGCTTTTCCTGCGGCAGCAAAATGAAGGCAAGCGCGAGGTTGGAGGCGCTTTTGCGGGTGATGGCGCGGCTGTGTTGCATCACGGCATGGACGTTGGCGCATCAGAATTCTTTTCTTCGCGGATCGGCGGCAGGCCGCCGCTTTCGGCGAGCGTCGGGTTGAGTTTGCGCGGTTCGCGGCTGTGATGACGGTGGCGTTTGCGCTGGCGGCGGCCTTTTTTTCGAAACAAAACGAGCCAGAGCAGCGTGGCGAAGGCCACGAGCACGACGGACAGCGCCATCGCCAGAAAATTCAGCCACTGGGGCAGCGGTTCAAAGGTGGCCAGCAAGATGTCGGTGGAATTCATTGCGATCAGGTTTCGGAAATTTTTTCGGCGGCGGGATTTTCGCCCGCTTCGCCGTCGTCCAGTTTCATTTTCAGCCGCTGCATCCGGTAGCGCAGCGAATGGCGGGTAAGCTTAAGCCGGTCGGCAGTGCGTGTCAGGCTGAAACTGTTCTCTTCCATCGTGCCGGAAATCAATTCGCGCTCGATCCGGGCGAGCGCGTCCTCGAGCGACTCGTCCACCGCGACCTGGATCGTCTGGTTTTTTTGCAGGAGTGATTCGGCCTGAAAGTCCGGGAGGTTCGCCGGCTGGATTTCAGGCGCGGTTTCCAGGATCAGGGCGCGTTCGATGACATTACGGAGTTCGCGGACGTTGCCGGGCCAGCGGTGCATGAGCAATTTTTGCCGCGCGGCGTGGGAGAGGCCGCTGACATTTTTGTTCATCGTGGCGCGGAAATATTTCAAAAAATGTTCGGCGAGCAGCAAAACATCCTCGCCGCGTTCGCGCAACGGCGGCAAATGAAACTGCACGACGTTGAGCCGGTGAAACAAATCTTCGCGGAAATCGCCGCCGGCGATGGCCTGCGCGATGTCGCGGTTCGTCGCGGCGACAAGGCGGACGTTGACGCGCAATTCCTGCGTGCCGCCGACGCGTGTGAACGTGCCGTCCTCCAGAAACCGCAGCAGCTTGGCCTGGAGCGGCTTGCTCATGTCGGCGATCTCGTCGAGAAAAATCGTTCCGCCGTCCGCTTCCTCGACGCGCCCCGGTTTTTGTTTGAGCGCGCCGGTGAACGAGCCTTTTTCGTGGCCAAAAAGTTCGCTTTCCAAAAGCGTTTCGGGGATCGCGGCGCAGTTGATGCGGATGTAATGCGCGTCGCGTCTTTTGCTCAAACTGTGCAGCGCGCCGGCGACCAGTTCTTTTCCAGTGCCGCTTCCGCCGAGGATCAAAACGCGCGCGTCCGTCGGCGCGACGGTCTGGATGAGCTGGCGGATTTCGCGGATTTTTTCTGATTCGCCGACGATTTCGTCGAGGCTGAAAACGTGTTCCGTGCGCGAGCGGAGCGCGGCGTTTTCGCGGAGCAATTGAAAACGCTCGGCGCATCGCGCGACGGCGTGGAGCAATTCCTCCGGCTCGAACGGCTTGGCCAGATAGTCCATCGCGCCGGCCTTGATGGCTTCGACCGCGAGTTTGGGCGTCGCGTAGGCCGTGAGCATGAGCGCGGGCAGGGCGGCTTTTTGCGCATGGATTTTTTTGAGGAATTCGTAGCCGCTCATACCGCCGAGCCGGGCGTCGGTGATGACCATGAAAAATTCCTCGCGCTCGATCAGGCTCAACGCCTGTTCGGCGGATTCGACGGCGCGCACGGCATAGCCGTCGTCCTTCAGCACGGCCTGCAGGGACAGGCGCATGTTTTTTTCGTCATCCACGACGAGGACGGGTGGCAGCGTCGCGTTCATTTTGAAAATTTCATCAATGCTTTCGCCGGGAAAATTAAGGTAAAATTCGCGCCTTGTCCAAGCCGGGATTCGACGCTCACCGTGCCGCCGTAAAGTTCGGCGTTGTGCTTGACGATGGCGAGGCCGAGGCCGCTGCCTTTTTCCTTGGTCGTGTAATAAGCCTCGAAGACGCGCTTGATCTTGTCCGGCGGAATTCCGGGGCCGTCGTCGCGCACGGAAATTTCAACGGCATGGTCGCGGTGGCAACCGGCGGTGACAAAAACATTTCCGTTTTGGCCGAGCGCCTCGCGCGCGTTCTGCAGCAGGTTCACCAGCATTTCGGACAGGTGGCCGCGCTGCATGAGCAACGGCGGAAAACTGTGGCCGTATTCGCGGTGGATTTTTATCCCGGTCGGCACGGCGGTCGGAAAAATCTGCGCGATGGCGCGGTCAAGTTCCACGATGACGTTCAGTTTTTCCACGCGGCCTTCGCTCAACTGCGCGTAGCCTATGATTTGCGTGATGACCTTGTCGGCGCGCGCAACTTCTTCCTGGATGATCTCAATTTGCCCGGGGGCGGCGGATTTGTCTTCGCGCAGGGCGCGCTGCAGCGAGAACGCGGTGTTGTTGATGACGGCCAGCGGATTTTTTATCTGGTGCGCGAATTCAGCGGCAAGCCGTCCGGCGGAACGTAATTGTCCCTCGCGAGCGGCAAATTCACCGGCTTCCTCGACGGCGAGCCTCTGCCGTTCGAGCAATACCTGTGCGCCATAGCAGCAGATCGTCGTCAACCCCAGCACCGCCAGCCGCAGCGCAAAGGGCTGTCCCAAATCCTCGTGCGTTGTCAATTCCAGCGTGCGGCGGGTGATGTCGTCCAGATTTTGAAATACCGAAACGTCCAGCACCGCCACCAGCGCGTAGCACAGGCTGATGGTGAAGTTCAAAATCAACTGTAGTAATCCCGGCGGCACGCTCACGGAATTGCGGATGATGAGCACGACGAACAGCCAGAACAAAACGCTGTCCAGCCCGCCGGTCACCAGCGCCATGCCCGCGATGAAAATCCCGTCCACGAGGCTGCTCGTGACGACCGTCCATTGCACGACCGCCAGCGGCAGCCGTTCCGCAGCGAGCAAAATCGCGGCAAGAATGAGATTGGCCAGGATGTAAAACCAGAAAATGAACTGCACCGTTTCCACCACCACGTCGAGCGTGCTGCTCGCCAGCCCCACCCATGGCGTGATGTCGAACGAATACAAAATCATCCCGATGAAAACGGCCTTGACCGGCAGCATGATGTTGCGCTCCATCATGACGATGCGGCGCAACAGAAGCGGCGGGTCGGGTGCCGGGATTTCGATCAGCGCGGCCAGCCGATTCAGCCACTGGGCATGGCTTGGTTTCATAAATTTGCTGCAACGAAGAATTTTTTAACGCAACAATTTCAATGCGCGCTCCGCAATCATTTCGACCGGCCACAAACGCCCGATGCCTTCGTAGCCGCACGACAGCATCCCCTCGTCCGGCCCGATGAATTCCGCGCCGCGTTTTTTCAGCGTCGCCACGTTTTGTTGCGTGGCCGGATGCAGCCACATTTTTCCATTCATCGCGGGCGCAATCAAAATTTTCGCCTTCGGATTCAACGCGAGCGCGATGCATGTCAGCGCGTCGTCGGCAAACCCGTTCGCCATTTTCGCGATCATATTGGCTGTCGCAGGCGCGACCAAAAACAAATCCGCTTCGTCGGCGAGACGGATGTGCGTCGGCTGCCAGCCTTCTTCCTCGTCGTAAAGATTCGTGACGACCGGATTGCGCGTGAGCGTCTTGAACGGCAGCGGCGTGATGAAATGCTGGGCGTCGGCGGTCATCACCACGCGCACGTCGCATTTCGCCTTCGTGAGCAACGACGCCAGATCCGCCGCCTTGTGCGCGGCGATGGAGCCAGTGACCCCGAGAACAATTTTTTTGCCTTTGCTCATTTGGTCTGTCGTTGCATCGTTAAACCGTTGAAATGTTACATCAGCTTGCATTCGCGGGCGAATTCTTTCCGACTCGCGAAAATCAAAATTCTGGCGGTTGCGAACGCGCCGAGCGCATTTTTTCCGCGTCAATAATCGCCAGTATCCGGCGCAAATCTTCCTGCTTCGTCCCGCTGATCAAAAGGTAATCGAAGTTTTTCCACTGCGCGATTTCCTGTTTCGCCACGGCGAGCCGTTTTTGGATCACCGCCGTCGCGTCTGCGCCGCGCTTCTTCAACCGCTCTTCCAGCACCGTCAACGGCGTCGGCGTCAGAAAAACCGTGACCAGCGCGCGCTTCAATTCGGGCTCGGTCTCCGTCTGTTCGCGGATCGTCGCCGCGCCCTGCACGTCCACGTTCAGCAAAACGTCCTTGCCCTCGCGCAGTTTGCCGAGCAGTTCGGATTTCAAAATGCCATAGCTGTTGCCATAGACGGTCGCGTGCTCCAGAAAATTCCCCGCGTGAAGCCGTTTCAAAAATTCCGCCGCGTCAAAAAAATGATAATCCACGCCGTCCTTTTCGCCGGGACGCGGCTCGCGCGTCGTGCAGGTGATGGCGCGCGTCACGTCCGGGCGCGCGCGAAGCAGTTGCTGGCACAACGTCGTCTTGCCGCCGCCCGACGGCGCAGAGATCAAAATCAACAGCGGCGCGGATTTTTTCCCTGGCGCAACTTTTGCCTTCTGGCTTCCGGCTTCTGGTTTCTGATTTCGATTTTTCATTCCACGTTTTGTACTTGTTCGCGAAACCGTTCCAGTTCCGTTTTCAGCGTCACGACCTCGCGAGAAATGATTGCGTCGTTCGCCTTCGAGCCAATTGTATTTATTTCGCGGTTCATTTCCTGCGCCAGAAAATCCAGCGTGCGCCCGACCGGCTCTTTCGATTTGCGGCAATCTTCAAACTGTTTGAAATGACTTTGCAACCGCGTCAATTCCTCCGAAATGTCCGAGCGATCCGCGAACAAAACAATTTCCTTCAAAAGCCTTTCGTCATCCGGCGCGATGTTTTCAATGCCCGCATTGTTGATTCGTTCAAGCAAACTTTGCCGGTGATTCTCCGCCGTCTGCGGCGCTTGTTTCTGAATTTTTTCAACAGCAACGCGCATGATTCCAATTCTCGCCGTCAAATCCTCCGCCAGATGCGCGCCTTCGCGTTCGCGCATTTTCACCAGCGCGGCCAGCGATTGCTTCAACGCTTTTTCAATGACCGGCCAGATTGTTTCCGCCTCGACCAGTTCTTCATCGCTCTGGAAAACTCCCGGCGCGCGCAAGATCTGGTCCAGCGAAACCTCGCCGGAAATTTTCAGCGACTTCGCCAACTTGCCAAGTTCCGTCGCGTAAGCCTTCGCCAGCGACGCGTTGATGTGCGCGCGCGCCGACGATTTGCCGCTTGCCGCGTGGATGCCGATGCGCGCCGTCACGCGCCCGCGCGCGACCTGCGCGTTGATGGCGTCGCGCACCTGCGCTTCTAGCAGATCCAGCTCGCGCGGCAGATTCACGGAAATTTCCGACTGCCGGCGGTTGACCGCGCCCAGCTCGACGGTGATCTTGAAACCGTCCCGCGCGCACTCGCCGCGACCGTAACCCGTCATGGATTTCATCCCGCGCATGATGCGAAAATCCCCCGCCGCAAGCGAATAAATTTTCAGAACAAGTCCTCGCGCATAATTTACTTTGCTTCATGCCTGCGAATAAGCAGATTTACCGCCCGTCACGCATGAGATTCGTCATCAAAATAGGCTTGCTGGTCGCATTCATCTGCGCCGTCTCCTACGCTTGTCATCGGATGGTTGCGCGTTGGGCTGCATGGCGGCAGCGCAGGAAATTGCTCGCGGAACTCATGACATTGCCGCCGGTCGAAATGGATTTTTCCACGCCGGAGGGTGCGATCCTTTGCTTGGAGGACGCTTACCGGCGGCGGGATGTCGAGGCGGCGGTCGCCTGCCGGGATTTCACCACGGAGGCAAAAATCTGGCTTCTGGAGCGCGGCAATCTTAACAAACAGAAAAAGGCTGAAATGTTGCCGGAGGTGACCGGGACTATGGAGAAGGCATGCCGCAACGGCATGGCAAAAAATTGGGCGGTGGATTGGGAGCGTGCAAAATCCTATTTTCGGAATCGCGGGCCATACGGGGATGGTATGGTCGCCGTCAGTGAAGTCACGAGTGTGCCGGACGGGAGCCTGTTGCAGCAGCGGATTTTGGTCGCGGAAACGGCAAAAGGCTGGCGGGTGGTGATGTGTTTGCCGGCTTACCAAAATGAAAATAACGCAGACTGACACCGTGCCGCACATTGTCCCTTCAATTTTGCACCTAGATTTTAGGCCTCAGTAATTTCAACGCCGCCAGAAAATCCCCCGGCAGGGGCGCCTCAAACTTTACCAGCTTTTTCGTGCGCGGATGGAAGAATGATAGTTCCTTCGCGTGCAGCATCACGCGTGGCGCGGCGTAGTTCGTCAATTCCTTCAGCCGCGCGTTTTGCCGCGCGCCGTAGGTGTCGTCGCCCACGAGCGGATGGCCGATGAACTGGAAATGCACGCGGACTTGATGCGTGCGTCCGGTGTGGATTTGAGCCTCCATCAACGTCGCCGCGTAAAGCCGTTCGAGAATCTTGTAGCTCGTGTGCGCGGCGCGGCCGGAATTGTCGTCGCGCACGGCCATGCGTTTGCGGTGCGTGGGATGCCGCGCGATGGCGGCGTGGATTTCGGCGCTGGCGCGCGCCGGTTCGCCGCAGACGAGCGCGTGATAAATCTTTTTGACTTCGCGCGACGCGAATTGTTCCGCCAGTGCGATGTGCGTCTCGTCGTTCTTGGCGACGACGAGGCAGCCGCTGGTTTCCTTGTCGAGCCGGTGGACGATGCCGGGCCGCGCCACGCCGCCGATACCGCTCAACGAGCCTTTGCAATGATGCAGCAGCGCGTTGACGAGCGTGTGTTCCTCGTGTCCGGCGGCGGGATGAACGACAAGTCCGGCGGGTTTGTTGACGACGAGCAGCGATTTGTCCTCGAACAAAATATCGAGCGGGATTTTTTCCGGCTGCGCTTTCGCCGGCTTCGCGTCCGGCCAGTGAACTTCAATTTTTTCGCCCGCGCGCGGATGGTGCGTGGGCTTGACGACTTCGCCGTTGACGCGGATGCAGCCTTCCTCGATGAGCCGTTGCAACGCGCCGCGCGAGGCGGCTGGAAATTTTTCGCACAGGAATCTGTCGAGTCGCTCTTTGGGCAGCGATTTTTCGACGATGAAATTTTCTTTGCGCGAACTCACGGCGAAGTTTCAGAAGATTTCTTCGGCGCGTGTTCGTTTTTCCAGGTGATGAGAAAAATCAAGCCGACGCCGGTGCAAATGGCGCTGTCGGCGACGTTAAACGCGGGAAACCCAATTTCATTTCCTCCGCGTTGTTGAATATAAAAATAAATGAAATCCACGACGGCGTGGCGGCTGGGCAAAAGCCGGTCTGTCAAATTTCCGGCGATGCCACCGAAAATCAGTCCGAACGCAATTTGACCGGAGAGCGTGTGCGAGTCGAAATGATGTCGTGTGAGAAACAGCGCGACGAGCGCGAGCAGCGCGACGAGCGCGAGCGCGCCGTTGTTGCCGCGAAAGAGGCTCCACGCCGCGCCGGTGTTGCCCCAGTGGACGAATTTGAAGAATCCATTGATGATGATTTTTTCCTGATATTCCGGAAGCGTTTCGAGAACGAGCCATTTGGTGAACTGGTCGAGCACGAGGATGAACAGCGCGAGCGCGGCGATGCGGCGGTTCGATTTCTGGAAAAAGGATTGGGCGGCGACCATGAATGACAGTTTCAGGCTTCGCGTTTCAGGTTTCAAGTTCGGATTAAGATTAAGATTTTACTTTGCGCCCGAACGGTTATTCTTCGCGCATGGCGCTGGTGCGGATTTTGGTGGACGGCTACAGCCTGTTGCACAACTGGCCGGAAATCGCGCCCGGTGCGCCGCGACATTCGGCCCGCGCGCGCGATGAACTGGTTCAAATCCTGACGCAGTATCACGACGCGACGGGCGAACCGATCACAATTTTTTTTGACGGCGCGGGCGCGCCGCCGAATGTTCCGAAAAACGAATCGAGCCGTGACGTGGAAGTTTTGTTTTCAAGCGCGGGACAAACCGCCGACGACATGATCGAGCGGGCGGCGCATCGTTTTCAAAGTTACGGCGAGGTGCTGGTGGTGACGGACGACAATGCGGAACGCGACATGGTCATCGGTTTTGGCGGATCGGCGTCAAGTTGTGACAATTTCATCCGCATGATCGGCGTCGCGCTGGCGGAATTGCAGGACGAACTGAAGGATTACAACCGCGCGGAACGGAACCGTTTCAACCGTCCGGCGGAAGGCAAAAACAAATGAACAACCGGAAAGGTTCAAAATTTTTCATTCGCCTCGCGCGATCTTTTTTCGCGTTGCTCGCGGGATTTTTTTTGGTTCCGGCAATCCATGCGCAACCGGCGGCGACAGGCGTGGACAACCGATTCCTGCTGATTTTTGACACGTCGGCGGACATGAAGAAGCGCATGCCGGCGGTGCAAAAGGCGCTCGACGAATTGCTGGCGACGAGCGTGCGGGGTGAATTGCATTCCGGCGACAGCATCGGCGTGTGGACGTTTGACGAGAAATTGCGGACGGGCTTTCCGTTGCAACAGTGGGTTCCGGAAGATGCGCCGATGATCGCGTCGAATATCAACCGGTTTGTCAGCAAGCAACATTACGCAAAAAGCACGAGCTTCGCCGCGTTGCAACCGTTGCTGGGGCAGATCGTGGAAAATTCCGAGCGGTTGACCGTGGTCATTTTTTGCGACGGCGAGGACGTGATGAACGGCACGTCTTTCGATTCCGGCATCAACGAGGTTTTCCAGCAAAAGGGGAGCGCGCAAAAAAAAGCGCGGCAGCCGTTGGTCGTCGTGTTGCGTTCTCAACGCGGTGAATACACCGGCTGCACGGTGAGTTTCCCGCCGGCGGCGGTGAACCTGCCGCAGTTCCCGCCGTTGCCGCCGCCGCCCGCGCCGAAACCGGCAGACATCCCGCCGCCTGCGCCCACTGTTGTGCCGTCGCTGGTCATCATCGGCACAAAGGTGGGGACAAACATGCCGCCACCCGCGCCGACTAATCTGCCGCCGCCCGTCGCCCTGGTGGATCAAACGAATGTGATTTCAACACCGCTGACAAATCCGGTCGCACAAACATATCCGGCCGCTGCATCATCGTCGCCGCCGGAAAATTCCGGCGGCAGCGGCAAGAAACCGCTGGTCATCGGCGCGGTGTTGCTGGTGGCGGCGGGCGTGCTGACCGCGCTGGTTGTGTTTCGTCCGCGCAGGACGGATCGCGGCAGCCTCATCACGCGCTCGATGCGCGAAAAATGATTCTGCGCGTGACTTTTTGCCGCGTGTGTGGAAAAATTCCCGGCCATGAAAGCAACCAATTTGATTTGCACATTCAGCCTCATCGCCGGCTTTGCCCTGGTTTCTTGCAGCAAAGCCGATCAGACACAGACCAACAATGCGACGGTAACGACCAATTCTCCGTCTGCCTCGTCAGGTTTTGGCGATCCCTCCAAGCTTACCGCTACCGCGCCCGAAACTTTCAAGGCGCAGTTCGATACGACCAAGGGAAAATTCACCGTCGAAGTCACCCGCTCGCTTGCGCCCAACGGCGCGGACCGCTTTTACAATCTGGTCATGTCCGGCTATTTCAAGGACACCGCATTTTTTCGCGTGATTCCCGGGTTCATGTGCCAGTTTGGAATCCACGGCGACCCGGCTGTTTCCGCAAAGTGGCGCGAGGCGAACATCACCGACGATCCCGTCAAAGGCAGTAATACGCGCGGTACGATCACCTTTGCCACTGCCGGATCCAACACGCGCACCACACAGTTGTTCATCAATTTCGGCGACAACGTCGGACTCGACGGACAGGGGTTCTCGCCATTTGGCAAAGTGGTTGACGGGATGGATGTCGTGGACAAGATCAACAGCGAATATGGCGAAGGCGCTCCCAACGGCAACGGCCCGGATCAGCAACGCATCCAGATGGAAGGCAACGCCTATTTGAAAAAAGATTTTCCCGATCTCGATTACATCAAATCAGCGACCATTGTCGTCGCGGACAGCAGCAAATAATTTCAACCGCTAAAAATTTATGAGCGAAGTAGCCATCATCAGCACAAGCGAAGGCGAAATGGTTATCGAATTCTGGCCGGACGTCGCGCCGGGTCACGTTGAAAATTTCAAGAAGCTAGCGCAAAAGGGATTTTACGACGGCACGGCGTTTCACCGCGTCATCAAGGGTTTTATGATCCAGGGCGGCGACCCGCTCACGAAAGATGCGAGTAAAGAACACGCCTGGGGCACCGGCGGGCCTGGCTACCAGATCAAGGCCGAGTTCAATGACAAACCGCACGTTCGCGGCGTCCTTTCGATGGCGCGCTCGAACGATCCGAATTCCGCCGGTTCGCAATTTTTCATCTGCCACGGCGACCCGCGCTTCCTCGACCGCCAATACACCGCGTTCGGCAGGCTCATCAAAGGCGACGACGTTCTCGAAAAAATCGCCACCGCGCCTACTCATCCCGGTGACCGGCCGGTAAAAAAGATGAGCCTCACCAGCGTAAAAATCGTCCCGCGCGATTCGGTCAAGTGATTCGATGGAAATTCCAGAACTCGCAAAAATTCTGGTCGCGCTCGGCTGTCCGGCGGAGAAATCTACCGAGATGGCCGCGCAATTGGACAAGCGCGCGAAACAATTGGCCGGACAAAAAGGCCGCACTTACGAAGAAGCGCTCGCCCATTTGGTCGCATTGATGGGACAAGGCTGGTCTGCTCAAAGCAAGCGTTCTTAAGTTGAGAAACTTTTTCCTCTGCGTCTCTGCGCCTCTGCGGTAAAATTTCAGCATGATTAGACCGTGGGAAATAATCCGCTCGAAGATCAACGGCGATTTTCGGATTTTCAAGATCCGCACGGACACGAAAGTTTCCCCGCGCACCGGCAAGGAACACGACTTCTACGTCCTCGACAGCGTCAACTGGGTCAACGTCATCGCCGTCACGCCCGACCGGCAGCTCGTGATGGTCGAGCAATATCGTCACGGCTCGAACACCGTCGAGCTGGAAATTCCCGGCGGCATGATGGACGCGGGCGAGACCGACCCGGTCGCGACCGCCGTGCGCGAATTGCGCGAGGAGACCGGTTACGCCGGCGAGAACGCGCGCCTGCTCGGAAAAATCCATTCCAACCCCGCGATCTTGAGCAACGTCACCTACACCGTGCTGATTGAAAACTGCCGCCTGCAACACGGCGTGGAATTCGACAGCGGCGAAGATTTGATCACGCGCCTCGTGCCCGTCGCGGAAATCCCGAAACTCGTCGCCGACGAAAAAATCGGACACTCCCTCGTCGTCGTCGCGCTGTATTATTTCGATTTGTGGCAGCGGGGAATTAAAGAGGCGAAATAAATTATGCCATCATCAACCGAGTGGAAATTTTACTATCAACAAAATGCACAATCATTATTGGAAATTCCTTGGCATCTCGGCGCTGAATTAACGCCTGAAGAAACGATTGCTGTTTCCCAATCTGTAAAAGAATTTCAGGCTGGCGAGAATTCTGAAGGAAAACATTTATATCAAGACGCGCAAAAATATTCAGAACAAACCGGTGATCAAGATTATGTCGTGGCCATTAAAATGTTCATCGCGGAAGAACAACGTCACGCTCGGGATTTAGCGCGATTTCTGACGCTTAATAAAATTCCACTGGTCAAAACTACTTTTACGGATGTTGTTTTTCGCAAGCTCCGGCACTTGTTTGGGGGATTGGAAATTTCAATCGCTGTTCTTATTACAGCAGAAATCATTGCCAAAGTTTATTACGCGGCCTTGCGCGAAGCGACAAAGTCAAAAATTCTGATTGGACTTTGTGATCAAATTCTTCGCGACGAAGTCAAACACGTCCAATTTCAGTCGGAGCAACTTTCGAAATTACGTTCCAACCGCAATTACTTCGGTTTGGTTTGGACTATGGGATTGCAACGATTTCTTTTCTTTGGAACGGTGTTTGTCGTCTGGTTATTCCATCGCAAAGTTTTTCTTCGTGGAAATTTTTCATTTCAACGATATTGGCAAGCTTGTTGGCGAGAATTCAACGAAGCTTTTTAGATCATCCCAAATTCACCGGATCAATGTCCACGGCCAGCGTGACGTCTTCGGGCAGCGACAGCGATTGAATGATGCGCGCCAGTTCGCGGCTCAACGCGCTCATCGCCCGCGTCCGCAACATGATCTGGTAGCGGTAAAAAGTTTCCGCGCGCGCCAACGGCGCCACTGCAGGCCCGGCGATGATCAAATCGGAGAACAAATTTTGTCCGCGTTTTGCTTGGGGAGCGCGTGCGTCCCGCACGCTCTGTTTGACGTCCTCGCCAAACAGTTCCGTTGCGGTTGACGAGACGTCAACCGCTGCGCCCGAGACGGGCGCGCTCCCCAAAACTTTTTCCAACTCACGTTTCAAATGCTCGGCGGAGAATTTCACCTTTTCCTCGTTGCGGCCTTTGAGCGTGAGCAGCGCGACGCGGCTGACGGGCGGATATTTCAGTTGTTCGCGGAATTCGATCTCCTGTTCGTAAAAACCGTTGAAGTCGTGGCGGCGCGCGTATTGGATGGCCGGATGAAACGGCGCGAACGCCTGCACAAACACCTCGCCCTCGACGTCGCCGCGGCCGGCGCGACCGGCGACCTGCGTGAGCAACTGGAAGGTGCGTTCGCCCGCGCGAAAATCCGGCTGATGCAGCGCGAGGTCGGCGTAAATGATGCCGACGAGCGTGACGTTCGGAAAATGCAGCCCCTTCGCGATCATCTGCGTGCCGATGAGGATGTCGGTCTTGCCCGCGCGAAAATCGCCGAGGACTTTGCGGTAATCGTCCTTGCGCTTCATCGTGTCGGCGTCCATGCGCTGGATGCGCGCCTTGGGAAAAAGTTTGGCGAGCGTCTCTTCAACGCGTTGCGTGCCCGTGCCGGAAAAACGGATCGCGGGATTTTTGCATTTTTCGTTCGGGCAAACCAACGGAACTTTTTCGACGTGGCCGCAGATGTGACAGGCGAGCTTCTGCTCCTGCCGATGAAATGTGAGCGCGAGGCTGCAATTCGGACAATTGCAAACGTAACCACACTTCGGACATTGCAACGAAGTCGAGTAACCGCGCCGGTTCAAAAATAAAATCGTCTGCTCGCCGCGATCAAGGCGCTGGTTGATCGCTTCCTTGAGCTGCGGTGAAAACAGCGGCGTGCCTTTTTCCTTATGCGCGGCCTGCCGCATGTCCACGACGCGGACGTGAGGCATTTTTTGATTGTCCACGCGCTCCGGCAATTCAAGCAGCGTGAACTTGCCGCGTTTGCAATTGTAAAAACTTTCGAGCGACGGCGTGGCCGAGCCGAGCACGACGACGGCATTTTCCATCTGCCCGCGCATGATGGCCACGTCGCGCGCGTGATAGCGCGGCGCTTCCTCCTGCTTGTAACTCGTCTCATGCTCCTCGTCCACGATGATGAGGCCAAGCGGCTCGACCGGCGCAAAAATCGCCGAACGCGCGCCGATGACGATGCGCGCGCGACCCTGGCGGATTTTGTGCCATTCGTCATGCCGTTCGCCGGCGGACAAATGCGAGTGTAAAACCGCGACGAGCGTCTGTAATTTTCCAGAACTGAATCGCGCTTTGAATCGCTCAACTGTCTGCGGCGTCAAAGAAATTTCCGGCACGAGCACAATCGCGCCTTTGCCTTGTTCCAGCGCGTGAGCGAGCGCTTGCAGATAAATTTCCGTTTTTCCGGAGCCGGTGACGCCGTGCAAAAGAAAAGTCGAGGATGGAGAATTGAGGATGGAAGATGGCGCGGCTTTTCCATCTTCGCTGCGATTCATGGCTGCTTTGATTTTCTCAAGCGCAACGGCTTGCGCCGGATTCAGCACGATGTTTTGCGTCGGCAAAATGGTTTCGCGCGCGTAAGGATCGCGCTCGGAAATTTCTGAAGTGATTTCAACTAAACCACGGTCTTCGAGTTTGCGAACAGTCGCAGCCGTCGTTTCGGCCAGTTCAAGCAGTTCGGCCAGTAAAATTTCGCGGCGTTCTTCGATGATGTTCCAAACGTCCTGCTGGCGTTTCGGCAGTTTCGGAAATTCACCGCTTAACTGGAGCGCGCGGGCAAACAGTTGTTTTTTCCAGCCTTCCTTTTCTTTGCGAATTGCTTCGGGCAAAACTGATTTCAACGCCGTTTCCGGCGCGCAGCAATAATATTCGCCAATCCAGCGCGCCAGTTTCAAAACTTTTGGCGTCACCAACGTCTGCACGCCGATGACTTTGATAATTGGTTTGAGTTTTGTGTGCGCCGATTCTTCCGCGAGCGCGGTGACGGTGCCGAAAATTTTGCGCGCGCCGAACGGCACCTGCACGCGCGAGCCAACTTCAATTTGTCCGGTAAGCTCCGCCGGAATCAGATAATCAAACTCCTTGCGCAGCGCGATTTCAAGACTGACGCGGGCGATCATGGCTAGTCGCGCGAAATTTCGTTCAGCGTTTCTTCCAGTTGCTTTCTGATTTTTTCACGGTTTTCATCGGAAGCGTCGCGCGGAACATGGATCGGTTTCGCCGAATTCATTTCGCAAAGTGAGAACGGCAGCGGGATTTGAAATCTGTCCCAGCTTTTGATGACGATTTTCCGGCGCGCATAAAATCCGAACGGGACGATGGGATGGCCGGTGAGTTGCGCGAGCGAAATCACACCGTCATAAACGTGGTAGCACGGGCCGCGCGGGCCGTCAGGCGCGAGCGCGAGGTTGTAGCCGCGCTCAGCCCAGCTTTTGAGTTCGAGCATCGCCTGCGGGCCGCGTTTGTAGGACGAGCCTCTCACGGGCTGGATATTGAAGCGTTCCAAAATCGCGGAAAGGAACGCGCCGTCGCGGCTGGCGCTGGCGATGGCGGCGACTTTGGCTTTTTTCTGCCGCCGCAAATAAACCCGATAGACATCCGGGCAGAGCAAAATCCGGTTGTGCCAGAAGCAAAAAATTATCGGGTCGGCGGGCGGGTTTTCCAGAAAGCCGGTCCGGTCGTTCCACTTGTAACGCAACGTCAGCGTCAACGTGCGCGCCATGGAGACAAGAATCCATGCGCCGACGCGCTGCCAGAAAGTCGGCTCATGCGGCACGACCACGCCGGATTTGCGGACGGGGATTTTCGGCTTTGGCTCGGCGTCGGTCATCCATTTCCCTTTTTCAGGCACGCGCGCACCAAATTCTCGACAGTCGCTTTCGCGCCAAGCATCACCTGCGCGGCGCGGACGGAATCGTGTGCGTCAATCTGCTTGAAACCGAGCGCCATCAATGCGAGCACGGCGTCGTTGATTTTTTGGTCGTCGGGCGAAAGCGAATGTTTTGCGCTCGCGGCCTCCCACGCGCCCGCTGCGCCGATTTTGTCGCGTAATTCGACGACGATTCGTTCGGCGGTTTTTTTGCCGACGCCGGAAATTTGCGAAAGCGATTTCACGTCGCTGCCGCCGACCGCGCCGCGAAACGCGGTCACGGAAATACCGCTCAAAATGTTCAGCGCGGTTTTCGGGCCGATGCCGCTGACGCTGTTGACGAGCAGGCGGAACAGGTCACGTTCCGCCGACGTTGCAAAGCCGTAAAGGATGTGCGCGTCTTCGCGGACGATGAGCTGCGTGAGCAATTTCACCGGCTGGCCGGGCTGCGGCAATCTGTCGAACGACGACAGCGGAATCAAAACTTCATAGCCAACGCCGTTCACGTCCACGATGACTTGTGTGGGCAGCGATTCGACAAGTTTGCCATTAAGAAAAGTGATCATGGTCAAATCTTTTTTGGCGGCGTGAGATTGTAACGCGAATTTTCCCGCGCGTGCGTCAGTGCCAGCGCGAGCGCGTCCGCAGCGTCGGGCGCGGGCGGCTTGGACAGGTTCAAGAGCCGCTGCACCATTTTAGCGACAGCGGATTTTTGCGCCGCGCCATAACCGACGATGGCCTGTTTCACTTTACGCGGCGCGATTTCAAAAATGTCCAGCCCGGCTTCGGCAATCGCCGCCATCGCCGCGCCTCGCGCCTCGCCCATGATGAGCGCGGTCTGCAGATTTTGCGCGTAAAAAAGTCCTTCGATCACGCAGATGGTCGGGCGGTGTTTTTCAATCTCGTCGCGCAGGGTTTGGAAAATTTTTGCGAGGCAGCGCGAGCGTTCCCAATTTTTCGGGCAGGAAATCGTCCCGTGCGCGAGGGTTTTTGGATGCAGACTGGAAATCTGGATGACGCCGAAGCCGGTGCCGCGCAGCGACGGGTCAACGCCGAGAATAACCTGGCCGGTGCCGGGTGCCGGATGCCGGGTGACAAGCGGAAGAACTGCGCGCGGCGATTTGCCGCCGACGCGTTCCTTCATCTGATCGAATTGCCTCAGCGAGATTCCCACGCGGGAACTTTGCCAGCCGCGACGAAGTTGCAAAAGCAAAAACGCCGCGCAGAAATTTTCCGGCGCGGCGCTTGTGGATTGAAACGAATGGTAATCAATGTCCCGGCCCGTTCGGGTTTTGGTCTTTGTCGGATTTTTGCGGTGCCGGCGGCGTGGAATCTTTTGGCTGCGGTTCCGAAGGGTTTGAATTTTGGTGCAAATCATCATGTCGCTCGGTGTTTTGCGGATGTTCGACCGGCGCGGCTTGAATCTCCCGCGATTGGGAATCGGGCGTGACGACGCGCGGCGTCCGTTCTTCAGATTGCTGCTGATCCCGTGGTGACATGAGCCGCTGGTTGTAATCGTCATTTGGCGTTTGCTCGGGCTGCAAGCTGTGACTGGCGGGTGGAACCGACGGTTGCACCGGCCGTGATATTTGCGGTTCAAAGTTTTTTTGATCCGGTTGCGAAGGATGGTTTTGCTGCGGAACACCGGCGTGCGGCGCGGAATTGTTTTCATTTCCGTTGATGATCAGGGGTCGGGGCGTGTTTGGCCGGATCGCGGTCGGTTTGATGCCCTGGTTCAAAGTTGAGCCGGCATTTTTCTGGATGTGCGGACGGTTCACGACGAGCGTGTCGCGGCCAAGCTGTTCGCCGCGCGGGACGGCGGCGGATGATTCGTGGATGTTGAACCGGGGGATTTCCACATGCGTGACGGCAGAGATGCGTGCCGGCGGAATGCCGTTGTTGATGATGGTCCGGTCGTGGCTGTTGATGTTGAAATTATTGATGATGGTCGTGTGATTATAAATTTTCGTCACTTCTGCCGGCGCGGCGCGATAACGGCGCGGGTGCGGATCGCAGAAATTTTGCGTCGGTACGAACGTGAAAAAGTTCACGCTCAAACCGAAATCAAACCCGGCGCTGACGGCTACGCCGTTGTAAAAAAATCCAGCGCCTTCCTGATAGACCGTGCGAGGTGGCAGCGGTGCCCAGCCGCAGTAGTCATCCGAATAACGCCAACAAACCCACGACGGCGCCCAGACGGTGTCCGGCCACCAGCACCAGCCGAAGCGCGCATCATGGAACCAGCGCCCGTAATGAAAAGCGGTCGCGCCCCACGAATAATCCGAGAGCCAATACCAGCCGGAATCGGTATAGACCCAATGGCCGTGGTCGCAATATGGCTGCCAGCTTGAATCATAAACCACGACGGTCGGCCGCCAGCAAAGTCCGTAGCCGTCAACGTTCACCCAGCCGCCGTAAGGCGAGAGCGTGTCGTAAAAATAATTCTGCGTGACGTCGGCCGGCGAAGTTTCAGTTTGAGCGGTTGCGGTTGTTTCTGGGGATGGATTGGCCGTTGCGCCCAATTGTTGATCGCGTTGGATCATCGCCGTCACCACATCGTTGGGCACGCCGAGGTCTTTCAGATAGATGATTTGATCCGGGGTGAGGTTGAATGTGCTGGCCGAATTGTTGACGTAAGCCAGCAGGACGCTTTCTTCCACGCCGGATTGCGCGAGCCGGATGACCTGCGCGAGCGGGCTGTTCGGCTGGATGTCCGTCGGCAGCGCGCCTGAAGCCGCTGAATTGTCCGCTGGAACGGATTGGGTTTGAGCGTTGGAATTTTGCGGCAGATGGCCGACGAACAAGACCGCGGCGAAAATCGCAGCGCCGGAAATAATTTTTCTGGAAATCATGGTTTTATTTGCAATAGTTGGTTGCCGGTTTCAATCATGGCTCACAAATCAACGGTTTAGACCAGTTTTTGGCAAAGACATTCAACCATGGCAGTGCCTAATTTTCAAATACGATTGCAGTAAATTGATGGTGACAGATTCAGGAAGCAGGCTATATTTGACGCAATCACTGGACGCGAAGTCTTAACAGAGTTGTAACCTTAATAAAGTAAAAGTATGAAACGTTTATCTTTGATTGCTATGATCGGTGCCGGTTGCCTGCTCCTTCAGAATGCCCAGGCCACGCTCGTTTTTGAGGACGGCTTCAATTATCCCGCAGGGAATCTTAACGCGGCCAGTACAAACGCATTTACTGGTAATCCATGGACTAGCGGTAGCTCTCATATAACGGTTGTTAATAACAATTTGACTTATTCGGGTGAGCAGGATCAGGGCGGCAACGCGATGTCCAATGTTTGGGGCATATCTGCTGGCTCAATTATCACCACATACGCAAATCAAACCTCTGGCACACTTTATTATTCTTTTCTAGTTGATGTCACCGCGGTCGGCACTATCAACAGCTATTTTACTTCATTAAACCCGGGCGTGGTTACTCCCGGCGGTAGTGGCGATGCGCTTGGAGCTTACATTAAAAGTGATGGTAGCGGCTGGGAAATCGGGATGCGCACTGCCGGTGCGTCTACCGTTGAAGATACCGTGGCAGGAACAGCAGGTCTATTGTCCTTGAACACGACTTATTTAGTGGTGATGTCATATACTTTCGCTACAGGGACTGCCCAAATGTGGGTGGATCCGTCAGCTTTGGGCGGCAGTGCGCCAACGGCTGATGTGAGTTTGACAGGGGGGACGTCAACCGCCATAGATGATATCGGCTTCAAAGCTCAAAGTAATGGCGGTGCGACCACTCTTTTATATGATAATGCTATTATTGGAACGACATGGGCGGATGTGACACCACTATCGGCACCAGAACCTTCCACCTGTGCGCTGGCAGGACTTGGCTTGCTTGGTTTGGTGACCCGTTTCCGTCGGACACGCCAGTAAAATCTGTCGGCAATTTCCTTTGATTTCAAACAGGCGCTGGTAATTTTCCAGCGCCTGTTTAATTTTTTGCCCTGAACATGGTTACCAGCCAACCACAGAAACGCCCGCCAAACTCAAACGACCAACGCACGGTTCTTGGTTTGTGTGTTCTGTTGGTGGTGATTGTGTTTTTGGCTTTTGGCCGGACATGCGGATATGGATTCCTTGGTTATGATGACGATGATTATTTTTCCTCCAATTATCATGTCAAGGCGGGGCTGACTTGGAATGGCGTCAAGTGGGCTTTCCAGACGGGATACGCCAGCAACTGGCATCCGGTGACGTGGTTGTCCCTCATGCTCGACGCGCAATTTTTTGGCACTGGTCCGGCCGGTCCGCATCTGACGAATGTAATCCTGCACGCGGCCAACACCGTGCTGTTATTTTTATTGTTAAGGCGGTTGACGGGCGCGCTATGGTGCAGCGCTTTTGTGGCGGCGGTGTTCGCTATCCATCCGTTGAGGGTGGAATCGGTTGCATGGCTGTCGGAGCGCAAAGATGTGTTAAGCGGATTTTTCTTCATGCTGACGCTTGAGGCGTATGCTCGTTATGTGGAGAAGTCCAACGTTCCGGATTCAAGATCCAAAATCTTCTACGGCCTATCCCTGTTGTTTTTTGCATTAGGGCTGATGAGCAAGCCGATGCTGGTGACACTGCCGTTTGTTTTGTTGTTGCTGGATTGGTGGCCGTTGAAACGTTTTGAAGCTTCGACCATTTCACGCCTGGTCTTAGAAAAATTACCGTTCTTTTTTTTGAGTGCCGCCTCGTGCCTGGTAACGATTCTCGCGCAACGGGTGGCTATCAAGCCAGTAATCATTTTGCCTCTTACTCATCGGTTGGGCAATGCGATGGTTTCATATGTCATCTATCTCACGCAGATGATTTGGCCGGAGAATCTGGCCGTGTATTATCCCTACCATTTCGATACGCCGGCCTGGCAGACATTTGGTGCCGGTGCATTGTTGCTTTTCATAACCTTTCTGGCGATTTTTGCCGCAAGACGGTTTCCCTATTTCCGAACCGGCTGGCTGTGGTATCTGGGAATGTTGGTGCCGGCAATCGGACTGGTGCAAGTAGGCGGCCAGGCTCATGCGGATCGTTACACTTATTTGCCACAAATCGGGTTGTATATCGCCATTGTCTGGGCGGTCAGAGATTTAATGGTTTCCTGGCGTTACCGTCGTCCGATGCTCGTCACATTGGCGCTTTTTGTAATCAGCGGCTTGATGATTTGCACATGGAAGCAAACTTCTTATTGGCGGAATGATGTATTGTTGTGGGAACACGCCATCGCCTGCACTTCCGGAAATTACACCGCCCACAACAATCTGGGTTATGCGCTGGAAGCCAAAGGCCAGACTGCTGAGGCCACGGAACATTTTCAAAAAGCGCTCGAGATTTTTCCCGGCTACGCAGAGGTTAATATCAATCTGGGAAAGATATTGCTTGATGAAGGACGGCTTGACGAGGCGGGTAAATATTTTCAGCGGGCCATCAACATCATACCTGATTCTGTGGAGGCTCATATTGACCTTGGGATACTGTTTGCCGCACAAGGTAAAACCGCCGAGGCATTCAAGCATTATGAGAGAGCCATTGAACTCGCCCCCGATCGCGCAGAGACATACAACGATCTGGCCGTCCTGCTTGCTTCGCAGGGTCGGTTTGCCGAGGCCGCAAAGCGATACCAGAAAGCTCTCGAACTTAAGCCGGACTATGCGAATGCCCGCAACAATTTTGGCATTTTACTGGCCGGCCAAGGTCAAACCGCCGAAGCCATTGAGCAATTCCGGAAAGCTCTTGAGGTTGCACCGGATAATGCCAATGTCCACTACAATCTGGCCAACATCCTTACCGCGCAGGGACGGTTCGACGAAGCCATTGAGCACTACCGGCGGGCACTGGAACAAATGCCAGACTCCATTCATGCCCACTATCAACTGGCGCTCCTGTTGCAAAACCGCGGGGAGTTTGCTGCGGCGGTCGCGCAGTTCGAAAAAGTTCTTGAACTTGATCCCAAGCACATAACAGCTCAGAACGATCTGGCCTGGCTGCTGGCAACGTGCCCGGACAACTCGGTGCACAATGGCGAAAAGGCGGTGGAACTGGCACAACAAGCGGTTCAACTTTCCAGCGGCAGATCCCCGGAGATTCTTGACACACTCGCGGCGGCTTATGCGGCGGCCGGACGATTTCCTGAAGCGGTTGAAACGGCCAACCAAGCGCTAAATCTTTCCGCCACCCAGAACAACAAGCCTCTGGCCGATGCAATCCAGGGACAGCTTAAACTTTATGAAGCGAATTCTCCATTTTGGGACACCAGTCAAACGAACGCTTCACGGTGATCAAACCGGAAGTTTTTAATCAACTTGTTTTGGATGTGCGAAACAATATCCTTTGCCCACATTGAGCACGGCCAAAAAGATTCTAGTCACCGGTTCCAATGGGCTGATTGGTTCGGAGGTCTGCTCTTATTTTGCGCGGCAGGGATTCAAGGTCGAGGGATTGGATAACAACCAGCGGGCGAAATTTTTCGGTCCGGAAGGCGACACGCGTTGGAATCAACAGCGGCTGCAAAGCGCCATTCCGGATTTCAGCCATCACGAAATGGACATCCGCGACCGCGCCGGAGTCGGTGAACTGGTGAAAAGTCTGTCCCCCAATTTGATTGTGCACACGGCGGCGCAACCTTCCCACGATCTCGCCGCGACCATTCCTTTCGACGATTTCGATGTCAACGCGGTCGGCACGCTCAATCTGCTGGAAGCCTGCCGCCGTCATTGCCGCGATGCCGTGTTCGTTTATATGTCCACGAACAAAGTTTATGGCGACGGGCCAAACCGGATTCCTCTGACGGAATTAAAAAATCGCTGGGACTACGCCGACCAGCACAGGGAACACGGAATTCCGGAAACATTTTCGATTGATCAATGCCTGCATTCGTTGTTCGGCGCATCAAAAGTGGCGGCAGACGTGATGGTGCAGGAATACGGACGTTACTTTGACATCGCCACATGCTGTCTGCGCGGCGGCTGCCTGACCGGGCCGAATCATGCGGGAGTCCAGTTGCACGGCTTTCTCAATTATCTGGTGAAGTGCAATCTTGAAGAAAAGCAATACACCGTGTTCGGCTATTCGGGCAAGCAGGTGCGCGACAACATCCATTCCGAAGACGTGGCGAACTTCATCCACCAGTTTTATCTCAAGCCGCGTTGCGGCGAAGTTTATAATCTCGGCGGCGGCAAGGCAAATTCCTGCTCAATCCTGGAAGCCTTCGAGATCGCCGAAAGTTTCAGCGGTCGAAAACAGAAATTCACCTATGTGGACAAAAACCGCGTCGGCGACCACATCTGTTACTACAGCGATTTGCGAAAAATGAAGCAGCATTATCCCGGCTGGAAAATCACGCGCTCGCTGCCGCAGATCATGGAGGAACTGGTCAAAACGCGGCATGAACGGTTGAAGAACTGACGCCATGAAAATTTTAATCACCGGCATCTGTGGATTTGTTGGCAGCACCCTGGCGTTTGAATTGAAACGTCTCGTTGAAAATCTTGAAATAATCGGCATTGATAACTTGAGCCGGCCCGGCAGCGAACAGAATCGTCATCGTCTTCAGCAGTCGGGTATTTTTTTCCGGCACGGCGACATCCGCAATCCGAGCGATCTTGAAAATTTGCCGAAAGTGGACTGGATTATTGATGCGGCGGCAAATCCCAGCGTCCTGGCCGGCGTTGCGGACGCGACGAGCAGCAGGCAATTGATGGAGCATAATCTCGTCGGCACCATCAATCTTCTTGAATATTGCAAACGGCACGGCGCAGGTTTTGTCATGGTCAGCACCAGTCGCGTCTACTCGGCGGCGCGACTTTCGGCTTTACCGATGGATGTGAAAAACAAAGCATTCGTTCCGCGTTTTGCCAAGACATGCGAACCGGGATTTTCACCGGCGGGTTTGACGGAAGATTTTTCGACCCAGCCGCCGTTGTCACTTTACGGCAGTGCGAAACTGGCGTCGGAACTTTTGATTCTGGAATATGCGCTGGCTTTCGGTTTCCCGGCGTTTGTGAATCGGTGTGGCGTCCTCGCGGGCGCGGGCCAGTTCGGAAAACCGGATCAGGGCATCTTCACATTCTGGATCCATTCGTGTCGCTGGAAGCGACCGTTGAAATATATCGGTTTTGGTGGCACGGGACATCAGGTGCGCGATTGTCTGCATCCCAGCGATTTGGCCGCGCTGATTGCGAAGCAAATGCGCCGGCCGAAAAAATCGGGAAGCGTGCTCAACGTCAGCGGCGGTTTGGCGAACAGCATGTCGCTCGCGCAATTGAGCGAATGGTGCGCGAGCCGTTTTGGCCGTCACAAAATAAAAGGTGATTCTGTTTTGCGGCGTTACGACGTGCCGTGGCTCGTGCTTGATTCGTCGCGCGCGGCGACGGAATGGAACTGGCGTCCGTCCGTGAAACTGGAAAACATTCTCGACGAAATCGCCCGCCACGCGGAATCGCATCCGGAGTGGCTGGACCTGTCCAACGGAACATGAATTCTCCGGCTCCACAACCGCGTCCGCTTTCGCTATTGTCGGTGGTCATCCCGGCGCTCAACGAGGAAGGCTGCATATGCTCCACCGTCGAGCATCTCCACGTCGAACTGCGGCTGCATAGCGTGCCGCATGAAATCATCGTCGTTGACGATGGCAGCACCGACCGGACGTGGGAATTGCTTGCCGAGCTTAGAGCCAGGCTTTCACAACTTGTTCCGATTAAAAATGAAAGCCTGCACGGCTTTGGCCGCGCGATTATTTGCGGCCTTGATCATGCGAAGGGCGATGCCATGATCATCATGATGGGCGACGAATCCGACGATTGCCGAGACGTCGTCCGCTATTGGGAAGAATTGAACAAAGGCTGGGACTGCGTGTTCGGCAGCCGTTTTATGAAAGGCGGCGGCACGGTTGACTATCCGAAAATCAAATGGCTCATCAATCGCCTCGCCAATTTTTTCCTCAAAACCCTTTTCGCCATCCGCCTGAACGACACGACGAACGCCTTCAAGGCTTACCGGCGCGAAGTCATTGACGGATGCCGCCCGCTGATTGCGCCGCACTTCAATCTCACTGTCGAACTGCCGCTCAAGGCAGTCGTGCGCGGATTTTCATGGAACGTCATTCCCATCACCTGGCGCAACCGGCGCGCCGGCAAGACGAAGCTGATGATGCGCGAGATGGGCAGCCGTTATCTTTTCATCTGCCTCTACATCTGGCTTGAGAAATATTTCAGCCGCGGAGATTACCGGAAGAAAAAGATTTGATTCCCAACCGCCGAAATCCGTGAGCGCCTCCGAACAGAATCAATCGAAAGACTTCCGAGCCGTTTTCGCCGTGAGCGTTCTGTTGGTGGCGGCGGTGTTTCTGGTCTTCGGCCAGACGCTGTGGCACGGCTTTGTCAATTACGATGATGATATGTATGTATACAGGAATCCCAATGTCATCAAAGGTCTGACATTGCACGGAATCGGTTGGGCATTTGCTTATGGTCAAATCGGACACTGGCATCCGCTGACGTGGATCTCGCATATGCTCGACGCTCAATTGTTTGGTGCCGGTCCGGCGGGGCCGCATTTGACAAACATGATCCTGCATGCGGCCAATGTAGTGCTGTTGTTTCTCTTGTTAAGACGGATGACCGGGGTTTTGTGGCCCAGTGCGTTTGTGGCGGCGATATTTGCCATTCATCCGTTGCGGGTGGAATCAGTGGCGTGGATTTCCGAGCGCAAGGACGTGTTGAGCGGACTGTTTTTCATGCTGACGCTCGGGGCGTATATCCGCTATTCATGCGGTTCTTTTTCGTCAGGTCGCTATATGGCGGCAGTGGTTCTCTTCGCCTGCGGACTCTTATCCAAGAACATGCTGGTGACGCTGCCGTTCGTGCTGCTATTGCTGGATTATTGGCCACTGCAACGGACGTCAAGCGCTCAAGCCATTGGAGACATGCCTTCACCACTCGAGGTTCGTTGCTCGACATGGCCGCGTTTGATTTTGGAAAAACTGCCATTTTTTTTATTAAGTGCCGCCTCGTGTTTGGCAACCAGTATCGTACCCGAAAAAATCGCGGCGATCGATAAACTCCCTCTCTTATTTCGGATTGAAAATGCTTTGGTTTCTTATGTCGCCTACATGGGACAGATGATTTACCCCGCAGGATTGGCGGTTCCCTATCCCTTTCATGACTTGCCGCTATGGAAAGTCGCTGGTGCGCTGTCGTTGCTGGTCGCCATTTCCATTGTCGTGCTCGTGTTTTGGAAAAATCATCCCTATTTGATGGTCGGTTGGCTCTGGTATTTGGGGATGCTGGTGCCCGTCAGCGGAATTGTTCAAATTGCATATTACGCTCGTGCTGATCGCTACACTTATTTGCCGCAGATCGGGCTGTATCTCATCATTGCCTGGGCTGTGAAGGATTTAACAGTTTCGTGGCGTCATCGCCGTCAGTTGCTTGGCGTGGCGGCGTGCGGCGTGGTTGTAATCTTGATGGCGTGCGCCTGGAAGCAAACCACTTATTGGCGTGATGGCGAGTCATTGTGGACACACACTCTCGCCTGCACTTACGAAAATTACACCGCCCACAATAACTTGGGTAATGTGCTGGACGCACAAGGCCGGACTGCCGAGGCCGTCGGGCATTTTCAAAAGGCCCTCGAGATTTATCCCGGCTACGCAAATGCTGACATCAATCTGGGAAAGATATTTCTTGATGAAGGACGGCTGGATGAGGCGGGTGAATATTTTCAGCGGGCCGTCAAGATTAAACCCGACTCTGCGGATGCTCATAATGACCTTGGGATACTGTTTGCCGCACAAGGTAAAACCGCTGCGGCATTTGAGCACTATCAGAGAGCTATTGAACTCAATCCTGACTTCGCGGAAGCATATAATAATTTGGCCATCCTGCTTGCCTCGCAGGGCAGGTTCGCCGAATCCGCCAAGCGTTATCAGAAAACCCTTGAGCTTGATCCGGATTATGCGGATGCGCACAACAATTTTGGCATTTTGCTGGCCAGAACGGGTCAATTTCCTGAAGCAATGGAGCATTTCCTGAAGGCGCTTGATCTCAAGGGCAACTCGGCGGAAGCCAACAACGATTTGGGCGTTTTGCTTGCCGCAAAACTGGGCCGGTTTGACGAGGCCGCCATGTATTATGAAAAAGCCCTTGAGTTGAAGCCGGATTACGCCGAGGCGCACGATAATCTGGGGATTGCATTGGGCAATGAAGGCCGATACGCCGAGGCGGCTGAACATTTCCAGAGAGCCCTTGAGCTTGCAGACGACCAGGGCAATTCCGCGATGGCCGATACTGCGCGCGCACAACTCAAGCTTTGTGGTGCCCCCGCCCGGAATTGAACTGGGATCAACGGTTTAGGAAACCGCTGCTCTATCCATTTGAGCTACGGGGGCAAACAACCTTGCCGAAAATACTCCCGCCGCCGCGAATGGCAAGCGCAACGCAGTGAAGCGAATGGTGGCCGTGCGCAAGCACCCATTTCACTTTGCCGCCGCCGTTCTTTCAATTAACTTTCCGTCATGTTCAAACCAGCAGACCTGTTTGACCTGACGCAGACCGAACACGCCGCCATCTTCGACGGCTGCAATTTCGCGTGGGACGCGCTCAAAAAAATCGAGAGCTATCTCGCCAGCGTGCCGAAACAAAATCCGCCGAAGAAATTTCCCGGCGCGAGCATTGGCGACAATGTTGTCATCGGCGAAGGCACGGTCGTCGAACCCGGCGCGATGATCAAAGGCCCGGCCATTATCGGGAAGAACTGCCAGATCCGCAACAACGCCTACATCCGCGAGAACGTCATCATCGGCGACGGCTGCGTCGTCGGCAATTCGTCCGAGCTGAAAAACTCGCTGCTCTTCAACGGCGCGCAGGTGCCGCACTTCAATTACATCGGCGATTCCATCCTCGGCCACAAGGCGCACCTCGGCGCCGGCGTGAAGATTTCCAATTTCAAACTTTTCCCCGGCAACATCCTCGTCGAGATTGACGGCGCGTCCTTCGACACCGGCCTGCGCAAGTTCGGCGCGCTGCTGGGCGACGGCGCGGAAGCCGGTTGCAACGCCGTGCTGAACCCCGGCAGCATCCTCGGACGCGGCGCGGTGATTTACCCGAACGTTTTCTGGCGCGGCATTTTGCCCGCGAACATGATCGCGAAAAACAAATCCCAAATCGAAGTCGTCGTCAAAAGGCCGAGGGAAGGTTAATTGATTTCAGGAAAAAATTTGTAATGCAGAAGGGCAATCCACAATCTGATTTACCACTGGTAACTGTTCCGACTGTCCGCAATTATTATGTGGATGAATCGGGTGATCCGGTTTTGTTCAATGCCAATGGGAAAGTAATAGTTGGGACAAAAGGATGCTCCTCACACTTTTTCATGGGTTTGTTGAGCATTTTCAATCCTGTGTCTTTAGAAAATGATTTGAAAGCTCTTCATAGTTCTTTGCTGGCTGATCCTAAATTCAAAAACAAGCCGTCCTTTTTACCCAGACATCGTAAAACGGCTTTTGGCTTTCATGCAAAGGACGATTTGCCAGAAGTTCGTGATTTAGTTTTTAGTCTTCTAATCAAACATCATTTTAGATTTTTTGCTGTTGTTAAGGATAAAATGGAAGCGGTCAAATACGTTCGCCAGATGAATCAACAAGACCCAAAATTTCGATATACGGACAATCAACTTTATGCCCATTTAATTTCTCATTTGTTTGAAACACGACTGCACAAGCGTTACGAATACAATGTTTATTTCTCCAAACGAGGTGAACGAATTCGCACAGCAGCTTTAAGTGCGGCATTACACAACATTCAGGAGAAGGCTAGAATTTTGCTTAAACGAGAAAAAGATTCCGTTGGCTCTATTAAAATTTTCCCGCCGGTAAATCCATTTGAGTGTATAAATCTACAAGCTACGGATTATTGCCTTTGGGCATTGCAGAGATTTTATGTAAAAGGTGAAGACAAACATTTACAGATGATTTGGCCGTCGGTAAGCGTGGTTCAAGAAATTGATTCCAAAATTGGCAAGAAAAGAGGGATAACTCATACGCGAAAGAAATATCCCTTCAAAAAATGACCGGAAATATAGGGCTGGCTTGATATTATCAAGCCAGCCACACGGCATGAAGCCGAGTTTCGTTTCCGGTCACATAATTAAACACCAAAACTATGTGTTTGTCAACGGGTTTGTGAAATTTTTCACAACTGTCACACTTTCAAAACATTGTGATTATGGGCGATTTTCCGCGCGCATTTTTCCAGCAATTCATCCGGCTTCAATTCAATCCATTCCGGGTCAAGCTGGCGGCGGAACCACGTCAGTTGCCGCTTGGCAAATTGCCGCGTGCGGCTTTTCACCAGTTCAATCGTCTCCGCCAGCGGGCGTTCGCCGCGCAAATGTTCCACCACCTGCCGGTAGCCGATGGCCTGCACCGCCGTCTTGTTCTGCTCAAGGCCGCGCGTGAGCAATCCGCGCGTCTCATCCACCAGCCCGCGCGCAAACATCGCATCCACGCGGGCGTTGATGCGCGCGTGCAAATCTGTCGGCGGGCGCGTGAAGCAAAACATGGTAGGGACGGCGCGCTGCGCCGTCCGGTCATCGCAGCGCGATGACCCTACCTTCCACTCGGCTCGCTGTTCGGAAAACTTTTTGCCCGTCAACCGGATCACTTCCACCGCACGGATGACTCGGCGCGGATTTTGTTTGTCAATTTTCTCATAAGCCGCTGCGTCACGCTCTTTTAATTCGCGTAGCAACGATTCAAATGACGCGGCTTCCAGTTCGGCGCGCAATTCTGGATTCGTGGCAGGCGCTTCGCCGAGTCCGCTCAAGAACGCCTTGAAATAAAGTCCCGTGCCGCCGCAGAAAATCGGGATTTTATTTCGCGACTGGATTTCTTCCACCGCCTTTTGCGCGAGCCGGATGAATTGTGCGGCGTCGAAATTTTCCGTCAGGTCGCAGATGTCGATGAGGTGATGCGGCACGCGGGCGCGCTCGGCGGGCGACGGCTTGGCCGTGCCGATGTCGAGCCCGCGATAAACCTGCATGGAATCGGCGGAAATGATTTCGCCGCCGATTTTTTCCGCGAGCAGCAAAGCAATTTCAGATTTTCCAACCGCAGTCGGCCCTGCAAGAAAAATTGGAGATTTCATTTCGCAGAAGCGCGTCGCGACAGAATCGCCGCAAGTGCAAGGCCACTGACAAAAATCGGCACGCTGATCCATTGCGCGGGCGTGAGACCAAAATGGTAATGCAGATTGGTGTAATCGCCGCGAAAATATTCGACGAATGAGCGCGTGACGGCGTAGCAAAGCAGGTAAGTCGCAAAAATCTGGCCGTCGAATTTTTTGCGCCGGAACAGCCACGCGAGAAAAACATACAAAACAAAATTCAACAGCGCGTCGTAGATTTGTGTCGGGTGAACCGGATAGGTCGGAGGATTGAGCGGATTGTCCGCAGGAAAACTGATCGCCCACGGCAGGCTGCACGCGCGTCCGTAGCAGCAGCCGTTGAGCAGGCAGCCGATGCGGCCAAAGACATTTCCGAGCGCGATGCTCGGCGCGAGAACG
>Ga0181516_10000412_pt1 | contig 40022 bp, 36 predicted proteins | sample PEATcosm2014_Bin_25_FD_121104 | JGI IMG/M metagenome (GOLD analysis project Ga0181516, IMG submission 121104) | Peatland microbial communities from MTU Mesocosm Facility, Houghton, MI, USA - PEATcosm2014_Bin01_10_metaG | ecosystem: Environmental > Terrestrial > Soil > Wetlands > Peat | place... | reverse complement strand
GGGCGCTTTTCATCCTGGCGAAAAGGGGCTGATGCTTCCCAACCTGGCGACAAAAACAAGAACGTCGCGACTCCTGCGCGGAGGGCGGGCGCTTTTCATCCTGGCGAAAAGGGGCTGATGCTTTCCAACCTGGCGACAAAAACAAGAACGTCGCGACTCCTGCGCGGAGGGCGGGCGCTTTTCATCCTGGCGAAAAGGGGCTGATGCTTCCCAACCTTGCGACAAAAACAAGAACGTCGCGGCTTCTGCGCGGAGGGCGGGCGTTGCTTCATCGGCACGGAAAGGGTTGAGGCCACCCACCCTAGCCGCAAAAACAAAGGAGCGGCGAGGGTGGGGCACCCGCAATAATATTTCTAGCACGCTGACTGTACTATGCGTTATAGTACACGCATGATTCCATTCCGCGTCACCTTTCGCGCCGGCGTCCCGCTCTTCGAGCAGGTCGTCTACGCATCGACCAAGGCCATGGTCTCCGGTCAACTGCGCCCGGGCGACCCCTTTCCGTCGGTTCGCGCCTTGAGCAAGGAGCTCAAGATCAACCCCAACACGGCCCACAAGATTGTGACTCACCTGATCGGGGAGGGTTTGCTGGAAACCCGTCCCGGCATCGGCACGGTGGTGGCGGTTCTTCCCGACTCCACGCGGAAGGCACGCACTCACTTGCTGGAGCACGAGATCGAGGAGTTGGTGGTGGAAGCGAAACGGCTGGGAATTGAACTGTCAGAGATGCTCTCTTCGATCTCTGCTCACTGGCAACACCTCAGCGGCGACGACGCAAGCGCAACGAACATCGCCGCGGGGACGCAAAGTATTGTGGACGGAGGCACGAAGCAATGAGCAAATTCACCATTCAAACCGCGGGCCTTATACGCCGATTCGGCAAGACGCTGGCAGTGAACGGCATCAGCATGGCCGTGCCGGAAGGCTCGATCTTCGCCCTGGTTGGCGCCAATGGCGCGGGAAAGACCACGCTGATCAAACTGCTGATGAACATTCTTCGACCGGACGCGGGCACTTCGACGGTGCTGGGCATGGATTCGCGCAACCTGGCCGGAAAAGCGTTCGAACGCATCGGATATGTTTCGGAAAATCAGGAGCTGCCCGAGGGGATGACCGTCGGCGGGATGCTGAGCTACTTCCGCGACTTTTATCCCACCTGGGACCGAGCGCTGGAGCAGCAGCTGATTCGGCAGTTCGATTTGCCGCTGGAGCGCAAGATCAAGCACCTGTCGCGGGGCATGAAGATGAAGGCCGCGTTTGCCAGCTCGCTGGCCTATCGCCCGCAGCTGATTGTGCTGGATGAACCCTTCTCGGGCCTGGATCCTTTGGTCCGCGATGAGCTGATTGAAGGACTGCTGGAACGCGCACCGGAAACCACCATCTTTCTTTCGTCGCACGACCTGGCCGAGATCGAAAGCTTCTCCAGCCACGTGGGCTACCTGGAAAACGGACGGCTGCTGTTCAGCGAAGAGATGGCAGTGCTCAACCAGCGCTTCCGCGAAGTGACGGTGACGTTGGAGAGCCCCGCGCCGCTGCCCGCGAACTTGCCCGCCGCGTGGCTGCAACCGCAGACGACCGATTGCGTGGTGCGCTTTGTGCATAGCGATTTCAACCCGCAGAGCTCGCAGCGCGAGCTTGCCGAGAGATTTCCCTCCGCCCGCAACATCGAGTTCGACCCCATGTCGCTGCGCTCGATCTTTCTGGCCATTGCCAAATCCGGGCGCGGCACTGCCGCCGAGCCTGTCACGGTGTCGACCGCGCGGACCAGCGTGCAGGAGGTGGAAGCATGAAACAAGTTCTGCATGTTTTTGCAAAAGATGTGCGGCGGTTCTGGCCGGAGATTTCAATCTCACTGGCCATTACGACAGCCTTCGTGCTGATGCAACCCCTGCAGTGGAAAGCGTCGGAGAACATCTACAACGCCGCGCATACCCTGGTTCCCGGGTTTTTGAGTCTCCTTGTGCCGGTGAGCTGGTGGGTGCTGATTGCCCGCGTCATCCATGAGGAACGGCTGGTGGGGGACACGCAGTTCTGGATCACGCGGCCCTATGAATGGAAGCGGCTGCTCTGCTCGAAGGCGTTCTTTCTGCTGGCATTCTTGATGCTGCCATTGTTTCTGGCGCAGAGCCTGATTCTGGGCGAGGCCGGATTCCAGCCGCTTTCTTTCTTTCATGGGCTGCTCTACAGCCTCTTCCTGTGCGGGGCGATCCTGGTGCTACCGCTGGCTGCGTTTGCGGCCGTCACCTCGACCTTCGCCCGCATGACGCTAACCATGCTGGGAGTGCTACTGGCGGCGATCGCTCTGGAGTCGGTGCTGTCGCTTATGTTCTCCACCTCCTCCGGTAGCATGTCTTTCCCGCTGCGCGACAGCATCTACTTCTGGATCTACCTCATGGTAGGGACAATTGCGATTACACTCGCATACGCACTGCGGAAGCCGTGGATCTCGAGGCTCCTGTTGATCGCTTTACCGGTGCTTATTTGCGCGATTAGCCTGGTTGCATCGCATTTTGATCGGGCGCAGGTCGAGCGGAGATATCCGGCGGGGCAAGGCGCCCACCTGGTTCAACTGGCTTACAGCCCGGTTGCGAAGGACGAACAAACGTCCACCTGGGGTACTTTCCGGCACACCCAGGTTCCGATTTCCATTCCGCTGGCAGTATCGGGCGTGGCCCAGAACAGGGTGATCCTTCCGGAAGGCATCCGCGCCGAGGTCACCGGTCCCGACGGATACAAATGGGAATCCGAGTGGCAGCCGGAGACTGGAATCCGGTTCACTCCGAACGAAGTGGACAATTTGAACAAGCCCGCTGTAGAGCGCTTCAATATCCCTTTCATGATGCCCATCGAGGTGTTCAACAAGTTCCAGTCAAAGCCGGTGAACGTGCGGCTGACCTTTGCAGTAAGCGAGGCAAAGGTGGTGAGAGAGAGCGTCGTCGCGCTGCCCCAGGGCGGGTTCGCGGTACCGGATTTCGGCATCTGCGCTGCGCAAAGCGGATGGTTGCTGAACTGGGAATTCATGGGCGTCAGTTGCCTTTCGCCCTTGCGCCAACCGCCGCTGACCTACATCAGCGCGCACTGGTCGAGCCAGCCCTGCTCGGCCGGCAACTCCGCCGAGAGCGACGGGCCGATCGGCGACACTTGGGTGGGTTCCCTAGAGCGCGAAGCGGCGGATTTCAGCATATCGCCGGTGGCGGACCCGCACATCAATCTGTCCAACAACACTGTGGGGTATCCGAGCAAGCAGCGCTTCCTTTGCCCCGGCACACCCGTCCGTTTCAGGGAATATGGTCTGGAGCGGCGAACGCAGATCAGCGTGGATGCCCCGGGGTTTCAACTTCCGGAGATGACCGTGCAGGGTAACCGGATTACCCTGACCACCCACATAGCCCACATCGCGGGTCAACCGGCGCAATGACAGGGCTTTGAGCGCAGGCTTCAGCGTGAAGGGTACGGGCTTCAGCCCGTACGTCGAATGCGCCAGAACATCGTCGGCTTTAGCCGCCGAGGGAATTCGATCTATTTAGAATCCATCCCTCGGGGGCTAAAGCCCAGAGGCCTCTTGCATTCCTGATGGCACGGCTGAAGCCGTGCCCTTTCAAGACATCGGCTCAAGGGGATTCCACGGCTAATCGGGCGGCCGTCAGCGCTGCTCGCGGCCGTTCATCGCTTCGCCAGCGTCGTCACGGCCATCGACGATGTAGACCCAACCGCTGAGCGGGGCCCTTCCAGGGTCTCGACCGGCTCCCAGGAATGAGTAGGAAAAGCGCAGGTCGGTGAACTCGACCGTGGACCAGAGGCGACCGGGAGGCAACTGCGGCGGGGACAGACCGGGAATCGAGCCGGGGATGGGCTGCGGTCCGGCATCGCGCACCACGGCCCATGTGCCCCAGTCCAAATAGACCTGGCCGAGCGGGGTGCGTTTGGCGGCTTCGGTGGCGGCGGTGACGGGGGGCTTGAAGAGCAGGTCCCGATGCGGATCGCTCTCGACGGTCTCCGCGTGGGTGTCGACCTCGGCGGTCTGGAAGTAGTCGCGGGTCTCCAGAATCGCGTGCCAGCGGAAGGGATTGGCGGGGTAGGGCTCCATGGCCGCGCGCTTTACCGGGGCATCGGCTACTTGTGTGTTGGCGACGAGATCCAGCGCGCGGGCGTGCTCGGTGTAGCGCCAGAGGCCCAGGGCAAAGATGCCGATCAGCGCAAAGATGGCCCATCCGCGGCCGCGAAAGAGCTGGCGGCGCGCGCCGATCTCGCGGTCGGCCAGGCCCAGCAGCCCCGGAACCACCATCGCCAAAACAAGAAAAGCCCACGCCACCGGCTCGGCGATGAAGACAAAGCTGCCGGCGTACCAGCGGGTATTGAAGGGAAAGAAGGGGCGGACGCCGTAGTTGTTGGTCCAGTCGAGCAGTAGATGGCTGAGCGCGGCGATGATTGCCGTCCCATAGAGCCAGCCCCAGTGGATTTTCTGTTTTTGAAGGTTGTGGTGCAGCGGCGCGCTGGGGTCTTTGGCTTGGGCAAGAGCGACCTTCACCAGACGACGCCTTTCCAGCCAGCGGTCAAGAAGCCAGATTGCGCCGACCACGACGGCGGCGACCACCGGTACGGCCAGAAAGGTGTGGGTGATGCCGCGATGGTGCTTCAGCTCGTTGACCGGGCCGGCAAGGCCCCAGAGGACGTCCAGATCGGCAGCCTCGGCGGCCAGCACGGCGGCCAGCGTGGCATAGGCCGTTTTGCGATTGAGGCCGGCGCGGCCGATGCAGGCTCCGGTAAGAAAATGTGTGACTGGTTCCATGGCGATACCATACTATCCTGCCTGACTATCGTGCCGAGGCACAAAGCCTCTTATAATCCTCCCCATGGAAGACAAACCCAACCGGACGCTTTTCCCCGAGCCGGGGCCGGAAAAATCGAGCGGTGAAGTTCTGCGAATTGTTGAGCGGATTCAGCATCTGCGCGCCGAATTGCGCCGGCATGAGCACCTCTACTACGTTCAGGATGCGCCGGAGATTACGGACGCCGCGTACGACGCGTTGATGAACGAGCTCAAAGGTCTGGAAGCCGCGCACCCGGAGTTGGTGACCCCGGACTCGCCCACGCAGCGGGTGGGCGGCAAGCCGGCCGAGGGATTCCAGAAGGTTCAGCACTCGCGGGCTATGCTCAGTTTGGATAATGCCTACTCCGCCGAGGAACTGGCGGCGTGGGATACGCGGGTGCGCGAACTGGCCGGTCCGCTGCCCGTGGAGTACATGGCCGAACTGAAAATGGATGGTCTGAGCGTGGCGCTGCGCTATCAACCCACCGGCGGCGGCGGGGCGCGGCTCGTGACCGGCGTGACACGCGGCGACGGGCAGGTGGGCGAGGACGTGACCTCGAATATCCGGACCATCAAGAGCGTACCGCTGACGATCCCCGCGGTCGCTCTGGAAAAGACCGGGCTTCCGCAGACCTTCGAGGTGAGGGGCGAGGCGGTGATGCCGGAAGCCGCGTTTCAGCGTTTGAATGAGGAACGGGAACTGGCGGGGCTTCCTGCGGCGGTGAATCCGCGCAACGCAGCGGCGGGCACGCTGCGCACGCTGGAACCGAGCATCGTGGCCAACCGCCGACTGGATGTTTACGCGTATTTTCTGCTGGTGGACGGCGAGTATTGGCCGCAAGGCCAGAGGGCGACACTCGATGCTCTAGGGGCGCTGGGGTTCCGCGTCAACCGGCATCGGCAACTGCTGGTAACAGTCGAGGAGATGACCGCGTTCATTGACCGCGCCGAGGCGCAGCGTAACTCGCTGGGCTACGAGATCGACGGTGTGGTGCTGAAGGTGGACTCCTACGCGACCCAGCAACGCCTGGGCTATACGGCGCGCGCACCACGCTGGGCGATTGCCTACAAATTCACGGCCCATGCGGGGCTGACGCGAGTGAACGCCATCACCGTGCAGGTGGGCCGGACCGGCAAGCTGACCCCGGTTGCCGAACTGGAGCCGGTGTTCATCGGCGGCACCACGGTGAGCCGCGCCACGCTGCACAACGCGGATTTTATTCTTGGTCTCGGACTTAGGGCTGGCGATTGGGTAAAAGTCGAGCGCGGCGGCGACGTGATTCCCAAGGTGGTGGAAGTGGTGACGGATGCCGACCATGTTCGTGGGGAGCTGAGCTACATTTTTCCCGTGGAGTGCCCTGAGTGCCACAGCGAGGTGGTGCGCGCGGAGGGCGAAGTGGACTTCCGCTGCGTGAACGCGGACTGCCCGGCCAAATTGCGGGAGAGCCTGCTGCACTTCGGCAAGCGGGCGGTGATGAATATCGAGGGCATGGGCGACGCTGTGGTGCAGCAACTTCTGGACCAGGGGCTGGTGAAGAGCGTGGCGGATCTTTATGCGCTCACCGAGGAGCAGCTGACCGCACTCGACCGGTTTGCCGAGAAATCCGCGCGCTCGCTGATGGAAGAGATTGAGCGGTCGAAGCAGGCGGGGTTGGCCCGAGTGCTGATGGGCCTGGGAGTTCGCTTTGTGGGAGAACGCACGGCGGAGTTGCTGGCAGAGGAATTCGGCTCGATTGAGGCGCTGGAAGCCGCGACTGCCGAAGAGCTGGAGCGGGTGGAAGAAGTGGGTCCGCGCATCTCGCAGGCGATCCTGGAGTTTTTTGCGCAGCCCGCCAACCGGGCGCTGGTGGATAGTCTCAAAGCAGCCGGTGTGCAGATGACGGCGGAGAAGAAACAGCGCTCGACGCAGCTGGCAGGGCTGACCTTTGTGCTGACAGGGACGCTGCCGACGCTGAGCCGGGATGCGGCCAAAGAGCTGATCGAGGCGGCCGGCGGGAAGACCGTCGGGTCGGTGAGCAAGAAGACGGACTACGTGGTCGCGGGCGAAGAGGCCGGTTCCAAGCTGGACAAGGCGCGAACGCTCAATATCCCCGTGCTGGATGAGCCCGGTTTGCTCGCGCTGCTCTCAGGCGAGGCAAGCAAAGAAGCATCGAACGCAGTGGGATGAGCGGAAACAAGGCGACGGCAAACAACACCAAGTCGAAGCGCAATAGCGACCTCACTTTCCATGGCCCCGGTTCGGTGGACTTCACTCGACTGGGACCTGACCTAATTTGCACGCCGACGGGCTGGGATCTTGGCGTGCTGACCGACGGTTCTCTGTTCGCGCTCCCGTTCGCGCTCGCGCTCCCAGGCTTCGGCGCGCCAGTTCCGCGAAGAGAAGCGGGGTGTTTCCTCGGCGACGAGCACCGGTTCCTCGACGCGCGCCTTGGATTTATCCGCTGTGCGAATCAGGACCGATTCTTCCGTTTGGATTCTTGCCGGCTCTTCGGTGCGGACGCGGGGCGCAACGGCGACCAGTTCCGCCTTGGGGCGATTCATCGTCCGCCGGATGGCTTCCGCTTCCGCGGGCGAGATGAGGCGTGCGGAGGACTCAAATCCGCCGCGTGCCGGGTTGGAGATCAGGCTGGTGTCTTCGAGGCGTTCTTCGGTGATATGCGCCGCACCGAGCCGAGCGGTCAAAACCTTCTCGTCGGCAAATCTGTCGGCGGGATCCGAGTCCAGATCGTCGGCGGCACCGAAAGGAGCCTCCGTGGGGTCAAAACGGGGGTCGAGGCGTGGGTCGAGACGCGGGTCGGGACGGGGGGCGAAGCGGGGCTCGTATTTGGGCTCAAGACGGGTTCCCTGCCGGGACTCGTAGGCGGGCTGATATCCAGACTGGGGAGCTTGGGGAACGCGCTCAGAGCGTGGTTGCGGGCGCGATGCCGAAGTCGGGATGGAGTCGTCGATTTCGTTTTCTTCCACAGCCGGCGCAGGGCGCACAGCCAGGGTTTTGGCCATGAAGTCGTCCACCAGCTTGTGCAAGCAGGTTTGGCCGCACAGGTGTTTCGACCCCGGGCGCAGCCGGTTGCGGGAGTTCCACCCACTCACCCGCAGCTCGCCCCCCTGGTCGTAAGCAACAAACCAGTGATTGGTCTGCTTCTTTTCCGTACCGCAAATGTCACATGATATCGCCTGCCGGATCACCGCATGCCCCCCGAGACCGTGCCAAATTTCCACGGTCAGAATGATTCTTGAACGTTCCCCTGAAAAAGCACCACCCCGGCTGTCTTACAGCAGACCCGCCGGATTGATTTGGCAGACTCACGCACTCCAAGTGTGACCACCTGGAATCGCCTGCTCCTATTTCATCGTGCAATTTCCGGATTTGGTGAGGAATGTTGTGGACAAATCCTAAGGAGAAGCAAATGAGGAGAGAGATCCGAGGATTTCCTGATTCGGAACTGGGTATTGGCAAGATCTGAAAAATTCCAAAAACGAATTCCAGGGATTACTTACGCGCGAATAGAGAACTCCAGAGACTTGGACGCGAATAGGAAAAAGGCTGGGGAATCAACTCCCCAGCCTTTTTGGTCTCCGATAGCGGTCGCGTTATTGTCGCGGAGCGAAATAGCCCTTCTTGGCCCGCACCTGATAGCGGCGGTCGTTGCAATACAGGTAAATGGGACGGAACGAGCCATCGTATTTGAAATCGGCGGGGGTATAGGTGAGGGCGTACTGGCTGCGCAGCTCGTCCTCGATGGCGGTGAAGCTGTTGGAGACTTCTTCGACCGAAGGAGGGAAGAAGACCTGACCGCCGGTATCTTCGGCCATCTCCTGGAGGACCTTGTCGCCCTTGCCGCGGCTCGGAGTCCAGTTGGTGCTGATGGCGTAGACGATGGTCTCGGCGCGCTGACACATCTTGATGGCCTCGTCGGGATGGACGCGGCTCTGGTTGTCGTCGCCGTCGGAGAGCAGGACGATGGTCTTGCGGACCGGTTCCTGGCCGCGCGAGACATCGAGAAGCTTGTCGCGGCAGGCGGTGTAAACGGCATCGAAGAGCGCCGTGCCGCCGCCAGGGCGCAGGCGATTGACACCGGTTTCCAACGCGTCGACGTTGTTGGTCCAGTCCTGGGTGACGGTCGGAGTGACGTCGAATCCCATGACGAAGGCGCGGTCGCTTTTGGCCTTCAGGATTTTGAGGAGAAACTCGGTGGCCGACTGCTGCTCGAAGGCGAAACGGGAGCGGATGGAGGTGCTGGCGTCGATGACGATGCCGACCCGCAGGGGCAGATTGATCTGCTGATGAAAGCCATTCACCCTGGAGGGAGCCTTCTGGTCGTCGAGCAGGGCAAAATCGCTTTGCCGCAGATTGGGGATATAGCGCCCGTGCTTGTCGGTGACGGTGAAGATGAGGTTGACTTCATTCACGCCGATCTTGATGGGCGCGGCGTTCAGATCGGCCGATTGGTCAGATGCCGACTGGGTACCCGCGGGCGAGGCCTGCGCGGCGGGTTGCTGCGCTGACGCGCCGAATGCGCAAAGCGCGGCGGAGAATACAAAGCCAAAAAACTGTCTTTTCATAGCTCCCTCATTTTATCAACCGTTTCCGTCCCGCGGTTCCGGATTGGAGGGTGGCTTTCTTTTCCGGCTCCGGCTGGCCGTCATTGACCTTCTCCAGATACTCCTGCAGTTCCGGGGGCAAGGGAGCCTCGAGTTCCAACACCTTGCCGGTTTTGGGGTGGGTAAACTCAAGCCGCGCGGCATGCAGGAAGTTGCGGCCGAGCTTCAGTCGCTCCGGCTCTTCCTTTCGATTTGCCTGGGCGGCCACCTGGTCGGTCAACTGTCCTGCGCCGCCATAGAGCGTGTCGCCGACCACCGGGTATCCGATGGACGACATGTGCACGCGGATCTGGTGGGTGCGGCCGGTCTCGATGCGCACGCGCACCAGGGTGAATTTGCCAAAACGGGAGGCGAGGCGCTGCACCACTTCGTAGTGGGAGACGGCGGCGCGGCCGTCTTCGAGGGAGCGAGTGGTCATGCGGGTGCGGCGCAGCGGGTCGCGGCCCACGGCGGCGTTGATGGTGCCCTTTTCGCGCTCCACGCGACCCTGCACCAGCGCGATGTAGGTTTTCTTCATCTGGCGGCTGCTGAACATTTCGCCCAGCGCGGCGTGAGTCCGGTCGTTCTTGGCCACCACAATGAGGCCGCTGGTGTCTTTGTCGAGACGATGCACAATGCCGGGGCGCAAGTCGCCTCCGGTGGAGGAGAGCTTTTTGAAGCGGTGCAGCAGCGCATTGACGAGTGTGCCACGGCTGCGAGCGTCCTCATTTTGCCCCGAACCGGCGTGGACCATCATACCCGCCGGCTTGTTGACCACGGCCAAATCGGCATCCTCGTAGATGACGTCGAGCGGAATATCTTCGGCGATCGCCTTGAGCGGCGCTGGGCGGGGCTCGCCGTGGATGGTGATGGATTCGTTGCCACGCAGCTTCATCGACGGCTTTTCGCGCTCGCCATTTACCAGGACATCGCCCTGTTCCATCAGCATTTGCACGCGCGAACGGCTCACACCGTCAAGTTGCTCGGCCAGAAACTGGTCCAGGCGTGTTCCGGCGGTTTCCGCCATCACCTGGATGGTCCGCACCACTTCGCGTGGCTCGGCCACTGCGCCTGGCTCTATCGGCTTTTCAAACTTGCCGGCTGCCGCCTTTTTAACTCGCTTTACTGCCATTGACTGCCTCATTCCTAACTTGCCGGCTTTTCCACTCCAGCAATAAGAGTGCTCCTGCCAGCACCATGCCCACGGCCGCCAACTGCGGCAAATCGATCGCTCCGCTCAACAGCGCGCCCCGGCCTTCGGGATCGCGCCAGAACTCGGTCACATAGACGAGAACAGCGGCGGCCATCAGCCCCACGCCAGCCACGTCGCCCGGCCTGCGCCGGACGGGCAGCCAGACCAGTAGCGCTCCCGTCAGGGCCAGAAAAGCCAGCGCCGCGTAAGCCTGCACCGGATGCAAAGGAATGCCGAGCGGAGTGCCGCTCCACAGACCGGAGCGCGAATCCGTGTAGGTGACCGACCAGTAGGCGGCCCATCCGGTGGCCTCCACTCCGTACCCTGAGCCGGCCAGCAGCGCTCCGAACTGCTCGAAGGCCAAACCAACGGCAAGCGGCGCGGCCAGGACATCCGCCGTGGAGCGCAGCGGCAGTTTTTGAGCGAGCGCATAGGCCCCGGCAGCCAGGCCGCCCGCCAGCGCTCCTGCCACAGCCAGCAAAGGATTATGCACCATGGCCAATTGCAGCAGCCAGGCGGGGTGCCTGCGCAGATCGCTGAGATTGACGACGATGAGCAGAACCCTGCCTCCCACCAGCGCGGCGAAGAGGCCAACGACACAGAGATTCCAGATGCGGGCCATGGGAAGACCTGCGATGCGCGCGGTTTGCTGCGCCAGGAACAGGGCCGCCAGCACGCCCAGCGCGGCAAGCGCGCCATAAGACGGGATCAGAATCGGTCCGAGGTGGAAGAGAACGGGATGCACGCGAGGAGGAGCCTATAGAAACATCGTGGGCTAGGAGGCAAAGAAAAAGCAAAAGCGAAGAGCAATGCAAATGCCGTCCAAAAGGACTCTCTATCTGGACTGCGCCGCTGCCGGCTGCGATTGAGGTGTGCGTGCCGGCACCGCCGCGCCCGCGGGCATGGGTAGTGGATTGTCCACGCGTGGCATAATTAGACTCTTCTGGAGATCACCGAAATCCGGTACTTTCGCAATTTGCTCCTTCGCCATGAGAGTCCTCCATACCTATTTTACACCATACGTTGCCGAGAGATATTCCGTGGCGTCCTGTTTGGCGCGATCAAGCAGATCAGCCCGCTCCGCCAACCCGTCAGGAAAGTTGCGACTCTCTGCATCAAGCTGCATCTTCCTTAACTGATGCAATCGTTTCATGATTTCGTCGTCGTTATAGCGGCCGGCGAAGACAGTCTCCCACTCCAGTTGAACATCAATGAAGAGGTTGGCTAGCGTCACGGTGTGCTCGCAGGCGGCTTTGTGCTTTTTGGCAAAGGGAAAAACGTCTTTCAGAGCGTCCACAACCTGGGAGGCGGCAATAATTGCGCCCCAAACGAATGCATGCTCTTTCCAAATGACCCACGCCGCAATCCCGGCACAGGATGCGATTGCCTTTAGCGCCCCAAGCCCCGTCACCCACCTGCCAAGAGAGTCTCTGTAAAAGCGAATATAAGAAGCTGCTGTCTTCAGCTCGAACATCTGGTCCCAATAGAGCTTCTGCTGACGATGAAGGTCCGGAACGTTCTCGCTCACGATCTCGATCTATCCTTCCCCGGCGCACCTTGGGCGTAAAAACCGCGCCGCAAGCAGTGTACTCCCGAGGGAGGTAGAATACGGCCCACGGGGCCGTGAGCAATGCGCCGGTGAACCCGTCCTAAGACGGTGGAGCTCTCCGCGGTTCATTAGGCATTCCGGACTGGCGGACACTGCACACAAAACCGATTGTCGAGTCGAGCCCCTGTTCATGTGTATTGGTTCAACCGGCGGTAACTGCTACACCTGCTTTGCAGGCCGTCTTCTATTGCGGATAGTATGGGTCGCCGGGGACAATTACAAGTCTTGTAGTGCGTCCGGTAATGTGCTACGTTCTTGACCCGCCTTTTTGGACGGGGGTGCTCGTTTTGGCACTCGAATATCTTCTGAGGCGCAAACAAACGAGTCGGCGGCGGGCTTACTGCAGAGAGCCTGGCACTACAGTTGGAACTCGCTGGGTGCCACAAAAGGTCGAAGTCCCGGGCCTAAACAGGCTGCGGAAAAAGGCTCAAATTCGAGTGAATCGTTGAAATGGACATTGGCAGGGGCTAAAGCCCAACTCAATCCATTGGCCTTATCGGCACGACTAAAGTCGTGCCCTTTTACAAAGCCAGAAGATTTGAGCTTTTCGCAGCCTGTAAAGGCCCTCTCTGTTCCGTGACATTTCAGGGGCTTGAAAGCCTCTGCGCTCTCCGAAAAGCCCGATCTGCGACTATAAGGCTAGGATCCGGTCTTCCACTCTTCTTCCAGCACTTCGTCCAGCAGTCCGCGCAGGCTGGCCGCACGCGCATGACCAAGGCGCGCATCGCCGGCGGTGGTGCTTCCGGCCGACAGAGAAAGCTCGTCGGCCAGATTCAGCGCTGCCAGCACGGCCACGCGGAGCGAATCCACGGTGCGGCCCTGGGCCGCCACGGCGCGCATCTTCGCATCCACCGTCTCGGCCAGTCCGCGGATGTGGTCGGCGTCCTGACCGGAGAGGTGATAAGTCTGGTCGTAAATGGTGACCGTTACGTAAGCCGGGTTTTCCGTTGCCAACTCGGACCTCACTGTTCCAAAACTCGAAGATCCAAAACTCATACGCGAAGTTGCAAAACTCAAAGTTCCAGCGCGTCCAATTGCGTGAGTAGGCGCTCCACACGCTGCCGTACCTGGTCGCGCTCGGTGCGCAGGGCATGCACTTCCGCCTGCAGCTGATCGATCAGCGGACGCTGGTCGGCAAGCTGCGCCTCGAGCTGCGCCACGTTTTCCTCGATCGCGATCCGCGTGAGGCGCTCGCGCTTGACGAGGTTGACGGCGCGCAAAACGCGGTCTTCAAGAGCGGTGAAATCGTCAACAGTCATAGCCAGAACTTCCGGCACGTGCGGGACCGGCTTGGCGACCGGCAATGCTTCGGAGTCAGGCACAGGCTCCGGGGCGGCGGCTTTTTCTTCAGGTTCCGGCTGCGGTTCTGGGACGAACTCCACCGACTCTTCGGTTGCAGAGTCCTCGGCCGGGGCATCCGCGGATTCCGCCTCACTGGCGAAGCCGAGCATTTCGGGCTGAGGATCCTCTGGTTCCAAAAACTCGGTCTGCTCCAATATCTCGGTCTGCGCCAGCAACTCAGCTTGCTGCACTTCCGGCTGCTGTTCTTCCACTGGCTCAGATTCCCAAAAAGATTGCGACATCAAAACGGCCTCCAACACATCTCAGCTTTTCCATATCCGATCCGTGCAAGTATAGCGCCAATCCGGCAAGTGCTTCTCTACGAGGTTCTAAGGCGCGCGCCGGCCTTGCCGACAGCCTCGACCACCTGCGCCTGGAAACTTTGCAGTTCCTCTTCGCGGAGGGTGCGGTCGGGGGCCTGGAAGGTTGCGCCCATCAGCAGCAATGAGCCTCTATTTGAGCCCGAGCCCTCAAGACCAATAAGTCGGCGTGCGCCCGATCCCTCAACGCCGATCACTTGGCGCGCGCGCCACTCCACCAACTCCGGAATTCGCAGTCCGGCCATCGCCTCATCGATCTTTTCCCAGGTGATTTTCTCGTCCAGAACGAGAGAAAAATCGCGGCGGACAGACTGGAAACGAGAAACATCCCGGGCGACCGGCTTGCGCAAGGGCAGCTTGTAGAGGCGGTCGATATAGATTTCGCCTACCAGCACCGGCTCCTTGAGCTTGCGCGCGGCAGCTTCGCGGGGATGCAACTGGCCGAACCAGCCCACGGTCGATCCATCGACCACCATGCGCGCCGAGCGGTAAGGGTGCAGCCACTCGGGGGTGAGGCCTGCCTCGGCCGGGAAGCGGTCGAAGTAGACTGTGCGCGCTTGGAAGCGCGCCAGCACCTGCTCCACCACGCCCTTGAGGTCATGGAACTCGATGGTACGCGCGGCGGTCATCGGCCCCTGCTCCGGCAGGCTGCCCACGGCGCCAAACGCCAGCGATGCACGCTCTTCCACCTTTTCCGTGCTGCCGCTGAAGACTGTTCCCAGCTCGAAGAGGCGCACATCGCTCACGTCGCGATGGAGATTGCCGGCCACCATCTGGAGCATTCCGGGCACCAGCGAAGGACGCAGAACTCCGGCTTCCTCGCTGAGCGGATTGCCCAGCGGAACCACAAGGCCCGGTTGAGGCGCCGTCAACGCCGCTTCGGCCGCCGAACAGAAGGTGCTGGCAATCGCTTCATGGAACCCGGCAGCCAGCATGGTCTTGCGGATCGCTGCTTCGGCATCGGCCCAGGGCAGCGCCTGGACGCCCTCGCCAAAGCCCGGCAGGGTGTTGGCAAAACGGTTGAAACCATAGACGCGGGCCACTTCTTCGATGAGATCAATTTCGCGCTCAATATCGAGACGCCAGCTGGGCAGGGTCACCATCCAGGCAGCTTCCTTCTCACCGAAGGTCTCGGGATGAATGACCATCTGGCAGCCAAGAGCTTTGAGCACTTCTTTCACGGTGACGGCGGTAATGCCTTCCGCGTCGATGGTCGTGCCCAGCATGCGCTGGACCTCACTTAGCTGAAGCTCCACCGGCTTGCGATGGGCGGTCTTGGCAGCAAGGGCCGGAACCTGCGCATCGACTAGTTCGCCTTCGATCCAACCGCCATTGGCCAGCAAAATCGCGCTGACCAGCGCGGACGCCACGGGAGCGGCGTTGAAGTCGGCACCACGTTCAAAGCGGTGGCTGGCGTCGGTGTGGAGGCCATGCCGGCGCGCGGTGCGGCGAACGGCAATCGGATCGAACCATGCAGCTTCGACGAGCACATTGGTGGTTTCGGCGGTGATCATGGTGTCCCAGCCGCCCATGACGCCGGCCAGACCCAGCACCTTGGCGTGATCGGCGACGACGAGATCTTCGGGGTCGAGAACGCGCTCGACGCCGTCGAGGGTTTTCAACTTTTCGCCTTTGACAGCGCGGCGAACGACGATGCCGCCTTCGATCTTGTCCAGATCAAAAGCGTGCGTGGGCTGGCCCATCGCCAGCCAGGCGTAGTTCGACGCATCCACGGCGTTGGATATTTTTTTCTGATCCAAGAGCGCGAAATAGGTTTCGACCTCTGCGCCGGCGAACCAATCTTTCGATGCGCCGATTTTGACGCCGCGCAGTACACGGGCGGTGAAGCGGCCACAGGCGTCTTCTGCCTCGATCTTTACGGAAAAGGCCTGGGCGGACGGGCGTGGTTCGGGCAGTTTGTAATCGAGCGCGGACAGGGAAAGCCCGTAGATGGCCGCGGCCTCGCGCGCCACACCGTAATGGTTCATGGCATCGACACGGTTGGTGGTGATGTCCATCTCGAAGAGCATGCCGTTGCCGGGGCCCAGATCGTAAGTTCCTTCGACAGCAATGCCGCGCAGGGTCAGGTCTTCGGCGAGCTGCGCGTCGGAGACGGGGAGTTCTGGAAGATATGCCCGAAGCCATTTCGTCAATATGTTCATTGCAAATCCTCTTGAGCGGAGTCAGCGCGGTTAGCGGTGTTAGCGGAGTTAGCCTGGCTTCCCTCTGGCTTGCCGATGACCGCTATCAGCCCATTCAGCAACCGGGCGACTTCCTCGCTCAACTCCATAAGTTTTTGAACTTGCCCAACATGAATCCATCCGAATTCTCTGGCGAGTTCGATCTGTGTTTGAGCCTCACAAAGAGAGCCTCGTGCGTTACCAAGAAAATGTCTGAACTGCGCGTCGGTTAATCTGCCATGCCCCTCGGCGATATTGCTTGGCACAGAGATCGCCGATCTGCGCAATTGAGAGCGCAGATCGAAGGACTCTGCTTTAGGCATCTGGCGACAGGCCTCGTAAACTGCCTTTGCCAGCACCATCGCTTTCTGCCATACGATCAACTCCCGGAAATTCTTTGGACGCGCCACGGTATGTCCTCTTTCCCTGGTCAACCATTCGAACGCGGCCGCGGACAAAACGCGCTGCCGCCACAGCTTCAAGAGCAGCCTAAGCACATCCGAAAACCTTCACCAAATGTCCTTCTGACTCAATTCCTCGCACGATCCGCTCCATGATCTGTTTGATTTCCTTTTCATCGAGGATCACCGGCATTCCTCAAATCTGATTCGAGGTGGGAAACAGCCAGCCATCTTCCCACCCGAATTGAAATTCTCCGCGCTCGTCCGCGTAAATGACGCTTCTGTTTCCAAACTTCAAACAAAAGCCTTCGTCAGAGACCAGTTCTCCGAACCAAACCCATCTTCTTCTGAACATGACCTTCACCAAGCCTGCGCAATGCAAGCTAACCCCGCTAGCTCCGCTAACCGCGCTAACTCCGCTGCCTTACGCAAACTGCCCCAAAAAGCGCATGTCGCCGGCGTAGAACTGACCGATTTCGCTGACGCCGTATTTCATCATGGCGATGCGCTCCACGCCCATGCCGAAGGCGAAGCCGCTGATCTTCTTCGGGTCATAGCCGGGCTGCTTCTGCTGCGCGAAGGCAAAGACCGCCGGGTCCACCATTCCGCAACCGAGCAACTCGATCCAGCCGGAGTTCTTGCACTTGCGGCAGCCCTTGCCACCGCAAAAAATGCAACTGATCTGCACGTCGGCCGAGGGCTCGGTGAAGGGGAAGAACGACGGAAAGAAGCGCGTCTTGACCGCTGAACCGAATAGCGCTTTCATGGCGTGATCGAGCGTGCCCTTGAGATCGCTGAAGGTGATGTTGGTGTCGACGCAGAGGCCTTCCACCTGATGGAAGATGGGCGAGTGGGTGGCGTCGGCGGCGTCGTTGCGGTGCACCTTGCCGGGGATAACGATGCGCACCGGCGGTGGTTGCGACTCCATGGTGCGCATCTGCACGGGCGAGGTGTGGGTGCGCAAAAGCAAGCGGTCGCGCTGCGAACGCCTTTCCTGATTGGCGACGACCAGAGTGTCCTGCGTGTCGCGCGCCGGATGGCCGGGCGGGAAGTTCATGCACTCGAAGTTGTAGTAGTCGGTTTCGACCTCGGGGCCCACGCCCACCGAATAGCCGAGCGCCGCAAAGACGCTGACGATTTCGTTGAGGGTCTTGGTGATGGGGTGCTCCGCGCCGGTGAGCCGCCGCATGCCGGGCAGCGTGATGTCGATGGCCTCGGCAGCAAGGGCTGCGTCGCTGGGGCCGGAGCCGGCAGCGTCGTCGAGGAGCTGCTCCACGGTCGCTTTTAGCGCGTTGAAACGCTGGCCGAGCGCCTTTTTGGCCTCGGCGGGAGCTGACTTGAGCCAACGGCCGGAGACGTCGTTGAGCAGGCCCTGCTTTCGGCCGAGCCACTGCAGGCGGAAAGCTTCGACATGGGCCCCGGTGGAGACCGCCGCGGCGGATGCGCGCGCCTGTTGCTCAAGCTGGGTAAACGCCGCGTCCAGCGAAGCCTCGTCAAATGCCGTGAGATTGGGAATTTCGATGTTCATAGGCGTAAACACTAGGATAAACCACGTTATGGAGCGATCCGATTGCGACGCGGCATGGACCTCAGGCGGGCCGCTCCCCTATAAAGGGTTGCAATGGAAAAACCTGGAATGAACGTGCGCTTTCGCTACCTTGTGACGATCTGCCTTTACTCCTTCATTTTTGGTGCCGTCAGCATAAGCCGCGCACAAAGCGCAACGGAACTCGCTGATGGCCAAAAGGTCAAAATCATCGGAAAGATCGCCCTGGAGCGACGCGGAAACCGCATTTTCCCCATGCTCCGAGTCGAGAATCCTTTTTTAGCCATTTTCGACAAAGATGACAGGGCGCAGGTGACAGAGATCGAGATCATCCTCGACGGGCAAGGCGCCGAGATCAAGAAGTACGTCGGCGAGACAGCGACCATCGAAGGCAGAATTCAGTTGGAACCGGTTTCACCGTATTACTTCAACGGCGTTGCCGTTCATGCCGAATCAGTTACCCTGACGAATGGCTCCGTGCTGCGTCCAGTCGAATTCACGGATCAGGCCCCTCTTTCGGCACAGATTACGCGATTTCGCGCTCTTGCTACCTACTCGCCTGCGCAGGGTTCCTTTTCCTATCAGGCGTGGGATCTGGAAGGTCATTCCCTTCCTCAAGGGGAGAATTACCTCTCCTGCGGACTCAACGGGCCAGGCGACGTAATGAATTGCTTTTGTCCGAAAGGATTTGAGGTTTCGAGTTTCGGCACGCGGAAGGACGGTAGATTCTCCTTGACGGAGAGGCCTCGACCCGATTTGCCATTCGCGCAGTTCGGGATTCCCGAGGATCTCAAGGGGCCGATTAACAAGACCGTCGAGTGCACCCGAACCAACAAGAAGTAGACGCAAAACGGCCCGGAATCCAGTGGATTCCGGGCCGTGCCAGATCTGCTGGATTCAGAATCGATCAAGCGGAAGCTGGGTGAAGTGGCTGACCAGCCCCGCCAGCAGCGTGCTCAACTCAGTCGTGCGCCTCAAGCGCCTTGAAGCGGAACAGCAGCCCTGCAACCAGTCCGCCCAGGCTGGGAACGAGCAGGAAGAGCCACACCTGCGCTAGTGCCTTGCCGCCCACCAGCAGAGCTGGTCCGAAGCTGCGCGCGGGGTTCACGCTGACGCCGGTGATGTGAATGCCAAAGATGTGAATCACCACCAGCGTGAGGCCGATGGCCAGGCCTGCGAATCCTGTGGGCGCGCTCTTCTGCGTCGAGCCCAGAACGACAACCACGAAGATCAGCGTGGCCACAAATTCAAACACCATTGCCGATGCCATCGAGTAAGCGCCCTGATAGCCGGGGCCCCATCCATCCTGGCCAAGGCCGCTTGCGGCAATGTCGTATCCGCCGCCAACGCCGCCGATGATGATGGATAGAATCCACGCGGCCAGAATGGCGCCCGCGAACTGACCGACCCAGTAGCCAAACATATCCTTGAGAGACATGCGGCCGGCTGTGAAAACGCCCAAACTCACCGCCGGGTTGATGTGGCAGCCGGAGACGGGGCCGATGCCATAGGCTGCGCCAATCAGCGCCAGGCCGAAAGCGAATGCGATCCCCAGAATACCGACTTTGTCGCCCGCCACCACGGCCGTCCCGCAGCCGAAGAGGACCAGGATAAAGGTTCCAACGAGTTCCGCTAGATATTTTTTCATGGCCCGGATGATAAAGGCAGCGCAGGGGATGCGCAACCGAAACCAGCGAGCAGCAAGAGAATTCATCGAGCCTCGGCGGGAACGACTGGTCCGGCCGGACGGCACACGCAACACGGCCCGGAATCCCTTAGGATTCTGGGCCGTTTAATCAAGAGAATCTCTAATCAAATAGCTGCCGCTAACTCATTTTCTGGCATTAGATTGTCCCGTCTTTGCTCCAATGCCATACGTGCAAATTCATAATTCACCGAATCGCTACTTCCTGAATTTTCGCGCCTCTGGACAACATTTTCGATTTCGCGCATCGCCTTGTCGCGAAGAGCATGGGTAAACTCCAACGCAACAGTCGAAGCCCGAAGACTCTTGAGATCGAGTTCTAATCCGAGCAATCTATGACTGTTCTTCCCGATGCGAAGTGTAAGGTTTTCGTCCCCTCGTTCCTTCACATACGTCTCGTTATCCAAATAACGGAACTCGATCACGAACCTCTGAATGGCGGGGTCCCAACCACCACGAACCGCCTTAGGTACGTCATGAGGGGACGCTTGTACGGAAACTAAAACACCACGGTCCAAGATCGTCTTCGGGGCCAGCTTGGAATTGAGATTGACTGAAATCCAATTTCCTGTGCTCATGGCAGACGCTCCAGTAGTTTGACGAAATTCCTAGCCGTTGTCTCATATCGGCGCTCAATTTTCTTCAGAATAGCCTCTGAATCGGGCTTTTGGCTATCAACGACAAGAATCCAAAGAATCTTTCCCCCGACTCTGACAGGTATCCCCATGAATGATCGCGCCTTAGGCTTGTTTTCTCGCACCCATTCCGGGGTTACGAAAGTTTTCTCCGCATAAAGCATCACGTCATCCGCGTTGGCGTTATCAGTCCCAACGTCAGGCAAATCCGTGACCTTTATCGTGTTGGCCGTCCGAAACGCCCGTCCAACGATGCCCTCTGTCTGGTCAGCCCGGTCTGGAACGCGAAAGAACGCGTTTGTTCTCTTGGTTAGATGCCCCGACCGAAGAACGGGAACCATGAACCCACCCCAAAAAGGATACCTGCGGAAACAAGTTCGATGATGCCTGAACAGCGTTAAACGGTGGAGATCAAGCGGATCGTTCTTAAGCTCTTTCCCTTCGAAGCCGTGCTGTTGTAATTCGTCCAGCGCTTCTTGGACCGCGTTAAGGATCCAAGGATCGCGAAGTTTGGACGCCACGCTGTCGATGATCAAAATCAAGACTGCAAGGGCAACGAACATCCACCACCCATTGCCCTGAATCCATCTCAGTACATCCTGTAACGCCAAAGGGGCCTTGTCTACTGGGACCTTCCACAAAGTCGCAGTGGAAACCGAAGCAATCTTCAGTGTCCAAGAGACTATCCCGATTCCCTTTGACCAACCTTGACGATCCGAGAGCATGCCTATCCAAGTCTCAAGCAAATTTCCAAGAAGACTAACATTATGATTCGACTGAGGCAATTTATTCGCATTTGTAGACGCAGAACGGCCCGGAATCCAGTGGATTCCGGGCCGTTGCAGACTCGCTGGCTAGCTGCTCTTACGCTGCCTTTTCGGCGGCGAGAGCGGCACTTGCTTTGCCCACCAGATCGGTGAAACCGGCGGCGTCCTTGATGGCGATGTCGGAGAGGATCTTGCGATCCAGCTCGATACCGGCCTTCTTGAGGCCGTTGATGAACTGCGAGTAGCTGGTGTTGTTCAGCTTGCAGGCGGCCGAGATACGCACGATCCACAAAGAGCGGAACTGGCGCTTCTTCTGCTTGCGGCCGGTGTAGGCAAACTTGAGGCCGCGTTCGACGGCTTCCTGGGCTGCCTGATAGAGCTTAGATTTCGTGAGGAAGTATCCACTTGCCCTCTCGAGAATCTTTTTGCGGCGATCTTTGCGCTTCGTACTACGTTTTACGCGGGGCATATTGCTTCTCCGTTTTTGTGTCCGGGGACACTGCGTCTGTTATAGCGGCTGGAGGCAGGAGGCCCTTCTGGGGCTTTAACCTCTTCACTCGCTCATGCAAGCCTCGATCTTTGGTGCTCCGGCGGACCCTTGAAAAGAGTCTCGCCCGGAGGGTTCCGCGCAACGCGTTCGCTGGAACCCATCCGCAGCCTCCCGGTTACGGGAGGTGCAGCGATCAGGCGTAGGGAATCATGCGCGCTACCTTGGCGTAATCACCATCGGAGACAAGCACGGTGCGACCGAGCTTGCGCTTCACTTTTGGCGACTTCGACGTAAGGATGTGACGCGTCTTCGTCTGGCCCCGCTTGATCTTGCCGGTCCCAGTCTTGCTGAAGCGCTTCTTCGCGCCCGTATGGGTCTTCAACTTGGGCATTTTCTTCTCGTTTTTGCGCCGGGCCTTGGCCGGCCAAGCGCACCGCCCCGCAGACAGGGGTCTCCCTGCCTGCTTTGGGCTTCAATCAGTATAACCCAAGTCCTGCGCGGACGGCGGGCGCCACACGCGTGGGGCGGGCGTTTGATTCTTATGGTCCGCAATCAGAGTCGAGGCTCCCACCCTGGCCGCAACAACAAAGACGCGGCGAGGGTGGGGCACCCAGGCGATGGTGGGAAAGAAATCAACAACTTCCCGCCGCTGGTCCACTCAGGCAGTGTTACTATCGCTTGCGATTCTAAGATGGCCCTCCGGGAGAACGTGAATGCTGAAAGACTCGCTGCGCTTCGGCGCGAAATGCCTCCTTTTCTCGCTTTTCTGCTGCTTGACCGCCTCCTTTTGTTTCGCGCAGGCCAAAAAGGACGAGACGCCCAAGCCGGCGCAGTCGATTGCCGAACTTCGCCAGCAAATTGAGAAGATCCTGGCGGACACGCATACGCCGGGCGTCTCGGTGGCTATCGTGCACAAGGACGGCCCGGAGTGGGTGGCCGGGGTGGGCAAGAGCAACGTGGCCACCAACCACGCCGCCACCGACGAGACGCTCTTCCGCATCGGCTCGACTTCCAAGGCTTTTGCGTCGCTCTCCATTCTGAAGCTGGCCAATGAGGGCAAGCTCTCGCTGCTGGACCCGGTGCGGAAGCTTGCGCCGGAGATCTGGTTCGAGAACAAGTGGGAGTCCACCGACCCGGTGCGCGTGGTGGACCTGCTGGAACACACCACCGGATGGGACGACATGCATGTGGCCGAATTCGCCAAGGATGCCAAGGGCATGACCACAAAGCAGGGGCTGGACTTCTACCGGAAATCGCGCGTCTCGCGCTGGCGGCCGGGGACGCGCATGTCCTATTGCAACTCGGGGCCCGCGGTTGCCGCGTACATCGTGGAGAAGATCACCGGCGAGCGCTTCGAAGACTACGTGACGCAGAATTTCTTTCTGCCCATCGGGATGAAGACGGCCACCTATTTCGAGGCGCCGTCGCCGCAGCTGACCACGCTCTACCATGGGGACGGAAAGACGCCCTACCCCTACTGGAACATCCTGGTGCGCCCGGCGGGATCGATCAACGCCTCGGCCAGGGACATGGCGGCGTATGTGCAGTTCTATCTGAATCGCGGCAAGGTGGGCGATGTACAGGTGATGCCGGCCGCGTCCATTGATCGGATGGAAACTCCCACGCGCACCTGGGAGGCGCAGGAGGGGCTGAAGGCTGGGTACGGGCTGAGCAGCTACACCAGCATCCGCGACGGCTTTGTGTTTCACGGTCACAACGGGGGCGTGGACGGCGGATTGACGGAGATGGCCTATCTTCCGGAATTTGGAGTGGGCTATTCCTACAGCATCAACGCCGGCAACGGCTATGCTCTTGACACGATCGGCAAGGCGATCCGCGCCTATGTGACCCGCAACCTGACCCGCCCGACGGTTCCGGTGGCAGGAAAGCTGTCGGCTGAAGCCGCCGATTATGCGGGCTGGTACATCCCTGTCGCACCGCGCGGCGAGATGATGCATTTTGTGTTGAACCTGCTGGGCCTGAGCCGGGTGCGCTTCGCAGACGGCAAGCTGCTGCTGACCCGCCTGGGCGAGATCGACCAGGCATTCGTTCCTGTTGGCGGGAACCAGTTCCGCTACCTTCCCAAGGAAGGAGCTGCCGAGCCTGTGGCGACGGCGATGCTGATGCGACCCAATGCAGAAGGTCGTTTCGCCTTCCTGGGCACGACGATCCAGCAGGTCTCCGCCTTCGGGGCCTGGACGCGCATTGTGCTGACTATCTGGGTCTTGCTGGCGCTGGCCGCCGCGCTGCTGTATGCGCCGGTCTGGATGGTTGGCGGGCTGTTCAAAAAGCGACGGCGGCCGGCTTCGCGCGCGATGCGCCTGTGGCCGTTGGTCGCGGCGCTGAGTATCGTACTGCTTGCAGTCTTTGTGCAGCTCGCCGGCGCGGATGCGATTTCCCGGCTGGGACACGTGACTGTGTATTCGGTGGGAATCTGCGTGTGCACCCTGCTGTTTGCGTTTGCCTCGGTGGCCAGCGCGGTGTCGTTGGGTCTCGCGTGGAAGCGGGAGATACGCGGCTTCACTCGTTGGCATTCGATTCTGGTGACCTCGGCGCTGGTGATCGCCACGATCTATCTGGCATATTGGGGAATCATCGGCATCCGCACCTGGGCCTGAGCTGTTGGTTGTAAGAGGCCTGGCCTGGGTTCCACAGCTTGAAGCTCATTTGGCGGCGTTGTGCAAAGCAGCGCCGCCGAATGTGTCTCTGCGATGCCTGAATGAGAGTCTGCAGGCTAGCAAGCGGTTCCAATTCGACGCTTTGTCCCGAATTCGTACACGGCGCGCCCCGTTTTTCGCAAGCCCCTTCCCAAACCTATGCTTTTGGTCTTAGCGTCATTACGTGGCCGTCCTATCTGTCGATCTCGCTCATCGCCGCTGGTCCGATCTGGGCATTGTAGTGCTCGACCGGGCGCGCTCTGCCGATTCCGTCCGGCTGACACCTTCTCAATCCGGACTGCCCTCTTTAGTTGGCCAGGCGGATGTGGATCCCGAGCCACCCATTGAATGCGAGATTCTTACCTGGGACGGCCTGACGGACGGACTAGCCTTGGATCCGGGGCACGAGATTGCCGCGGAAGCCGGATCCAAGGCCCAGCGAGTGGACGCCAACATTCTGGCCGGGCGCTTGAATCACCTGTGCAACGTGCGTGGCATTCGCGTCATTGTGCTGGACGGTCCGCAGGCGTGGAAGTCGCGCCACAACGGGCTGCTGTATGCGCGCGCCAGTGAGCGCCAATTGAACACCGCAGGCAAGACCGGCCTGCCCGGCATGGTGAAGCCGGTGAGCCTGCGCGCCTATTCCGAGTTCTGCCTGGATGTGTACGACGCACTAAGCCGCCGGGGCTGGAAGCGGCTGGATACGCAAGGCGAGCCGGGCTCGGCTCTGGATCGGGTGATCGTCGAAGGCAATCCCAATGCCGCTTGGAAATCGCTGGGCATCAAGCCGCTGCCCTCCAAGCGCAAATCCAAATTGATTCACCTGGCCGAGAGCTACGGAGCCTTGCGCTCGCTGATTCCGATTACCACCAACCGGCCGCCGAATCATGACCAGTTGCAGGCGATTGTGAGCGGACTTCCCGGCCTGGCGCTGGACGAACACAACACCGCCGGAGCACGGATTGTGGGCAATCCTCCGCGGCGCGAAGAGGGCCACTGGCGCGAGGGTTATATCGTGCTGCCAGTGCCTCCGGTGCGCGGCGGCGGAATCCGCTGGCTGCAATAGAAATTGGCAAAGGAACGATCGCGCTTCCCTTTCCAACGGCAAAGGCCACCCAAACCAGGGTGGCCTTTGTGATTTTTGACAAGGCACAGATTGATCCCGCCGGGAACTCGGCGAAGAGGCAAGTGCGGCCTTGAAAAACCGGAACTCAGCTCAAGAATTCCTCCGATTAGATTCCGGAGCAGTTGGATGGGTGAGGAGCAGACGCTGATGAAATGTAAGTTCCGGATAGCCGGTGATCCGCTCACAGTGTACAAAATTGCGCCTCAATTCGCCCAAAGTACTGGGACCAGTTGGAGCGATGAGCCCGAATTGGATATGAGAATGCCTAGTGTTTGGCGGGGCTCGCGACAGATAGCAATTCACCAATTTGCTGGTACCCACTGCGCCTAGCAAAGTCCTCGGCCCGGCCGCCGTTATGCGCCTTTATGCTCGGGTCGGCGTTGCTTTCAATCAACGCTGCCACGACCTTCTCATATCCAGCTTGCGCTGCCGCCATCAGAGCTGTCGTCCCCTGTTGGTCAGCAGCATTTAGGTCAGCATTAGCTCCAATGAGCGCCCAAACTGTCTCCAGTTGACCCATTTCAGCCGCTTGCACCAATGCAGTACCCCACTTACCCTTCCCGATGTTCAAATCAGCACCAGCGTCCAGCAACGCCTGCACCACGTCGCGGTGGCCAGCCCTCGACGCTTCAATGAGCGCCGTTGTGCCTCCGTCCAGACTGCCGTTCAGCCTGGAGTTCACATCGACGTGGGATCCAAGCAATGCCCGCACACGCTGTAGATCACCCTTCTGTGCCGCATGGATTAGGTCCTCGCCTGGTGTAGCAGCAAGTTTCGGCGCATCGGGTGAAATAGCTTGACTGCTCTCGTCGCCGTCGCCCGAAGTTTCCGATAGGAGCTTACCAGACTTTACGTCGTAAAGCTGCTCGTCGAAAACATCAGATCCGTGGACCGTTCCGGAGTCGATCTTCACTTGCTGGCCGCCCTGAACAAACTCCCAACTCCAAACCATCAGCCCCGGACTGAAGGTATGGAGAACCTGTTTGTCTCGGAATACAACCACGCTTAAAGGAATGGCATAGGATGTACAACAGTTCTCGACATTGACACGCCAGCCAAGCGTTTGACGATCTTCCGCCAACTGGACTCCTGAAAAGCCAACAGCGTTAAAGACCGTTTTCTTCTCGGTGCTCGCCTTCATCGGCGGCAGAGTTTCCACAATTTCGGTTCCGTCGTCGTAAACGATATGGAGCGGTCCGGTTTCATATCCAGAATTTTTTATCAGGCCCTCGATAAAAAACCGGATGATGTTTGCGTTTTGCGGGCTGCCCTTCGGCTTGATCGGCGGCTTGGTGGATTGTCCTGATATCCCAACGGACAGGCAAGCTACGACCAGCATCGGGATCATCCATCCTTTAAAAACACGACGTTTCAATTTTCCCCCATTGGTGGTGTTCATTGCATGACCGAGCGTGGATCGTGGTGCTCCGAGTATCTTCGCAGTCTTATAGTCGGAGCAGTGAGCTTTTAGTTCCGAGTGGATGGTCCGCAATCCGGAAGTAACGCCACATTGAAATCCTCAAAAGCAGCCGCAGATCCTTCACTGCGTTCAGGATGACACTGCTGTGGGTAGAAGGGGATGGTGTCCTACGGGCATGCTGGTGGGATCGTCGGCAATTCAGGCATTACTCCTTCTATGGGCATTACTCCCTATGGATTCTATGGCTTCTATGGCTTCGACAATTCCCTTTTGAACGGCTAGAGCGAAACCATAGTCCCTGTGTCCCGGTCAGTTTCTTGCAAGGTCGCCGCTCCCTGATGATCGCGTCGACTTTCGTGCGGTGCATTCGGGTTACATCAACTCTGGTTTCGCTTTAGCCAGCCGATGCCCGAATCCAGTCCAGACATTCGCGATTAATTGAGCGTCAACCGCCTTGCCGGTGAAGTGGTGTTCCAACCGGAGTTAGCAATTCTGGTATTTCCAGTTGCGCTGCTTGCCTTCACCGATCCAATCGATGGCCGTCGTGATGCGCTTTTCCCGCGTCTCAGCCCGCTTGGCTTCGGCGATCCACTCGACGTATTCCCGCTTGCAGCTGGGGCTCAAGGCGGCGAAGGCAACGGAGGCCTTCTTGTTGGCCTTGAGCGCCTTGTTGAATTCGGGTGGCGCTTCGACAACGGGCGCGGGAGCTTTTGCCACCTTGTGCCGTGCGGCGATAGGACTGGTGTACTGGCCACTGTCAATGAAAGCTGCCGCCCTGCGAATCAGTTCGAGCATCTGCTTGTTGGTGGGCAGGTCTTCAATGCGCGTAAGCCGCCCGAGCGAACCCATTGCGTCAGGCTTTAGGACTCTTGCCTCGCGCAGCACGGAAGAGATTTCTTCGCCCCAAAAGCCGAAGCTGCAATGCTCTTTGAAGGCGGACATGTTGGCGAGGATCACGCCCTTGTATTCGAAGAAGGGGCGGCTCCACTTGATGGTTTCGACGACGCCGGGGCAGGCATCGTGGACCAGCTCGCGCAGGTGGTTGAGAAGAGGCTGCGCAAAGGGTTTGGACTTGGCGATGTAGGCGTCGATTCGGGAATCGAAGGTGTTGTTTGGGCTCACGTTTCGCTCCTGAAGGTTTTCGAGAATAGTGTAGCGGCAGATGTCGAATTTGAGAATGCGAAAGTCAGGGCGGGAACGGCTAGGGTTCTGGCCGGGGTTCCGGCGGGGAGGCGGCTTATCCGGACGGAGCGCTTTAAGAACATGCCTCCGGGGCTAGAGCCCACTCATTTTATTGCTTTTATCGGCACCCTTCGACAGGCTCAGGGCAGGCTAGAAGTCGTGCCCTGACGCTTCTTGCCTGCTAGCGGGAGGTTTTTCGCGACCGGTACGGCATTTACCGTCACCTTGCGCAACCCATCTTTCAGGGAGAGCGAATTCTCATCAGCCAGAGGCTAGAAAGGCCACCTTTTCGGGTGGCCTTTGTGTTGTTGCGAGCTTGAGCTGGTGTTACTGCGCGGGCTCAACTGCCGGAGTTACAGCCGCCGGAGCAGCGGGCGCCGCAACGGGCGTTGCAACCGGCGCGGGAGCCTGGGCGACGGGACGGGGCGGAGCCGGAGGACGGGGCGCTTCGGGCGCCTTGGGCTTGGGAGCTTCCTGCTTCTTGGATGGGGCGATGATGGCGTGCAGGATGGTGCCTTCCATGCGGGGCATGAATTCCACTACGCCGGCTTCGCCAATGTCCTGAATCAGCTTGTTGATGATGGCGTAGCCCAGTTCGCGATGAGCCATCTGGCGGCCACGGAAGCGGAGACTAGCCTTGACCTTGTCGCCATCGACGAGGAAGCGAACGGCCTGATTCTTCTTGGTCTGATAGTCGTGCTCGTCGACAGTGACCGAGAACTTGACCTCTTTGACCACGATGATCTTCTGCTTTTTCTTGGCAGCGCGTTCGCTCTTTTCCTTCTCGTACAGGAAGCGACCGTAGTCCTGGATGCGGCAGACCGGGGGGACCGCGTTGGGCGATACCTCCACCAGGTCCAGCCCGCGTTCACGGGCAATTCTCAACGCTTCAAAGGGGGGCAGGATGCCCATCTGTTCGCCGTTTTCGTCGATGACGCGGATCTCGCGTGCGCGAATGCGGTCGTTGATGCGAATAAAGGACTTTGCCGAACGTTTGTCGAGTGCGATGGTGCTCCTCCAAGAGTCGCCGTGTCTACCTCCGGGGTCTGCCGGAATCGCTGTAGACATACGGGCGCACACTAAGTATAGCATTTGGCCGAAGCACCTGCGTCCACTGGCCGTGGCACCTGCGGTGCGGCGGACGCCTTCGGCACCTGCGGTGCGGCGGACGCCTTCGGCACCTGCGGTGCGGCGGACGCCTTCGGCACCTGCGGTGCGGCGGACGCCTTCGGCAGGCCCGCGCTCCAAAGACGCGCGGGGAATGGGGGCCGTGCGGGTGCAACGGAGCTCACGGGGGTTCGTGATTTCCCACCCTTTCCGCAAGAAGCGCGGAAAGGATGGGGCACCCGCACTTGTTGAAGCCAAGTAGATCGTCAGGAGACGGCGAGTTCGCCCTCAAGATCGGTTCCGCCTTCGGGATTCGCGGCGGCTCCGGTTACTTGCACCCGCACCAACTGGTTTGCGGGGAGGTTGCCGCGTAACTCCACGGGGAGGAAATTCTCTGTCAACGCGGCGGTGCGGCCGCGCGCGGCAAGCTCGGCTGGGGTGTGCAGGGTAATGGCTTCCAGCTGCGTGCCGACCGCCTTCTTGCGATGCTCGGAACTCTTTTCCGCGGCCAGCCTGCGCAGCGCGGCGATGCGAGATTCGACCACGGCGGCCGGGACCGGATTTTCGCGGTGCAACGCCCAACCGGGCGTTCCGGGGCGCGGAGAAAATGGGAAGAGATGAAGGTAGCCGAAAGGCAGCGCGCGGACCAGGGCCAGGGTCTCTTCAAACTCGGCATCGGTTTCGCCGGGAAAGCCGACCATCACGTCCGCACCCAGGGTCAGTTCAGGACCGGCTGCGCGCAGCAGAGCTTCCACCTTTTCGACGTAGTGCCAGGGCCGGTAGCGGCGGTGCATGCGGCGCAGAACTCCATCGGAACCGGATTGCAGAGGCAGGTGCGCATGCCGGGAGAGACGCGCCGGGCCGGATGCGGGGCGGGCGAACTCGGTCATCAGGGTGATCATTTCCGCATCCCAGTCCATCGGCTCGATGGAGCTGAGACGCAGGCGGGCGAGATCGGTCTGGGCAAAGATCCGCCGGGCTAGATTGGCCAGCGATAAGCGACTCGCTGGCTGCGGCGAAGTTGGGGGCAAATCTCTTCCCCAGCGGCCGAGGTTGATTCCGGAGAGCACCAACTCGTGCCCGCCGGCGGCGACAAAGCCCTCCACCTGGCGGAGGACGGTATCGGCGGCCAGGCTGCGCGACGAGCCCCTGGTTTGAGGAATTACGCAGAAGGTGCAGCGGTTGCCGCAGCCCTCCTGGATTTTGAGGTTGGGGCGGGTCTGCACGCCGGGGGTCAGCTGCGCCTCTTCCAGAAAGGAGTGCGCGAAGCGGTCGTCAACCCATACCGCGGCCTTACCCGCGCCGGCGTTGAGCACCGATTCCACTCTAAGCAAGGCAGGAGATTCGGCTGGTGACTCGACAACCTGGCTGGCGGTTGGCAGCGCAGACTCGCTGCCGGAAGCGCCAAGCCGCAGGTCAAGCCCCAAAACGATACCGGGCGCAAGGCCCTTGTGGCTGTTCCCCACAACGGCGGCAACACCCGCCAGTTCGGTCAGCTCCGCGGGCGCGCGCTGCGCATAGCAGCCGGTAACTACGATCTTTGCCGCGGGATTCAGGCGGTGGGTGCGGCGGATGTAGGCGCGCGCTTCGCGGTCGGCCTCGGCCGTCACGCTGCAGGTGTTGACGACGACCACATCGGCGGCGGAGGGCTTCTGCTCGGTCATTCCGTCGGCGCGGAGACGGTCGCTGACCGCCTCGCCATCGGCGCGCGCCGCCCGGCATCCGAAGTTCTTTACGTGAAAGCCGCCCATAGTGCCAGTCTATTTCAAGTGCAATTGCGGCGGCACGCCGGGAACCGGGCAGATTGCTTCCGCGCTACGGCGCGGAGAAACAAAACGACGACCACAGCGAGCCAGTCGAGAAAACTGCTTGCGTCCATAAGATGCACAACTGCAAATGTTTACTGAATGTTTCGAGCGCACTCGAAGGGTTTCCAGAGTGGCCCGATTGCGGCCTTTCGCTATACTAATGGTATGACCACTTCAGGTCAGCGAGACCAAGCCTAGAGATGCAGACATCCACTGCCGAGAGCCTTTTCGAGCCCGCCTCCAACCCGCGCGTCGGCAGCACGCGGCATATTCTCGGCTTTGTCTATTTCACCTGCATTGTCTATCTTTCCATCGGGCTGCCGCTGGCGGTTCTGCCTCCGTACGTCCACCTGCGCATGGGCTACAGCGCGGCGTTGGCGGTGATGGTGATCAGCATTCAATACGTCGCCACGCTGGCCAGCCGACCTTGGGCGGGACGCATCTCCGACCACGTGGGCGCCAAGGTTGCGGTGCTGTGGGGGATGGGCCTGGTTTCCACCAGCGGCGCTATTTTGATTGCCGCCGCGCTGGCGCACTCGATTCCGTGGTTGAGCCTCGTGCTGCTGTTCCTGAGCCGCCTGGTGCTGGGCATCGGCGAGAGCCTCGGATCCACCGGTTCCACGCTTTGGGGAATCACGAGCGCCGGCCAGCAAAGCACGGCCAAGGTGATCACCTTCAACGGGATCGCCACCTACGGCGCCATGGCGGTGGGCGCTCCGCTGGGGGTGGTGCTGGACGCGCGCTGGGGTCTGGGCTCGATCGGGCTGTTGATCCTGGTGATTGGGGCAGTCAGCCTGTTGATGGCCAGCCGCAAGAGCCCGGTGCACGTGGTTCCCGGCGTTCATCTGCCGTTCCGCCAGGTGCTGGGCCGGGTGGTTCCGCACGGCATGGGCCTTGCTCTGGGCGGAGTTGGATACAGCACACTGGCCACATGCGTCACGCTCTACTACGCGAGCCGCCACTGGGCCGGCGCAGCCCTTTGCCTGACCGCCTTTGGCGCCGCGTTCATTTTCGCGAGACTGCTGTTCATCCACGCCATCGACCGCTTTGGCGGGTTCCCGGTGGGACTGACCTGCCTGTCGACGGAATCGCTCGGCATGGTGCTGCTGTGGCAGGCTCACTCCCCCTGGATGGCCTTCACCGGAGCCGCCCTGGCCGGGCTTGGATTCTCTCTGGTGTTTCCGGCGCTGGGCGTGGAGGCTGTGAAGCGGGTTCCGCCGCATAATCGCGGTACGGCACTGGGCGTTTACACAGCGTTTGCCGACGTTTCCTTCTTTTTGACCGGTCCCCTGGCCGGCACGGTCATTGGCGTCTGGGGCTACTCCAGCGTCTTTCTTTTCGCGCTGCTGTCGATTCTTTGCGCGCTGGGGATCACCTTCGTGCTGCGCGAGCTGAGCCGGCGGGATTCCTCCAGCTATTAACAAGAAAAAATCGTTTCGCAGAATGAAGGCTAGATGCAGGAGGGCCTGAACAGGCTGCGGAGAACGACCCCCTTTCAGACTAAACGCCCTAAAAAACCACCACAGGGGCTAAAGCCCAAGACTCATTCTATTGGCCTTATCGGCACGACTGAAGTCGTGCCCTGACGCTTCTTGCCTGCCCGATGGAGTTTTTCCGCAGCCTGCAAAGCCCCGTTCATTTTATTGGCCTTTTCGGCACGAATCGAGTCGTACCCTAGTAAGAAACAAAAGTGCAAGTTCAACAAAACAAAAAAGGTAAGCAAAACACCCGTTTCATCCATCGCGGGTCGGAAACACCGGTGCCGGACTGTTACAAAGCCTGACCAGATGGAGCTTTTCCGCGGCCTGTAAAGGCCTCCGGCTCTCTATGCGAAAACAGAACACCTCGGCCTTGACGAGCCTACAGAGCTGCCTTGATCACCTTGCGGTAGCGTTCCAACACTTCCCTGCCCTTCTCGGTCATGCGGCAGACGGTGAGCGGAATCTTGCCGCGAAAGGTCTTTTCGATGGCCACGTACCCGGCTTCTTCCAGCTTCGAAAGATGCACCGAGAGATTGCCCTTGGTGAGGCCGGTGGTTTGGTGCAGATACTGGAAATCGGCTTCTTCGACCGCGTCCAGAATGGCCGCAATCATGAGGCGCGCCGGCTCGTGAATCACGCGGTCGATATCGGCCAGGCGCTGAATCTTCTTGTTGCTCATCTCACTCACCTGCGCCTTCCTCGTTCACACCTTCTTCGCTTTCGAGCGGCTGGCGCAAGAAGCGCAACAGAACGACGGTTCCTGAAATCAGCGAGATGAGGCCCAAGCCGCCCCACAGGATTGCGAATGCCAGCCCGAGCTCAAGGTCGCTTTGCGCCAGCCATATGCCGGCCGCCACCGCGAGCACGGCGCTGACCACAAAGCGCAGGCTGCGGCCGAACAGAACCGTCAGAATGCCCCAGAGGGTTGCGCCCGCAGCCAGCGTCCAATGCGAATGCTCCCAGTGCGCACGCGCTCCCAAACAACTGGCGACCGCCGCTGTCAGGATGGCAATCAGGATGACCAGGAATCGCGGTCGCAACGGAAGCGGCCTGGCCTTGACATAGCCGGTCCGGGCAAGCAGGAACCGTTTGCGCAGCCATTTGACGGCCCACGGCAGGCCGATACACATCAGCGGGGTGAGCAGCGCAAACGCCACAGTGACCAGTGTGAAGGCCATCGAGCGAGGGGGAAACATCCTCGGCGCGTAAATCAAAGCGGCGACGACGAGCAGAAACAGCCCAGCGCATATTTCCGGCAAACCGTCGCGGTTATGCGCCTTTTGCATGAGGCGGCTGGCGATTTTGGTGGGATCGGAATCGGCGAGATTAGATGCGAGATCGTTCATTTCATTCTCCACAAACTGGTTTGTAATGCAAACCTGTTTACGTAGTGAATTCTGTACCGATCCTGGGCGTCTGTCAAGAGGATTCTGCGTTTTTCTTGAGTTTCTGGAGCTTTTCGAGAAGGAGATTTGTGGTATCCCACCCTTGAATCAAAGAACGATTCAAGGATGGGGCACCCAGTTTCCTGCACCGGCTCAAACCCGATCCCGCGCCTTTTCTCTGGAGCGGGCTTGCCGAAGGCGGCTGCCGCACCGCAGGTGCCTAGACGTTGAACTTGAAGAAGAGGATGTCGCCGTCCTTGACCACATACTCCTTGCCTTCGGAGCGGAGCAGGCCCTTCTCCTTGACCGCCTGCTCGCTGCCAAAGGTGAACAGGTGCTCGCAGTGGTAGGCGTCGGCCCGGATGAAGCCGCGCTCGAAGTCGGAGTGGATGACGCCCGCCGCCTGGGGAGCCTTGGCGCCGGTGGGGATGGTCCATGCGCGCACTTCCTGCACCCCGGCGGTGAAGTAGGTGCTGAGACCGAGCAGCTTGTAGGCGGAGTGAATCAGGCGGTTCAGACCTGGCTCCTCGAGGCCCAGCTCGGCCAGGAATTCGGCGCGCTCGGCGGGATCGAGCAGCGCGATCTCCGCTTCCATGGAGCCGCAGATGCGGATGACTTCCGCGTTCTCCTCGGCGGCGCGCTTTTCCACCGCGGCGACCCATTGGTTGCTGTTCTTCAGCCCGGCTTCATCGACGTTGGCCACGTAGAGCACCGGCTTGGCGGTAATCAGGAAGATCTCGCGGGCCGCGGCCTGCTCCTCGTCGCTCAGTTCGACGACGCGCGCGGGGCGACCGGCATCGAGGGCTTCCTTGAGCTTTTTGAGCGCCTCGAATTCGGTTTTTATCTTCGCGTCCTGGGTGTTGCGAGCGGCCTTTTCCGACTTCGCGAAGCGCTTTTCCACGCTATCCAGATCGGCCAACAGCAGTTCGGTGTTGATGATGTCGATGTCGTGCAGCGGATTGACGCCGCCCGCGACGTGAATCACGTTGTGGTCTTCAAAGCAGCGCACGACGTGGATGATGGCGTCGGTGGCGCGAATGTGGCCGAGGAACTGGTTGCCCAGCCCTTCGCCCTTGCTGGCACCCTCCACCAGCCCGGCGATGTCGATGAACTCCATGGTGGTGGGCACGGTGCGGTTGGGCTTTACGAACTGGGTGATGCGGTCCATGCGCGCATCGGGAATGGGCACGATGCCGACGTTGGGGTCGATGGTGCAGAAGGGATAATTGGCCGCCGGGGCTTCGGCTGCCGTGAGGGCATTGAAGATGGTGCTTTTGCCCACATTGGGCAGGCCGACAATTCCGCAATTCAAAGGCATGAAAACTGATCCTTGAGACTCGAAGGGGCAGGGATTTCCTGTAGGCCGCAGAGGGCCGAAGTCAGGTTGGCCGATTCGCTGGTTGGATAGGGAGTACGCCGCGCCGGTTTCCCGGCTGCGTCCTCTTTCTATTATGCCTGACGGCTGCTTGCGATGGAGGCGATTGCCTCCATCGGCTTCTGGCTGCACCCTCGGCGGGTGACCCGACAGCGGTCTCCCGATGGCGCGTCTTCGGCCGGATGGATTGCAATGGGAAGACTTTCAGCTGGTTTATCCGGCAACATCACCCGGCGTTCATCGCGGCCGGGGAATCCACGGTAACCGGAACGGGCGCGCTCTGAAGCGCGACGAACTTGGCCGGGCGACAACAAGCCTTTGCCAGCCGCGCGCGATCCGCCTGCATGGCGCGATCTTCTTTGAGCCACGCCAGGGTCTGGCGCAACACCTGCGCAGCGCCGGGATTTTCCGGCATAACGATGCGATAGTGCATCCACTTTCCTTCGCGACGTGCGGCGACGATCCCGGCGCTGCGCAGATAGGCCAGGTGACGAGAGATCTTGGGCTGCCCCTGGGCAAGAATCTCGACAAAATAGCAAACGCAGATCTCCTGGTCGCCCATCAGATTGAGCAGACGGAGGCGAGTCTTGTCGCCCAACGCTTGGAAGAAGCGCTCCATATTGAACACATGTGATCTCGCTGCCATGCACTACTTATACGCCTTGACGAATATGAGTGCAAGGGATATAGTCGTTTTGGCGAATATGTTTTCCGGAGGGAATCATGACGGATCGGATTCTGGAGTCGGTCAGGTCGAAGTATGGAGCGGTGGCAGAGAGTTCTTTGTCGAGCGATCATGCCGGTGTCAAGGCGGTGGCCGAGGCATTTGGTTACACGGCAGAGGATCTTACGTCGATTCCCGCTGAAGCCAATATGGGTTTGTCTTGCGGTAATCCGACGGCCACGGCACACATCAGGCCGGGTGAGGTGGTTGTCGATCTGGGCTCCGGCGGTGGGCTCGATGTTTTTCTCGCAGCAAGGATGGTTGGTCCAACAGGCCGCGCGATCGGGATCGATATGACGCCGGCCATGATCGAGCGCGCGCGCGCAAATGCGAAGGCAGGCGGCTACACCAACGTTGAGTTCTATCTGTCTACGATTGACCGGATTCCATTGCCCAACGCTTCGGTCGACTGCGTGATCTCAAACTGTGTTCTCAATCTTGCCCCCGACAAGCCCGCGGTGTTTCGCGAGATTGCCCGCGTACTCAAGCCGGGCGGCAGGGTCGCCGTGAGCGACATTGCATTGAAACAGGAACTCCCCGAGGCCATTGCGCAGAGCGTGGCGGCCTACGTGGGCTGCATTGCGGGGGCCATTCAGATTGCCGACTATCGCGCCGGCTTGCTTGCTGCCGGATTCGAGCACGTCGAGATTGTCGACAGCGGCAAGGATCTCAACGCATACGCCAAGGTCGAGAACCAATCCGGCTGTTGCTCGCCGACGATGGACGCTTCCAATCCGCTTCAAGTGATTGAAACGTCTTGCTGCTCCCCTGCGCCCGCCGCGTCCACATCCGTGCATGAAGAACTCAAGTCGCTTCTCTCGCAATACGACGTCAATGCGGCCGCGGCGAGTGTGAAGGTATACGCCATTAAGCCCCGGATGAGTTTCTAGCATCGCTTCCTGGCACATCAAGAAGGGAAACCATGATTAAAGTGATCTTTGCTTGTATTCATAACGCAGGGCGTTCGCAAATGGCGGCTGCATTTTTCAATCAGCTTGCCGACCCGGCGAAGGCTGTAGCCGTATCAGCGGGAACGGACCCCGGCTTGCGCGTCCATCCCGAGGTTCTTGCCGCCATGCAAGAGGTGGGGATCGACCTCAGCAACGCCAAGCCGCAGAGACTTACTGAAGAGCTGGCGCAGGACGCGCAGCTTCTCATCACCATGGGTTGTGGCGACAAGTGCCCCTATGTTCCGGGACTGCGCCGAGATGACTGGGCGCTTCCGGATCCAAAAGGGCAACCAGTCAAGGAGGTTCGTCGCATCCGGGATGAGATCAAAGGACGAGTGCAATCGCTGCTTGGCCAGGAGGGCCTGCGCGTTACCCAGTGACAAGCCGCACAGAGCCTTAGGATTTCGGGTTTCCTGGACCGCTTTCATGCGCCGCGCTGTTCAAGGCCGCCGGAGGGATGCCTAGGCGGCTGGTAAACTGGGGTCAGGAGCGTCTCAGTTGCCGGGTTGATCCTCGGGAGAGATGTTGGACGCCAGGAGGACCCCCGTGTTTCACACCACAGAAGACGTTCGCATTCAACGAACCACCGTGGTTCTTCCCCCGGTTTTTCTGGAGGAGGAGCGTCCTGTCACCGAGTCGGCCTCAGCCGTGATCTTCAACACCCGCAACGACATCTCCGCCATTTTGAAGGGCGACGACACGCGGCTGCTGGTGCTCGCCGGGCCCTGTTCCATTCACGACACCAAGGCCGCGCGGGAGTATGCCGCGCTGCTGAAGACGGCGATCGACGAGTTCAGCGACGATCTGCGCATTGTGATGCGCGTTTATTTCGAGAAGCCCCGCACCACCATCGGCTGGAAGGGCCTGATCAACGATCCGTACCTGGATGAGTCGTACAAGATCAACGACGGCCTGCGGCTGGCGCGCAATCTTCTGCTGGACCTTGCCGAGATGGGGGTTCCGGCCGGAACCGAATTCCTGGACATGATTTCGCCGCAGTACATCGCGGGACTTGTCAGCTGGGGAGCTATCGGGGCGCGCACCACGGAGAGCCAGGTGCATCGCCAGCTGGTGAGTGGCGTCAGCTGCCCGGTAGGCTTCAAGAACGGCACCTCGGGCGACGTGCAAGTGGCGGTGGACGCGATCATGTCGGCAGCGCACTCGCATACCTTCCTGGGGCACACCAAGTTCGGCCAGTCAGCGATTTTTGTGACCAATGGCAATCCCGATTGCCACATCATTCTGCGCGGCGGCAAGAAACTGGTGAACTTCGAGGCGCACCATGTATCCGAAACCGCGACCAAGATGGAAAAGGCGGGCGTGAAACCCAACATCATGATCGACTTCAGCCACGCCAACAGCAGCAAGGACTACCGACGGCAGGCGCTGGTGTGCCACGATGTGGCGGGGCAGATTGCGGGGAGTGGCGACAAGCGCGGCGATACGCGGATTATGGGCGTGATGATCGAGAGCAACCTGGTGGCCGGCGCGCAGACGCTGGCCGAGGGTAAGCCTCTGGTCTACGGGCAAAGCATCACCGACGCCTGCATCGACTGGGCCGACACCTACTCACTGTTCCAGGAACTGGCCGCCGCAGTGCGCAGCCGGCGCGAAGCAAAGGCCTAAATCCGGTCTTTGCGGCAATCGGGCTATCGCCAGTCAAGGCCTTTAATCTCGGTGTTGTGAAAGCGCGCTGCCGTCAGCGAGCCCTCAGTCTCTACTTGATCGCTTCCGCATGGTGGCGTTCCTTTCGAATAAGCAGGCCAGCAGCGGGTGAGCGGAACCGTGAAACTGTGACGAAAAGGGGTGCGAATCCTCTCCCGGCGGCTTGCTGCTTCCGGCTGCAGCCTGGACGATAGCTCATCCTCCTTGTGAATGGAATAAGCGCACCTACACGGGTGAGGGGTTGGTTGGACTCGCATGGGCCTTTCCGCGGGCCAGGGCGCACAACGTGATTGGCGCGCTGTGGGAAGTGAGCGACACGTCAACCCTCGCCTGATGGACGGCTTGTACACCGGGCTCAATGCGGGGCTGGATTTCAACTCTACATGGGGCACTGAGAACCGAAGGCAAATTGCCCTCACTGCCCCGCGCGCGCCCCATAGCACAAATCCGCGCCGCTATTGCTTCGTACTATTGTTTTGTTTCCAGCGGGTGCTGCGCATCTTCAAAGAACTGGTTCTGCAGTTTCAGGCTCACCCGATCGGCCTTGATGGCCTTTATCGCCTCGGCAATTTGCCGCGACCACTCCTTCTGGTCGAACTCGCCGAGTTCCTTGCTGGCCACTGCGCCATCGCCGCTGTAATGATTCGGGAAGCGTGCATACCACCAGATGCCGGTGTACACATTCTCCGGAAGCGATTGGCGATGCTGGTCTGCGCCGGACTGCTGGCCTGCGCGGTCGAGGTGCACCAGGTCGGGTCGCGCGATGAGCATGAGCGACGTCTCCGATTCCCCGGCGTGCATGTCGTTGGTGGTCTTCAGGGCCGGGCGGCCCGGAACATTCAGCCTGGGCAATCCGAAGACATAGACGACGTAGTCGCGCGGCGACGCAAGCTGCGCCTGCCCGAAGAGCGGCAACAGCGATTCATTGCCGCCGTGGCCGTTCACGATGACCACTTTCTTGCAGCCGTTGCGGGCCATTTCCTTCACCGTTTCCTGCAGCAGAGTGAGCTGGGTGGAGAGGCTGTAAGCGACCGTTCCCGGCTGCTGCTGCGCCTCAAAGATCTGGCCGAAATAGTACTCGGGAAAGACCACGGCATATTCCTGCTGGACCGCGTTCATTACCGCGAAGCGGACGTCGAGCAGGTCGGTTCCCAAGGGAAGGTGCGGGCCGTGCTTCTCGATGATGCCGAAGGGAAGCACGCAGACCCCCTGCGACCGATGGATCGCCTGAACAAAGTCGGGACCAGTTAGTTCCTCCCATTTCGGCGAGAGACTCGCCTGAGCAAAACATATCGCTGTGGAAAAGAGGAGGAAAAGGACGGCAGGCAGGGTGCGCAAGGCTGAATTCATGGCTGGGCCTCCTTGGGGGTTTGCCGGTTTTCGCAATGCTTTCGTTGAATCTCGCGGTGCGGCCGTTTTCCCGCACATTCACTGGCGACCATACTAGGTCTCCGACCGTATGAAGATGAACCTCATCAGGTACTTGGCAGCGTGCGTTGAGTGTCAGAGATTGGAGGTATGCCTAGCTACCATCGTGTGCATGTCGAGTTGAGCAAACAGGATCG
>Ga0181516_10000409_pt1 | contig 40188 bp, 32 predicted proteins | sample PEATcosm2014_Bin_25_FD_121104 | JGI IMG/M metagenome (GOLD analysis project Ga0181516, IMG submission 121104) | Peatland microbial communities from MTU Mesocosm Facility, Houghton, MI, USA - PEATcosm2014_Bin01_10_metaG | ecosystem: Environmental > Terrestrial > Soil > Wetlands > Peat | place... | reverse complement strand
ATGAGGCGGCGCACCATGTTGCTGGTTTCGACGATGATGCTGTTGCAATCGATGACGCGCGGAGCGAAGACCTGCTTGCGGCTGAAGGCCAGCAGTTGGCGGGTAAGGGCCGAGGAGCGCTCGGCGGCGTGCAGGATATGCCCGGTGTACTTGCGGCAGGGATCAGATTCAGGCAGCTTGCTGGCGAGCAGTTCGGCGTAACTCATGATGACCATGAGCATGTTATTGAAGTCGTGGGCCACTCCTCCGGCGAGGCGGCCGACTGCATCCATTTTCTGCGACTGCTGCAACTGCTCCCGCAGTTCGGTTTCCAGCGTGACGTCGCGCTTGACGGCGACGTAGTTGATGATTTCGCCAGAGCGGTTGAGCACCGGCGAGATGGTTGCCTCCTCGGTGTAGAGCCGGCCGCCCTTGGTGCGGTTGACGAAATGTCCGCTCCAGCTCTCGCCGGCCTTTAAGGTCTCCCACAGCGCGGTGTAGAACTCCTCGGAGTGACGGCCACTCTTGAGGACGCGGGGATTCTGTCCGATGGCGTCCTGGCGCGAGTATCCGCTGATGCGCTCGAAGGCCGGATTCACGTAGACGATGTTGGCGTCGAGATCCGTGATGACGATGGATTCGCCCGCCTGCTCAATGGCCTGAATCAGGCGTGCGCTCTGGGCCTCGTCGCGCTTGCGCTGCGAGATGTCGTGGATCACCATCTGGATCGACCGCTGCCCCTCATGCACGTAAGAGGAAGAGGCAATCTCGGCATCGAAAACCGTGCCGTCGCCGCGCAACAGGCGGGCTTCACGCATGGGAACCTGCGTGTCCTGCTCGTAGAGATCCGCGATGATCTGCGCCGCCTGAACCTTTCGGTCCGGCGCTACAAACTCCATCATGCAGTGATCCCGATGGTTGTGGGTGACGTCAATTCCGAAGATCTCCACGGCGGCCCGGTTGACGAGCATGATCTTTCCCTGGCGCTCAACCACGATGGCGCTGGGTGAATCCTCGATCAGCCGGCGGTAACGCGCTTCGCTCTCCTCGAGTCCGCGATGCACTTCGGCCAGAGAATGAAGCGCGAAGTTCAACGCTCCCGTGCGCTCCTCGACCACATGCTCGACCTCCATGTGGCGGCCAAGGGAATTCCACAGGTAGGCGGCCACCAGGAAAGTGATCAGCAGCGTGAGCGCGCATCCGGCATAGCTGTATGTCTTGACGACCGGGAAAGCTCCCGGCACGGGAGATGCGACCACCTGCCAGTTGCGGCCGCCGATGGGAATGGTGCGGTAGCGCGTGAAATCGGATACCGGCTGCGGCCGCTTGCCCAACGATGGATACGGATAGAGCTGGTTGCCCGAAGGGTCGGCGTCGAGATCGCTGATCGTCAGATCGACGCCGGAGTTGGCGCCGTGCTTCTCCACCACGGCCCCTACGCGCAGAACCCCGACGGCAAAGCCCAACAGCTCCCGCTTGCCGCTGATGATTTCGTGTTGATGGACGGGTTGGAAGATCAGGATGCCGTACTGCCCGGAGGTCTCCTGGACAAGAGTGATCCGCCGGGTCGCGACGGCCTCGCCGGAGGCTGCCGCGCGTTCGAGCGCTTCACGGCGCGTGGAACTGGATGCGAGGTCATAGCCGGTGGCAATCTCGTTGCCTGCGTATGGCTGCACGAAGAGAACGGGGAAATACTCCGGCCGGTCGCCGGAGCGAACCATCTTGCCCTGCGCGATACGGTCGCGAATCTCAAAGCCTGTAATCCCGGAAGCTCGCGCCGACTTTTCAAATCGCGCCCGATCCCCCAGGGTCACCCGCGGAATCCATTCGAGAGCCTTGATTCCGGGGTCGTGACCGATGAAGAGCGGAGTAGCAAAGCCATCGAACGAAGAGTGCGCGACGGGATAGGTGGACTCGCAGAAAGCTCCGAGAGCTGTGACCTTGCTGATGGTCAGTTCCAGGTCGGTCTGGAGATCGTCAAAGCGCACATTGGCGGCGCGCTCGAAGGCAGACTTGGCCTTCTCCGCCTCCAGGGACCGTAGAGTATGAAATGTGAGGGCGGAGAGTATGAATCCCGAGCATAGAAGGGCGACGACCGGCAGGTGCCGCACGAACAATCGGAACCACTGCTTAATCGACAACTCATCCCCCGGCCGGTACGCCAGCAGTCAAAGCCAATTTTCGCCGGCGACAGGCGCGCGGCCCGGCTTCGACAGGTGCAGCCAATGCTTCACTTCTGATCGGGTATTCTCTCCCGAGAACACCAACTTGCATATAAGCAAATCACCGCAGCGCGCCGCACGAAAGTAACGTGCGCTTAGAGAACTCCCATTGGTTCGGCGGCCAGAGGGCAGGAGGTGGCGCGCCGCACAATGGCTTCGATGAGGCCGGGAATCGTGTACTCAGCGGCCTGCACGTCCACGCTGAGCTGATATTGCCGCAGCGAATCCGAGGTGACAGGACCAATCGAAGCGTTGAGCACGCCCTCCACCAGACGGGAGCGTCCGGAGCGGATGCCGAGCAGCGCGACGTAGTTCTTCACCGTCGAGGAGCTGGTGAATGTGATGGCGTGCGGGCGGCGCAGCGGGTCGCGCAGCACGGCGCGGAGCTCGACGCGGGATGACTGCGGCACCACGGTTTCGTAGGCTTCCACCACATCGAGAAAAGCTCCCATGCGGCGCAGCTCGCGCGGAATGAGATCGCGCGCAATTTTGGCGCGGCAGAGCAGAACGCGCTTGCCGCGAACCTTGTCAGAAAGCGACTCAACCACGGACTCGGCCACGTACTCCCTGGGAGTAACGGCGACCTTCAGCCCCTCGCGCTCGATGGCCGCGCGGGTGGCCGGACCGATGGCGGCGATGTTGATGTGGGCCAGCACGCGCTTGGGAATATTCAGCTTCGCGAGGCGGTCAAACATCGCGTGCACGCCGTTCACGCTGGTCAGGATGAGCCACTCGTATTCGGCAATGAGCTTGAGCGACTCGTCCAGGGACTTGTACGAGCGCGGAGGACGAATCTCAATGAACGGAATCTCATAGACCTCCGCGCCCAGGGCACGGAGTCCAACCGAAAGCGCGCCGGCCTGCTCGCGGGCACGCGACACCAGAATGCGCCATCCTTCGAGCGGCGCGGTGAATCCGAGTTTTTCGTTGTCGCCCATGGAACCTCGCCCAGGCTAACGCGATGTGGCGCCGGCGGCGTTCTCGCTGTAAACGTCTTGCAGAATTTTGTCTCCGCCACGGCCCAGCAGAAGAGTGCCGAGGCGCTGCCCGAGTTCGACCGGATCGGTGCCAGTTCCGATTTCGCGCAGCAACTCGCTGCCGTCGGGACGGGCGCAGATTGCGGTGAGCTTGATCTGCCCGTTTTCAACCACGGCAAAGGCGCCGATGGGAACCTGGCATCCTCCGCCAAGCTGGTTGAGAAGGGCGCGTTCGCAGACTGTGGCAAGGCGCGACGGCTCATCGTTGAGGAAGGCAAGATGCTGGCGCATGACGGCGTCGCCGAGGCGGATCTCAATGCCGAGCGCGCCCTGTCCGGCGGCCGAGCACATGATCTCCGGCTCGATGATCTCCTTGATGTGCTGAGTCTTGCCGAGGCGTTTGAGCCCGGCAGCGGCCAGAATCACGGCGTCGTACTCGCCCTCTTCGAGTTTGCGCACGCGAGTGTCCACGTTGCCGCGCAAAGGAAAGATCACGAGGTCCGGGCGGAACTGCTTGAGCTGGGCCTGGCGGCGCAGGCTGCTGGTGCCCACGCGCGCGCCCTGCGGAAGCTCCTTGACGCTGTTGTAGTGGATCGAGAGGAATGCGTCGCGGGGATCGACACGCTCGGTGATGGCCGCAATTTCAAACGGGCCGGCCAGCGTGGTCGGGAGATCCTTGAGGCTGTGTACGGCAAGATCGACGCGGCCTTCGGCGAGCGCTTCCTCGATCTCCTTGGTGAACATCCCCTTGGTGCCGACCTTGGCGAGAGCCACGTCGGTGATCTTGTCGCCCGTGGTCTTGATGATTTCGAGCTCCACCTCATGCCCCTTTTCGCGGAGCAGGGCCGAGATGTGATGTGCCTGCCAGAGGGCAAGCTGTGAACCACGAGAACCGATGCGTAGCAGGGCCATTCCAACTTCCTTTACTTATTTCTGATTTTGTTTCACCAGCGCGGGTGATTCGGGCTCGGCAACTGCGGCTCGCTCCGGCTGAGGAGGGGGCACGGCGGGTGCAGCAGGCGCTTCGAGAGCCGGCTCGGTGCGCAGGTTAAAGAGCTTGCGAACCACGTCAACCACGGTGGTCGATTCGGGATCGCGCGCCGCCGACTTCAAGGTGGTGATCGGCGTGTGCATGATCTTGTTGATGATGCCGCGGGTCAGCGACTCGACGGCCATCTCCTGTTCGGGAGAGAGCGTGCCCAGGCGGCCGCGGACGCGGTCCAACTCGGCCTGGCGAAGGGTTTCCAGGTGCTGTTGCAGGCTGACGATGGTAGGCACGACTTCGGCGGTCTGGAGGCGCTGCTCAAACTTGCGCACCTCTTCGTCCACCATGACTTCGGCGCGCACCGCTTCCTTGCGGCGGTCGCCCATGTGCGACTGCACGACCTGCTGCAAATCGTCGATATTGTAAACGAAGATTCCGTCGAGGTCGTTGAGTCCGGGATCGATGTCACGCGGCACCGCAATGTCGATAAAGAACATCGGGCGGTTCTTGCGGGCCTGGAGGAACTTCTCGCCGTGCTCCTTGCGGAAGATTGCATGAGGAGCGCCGGTGGAACTGATGATGATGTCGGCCCAGGGAGCGGTGTCATAGAGGCGCTCGAAGGGAATGGCTTCGCCGTCGAACTTGTCGGCCAGCGCCACGGCGCGGTCAAACGTCCGGTTGCCAACGTAAATCTTCTTGGCTCCGTGGGCGATGAGGTGGCGGGCGGCGAGTTCGCACATCTTGCCGGCGCCCACCAGGTAGACGGACTTGCCGGTCAGGCTGCCGAAGATCTTCTCCGCCAGTTCCACGGCCACCGAGGCGATGGAAACCGACGAACTTGCGATGGTGGTCTCATTGCGGACCTTTTTGGCAACGGCAAAGGCGCGGGTCAAAAGCTGATCGAGCTGCGAGTTTACCGTGCCCAGGGCGCGCGCAGTGGCGTAGGCTTCCTTCACCTGGCCCAGGATCTGCGACTCGCCGACCACCATGGAATCCAGGCTGGCGGCGACGCGGAAGACGTGCTTCACGGCCTCCAGCTGCTGGTGCTCGAAGATGTAAGGTTCGTACTCGCCGGCGCTGAAGCCGAAGTAGTCGCGCACGAACTGCTGCAGATCGCAGTGGCCGTTCTGCGAGCGGGCGAATATCTCCACGCGATTGCAGGTGGAGACGATCATGCCCTCCTCGATGCCCTCCATCGAGGTGAGCTTCGCAAGAGCCTCCGGCAAGCGCGACTCCGAGATGGCGAATCGCTCCCGCACTTCCACCGGCGCCGTCTTATGATTTACACCCAGTACGAAAAAATTCATGGGGCGATGAACCTATGGAGTTTGCTCAAGTAATTCGCGCCCCAGGCGCAAACCGAAACGATGAACCCGACGCTTGCCAGGTAGGCGGCTTTCCGGCCGCGCCAACCGGCGCTCCAGCGCGTGTACAGCAGCGTGAGATAAATGCCCCACATCAGGAGCGAGAGCAGAACCTTGGGGTCAGTGAAATAGGTTGCGCCGTAGCGCTCCTGGGCAACCACGGCCCCGGCCAGCAGGCCCACCGTCATAAACGGAAAACCCAGCAGTAACGCCTTGTAGCCAAGCTCGTCAATCTCCTGCAGGGCCGGCATGCGTGAGGCCCATGCAGAAGCCTGCTTCCGCTTGAGCTGGCGCGACAATACCAGGTAGAGCAGGCTCGAAACAAAGCTCAGGAAGAGCATGGCATAGCCGAACAGCAGGGTGCAGACGTGGAAGACGATCCAACCGCTGCGGAAGGTCGGCGAGGTGAAAGCCATGGGATGCTGCGCGATGGCCGAAGCAAACGTAAGGATAAAGATAAGCGGGAAGATGAATGCCGCCGGGGAAGCCGTCTTGTAGCGCATGTACAACCCGGTGAAGATGAGAGCAATGATCAGCGCAAGCCCGGACTCGGCGTGGCGGATGGTCAGCAACTCTGAATATCCAAAGAGCCCCGCGGTCTCCACCAGCGAGACAAAATGGAAGACCATTCCTAAACTCACCGCCGGTACGGCAATCCGTCCCGACCGCTCTCCCCGTTGCCGCAGCATGAGGATGGCGTGGATCAGACCGACTCCGTACAACACGGTTGCAACTCGAAGCCAAAGCAAAGGCATAAAAAAGGAGTCCCCGCCAACCTCTCACAACGAACAGAAAACGAGGCAAGGACATTGGTGATTATACAAAGACGCCGTGACCTCCTAAGTGTAGCTGTCACGATGGAGTGTGACGTGCGTCACAATGATAAAACGGAAACCGTCTATGTGGCCAGCCGTGCCCCGCCCCGGACGCACCTGCAAAGGCACTCCAAGATTGCGCCAAGACAAGGTATCGCAAGAGCGGAAATTGGATTGGGAGGGCCTGAGCGGTACAACCATTGCGCCGTTCGCAGTCTGCTTCGGGAGGCGAAAAGATCGCGCGGAGCGCTGGTTTGTAATTCCCAAACCCCGGTGCTAGCATTGTGCCCTTAAGGTGTTATCAGGAGGCTTTTCATGGCTGACGAAAGCTGCGGTTGCAATGGTAGCGGAATTCTATGGTTTCTGGCGGGACTGGGAGTTGGCGCAGCGGTAGGCGTACTTTACGCGCCGAAAGCCGGTCGTGAGACGCGCGAGTCGATCCTGACGGCGGCTGAGGAAGGCCGTGACGTAGTCCAGGAACGCGCCCGCAAGTACAAGGAACAGGCACAGCAGTGGGCCGATCGCGGCAAGGACGTGATCGCACAGCAGAAGGACAACATCCGCTCGGCATTTGAAGCCGGTCGCCAGGCATACAAGGAAGCGAGCCAGGAAGACCCGATTCCCGATCCCGGTACTCCCAACCTGTAACCTTGCAAGAATTCGCCGGGGCCATCGAAAGATGGCCCCGTGAGCGAATGGACGGGCCACTATGAATGAGCAATCCCTACTCATCGCGTTTATCGCGGTGACCTCGGTTGCAGTCGTTTTACAAACATTGATTCTGGCGGGAATGTTCTTTTCCACGCGCAAGATGGGCCAGCGTGTGGCGGAGCTCTCTACCAAGGTGGAGGAGCAGGTGCTTCCTCTGGTGGAGAAGGTGCGCGGCATCGTCGACGAGAGCGCGCCGCAGATCCAGACGGTGATCACGAACCTGACCGAGACCTCCAACCTGGTGCGGGCGCAGGCCGGCCAGATTGACGAGGCTGTTACTGAGATCGTCGGCATTGCGCGTACCCAGGCCGGAAACGCCGGTGAGCTGGCAAGCCGCACGATGCAGCGCATGGATCACGCCGCGGAAACCGTGCAGCACACCGTGACCTCTCCGATGCGGCATCTCTCCGCACTGATGGAAGGCGTAATGGCGGGCTTCGGCGAATTCGTGGGCGGACGCAAGGTCCGGCGCACGTCCAAGGCAGTGCCATCCGACGAGATGTTCATCTAGTCCCGGCCGGCGCTCTGCCCTCATACAACCGACCGGCAGAATGCTGAACCAGAATCCATGTATCGCAGGGATTCAATCCATCTACTAAATAGCTTGCGGCCTGCGAGTTCAAGTAACACTTCAATTTCTCTTCAGAAGCGGCTTCGGGTGCGGTGAAACCCACCCGAAGGATTCGCCATCGAAGCTCCTGGGTATGAGTATCAGGAGGTTTGACTGTGTACGACATGAAGAACCTGAAGAAGCTGAAGAACCTGGAGGCGGGCGCACCGGAGGCCATCAAAGCCTTCTGGGCCTTCGACAAAGCAGCTCTAGCGCCGGGTGCGATCCCCGTCAAGTACAAGGAGTTGATGGCCCTGGCCGTGGCTTTTACCACCCAGTGCCCGTACTGCATCAAGATTCACGCCGACAAAGCACGAGAAGCAGGCGTCTCTGAGCAGGAGATTTCAGAGGTCGTAGCGCTCTCCGCTGCCCTGCGCGCCGGAGCCGCGATCACCCACGGCACCCACGCCTTGAAGGACGAATAAAGGGCGGGCGGCCGCGCGACCGCCCGCCTTCTGGTCATCCCGCTTACAGGTAATACAAAACTATGACTTTGCCCTGTGGCGAATGCTGCAACAATTGCGGCATGACTTTGCATCCGGTACTGATCCAGGGCGGCATGGGCGCGGGCGTTTCTAACTGGCGGCTGGCGAGGGCTGTCTCGCACACCGGCCAGCTCGGGGTTGTTTCCAGCGTGGCGTTGGACACGATTTTGTCCAGGCGTCTGCAGGATGGCGATCCGGGCGGCCACATGCGCCGCGGACTCGCCCAGTTCCCCTTCCCGGAGATGGCCGCACGCATTCTGGAAAAGCACTTTGTTGCCGGTGGCCGTGCGCCCGGCGTGCCCTACAAGCTCATTCCGATGCTTTCGCGGGTGAACTCGCGCGAAGCTACCGAGTTGCTGATCGCCGCCAACTTCGTCGAGGTCATTCTGGCGCGCGAAGGTCACTCGAACCCGGTGGGCATCAACTGCATGGAGAAGATTCAGCTCCCGCTGCTGGCATCGCTCTACGGCGCAATGCTGGCGGGAGCGAACTACATTCTGATGGGCGCGGGAATTCCGCTGAAGGTTCCGGGAGTTCTGGATGCCTTCGCCGCCGGACAGGCCGCCAGCTATCCGCTGTCGGTCAGCGGCGCGCAAGCCGAAGATGACTGCCTGATGCGCTTCGACCCGCAGGAGTTTTTCGGCGGATCGGCGCCCAAACTGGAGCGCCCCTTCTTCCTGGCGATTATCTCCTCGAACACGCTGGCCACCACCATGGTTCGCCGTGCCAACGGCAAGGTGGACGGCTTTGTGATTGAAGGCCCTACGGCGGGCGGACACAATGCGCCGCCGCGCGGGCAGATGGTTCTGAGCGAGAAGGGCGAGGCCGTTTACGGCGAGCGCGACCGCGTGGATCTGGACAAGATCCGGCAGGTCGGCATTCCCTTCTGGCTGGCCGGAAGCTATGGGACGCCCGAGAAAGTTGTGGAAGCTCTGGAGCTGGGCGCGGCTGGAGTGCAGGTAGGGACGGCCTTCGCCTTCTCGGAAGAGTCCGGCCTGCGCGAAGACTACAAGAACGCTCTGCTGGGCAAGATTCAGCGCGGCGAGTCTTCTGTTTTCACCGATCCGCGTTCGTCGCCCACGGGCTTTCCGTTCAAGGCGGCCCAGTTGGAAGGGACGACCACCGAGGCAGAGGTTTACCGCAATCGCGCCCGCGTCTGCGACATTGGAATCCTGCGCGAAGGCTACCGCACCCCCGAGGGCAAGATTGCCTATCGCTGCCCGGCTGAGCCTGAGAATGTTTACATCGCCAAGGGCGGGGTCTTTGAAGAAACGGTTGGGCGCAAGTGCCTATGCAACTGCCTGCTTGCCGACATCGGCCTGCAACAGATACAGAAAGACGGCAGCGAGGAACCCGGCATGGTCACCACGGGGGACGATTTGCAGTGCGTCCGGCAGTTCTTCTCCGGAGCCGCGGCCTCCTACCCTGCCGCTACTGTCGTCAGTACGTTGATGAGCCTGGTTCCGGCGCGGAGCGCTCAGGCCTCTGCGGCGCGCATTCCAGTCGTTCAGGAAGCGGTGGGCGCCATACGCTCTTAGCTTGACGTTGAGCGGCGCGTCACTTTGATGCGCCGCCCGGATTTCATCGGGAGAGCTGCTATCCCTGCACGCCCGCTGCCGATTCATGCCTGGGCGGCGGCTCACCGGAGCGATTCCGCCACGCCTCAACACACTTGGTAAATTGAGCTTCCATCAGCGGCAGGGTACGCTTCTCATCCCAGGATTCCAACGCGAACTGCCGCGCCCGCTGGCTCATGCGGGCCAGCGATTCGGGTCTCGCCGCCAGCTCGCGAATCGCATTCCAGAGAGCATCCGCGCTTTCCGGTTCCACCACCAGCCCCGCCCCGGAGCGCCGCACCGCTCGCGCAACTTCGCTCCCGGAGTTCACCGAGGCGATCACCGGGCATCCGGCAAAGAGAAGGGTCACGGTCTTGGATGGAAAGACGATGTCGGAGACAATCCGCTTCTGGGTAATCAGAGCGATGTCGGTAGCAGCCAGCATCTGCGAGAATTCGTCGTTCTCCAGTACCTCGAGGATGAGAACATTCCGCAGGTTCCGGGCGCGCGCCTCGGCTTCCAGCTTTGAACGCATCGCGCCATCGCCGACGAAGAGGTAGTGGATATTCCCGTTCGCGCGCGATCTCTCCGCCGCGGCAAGAATCACTTCCATGCCCTGCTTAACGCCCATGTTTCCCGAGTGGGAGACAATGAACTTGCCCTGGAGGCCATGCTTCTCACGGAAGGCGGAGCCGTCGACACGCTCGCGCAGTGTGTAGAGAGACGAATCCGCGCGCGGCGGGAAGAGCGTAACCTTGGCCGCATCGATTCCCTTCTCCACGATGCGCTGCCGCATTCCCTCGGTCAGCGTGCTGATCAGCGATGCGCCCTGGTATGCCCGCCACTCCGCGTTGTAGAGAAAGTCGGTCAGCGGGCCCTTGGCCATCATGCCGAGTTCGACGGCGGCATCCGGTTGCAGGTCTTCCACGTCAAAGATGTACGGAACCCGCCATAGGCGTGCCAGCGCCGTGGCCGTCAATCCCAGGCCCAGCGGTGGCGAGACGGCAAAGATGAGGTCCGGCCTGGGGCCTGCTAGGGCGCGCAGAAACGATGTCACCAGGAAAGATGCCTCGTGCAGCATGCGCTTCGCCGTGGAGGGCCGTTGCGGGACGAACATCCAGGAGCGGAGAATCGTGACTCCGTTGCGCTCCTCGCGCTGGATGAGTTTGCCCCGGTACTCCGGCGGCACGCGCCATTGCGGATAGTACGGAGGGCCGGTGCAGATGGTGACCTGGTGTCCCTGCGAGGCAAGATACTCGCAGCGCCAGATGTTGAACGCAGCGATTCCCGTCTCATCGGGCCAGTAGTTGATGCTCAGGACAAGTATTCGCAATATGTGCTCTGCAATCCCTTATTCTGCTGTGGCAAACGAGGAGGGGTCTACCTCATTCTACCGGATTCAGTATCGAAAAACAGTCACGCAGGTGCCGGGTCCTCTAGGAACCCACGAAGCGCGCGTAGAAGCTGCGGGCGACGCCGATGTCCGTAGTGCCCTTGATGATCGCCCGCCCGTCTGGAAACAGGGTCAACTCGTAGGGGGAGCGGGTGAACTTCAAAACATACTCCGTGTAACGAACCTCGCCGTGCGGAGCCAGCCGCGCTTCCAGTTCAGCAAATTCGATGGGGCGGTGGCGCTCGTGAATCTGCACCGAGTTGCGTCCGCAGAGTGAAATGTGAGCGTGGGCGCGTCCCGCAAGGTAGGCGAACTTACGCTCCTGGCAGACGCTGCATCCCGCGCGCGGATGGTCGGTGCGAATCTCCGAGCGGTCGTTGTACCAGGCATCGAAGGAGAGCATGGTCCGCCGCATCTGCGCCCGCGCCCCAACCAGGTACTTCATTGCTTCTGTAACGGCCGCTGAGGCGATCAGGTTTACCGCGGAGTTCAGAATTCCCCCGGTATCGCAGGTTTCAGTGGGACCGGTCGGCGATTGCGGAAAAACGCACGCCAGGCAGGCGCTCTCGCCCGGCAGAATGTTCATAGTAACGCCGTAGCTGCCGATGGCTGCGGTGTAGATCCACGGACGGCCCTCGCGCACGGCGTAGTCGTTCAGCAGGTAGCGAGTTTCAAAATTATCCGTGCCGTCGAGAATCAGATCGGTTTCTTCCAGGAGTTCTTCGCAATTGCCGGGGGTCAGGTCTTCCACGTGAGCATCGACGGTCACCGTGGAGTTGATTTCCTGCAGTTTGCGGCGGGCGGCGACGGCCTTGGGAAGCGACTCGGCGGCGTCATTCTCATCAAACAGCACCTGCCGCTGCAAATTGCTGGGCTCGATGTAGTCGCGGTCGATGATGCGGACGTAGCCCACCCCCGCGCGAACCAGCAACGAACTGAGCACCGACCCGGTGGCTCCGCAGCCTACGATGACGATGCGCGAGCCTTCGAGCTTTCGCTGTCCTGTTTCGCCAATTCCCGGAAAGAGCACCTGCCGTGAATAGCGCTCATCTGCCTTCAACATATCTTCCATCATATATGGAGAGCAAAACAGCACAAAACACGGAAGGTGGTGTATCAGCGGCCATCTTTGCGTAACCAGTGGAACAGCCTTGGACGGCTACGCCGGAGTAGCGGCTGACGCGCTACTTGCCGCTGCCCTTGGGATTCTCGACGAACTTCGGTCCCACGGCGGTATCGCCAAATTGCCATGCCGAGAGATACGCGAGTTGCAGAATACGCGCCATCTTCGGGTAGTTGATGCGGTCGGCGGTGTCGGTAATGTGATGGTAGTCGGGATGGAAACCGGTAAACCACCAGAAGGCCGGCACGTTGTGCAGCACAAAAGGAAATTGGTCGCTACGGAAGAAGACGTTCAGAGCTGACTCGTGATCGAAGCGGTCGTCCAGAGTGAGTCCGACGTAGCGGTTCTGCTCCTCGACCGTGCGGCGGTACTCCGGACTGTACATGCCGCCAATGAGATTGAGGCGATTAGTGGTGTCAGCAGGAATCTCAATGAGTCCGTCGGTCTGCGGGCTGGGCGCTTCATTGCGGCCGATCATGTCGAAGTTGATCATGGCGCGAGTGGTGGCGAACGGACGGACGGGATGCGCCGCAAGGTAATAGGCGCCAAGCAGCCCGCGCTCCTCGGCGGAAAAGACCACGAACAAAATGCTGCGCTTCGGACGTTCAGGATTGGCGGCGAAGGCGCGCGCCAGCTCCACCACGCCCACAGTTCCGGAGCCATTGTCGTCCGCGCCGTGCCAGATGCCTTCCTCGGCCTGGCCGTCATGATCATGGTGGGCGCTGATGATCACGGTTTCCGCGCGCAGCTCCGGCGAACTGCCTTCGAGAACTCCTCCGACATTCCATGTGGTGCCGGGGCGCGCGTAGAGATTTCGCAAATGGATCTCCGCCGACGTTGCCGGCAGGGGACGCGACTGCGGCTTGAGGTCGCGGTCGATCACGGTCTGCGCCTCCGCAGGCGTGACGCCGGAGCCTTGCATCAGCTCGCGTGCGGTTGCGTCGGTAATAATCAGCAGCGGGATGTTCAGTTCATCCTCGGCGAGAGCCTGCGCGGGCAGCGGCGTTTTGCGCGCCGCCGATCCGCCGATGCGCGCCTGCCGTTCCTGGTTGGAAAGATGCTTGCGATTGGGCTCAGCGACCACGAGTACGGCCAGCGCTCCATGGGCCTGCGCGTTGAGAGCCTTGACCCGGGTGGTGGCATAGCGCGTGTTGCCCGTGCCGTTGAAGATAGACGATGGATCGGTCTCCTGCGGTTCGTGATCGAAGACCAGCACAATTTTGCCGCGGACGTCGAGCGCGGCGTAGTCGTCATAGCCAAGCTCCGGCGCGGTGATTCCGAAGCCGCCGAAGACCACGGGAGCCTCCAGGTCAACGTCGCGCTTGAACGCGCCGAGCACCTCGGGAAATTGCAGCTTGCGCGCAACGCCACCGCACTTGAGGTTAAGGTAGCTCTGGGCGCGGTCGCCTCGATACTCGATCAGCGGAACTGGTTGCAGGTAGCTGTCGCCGAAGGCGGGCTTGAGGACGGTCCGGGCAAACTCGGAGGCGATCCACTGCACGGCAACCTCGTCACCGGTGGTCAGCGACATCCGCCCCTGCAGCGCATCCGAAGAAAGAAAACCCAGGTCGGCGCGAAGATCGGACTCGTGAATCGCCCTGTATCCCGTGGCTACCTTTGCCGGCACGGGGGGCTGAGCAACGGCCACTCCCACGGCCAACAGCAACATCAGAACCAGTTGCAACCTACGCAGAAATTGCACCTTGCATCTCCTCGCCTGCATTATGACTTCCGCTGCATTGATGGTAACGCAAGTGCGATGCGCAATTTTAGAGCGAGCAGGACGAATGCCGAGATGATTGGCATTCAGTTCTGGAGTTACTCTGAACAGAAACAATCTGGATTGGATTTGGCAATCTCGCCAGGGAACTACTGACAGATTGGAATTCTGTGCCGTCAATCAGGCAATTAGAAAAGATGGTAGCCCCGGGCAGATTCGAACTGCCGACCTCCGGTTTAGGAAACCGCTGCTCTATCCATCTGAGCTACGGGGCCATGTCTCACAACTCATTCATTATGCATCACTTGTATGATTGATCGCTGTTTACTGACTCAACAACCTCACCTGATTTTATGCCCAACCTATGCCCAAACTCCAGATCAAGTGATTTCTGGGTGTCCAGAACAATCTGCCGTGCGTCCATCTTCTGTGCGGCGTCGATCAGGTCTTCCTGATCAACAATATTGTACCTGTCGAACAAGCTTCGAGTCTTCCATCCAGCGATCTTCATGATAGTCGATTCGTGGATTCCCATGCGCCGCATATTCCGCGCTCCAGTCCGTCGGAGGTCATGGAAGATGATGCGCTCGATGCCTGCAGCCTCGCAGCAAGTCGTCCACACCTTTCGGAAATCCCCTACGGGACTTCCGTCAGCAACTGTGAATACAAGGTCGTTCAAGTCCTTGCCAGCGATGCACTCTTCCATCAGTACACCTACCTGCTGGGTCATGCGAACAACCCGTGCTTCGTCGTTCTTGGTGCCACCCGGATCCAAGTCGATCGTCTTCTTCTTCAGGTCTATTTGATAGACCTTGAGGGTGTCGACTTCGCCGCGCCGCCATGCATAAGTGACGCCGACTTCGAGCATCGCGCGCAGCCATAGCTCTACCTTGAGCTGCTGCACATGGGTAAAGACCGGTGAAATCCTTCCGTTCTAGCAGATCCTTAGGTGGCCGCGATCATGCGATCACGGGTTCCGGACGAGTTGGCAGTAAGCTTCATTAAGAAAAACCGAACTAAGATAAACCGACCAGTCGGTCTATACCGATGCTTTGAGGCTGCGGCAATATTGCACCTAAGTTGCTTATGTAACACTAGCAACTCCATCCGCCATTCAGGGTGGACAACGGGCTACGCTCACGTCCCAAGAAGACGCGGCATAGGAAGGGAATTCTGATGGCCGCGGGGAATAGGTGAAGCTCAATCTAGGCTGGCGTGAATTCGGAGAACATGAAAGTAGACATACGTAACCCTTTCAACAAGCAGCTCCGTCCCAATAGGTGTGGTTTCCAAGTCAGCCCACGCACTTGAAATTACTTGGCGACAGTATACAAACCCTCGTTCAGCGCACCTTCCGCCAGGGCTGGAGAGCAGCGCTGCTGCATGGTTGCGTGCATCGCGAGCATTCCAAGCTCCGACACTATCAAAATGCACATGCCGGTCCGCAGACTCGCAGTGGCGTGCGATAGCGTTCCAATGAAGAACGGAAACACTGCGCCTCCAAGGCCACCTGCGGCAAATATCCATCCCAGCTTCTCCAGCGACTCTCTTGAGAACTGTTGTGAGAGCACGGCAATCGTCGTCGGAAAGATGGGCGCGCATCCGGCTCCGATGAAGATCACGGACGCAAACAACCACACGGTTTCACGGCAGAAGAGCATGGCCGCCGTCCCCACGGTCATCATCAGGATAGCGGACTTGAGAAATCGATGCTCAATGCCGCGGCGGATGAAGAACGCCGTCAGGAATCTCCCGATCAGAAGCGCAGTCCAAAAGCTTTCCTGCAGTAGAGCTCCCTTCTCCGGCGAGAGTCCGTGCGTGCGCAAAACGAAGGTTGGCAGCCATCCGGCAACACCGTTCTCCACTCCAACATAGGCGAAGATCAGCATTCCTGCCGAAATGATCAGGCCAAGATCGCGAGCGTTGAAATCAGATGTTGTAGTGGCGCGCAACCCGGTTGCGTTGATTGCTGGGATCACCCACGAGACGGCCACCAGAATTGAACTGGCAGCCAGAAGCGTTCCGCGCAACCCGAGCGAACTGTGAAGAGCCAGACGGAGAATCATTCCAGGCGCAAGGATTGCTCCGATCGCCCAGCAGAAATTCAGCAGATTCAGCGCACGCGCAGGCTGGGACCGAAACACCTCGCACACCCCAACCGAAATGGAGGGCGTGGCCAGCCCAATGCCAATTCCGTATAGCGCGATTCCTCCCCTGACTGCCCACACCGAGGGCCAGGGCACGCACGCGATTCCCACAGCTGTGAGCAACAATCCGGCGCGTACGGTGAAGTGTGTGGATGTCCGGCGAATGAGCGCTGTGGACGCGATTGCTCCGGCGAACCCGCCGCAAAACTGGGCCACAAATAGCGCTCCCAGTTGACGGTCCGTCAGTTTCCATTGCGCCGCAAGAATAGGCAGCATCGGTCCAAGCATGGTGGTGGCAACACCCACCAATGCGAAAACCGAGAGCGATGCGGCAAGAAATTTCTTCATCTGATGTCCGTGTGCCGCGGAATCCTCTACTTATCCGGCTGCATGCCGCCTTCGCGAGACACGAAGAGAGAGTTTCGCACACAGGGTTGCACGCCGCAAGCTGTGAACAGACCACAAACGCGGTATCCCTTATTGTGCTGCCACTTTGCGTTTGTTATGATCCCGAGTCCGATTGGATTGTGGAATTTCCCATGGCAGATCGAGCTGACGGTTCGGGTTCTCCCCTTTCGCGCCGTTCCTTCCTTTATCGCGCAAGCCGGTTTCTCCTCGCCGCCCCCATGTTGTCTTTTGCCTGGACTCCTTCCTGCACTTCTTCCTCTTCTTCGTCAGGCAGCAGCGGAAATGCCGGCTATACCGGAACCGACGATCAGTTGCTCGATGACGTCGAGCGCGCCGCATTTACCTACTTCTGGGAACAGTCGAATCCGCAGACTGGCTTTGCAAAAGATCGCGCGAATGTCAGCGGCACCGACACCTACACGAACTCCAGCGTGGCTGCCACCGGCTTTGGCTTAACCGCGCTCTGCATAGGCGATTCGCGTGGCTATGGAACATCGGCTGCCATCCAGCAGCGCACGCTCTTGACCTTGCAGTCGCTGCTGAGCAAGGCCGCAGGCTACCAGGGCTTCTTCTACCACTTTGTTGATTGGGGAACGGGCGCGCGCGTCGGCACCTCCGAGTTATCCTCCATCGACACCGCGATTCTGATGTGCGGAATCCTCTCTGTACGCCAGCATTTCTCAACCAACAGCACCATTGTGGACGCTGCGACCCAACTCTATCAGAGCGTGAACTGGCCGTGGATGCTGAATGGCGGCACCACGCTCTCCATGGGCTGGACTCCGGAATCCGGGTTCATTACCACGCGCTGGGATCACTATTGCGAGCTTATGATGCTTTACCTGCTGGGCATGGGCTCGCCTACGTATCCTCTTCCGCCAGCCACCTGGTCTGCGTGGACGCGCCCCAGTTACACCTATCAGGGCATCACCTACATCTCAGCGGGAGATCCGCTCTTCACCCACCAGTACTCGCATGCCTGGTTCGACTTCCGCAACAAGCATGACGCTTACGCTGACTACTATCAGAACTCTGTGTATGCTACCCAAGCGCACAAGCTCTTTTGTCTCTCACTGCAGAGCCAGTTCAGCGATTATTCGCAGAACCTCTGGGGTATCACAGCATCGGATTCCGCTGGAGGATATGTCGCATGGGGTGGACCTCCTGCTACCGGTCCCATCGACGGCAGCATTGTTCCCTGCGCACCCGGAGGCTCCGTTCCATTCGTTCCAGCCGACTGCATCGCAGTATTGCGCAACATACGCGGCACCTATCCCGCAGCGTGGGGCAAATATGGATTCACCGATGCATTTAATCCGCTGAAAAACTGGTGGGACTCGGATGTGCTCGGAATCGACCAGGGAATCACCATGCTGATGGCAGAGAACTACCGCTCCGGCTTTGTGTGGAACACGTTTATGGCAGACCCGGCGATGGCGAATGCCATGAATCTTGCGGGTTTTCAGCCTAATAGCTAGTGACCCAGGGACAGTGCGACCGCTATACTGAGCTATGTCTAAATCCAGTGGCCCAGATCGTCCGGGCAAGCAGCCTGGCGAATGGGATGGCCATCAGGCAAACCTGGCCGAGCTTGCAAGGTATCTCAAGCTTTCGCCATCCACTGTGTCCCGTGTGATCAACCGTACTCCCGGCGCGCGTTCCATCCCGGCCAGCACCCAGGACCGCATTTTCAGCGCGGCAGAGAAGCTGAACTACCATCCGAACATGGTAGCCAAGTCACTGCGGAAGCAGAACACGTACACCATCGGAGTCATCGTTCCCGAAATTGGCGAGGGATATTCCTCCACCTTGCTCAACGGAATTGAGACCTCGCTGGTCAGCAATGGCTATTTCTTTTTTGTCGTAAGCCACATGCATCGCGAAGAGCTTCTTCGCGAGTATCCCAGAATGTTGCTGGCGCGAGCAGTCGAGGGCATTATCGCCGTGGATACGCCGTGGCGCGAAGCTCTCAGAATCCCGGTTGTGACGGTCTCCGGTCACAACCAGATCTCCGGTCTCACGAACATTGTTTTGAATCACCGGCGCGCTGCGGAACTCGCTCTTGGTCACCTTGTTGACCTCGGCCACCGCAAGATCGTGATCATCAAGGGGCAAGACTTCAGCTCCGACACTGATACGCGTTGGGAAGCAATCCAGTACACAGCAAAGCGGAAGAACCTCGAACTCGATCCGAGGCTGGTGGTGCAGCTTGCCACGGAGAGTTCCACCAGCATGCCCGGCTACGCGGCAGCCAAGGCGCTGATTCGTGGTGGCACTCCGTTCACGGCGGTTTTCGCTTTTAATGATGTTTCCGCCATCGGCGCCATCCGCGCTATTCGCGAAGCTGGCCTAAGCGTTCCTGAAGACGTTTCGGTCGTAGGATTCGATGACATTCCCAGCGCGGCCTTTCAGAATCCAGCGCTCACCACAATCCGCCAGCCGCTGCAAACCATGGGAACGCTCGCGGTAGAGCATCTCCTTGGGCGCATCAAGGGGAAGCAACCAGCGGACGAATCCGAGACTGTCACCGTCGAGCCAGAACTCGTGATTCGGAGCTCCACCGCGCCCGTCAATCCAGCGCGCAGGTGCGATGAAGCGACCGCGCGGCCGAGCGTGAGCCTCGACCGGAACTCCCTCCAGCACTAGCGCCCTCGACGCCGCGTCGAATCGTTCGGCCTTCCCTCGCCCGGCGACGGAACAATCTTGAAACTTGCGTGTTGTTCCGCGGTCGAACTGCCACCGATCCAAACGGTGTAATCCGTTGCTTCCACGACGCCCTTGCCTGTTTGGTCATAGAATGAGAGCTCCGGGAATCCAAGGTCGAAGGAAACCTGCTTCGACTCACCAGCTTTCAACGTGACTCTTGCAAAGCCTTGCAGACTCCGCACCGGCTGCTCAATGCTTGCTCCCTGGTTGCGCACGTAGCACTGCACAACCTCCGTAGCTGTGCGATCTCCGGTATTCTTCACCGTAGCCGAGGCCTTGATGAGCGCCTGCCCTGTGCGTTCCTTCGCTTCCGAAAGCGACAGCGTCGTCCGCGACACAGTCACGTCTGAGTAAGCGAAGTTCACATAGCTCAGGCCATGTCCGAAGGGGAAGAGCGCATCGTTCGCTACATCAATGTAGCGGGAGACAAAGTGCGACTCTACGACCGTCGAGGGTGGCTGTGAAAGATCGAGATTCACTGGAGGCCGCCCAGTGGGAAACTGTGCGTAGTACAGCGGCTCCTGTCCAACCGAGCGCGGGAAGCTCATCGGAAGCTTGCCGCTGGGGGCGACATCGCCATACAGCACACCTGCGATTGCCGATCCTGCTTCCGTGCCGGGAAACCAGACTTCCATGATTGCGGTTACATGCTGCGCCGCCCAGTTCAACACCAGCGGACGTCCGGAGAATACGAGCAAGACCGTGGGATGCCCTGCCGCTACCACGGCTTCGAGCAGCTTCTGCTGATTGCCGGGAAGGTCGAGATTGGAACGCGAGCCGGCCTCGCCGCTCATCGCGCCAGACTCACCTAAGGCAAGCACGACGACGTCGGCACGTTCTGCAGCCTTGCGCGCTTCGGTAAAACCGTCTTCGGACTGACCTGAAATCTCAGTTCCCCTCGCGTACACAAACGCCGCGCCCGCCTCCTTGGCGCGCGCCTCCAAGGCGTCCTTCACGGTGATTACTTCTTTCAGGAGACCGCCGCCCGCCGATGAACCCACCATCTCTGCGGGATTGTCGGCCAGCGGTCCGATCAGCGCCAGGCTCTTTACCCGCCGCGAGAGAGGAAGAATGCGTGAGCCGTCAGCCGCCAACTTGTTTTGCAGCAATACAAAGGACTCTTCCGCCGCCTTGCGCACCAGCGGACGATGCTCCGGCACGCCAGCCGTGACCTCGGTGCCTGCGGTGTATGGATGCTCGAACAATCCGAGGGCAAACTTCACGCGCAACACGCGTCGCACCGCCTCATCTACCACTGCCATCGGAACCTCGCCAGAGTGCACCAGCCCCGCCAACTCCGTGTCGTAGTAATGCGACATCATGTCAACGTCCACGCCTGCCACCAGTGCCTTGCGAGCCGCCGCAGCCGCATCCAGCGCGACGCCATGATTGCGCAGTTCCATCACTGCCGTGTAGTCGCTCACGACAAAACCATCGAAGCCCCACTCGCCGCGCAACACCCCTTGGAGAAGGAAACGGTTGGCGCTCGCGGGCACTCCGTTGAGGGCGTTGAAGGCACTCATTATCGTTGCCGCCCCGGCCTCTACCGCCGCTTTGTACGGCGGCAGGTACACCTGGCGCAGCCGAATCTCCGACATATCGGTTGTGTTGTACTCTCTGCCTGCCTCGGCCGCACCGTAAGCGGCAAAGTGTTTCACGCAGGCCGCCACGCTTCCCGGATTGGAGAGATCATCTTGCTGGTAGCCGCGTACGTACGCCCGGGCCATGGCTGCGCCCAGAAAGGGATCTTCACCCGCACCTTCCGCGCTGCGTCCCCAGCGCGGATCGCGCGAGATATCGACCATTGGTGAATAGAACCAGCGCACGCCGGCGGTAACCGACTCTTCTGCCGCGACGCGTGCGAGCGCGGTCACCAGCGCGGGATCGAAGGTGGCAGCCAGCGCGAGCGGCTCAGGATAGATCGTTCGATAGCCGTGGATGATGTCCGCGCCAAAGAGAAGTGGAATGTGCAGCCGGCTCTTTTCAACCGCCGCATGCTGGAAGGCGTTGGTGCGCGCAGCGCCTACGGTGTTGAGCATGGAGCCAAGCCTTCCCATCGCAGCCAACTGCATCGAGTCCACCTGGTCGTGCGTCTCCGGGTTTGCCGCCAGGGCTGCACCTTCAACATCCGCTGGGCTGGGAGGGCTCTGGTATCCGCCGTCGTTGTACTGCACAAGCTGGCCCAGCTTCTCTTCCATCGTCATTTTTCGGAGGAGTTCACTGACCCGCTTCTCGATAGCAGGCGATGCCAATTGAGTGTTCGAGGGGCGCACGCTCGCCTGCTTTACCGAACTGTCTCGAGCATTCTGAGCTAACGCGGCGCTGCTAAAGAGTGCGGCGGTAATCCCGGCGAGTACCGTCCTGCGAATGGCACCGGCGAGCCGCTGATGAAGATCATCTGACAAGTGAAGCACCTGTTCTTCTCCTCAACTCGATCTCCATAACAATCTGTCTGTTCAGTTCCGCAAATTGAACTGCTCGATAAGGCGTTCGCCATCAGGCCTATTCCACCTGGTCGCTGCCGATACACTGTTCTCAATCCGGCTTTAGTCCGACGGCCTGCCGCATCCTGAGAATCTCCGGGTTCGACATGAATAATTTCCATATCAGCCCGGTACGCCCATTTTCGATCATCACCGCCATGGGAGCCTGGTTGAGCCCCATGGTGATTCCGGAATACCAGTTGTCCTGTTGATTGAACGCGTCGCGAAAGCCGTAGATATCCCACAGCTGTGCGCCCAGGTCGCGATAGAAGTGCTTCAACACACGCAAGGACTGCTCCGGTGTGTAGGCATATGCGCTGAGGGCCCCAGTGGGCGCAAGCGTTCCGTCATCTTCGGTGAACGGCTTGTACTCGTGATATCCCTCCGGCCCATCGACGGCCGTCAGTCCCCAACTGTCTGCGCCATAGCCCTTCCGGTGAAGTGGATTCGCAATGCCGTATGCCTGGCTCACCAGGACTTCGTTCCGGTTGTTCACGAAGTAATCCGCGTACTTGTCATGCCAGCCGCGCGGATCGTACCCCATGTACGAGTAGTCCGTGAAGAACAGCGGCCCCGGAGATCCCGGCGTGTAGTTCATATCCAACTGGATTCCGTAGTAGCTTTTCCGATCTCCGTAACTGTGGTTTGCGCGCTGCGCTGTGTAGCCTGTGTCATATAGCTGCGGTGGCACCGCGTGCGTTGGAGAAGCAATTGCCAGCATGTAGGTGATCATCACCTCGTTCCACCCTTCGAGGCGGTTGGCAATGTGAAATCCATAACGAGGCGACCAATGCCAATAGAGCGCATCTTTCTCAGGAGTTGCGCGAAACCAATCCCACTCCACGCCTTGCCACAAAGCGTTGATCGAGTCCCGCAGCGCGCGTTCCTTCTCGTTGCTTGCGGAGAAATATTGCCTCGCCGTCAACAAGCCTTGCATGAGGAATGAGGTCTCAACCAAGTCGGCGCCGTCGTCATAAATCCCAAATACCGGCAGAGAATGTCCGGTGCGGCCACTGAGGAAGTGTGGCCACACGCCGTGAAACCGGTCGGCCCTGGCGAGGAACGAGGTAATTCGCAGCATCCGCTCGACCACCTCTTCGCGCGATGCAAAGCCGCGTTCGGAGCCCAACACCATGGCCATAATGCCGAAGCCGGTTGCACCCACGGCAATCACGTCGTCATCACCCGGGGTGCACTCCCGCGCCATTCCGGAATTCGGTTCCGCCGCTTCCCAGTAATATCGAAACGACGCCTCCTGCACCATGGAGAGCAGTTCATCGTCGCTCATCGGATGAGTGGTGGCGGAGGCAGCAGCCGAGAGCGATGACTCGCGCAGCGAAGATGTTCGCGCGGAGACCCTGTAGATGGCCTCGCCCCGGGCATCGCCCACGTAGTCTGTGAAGCGGTTTACTCCATATCTTTGCACACCGATGGCGCGCAACGGCTCACCAGGCATCGAGCGATAAATCACGTACTGCGCAATCGACGCATCGGGCACAGCCTCCCACTGGATATCGAAATGGCACTCATATGCTTTCACCGCTATCATCGCGGGAGAGGCCGGAACGTGCGCTTCCGAGTTACTCGCATCTTCCACGCGTATGTCGTCGATATAGAGCGAGTGTCCAGCACCGTCTGCGCTTCCCTGCGCAAACACAATTGCCGAAAGCCTGTGTGCATTGAATGAATGAAGTGATTCGCTCTTGAAGCTGGCCACGGGGAATCGCACGCGAATCCATTTGCCCGGAGGCAGATCGCTGGCAAATCCACCGATCGAAAGCTGGCCTGTGAAATTTCCTTCGAGATCACGCAACGCAATTTTCGGTAGGTCCGCAGCGCGGATCCCGTCTTTTGCATACAGCCACAGGTAGAGGCTATCACCTGCAAATTCAACGTGGCGATTACGCCAGTTGTACAGTTTGACCTCGGCGTCCCAGCTTCCATCTCCAACAGACTGCCACTCCAGTTCAAGCGCATTGGGACCGCTGATAAACGCGGTGGTTTCGACGGGAATCCTGCCGTCCCGCAGCTTTAGCTTGCTTGGGGCGCAGGCCTTGCCTGCGCTGTAGAAATACGCGCCCGGCGAAAGACTGTTTTCGAAGAATACCTGTTGGGAATAGTTTTGATCCGCGGTGGCCGGATATGAGGCGCAGCACAGCAACAGAAGCACGGCTGCGGCTACCACATGGATTCGCGCTGTTCTGATCCGTGCGTTCATCTGGACACCTGCCGTTCCGTCTTGGGCTGAGTCACGGTCCGTCTGTCCTCTATCAGCGCTCATGACTCTCAACTGCCGGTCGCGGTTTGTCTCACGTCCAGCATGAAGAAGCACGAAGCCGCGGGGCTATTCGCCAGCAGCTTTCATCCAAGCCTCTTACGAGTTGGGAAAATGGGAATAACCAGTTTGCTGGCTATTCCCGTAAATGGAGGAGGCACCTAAGGGTTGCGACCGGCCTAAATCCGCTGAACCGGTCGCAACCCGAGGACGTTTAGAAGCTGAAGCGCGCGCCCAGAGTCATGACACGAGCGCCAAGGGCCGAAGTTTCCTGACCGAAGCGGCCGCTGTTCACATCGGTCTGGATGGTGCCTGGGTTGAGGTTCACGTTGTTGAAGAGGTTGTAAATGTCCAGCCGGAACTCAAGCTTCGCTGCTTCGCCGAGGACTGGTGCATTGGGCAGACCAAAGCTCTTGGCCAGCGTCATGTCCACATCCTTATAGCCAGCCATCGTCAAGGAGTTGCGCTTCACGCCCGGTAATGCCGGCGTAAAGCCGTCGCTGCTGATGACCGGCGCCGCAAAGTACGCCTTGCCGCCATTCGGGAAGTTGGTTCCGTACTCGTAGGCGTGGTTGCTGGTGTCGTGGCCGGCCCCGCCCAGATACGCGCTGGGAAGTGCCTGATAGTAGCCGCCGTTGGAGGCGTACATGCTGCTTGGGAGGTTGTACACGGGATTCCATGGGAAGCCGGTGTGCGCGTTCCAGATGCCACTAATCGACCAGCCACCAGCAATCTTCTCCAGCTTGGCGTTGTTGCCCTTGAAGAGGACAGGCTGCCACATGCCAAACACCTTGAATGCCGAGGCCACGTTGTAATCCGAACGGCCATAAGACCAGCTCGGGTGGTTCGGGTAATACTGCTCACTATATGGCGCCGAGCTAGTGTCCATGCTCTTGGACCAGGTGTACTGCACGTCGGCCATGAAGCCGTGCGAGAACTGGTGCTTCACTTCGGCAAGCATTGCGTTGTAGTTGCCGCTGCCCTTGTGCGTCCAGAAGTCGCAACAGCCGCCAATCGCCGGGTTCTGCGCCCAGCCCATTGAGGCCGCGTAGCCTACCGGGTTCATGTGGAAGTAGGAGTTACGTGTCACGCTGCCCATGTAGCCGAGCGAGGCCACCACCTGATGACCCAGGTCGTACTGCGTATCCAGCGAGTAGTGCTGTGTCATCATGGTGGGCGGATTGGGCTGCGTCAGGAAAACATTGGCCTGCACGCCACTCGTCGGAGTCGGAAGCCCGTTCGCACCATAGGTGGTGATAACGTTCTTGTTCGCCGGGTATCCGGTGAGACTGTGCGGGTCGGATGAGACGGCGTAGTAGATGTTCGGGTTGATGTGAGTTTGATCAGGGGATCCCAGGTACGCCCCGATGCTGAAACCGGTGTTGCTCAGCGTGTTCTGCGTGATGGCGAATTCGTCCTGGTTGTAGCTCAGGCCGTAGCCGCCGCGGACGACCATCTTGTCGTGGAACATCATCGGGCTCCAGGAGAAGCCGATCTGCGGACCAAAGTTACCCTTCTGCGCGTTCCACGCGCTGCCACCCTTGCGGATGACCATCCCCGAGAGGAAGTCCGCGCCTGCGCCGGGCACCGCGACGAACGATTGGTTGTGCTTCTCATACGCCGGCCCCAAGTAGTTCCACCGCAGGCCAAGATTGATCGTAAGGTTCTTCTTCAACCGCCAGTCGTCCTGCGCAAAGATGCCCATGATATTCGCCAGGTCATCCTGGCGCACGACCGATGGGACACCGGTGGCGGGATTGAACGTGCCGCCCTCGCTCTTAGGAGCGTCGTTCAGGAAATCCCATATGTTGTAGAAGCTGTAACTTGGCTCGCCGCAGGGGTAGCAGGCTGAGAGGTAATACACCTTTGTATAATCGACGCCGAACTTCAAGGTGTGGCGCCCCTGGACCTTGGTGACCAAATCGCGTAGGCCGTAGGTCCACTGCTTATCGTCGCCGCCGATGTTGGGACCGAAGGACTGGATGCCCAGCGAGAAAATGCTGTCAATGCCGGCTTGAGGCAGGCCCACCGGCGACTGCGGGTTGGAGGTGATCTCGTTATAGTGCCAGCCGGCTACGTTGCCGCGCAGCTCATTCAGCAAGGTGGGCGAGAACGTGTGGTTCCACACGGCCGTATACGCCTCGTTGATCTGGCTGTGGTGGAAGATATCGTAGGTGCGGTTCCCGTTGTAGTTGGTGGTTGTCACCGGCACCCAGTAGATCATGAAGCCAATTGCGTCCTTGCTGGAAAGGTTGGCATCCAGGCGACCGTTGTACTGGTACTTCGAGGAGGTGGTGGGGTTCACCGTGTTGTACTGCGCGACGTCAGCCACGGTGCCCAAACCGCTGCCCCAGCCCGGGGTGGTGCCGGCAACGCGGGTCAAATCCTGCATGCCCAATCCTGTGGTCAAAGGCGTGCCGATGTTGATGCCTTTTCCTGGAATGGTGACGCAGTTGGTGCCCTCGGTCAGTCCCGCGAGGGCGCAGGTGCTGCCGTTCACGTTGATGCCGGTGCTCTTCGGCGCATTACCCGGGAAGGTCAGGTACTTGGAAGCAATGCTAACGGACGACGCCAAGGAATCGAAGTCGGGGGTGTCATACCACTGCAGGCCGGTTACAGGGGAATAACCCTGTTGAATCGTCTCAATGGCGAAGAAGCCGAAGATCTTGTTCTTCCAGATTGGCCCGCCGACGCTGCCGCCCAGTTGGTTGAACTGATTGTTGTCCCTCTGCTTGGTGTTGCCCGGAGTATTGTCGGACTGGTAGGCGTTCAGGCCCGCGCTGTGACGAGTGAAGAACAGACTGCCATGCACCTTGTTGGTGCCGCTCTTGGAGGTGACCTCGACGTGCGCGCCGCTGAAGCGCCCGTACTCGGCATCGTACGCGTTCACCACCGTGGTGACGCTGGCCACGGAATCCTCGGTCGGCGTGATGATGGTGTTGCCGCCCCAGACGGCCGAGGTGGTGCTCACGCCGTCAATGCTGATGCCGTTGTTCTCGAACTGCTGGCCCGCGGACTGGCCTTGAGGGCCGTTTTCCGTCTGGAAGATGCCGGCGTTGCCGCCGGTCGCTCCGCCGCCGGTCTGCGTGCCAGGCAGGTTGAAGGCACCACCCGCAGTCTGCGAGCCGTCGCTGAAGAGGCCGGGTGTCAACTGGATGAGCTTAAACACGTCACGCCCGAACGAGGGCATGCTCTGGACCTGATTCTCTGAAATCACGCCGACGATGTTGGCGTTGGCAGTTGTCAGCAGCGGTTCGATCGAGGCATCCACGGTCACCGTTTGCGATTCAGCGCCGACTGCAAGTCGAACGTCCAGGCCGTTGGACTGCTCGGGAACAAGGTCGAGGTGATCGATTACTTTCTTCTGGAAGCCTTTGGCCGTGACCTCAAGATTGAAGGTGGCAGCAGAAGGCAGTGCATTGAAGTTGTAGACACCAGCCTCATTGCTGGTTCTGACCTGCTTTTCGTTGGTTGCCGGATTCGTCAGCGTCAAAGTGGCGCCGGGAATCACTGCTCCTGTGGCATCGGTCACAACGCCCTGAATGGACGTGCGATATTGCGCCTGGGCGAGCGGACACAGGACAAGAAGACATGTCAGTGCCAGCGTCGCGTAGACAAACATTCTGGAGAATCTCATCGGTGTTTCTCCTCCCCAAAGGTCGTGCTTTGCGGTCCCCTGCAGGTGGCGGACCTGCGTTTCGTGATCTGACGAAATCGATTGCGTAGTACTACACAATCGATTTCGCAAACGGCTAAGGGTTATAGCAACGAACCTACACGATTGTCAACCGGGAGTTGTGCGCCCGGAACAAAATAGGCCACAGCGCGCCGCGTGGGCGGGGCCCTGTGGCGGAGTAAAAGTAGTGCGCCGGATTGTGTTTTGTGAGCTGAATTGCAAAAGCAGAGCGGCTCATGAGACACCGGAGGGATGTTTAGAGTGGAGATCTATGGGTGGATTCGGCAAGCGGTAGCATGGAAAGACCTAGTCAACGGGCAGTAGCGCGCGAGTTCGGTTTAGCGCGCATCAAGGTATCCGAAACCTGACAAGCAACGATCGATTGCTAACTTGCAATCCAGATGCGGTGAAACGCGGAGAACATCGGAAGCTGTTGCCGTGGTGACCTCTCCGGTATGCCGCGCCGCTACCGCGGGCCAAGCGTTTTGCTTGTAGAATAACCAGATTATCGCTCCGCGATGGGGAGGCCAATATGGCGACACTGGGATTGGTCGAATACGAGGACGCCGGCCCGGAGGTTCGCGCCGTCTACGATGACATCATGACCACACGCAAAGTTAACCAGGTGAACAACTTCTGGAAGGCCATAGCTCATGATCCCGCCACCCTGAAGCGCACCTGGGAAAGCATCAAGCAGGTGATGGCGCCGGGTGCGCTCGATGCACTCACCAAGGAACTGATCTACGTTGCCGTGAGCGTCACTAACAACTGCGGCTATTGCATCGCGACCCATACCACCGCAGCCCAGAAGAAGGGCATGACGGACGCCATGTTCGCAGAACTGATGGCAGTTATCGGAATGGCGAACGGGAACAACGGCCTCGCCACCGGATACCAGATTGAGATTGACGAACAGTTCAAGAAGCCGCTGGCACAGTAGGTTGGTGCGCATACGATCCACACGTTAAGCACCCTCCAGGACTAGTCCCGATATTTTCGGCCCGCGTCAGGGATTACGCCTGCCCTCGTCGGCTCCCGATTCGCGGACGGATGTCGGCAAGCGCCCGGTTTCCAACGGCCCTCGTCTTCTCCGGCTGGATCGGCGTTTCTTGCGACTGATCCCCGGAGCGCCGCCAAATCACAGGTCAAGGAGTGTTTTGGCCGGTCACCAGTTGGCGACTCACTATCTCCTCTTTGAGCCCAAAAGCGCCAAACGTGCATCATGTAAGCATGGCGAGCGTAACGGAGTTCAATGTAACCGAAGCTGTTGCAGTTCTCACCCGCACTCCAGCAACACTAGATTCGCTATTGCGCGGCTTACCCAGCATCTGGGTACACAGCAACGAAGGAAAAGACACTTGGAGCGCGTTCGACATCATGGGGCACTTGGTCTTGGGGGAGCGTAGCGACTGGATGCCGCGAGTGCGGATCTTACTGGAGAGGGGCGAAACGCGACCATTTGATCCCTTTGACCGCTTTGCGCAGGTGAATTTGCCCCGAGAGAATTCGCTTGAACAACTCCTCGACGATTTCGCCAGTCTGCGCCGGGACAATCTAGCAGCGCTGACTGCGCTGAATTTACAGCAGGAAAGCTTGAACCGACGAGGAAAACACCCAGCATTGGGAGTGGTAACGCTATCGGAACTTCTGGCGACTTGGGCCGTTCACGATCTCACTCATCTACATCAACTTTCCCGCGTGATGGCTCACCAATATCGTGACTTAGTCGGTCCTTGGAGCGCCTACCTGGGCGTGCTGCAGTGCTCAGGGCATAGCGCTCCGTAGGCAAACGTGCCTGTTCGCGTTGTCCACCGTGCCAGGCGGCCCAAATCCCGGTCACCCGTACTTGCGCAAGCGTGCTCGCGGGATCAAGAATCTGCTGAGGATGTTTTCCCCGCTCCGCATATCATCCACTACTAGGCTGATGTCGTAACGGCGTGCTGCAACAAATAACAATAGGGGTAGAAGGGATTTCTGCCATGGACGTGACTCTAGACACTAACGCGATAGTGTCGCTCGGGTTGTCGAATCCCGCGTTCAGTTCCCTGCTTGATTGCCTGAGGAAGACTAAGTCCGAACTGTCGGTTACCTGAGGTAGTTCTCGAGGAACTTATCGCACAAAGACGAGCGTTGGTAACGAGGGCAATCAACAAAGGTCTTGAGTCGAACAAGGAGTTGAAAGCGATTGTTCCGCTTTACGACGACGCCCTCATGCGAACGCATCTAGGCCAAGTCGAAGCAGAAGCTGCTGTCGCGGCATACAGAGCTCAGTTGCTGGCGCTCGCAGATCAGGTAGAGATTGTAAGGAATCGCGCGCCGGTGGACCAGGTCCCCTAGCGTTCGGCAACCCGCGGCTCACTGATAGGCGCCCCGGCCGGCGATGGTTGTTTTGCCGGGAGCAGTGCAAGCAACGTGACTCCAATCACGCCAAAGATCACAATGTCCTGGGGGCTATCCTTCCTGTGCATCCCGTGCGCCGCGGCCTCCGCCGATTGGATTGTCATCGTGAACCCATGGGCAAGGCTTGACCACGCCCCATAGGCGATCATCAAGCGATGCTCGGCTGGCTGCTTAACGGCCAGCAACAGACAGGGCCCGAGCGCCGTGTTAAGGCTCAGGAACATCGGCAAGACATCGTTATGCCCGTTAAGCCAGCTAGAGTGCCACAGAGCGTCGAACAGGAGATAGCCCCAAAAGGAATAAAACAAGCCCACCAACACCAACACGACCTGCAAGGTGCGCTCACGCATCATACCGTCCTCCGTTTTGAGCGATGCAAGGTTATTACCGCCTCTTTTACTTCAGATTGTGCGATTGTCAGCGGTGATGCGTCCGATACTGGAACCCTGCGAGCATCCGCAGTGTGAGCAGAATGCTTCTCCCCCTCGAATAGGCTTGCCACAGGAACTGCAAGGCCCAAGGAGAGGCCCTCGGAACACAAAATAAAGGATGAATCCAATCAAATTGGGTATGAGGAAAGCAGCAATCACCCAGGCCCAAGCAGGCATTTGGCGCCTTTTTGCGTCCCCATAGATATATCCGAGGGCAAGGAAAAAAGCCGCGGTGAAGACGCCAAACGTTAAGCCAAACCAAAGCGCATCTGGCATGGTATTGAGAAATCGTTTGGAAGCAAGTAAGGAACGGCCCTGGCTGGAAGCAAAATAGACTACCCAAATCGGGATCGCCAGTGCTGCGATGACCATTGCAGACCTGGGTAGAACATTCCGTCTTACGGTTCCCAATAAGACAGCCGCAACTACAAGCCCGGCCAGGAACGCTATCAAAAGCACCGCCGATTGCTGTGTCATGCAATACCTCTATTCTCACCAGGCGCCGCGAGCAGACGTAAGGCCGAGCAAAAAGATGGCAGAAGCCAAAAGACGAGCACGCCTGCCTGGACTTGAGCAGTGTCAAAATGCATTGGGACCGCCAGGCGCTTGGCCAACTGGTACACGAGTGCCGATCCGACAAATGACATCGAGAGTGCTACAGCGAACGCGGCCCAGATCTTGAATTGCACGTTGTGCTGTCGCATTGCCCCGGTGTGATGCGCAAGAATTTCACGGATCTGGGCATTCGAATCTGGTTCACTGGTAAAGGTGAATTCCCGCAAGCCTCGAATCGCACGCGCAGTTAGCTCGACGTAGCGCTTGCAGCCATCACAGTCGCGGATGTGGTCATGGATGAGCTGTCTTTCGCCCTCTGAAACCTCTTCTACAAAAGACCTGTCGATAAGTTCGCGAAATCTCTTGTCACACTCCAGACGAATCACCCCCTTCCTCAAATGCGGATCGCAGTGCTGCAAGACCGCGATAGATTCTGGAGGTCACCGTTGTCACAGGGGCGCCCAGGACCTGGGCCATCTCGGCAAGAGACAGATCTTCTTGAAACCTCAGCAACAAAGCCTCGCGATACAGCGGTGACAAAATCTGCAGTTGGCCGGCCAGACGTGTTGCGTCTTCGCTTCGGGCCGCGGCTTCGAATGGGGAAGGACCGGAGGAGGGCAACAGCAGCATTGCATCGCCATCATCTGGCAAGGAATCCATCTGTACCGCGTTTTGTTTTTTCCGGAGGTAATCTATTGCCAGATTGCGGGCGATCGCGAATAGCCATGGATCAAACCTCTGCCGCCCGTTGTACTGGGTGCCCCGTTGCAGCACGCGAACCCAGGTCTCCTGCGCAAGGTCCTCCGCATACTCTCGCCTCCCGGTGAGGAATAGCAGGTAGCGCACCAGTCGATGCTGACAGCGCTCCACCAGGTCTGCAAGAAGCTCCTTATCCCTCTCACGTAAGCCTCGCGCAATCTCTTCCGTTTCGGTTTCGGCTGTCGTATTCAATGTCATGGGAAGAGCCAACATATATCCTGTATACGATTAAACCGCAGCGGATTACGCAACTTTTGACCGACAAATCACCCTAAGATCTGCCTCGGACGGATATCGGATCAATGGGCGGCAAGGGCCTGACGTGTACAACTCTCGTTTATTGGCAGAGCCCAAATAGCATCGATAGTTGTCGAAACCAGGCGATCACAACTCACGATTCCGGTCTGGCCGGTCTGGGTTCCGGCGGAGTCACGGGCAACCGGATGTTGAGAAACGGCGGCTCGTTGCGGGGTTGCAATGATTTTGCCGACTGGCGACGCAACCTGCCGGAGCCGGCAATGTCCGCGGCTCCACTGCGCTTTGCGAACGCCGCCGCCGGAGGGAAATCCTAATCTCAAGTATCCTTCATCTAAAAGGCGTTCGAGCCAATTCTCAATCGTGACATCAGCGGCTTCTGAGGAGACAGATGAAGGAACAACCGGATCTCGGTGGCACATTCACCCTTCCCAATACTTCGATAACCGTGAATCGCATGGGTTATGGCGCAATGCAGCTTGCCGGACAGGATGGCGACAAACGAGTCTGGGGGTTCCCGCGCGATCTTCCGGGCGCGATCACGGTTCTGTGCGAGGCCATTGCAGCCGGCGTCAACCACATTGATACCAGCGACTTTTACGGCCCGCACATCACCAATCAGTTGATCAAGCAGGCGCTTCATCCTTACCCGGACGATCTCGTCATCGTGACCAAGGTGGGCGCGCGCCGCGGCGCCGATGGTTCATGGCCGCACGCCCGCTCCCGCCAGGAGATTATCAGCGCGGTGCATGACAACCTGCGAAATCTCGGCGTCGATACGCTCGATGTCGTCAATCTGCGCCTCGGCGGTTTTTCCGGCCCGGTGGACGAACCCTTTGAGGAGCCGCTGACCGCGCTTGCCGAACTCAAGCAGCAGGGCTTGATCCGCCATCTCGGCCTCAGCACGGTCTCCCCCCGGCAACTGGCTGAGGCACAGGCCATCACGGAGATTGTCTGCATCCAGAACTTCTACAACGTGTCCCAGCGCACCGACGACGGCTTCATCGATGCTCTCGCCGCAAAGGGCATCGCCTATGTGCCGTACTTTCCGCTGGGAGGGTTTTCCCCGCTGCAATCGTCCAAGCTCAATGCGGTGGCCGCCTTGCTTCAGGCGACTCCCATGCAGGTGGCGCTCGCATGGCTGTTGCGTAGATCTCCGAATCTGTTGCTGATCCCTGGCACATCATCGGCAAAGCATCTGCAAGAGAATCTCAAGGCTGCAACGCTGGAGTTGCCCGAGGAAACTCTTGCAGACCTCGACAGCATTGGTGCCACGGTCGCTTAGAAGCCAGAAGATTGGTACGTACGGTCAGGCGGGAGGAGTCATCTTTTGTCTATGATTCCGTTCCGGGAGGGGGGCGCCGGACGTATGAATAAATCGGATGCTCAGAAGACGGCGGACCGCCTCGCTGCAATTGTCGCGAACTCCCTGGACTCTCAGGCAAATACGCAGGACATGGCGCGCCAGGCCTACCAAAGCCGCACGCAGTTCCACCGGTTGTTCCGCAGCGTGGTCGAAGAAACTCCGGCCGCCATGCGACGACGGCTCTTGCTGGAGAGAGCGGCATATCAACTGGGGCATACCGGAATGACAGTCACGGACATCGCCTTGGACGCCAACTACGGTTCGTTGGAAGCGTTCACCCGCGCATTCCGAAGAAACTTTCGGACTTCTCCCAGCATTTACCGGCGAGTGCGTGACCGGCACTTTCATTTGCCGGCGTCCAACAAAATTCACTTTCTTGCCCCAGGTTCGTCAACAAAAGGAGGGAGCGACATGGATCTATTTGACCGTTTTGCAGGCAACGACTCCTGGCACACGCGGCGATTGCTGGAATACGCCGGCACTTTGACAGAGGAACAGTTAGACCGGGCGCTGCCCACCGTGGTGGAGTTGCTGCCATGGCGAGAGTCGAACAAAACTCTCCGGCAGCTGTTGGAAAACATTATCTTCACCAAGGAAGTCTGGACAGCCGCCCTGTCTGGAGCCGAAATGGATATGAACGGCCCTCCCACATCGCAGCGCTCCCCGCAGGCAATGCTGCAACGGCTCGAAAAGGTGGATGCAGAACTGCATCGCATTCTCGGCGACATCCGAATCCGCTCCGGCTGGGATGATACGTTCGTCGATGCTCTGTGCGAACCAGCGGAGACCTTCACTTACGGCGGCGTCTTCGCCCATATCATCACATTCAACGCGCATCGCCGCCTGATGGCCTTGGACGCTCTACGCCAACTCGGCGTCCAAACCGAAGGCTTCGGAGATCCCATGGAGTATGAGGAAAATGTGGCCCCATGGAACCAGCGGGTAGCTCTCAAAGCGCCATGAGAGAACGCTCCCGCTGCTTCCGCAATCTCAGCAAAGCGACGCTCTTCCGCCTCAATCCCGGCATCAAGACCCCGGAAAACAAACGATTCATAGAGCGGAGGCCAGTGCATGTGCGAAGCTCGGTTCCCAGCCCGGCCACAAACCTGTGGAAGCCTCGCAGTTGTGAGGTCTCCGATCTCAATGTGGAGCGGTGATGAGAACTGAATTGCTGCGATTCAACGGCGCTCTCACGCGCGATCCCGCCATCGATGCCTGGATGAAAGCGCATCCCGGTGAATTAGGGGACATCGCGCATCAATGGTTTGAGGTGATGCGAAATTGCGGAGACGAAGTCCGGGAGCTTTTGCATGACGGCTGTCCAGTGGCATGCCTGGGGGATGCGCCCTTCGCCTACGTCAATGTATTCACTTCTCACGTAAACGTGGGCTTCTTTCGCGGCGCAGCCCTGCCGGATCCGGCCCGATTGTTGCAAGGCACCGGCAAGTTGATGCGCCATGTGAAGTTAAAATCGGGAACGGCCGCGAACGCCGCTGCACTCCGCAAACTCATTGATGCCTCGTACTCGGATATCAAAGCGCGCGTCGAACACGGCTAGCTCCGAGTAACGCCTTGGATGTGAGCCGCAGGATCGGCAGCGATATCTCGGCCTGTGCCAAAGTTTGCCAGCCCATTGGCGCCTCTCCCTGCGGATGACGACACACTCGAATTACACTGCGTGAAACACCGAAGCGCTGCTCGAGAGCGGAGCGAGCTGCTGCCTGCCATTTGCGCGCGATTGCGTTACGGAGGGCCGCAACTCATACAAAACATTGTTACGAACTGCTGGCCGAACGCCGCGCTCCCTGCGCCTGCCGCGCCCCGCGCAGTTGACGCTCCCGAGGCGCAGAGAATACTATCCGAGTCCATCGTACGGAATCGAATTCAGCATGCCGGAATTGCTCGCCGGTTGACTTAGAGAGGACCCAATGATTTCCAAAGAGATTGACATCATGCTGAAGGATGCAGGATTGTTCCGCCAGCAGTGCTACATCAATGGAGAGTGGCTCGACGCCGATAGCCGGGAGACCATCCCGGTGACGAACCCGGCCGATGGCAGCGCCCTGGGGAGCGTCCCGAAGATGGGAACCGCCGAGACCCGCCGCGCCATCGAGGCCGCCAACGCGGCCTGGCCCGCGTGGCGCGAGCAGACAGCCAAGGAACGCGGCGCGATTCTTCGTCGATGGTTTGAATTGCTGATGGCAAACCAGGATGACCTCGCACATCTGATGACGGCGGAACAGGGAAAGCCACTGGCCGAAGCGAAAGGCGAGGTAGCCTACGGAGCTTCGTTTATCGAGTGGTTTGCCGAGGAGGGAAAGCGGGTGTACGGAGACACGATTCCGCAGCCGCGCCGCGACCAGCGCCTGGTGGTGGTGAAGCAGCCCATCGGAGTCTGTGCCGCGATCACTCCCTGGAACTTCCCCGTTGCGATGATCACCCGCAAGGTGGCTCCCGCGCTTGCCGCAGGATGCGTGGTTGTCGTGAAACCCGCCGGCCTTACGCCGTTCTGCGCCCTGGCGCTCGCCGATCTGGCGGAGCGGGCAGGCATCCCCAAAGGCGTGTTCAATGTAATTACCGGGGACACCAAGGCCATCGGAGCCGAACTCACATCGAGTCCGCTGGTGCGCAAACTGACCTTCACCGGCTCCACCTCGGTCGGCGCTACGCTCATGAGCCAGTGTGCCGGCACCATCAAGAAAATTTCCCTCGAACTCGGCGGCAACGCGCCATTCATCGTATTCAAGGACGCCGATCTGGACGCCGCCGTCGAGGGCGCGATTGCCTCCAAGTATCGCAACACCGGCCAGACCTGCGTCTGCACAAACCGCGTCCTTGTGCAGGATGAAGTGTATGAAGCCTTCTCCGCCAAACTCGTCGAGAAGGTAAAGCAGCTCAAGGTCGGCAACGGCATGGAGCCCGGCGTAACCCAGGGGCCGCTCATAGATGAAGCAGCGGTGGCAAAGGTTGAAGAGCACATCGCCGATGCCAAGTCCAAAGGCGCGCGCGTACTGGCCGGCGGCAAACGGCACAAGCTGGGCGGAACCTTCTTCGAGCCTACCGTGCTGGCCGACGTAACCTCGCAGATGGCGGTGGCGCGCGAGGAGACCTTCGGCCCGGTTGCGCCGCTCTTCCGCTTCCACTCCGAAGAAGAAGCCGTGCAGATGGCGAACGACACCGAGTTCGGGCTGGCAGCCTACTTCTACTCGCGTGACATTGGACGCGTCTGGCGCGTCGCCGAAGCTCTTGAATACGGGATGGTCGGCATCAACACCGGATTGATCTCCAACGAAGTCGCGCCCTTCGGCGGAGTCAAGCAGTCCGGCCTGGGACGCGAGGGTTCGAAGTACGGAATCGAAGAATTCCTCGTCGTCAAATATCTGTGCATGGGCGGCATCCAGTAGCCCGGGCGCGCGCAATGAAGCGTCAATCTGATTACTCCATGAGGAACCGATGAAGATCCGAGCCGCTGTGTTGAACCAGACGGGGGCGACGACGCCCTATGCCGTGTCCATGCCCCTCTCAATCGAAGACCTCGATCTCGATCCACCCGGTCCCGGCGAAGTGCTGGTCAAGATCGGCGCCGCAGGACTCTGCCACTCGGACTTGTCCACCATCAACGGCGTGCGTCCCCGTCCAACCCCCATGGCCATGGGACACGAGGCGGCGGGAACCGTCGAGGAAATTGGGCCGGGGGTGGATGATCTGAAAAAGGGCGACCACGTCGTCCTGACCTTTGTGCCAAGCTGCGGCCACTGCCTTCCCTGCGCGGAAGGACGTCCGGCGCTGTGTGAGCCCGGTGCGGCGGCAAACGGCGCGGGGACGCTGCTGTCCGGCGGCCGCCGCCTGCACCGCAACGGAAGCGACATTCACCACCACCTGGGCTGCTCCGCCTTTGCGGACTATGCCACCGTGTCGCGGCGCTCCCTGGTCAAGGTCGATCCCGAGCTTTCTTTCGAGGAAGCGGCGCTCTTCGGATGCGCCGTCCTCACCGGCGTAGGTGCGGTGCTCAACACCGCCCGCGTCACTCCGGGTTCAAGCGTTGCCGTCGTCGGCCTTGGCGGCGTCGGCCTGTGCTCCATCCTCGGAGCCTTTGTGGCGGGCGCGCGCGAGATCGTCGCCGTGGATCTCTTCGACGACAAACTAGCCCTGGCCAGCACCCTCGGCGCAACCAAGGTCTTCAACGCCTCTGACCCGGAGTGCATCCAGCAGATTCGTGCGGCCACCAAGGGCGGCGTGGAGTACGCCTTCGAGCTGGCCGGTTCCGTGAAAGCGATGGAGCTTGCCTACAAGATTACGGCCCGCGGCGGCACCACGGTTACCGCGGGCCTGCCGCCTGCGGCCGACACTATCCCCATCCCCCAGGTGAACCTCGTCGCCGAGGAGCGCACCGTCAAGGGTAGCTACATCGGAACCTGCGTGCCGGTGCGCGACCTTCCGCGATATGTCGCGCTTTACCGGCAGGGGCGCCTGCCCGTGGACAAACTGGTGAGCGGCAAACTCAAATTGGAGGAAATCAACACCGGATTCGACCGCCTGCGCGAAGGCAAAGCGGTTCGGCAGATCATAGTGTTCTAGTTTGCCGAAAAAGAATTGGATCTAGCGTGTAAACGGCGCGGGTGCCCCGGCTTTGCCTAAGAAGTACAGAAGGACATCTGTTTTTCTTGGCAGCAGGCTCGCCTGACGGTTTCGTTTTGGGATTGTTGGGCACTTGGCGATGTCTCGTCAAGTAATCGCCTTAGAACGCAGACTTGCTGCTCCGCTGGATGCTCGCTGTCATCCTGCTTCTGTTCGATTTCTACAGTGTCGCGTTCAGCGCGGTTGTTTTGCTCAGGGGCAACAAGCGCCATAACACTGCCCGTGGGGATTCGTTTACTCTCTGCTTTGCTTCGCGATAGACTTTTTCGTATTCGATGTTCAACGGTGGGACGAATGCTCTCTTTTACGAGAATAGCTTTGTGTTTTGCCTTCGCACTGCCCCATGCTGCTTGCCTTGGTCAAGACTCAGCTCAGAATTTCGAACGCAAGCTCAAGGATGTGGTGGTCAGTGCGCAGCCACGCTCCGACTCTGTGATCACTGTGCCGCCATTTGCCGGCCAAAGATTCGGCAAGCCGGACGAGCCACATCCCGGCGCACCGATCGCGTTGAAGCCGTCGCTGGAATTCGCGCGAGCCATCAACGGGCTCGATTCCGCAAACGTAAGCCCCTGGCATATTGTGGTCTCCTATGATCAGTTCGATGAGGACGGTGATAACAATAACAGCGGTATCTACGAGGAGTATTGGGCAGGGCCGAAGAAGTATCGGCGAAGTTACAGGAGTGGCGCGCTAAATCAGACGGATGTCGCCACAGATCATGGCCTGTATCGAGTCGGCGACCAGAAGTGGCTCTCAGAGTATGACTTGGAAACGAATGTCAGGGCTCGCATCGTTGTCCCATTTGCTCATTTTCCGATAGGGCAAGATATTCGGGGACGCAAATTGGAGCAGATATTCGGTGGCTCCAAGCTGCCATGCCTTCTGATTGACGACAATCCGAAGTTCACCCTGAGCACCCCGGTTCAGTACTGCTTTGGAACGGATAATTCCACGTTGCGCTATAGCCGCGATTTCCTTTGGCATCAAGTCGCATATAACGACATCTTCCAATTCCAAGGCCGAAGCTTGGCTCGCGAAGTAGTGGTGACCGACGGAGGGAAACCCTATCTGGACATTCGCATTGAGAAACTGGAGGAGCTGAATTCGATTGATGAGGCTGTGTTCACTCCTCCTAAGGATTCCGTCGCGATTGGGAGTCGCGTCTTTGCCCCGCTGCCTAGCCCCCGCAAGCAAGTGACGCCGAGTTTCCCGCCGACAGTGCGAGGGCAGCGCCTTGAGATTGAGGTTGAACTGCTTATCGGCAAAGATGGGCGGGTAAAGAAAGTCCATGCCACCGGGGGCCCGGCGGAAGCCAGATGGGCTTGCGAGGATGCTTATAAGCAGTGGCAGTTCGAGCCCTTCCTTGTGCTGGGCGAACCGGTTGAGGTCGAAACGAAAACGAAATTCATGCTGATTCCTAGATAGCGCGTGTGCGCGGACGGGCTGCCCGGAAAGGAGGTGGCTTGCCAAGTATCCACCTATCCTAACCAGGGATCGCCTCCTTTAATTCTGGGGCAGAAGCGCTTTATTACGCAAAGCCCGGGTGCCCCACCTTCGGCGCGCCTCTTTTGCGCGGCAAGTTGGGAGAGCAGCCTAGTTTCCGTAGCAGGCAATGCCTCTTGCGCCTTCCAACTCCAGCCAGTGAAAGCACAACGAGCCCCTCAACTTGATTCTGATCTCCGCAAAGCCTTGCTTCACATCCAGGCCGGAGGCAAAGTAGACGTCGACGTCTTCCACCTGCTGAAGCAGGTACTTCTCCATCTCTTCCTCCGGCGGCTTGCCCACGGAAATGACGGGTACATAACTACCGGTTATCTTGGTGGGTGAGCACGCACATCCACCCAGCGACGGCTCAAAGTTCAAGCCAATCACCACCGCTCCCGAGTGGCTGCGGATGTACTGCGCGGCATCTTTCTCAACGGCGAAGATCACCTGTTCCGCCCTCCCATGGAGTCAAGCGGAAGGCGGAGGATAACCGCGAGACGCCGGCCATCCTCCGCCTCCGGGCTGCATGATGCTTTAGTTTCCAACTCCGGCGCACTGCATAAGCTCGTTGCGCAACGCCGGACGGAAATCAGGATGGCTGATCGAGATCAGCGCCTCTGCGCGCTGTTCCAAAGTCTTGCCGCGCAGCGCCGCCGCCCCGTAT
>Ga0181516_10000408_pt1 | contig 40222 bp, 69 predicted proteins | sample PEATcosm2014_Bin_25_FD_121104 | JGI IMG/M metagenome (GOLD analysis project Ga0181516, IMG submission 121104) | Peatland microbial communities from MTU Mesocosm Facility, Houghton, MI, USA - PEATcosm2014_Bin01_10_metaG | ecosystem: Environmental > Terrestrial > Soil > Wetlands > Peat | place... | reverse complement strand
CGGCGATCGCGAACTGGACGATCACCGTGGTCAGCGCCTCGGAATAGGTCAGCGACACCCTGAGGACGCCGGCCAACGCCTCCAGCGCGACGTGCATCAAGCCGCCGCTCCTGGCCGAATCCGAGAAGGCTTCGGCGAGCTGGCGCAGCTGCGAGACGAGGTTGTCGACCACGCCGGCGAAGGGCAGGAAGGCCTGGATCGCGTCGCCCTTGACCGCGGCGCCGAGATCGACCAGCGCGTGCTGCATGTCGACCAGCGAGCGGGTCGCGGCGGCGTCGAGCACGCTGTTGGTCGCGTCGGCTTTCTCGCGCAGTTCGTCGAACCCGCCCGCGCCCTCGTCGAGCAGCGGAATGAGCTCGACGAAGCCGCGGCCGAGCGATTGCAGCGCCGCCGTCTTGTTGGTGCCGTCGGCGAAGCGCGAGACCGCAGCCGCCATCTTGTCGAGCTGCTCGGGGAACGGCAGGCCGATGAGGTCCTTGGCGTTGAGCCCGAGCGCTTTCAGTCCGGCGACAGCCGGGCCGGTTCCCGCCGCCGCCTTGGCGAGGCCGATCTCGAAGCGGCCGACCATCTGGTCGAGATTGGCGGCGTCGGTGCCGGTCGCCTGGAAGGCGTATTGCAGCTCGCCGACCTGCTGCGTCGTCAGGCCGAGGATCTCCGACGTGCGCTCGGTCTGCTCGCCGAGCTCGCCCATGGAGCGGATGAATTCGACGATCTTGTCGACCGCGAAGGCGCCGGCGACCAGCTCGATCAGACCGCTGAGGCTCTCCTTGAATTCGGCGATCGGAGCAAGCAGGCCGGCGATCCCGCCGGCGCTTTCGCTCCCCGCCTCCTTCAGCTCGGACTTGAGGCCCGCGACCTGCGCCTTGGCGGCCGCCAGATTCGCGCCGGCGGCGAGGACCTTCTGGCCCAGCTCGGAATCGGCGGCGGCGCCGGTGACGCGCATCTCGTTGGCGAGCGCGCGCAGCTCGGCGGCCATGCCCTTGACGTTGGAGCTGGCCAGCGCCAGGGCCGCCTCGAGGCCGCCGGTGTCGGCGCCGAAGGCGACGTAGATGTCCGCGGCCATCGCCTAACCCTTGCGTTGGCCGAACCAGCGGTCCGGCAGTTCGAACATCTTGTTTTCGTCGGCAACCGCGGCGGCGAAATCGCCCGGCGCCGGCGCTTCCGGCTCGGGTTTCCAGCGCATCCCTTGCGCGATGACGCCTACCAGCTGGCTCAAGGGGGGATGGCGGCGCCAATAGGCGAAGAGGTCGTCGACGTCGGCGAGCGTCGCCTCGCGCGCCTCGGCGGGCGTCCAGCCGCATTCGCTCTGCAGGCGGCCGAGCACGTCCTGGAACCAGCGCTCGCTTAAGGCCCCCTCGCCGGCTATTTTCCCGGCGCCGGGGCTCCGGCTGCTTCCGTCTTCGGCGCGAGACCGGAGAATTCGAGCACGACGTTCTGCGCCGCGCGCAGCTCCTGCGGCGAGCACTCGATTTGCTCGAGGTCGGGAAGCTTCGGCTCGGCGCGCTCGAACACCAGCGCCGCGACGGCGAGGCCGTGATCGAACATCGCGTCCGAATCCGGCCTCTCGATCTTGGCGAACTCGGCCTGCAGGCGCATCAGCTTGCGGATCGCGCCGAGCGTCAGGCGCGGCACGGAGAAGGAGAGCGCGCCGAGGCGGACGGCGCAGTGGTCGGCGGTCGCGTGCGTCATCACGAAACGTCTCCGAAGGTCAGCGTGCCGATGTTGCCGGTCCCGTCGTCCATGATCGTCATGTCGAACTCGGGGACGGTCCAGTCGGAGGTCTTCGAGCCGAACGACAGTTTCGAGCTCGTCATCTTGTTGATCACCAGCGTCATGAACTTCCCGGTCTGCGGGTCGCGGTTGCGGAACACGCCGGCGAAGGTCGGCGTGGTGCCGAGCGCCAGGTTGGCGATGTCGATCTGCTCGCCGGTGGTCACGCTGTAGAGATAGTCGAGCAGAACGGCGTTGCCGGCGTCGCTCGAGGAGAAGGCGTAGACGCCGGTGGTGCTCGGCGCGGGCGGCGGCTCGTATTGCGCCGACGCGGTCGGCGCGCCCGAGGTCGCCGACAAATTGAGGCCGAGCGGCCCGGCGTAGGTGACGCCCTGGTCGCTGTAAAAGCTCGCCTGGTTGGCCGGCGTGATGGTGAAGGGCGACGACGTCGGCACGGTGTGGGGCTCGTCGACCGCGGCCTGGATGCCGCCGGTGGTGAGCGTCTGGCCGAAGAAGATCGAGTTGAAGACCTTGGCCGAGAGAACGCCCGCCTTGGCCTTGCCGCCCCACTTGCCCTCGCCGCGCGCCACGGTGATCGGCAGCTGCAGGAGGCCGGCGAGCGGCTTTTCGGTGAAGCTCAGATCCCAGGAGACGTCCTGCAGCGCCGCGAAGCGAATCGGCGTCTGGCCGGCGATGTCGTTCCTGAACCCAAAGAGGGCGCCTGCGCCGAACTGGAGCATGGGGAAGGTCCTTGTTGTTGCGAGGGATCACGCCGCCGAAGCGGGCGGCGTCAGCGGGGAGAGAAAGGCGTCGAGCGCTCCTTGAGCGTCCTCGAGCTCCTGAGGCGTCGTCGCGGCGGCGAGGCGGCGGCGATAGAAGTCGCCGTAGCGGCCGGAGAAGGTCTTCTGGCCGGTGTGGTGGAGGGTGAGGTCAGGATCGAGCCAGACGACGCCGCCCGCCTCGCGCCAGCGCCGGCAGAAGACGAAGTCCTCGGAGAAAGGCTCATGGTCGATCAGGGCGAAGTCGAACAGCCAGACGATGCGGCGGCCGCTGCGCTCGCGCGCCCAAAGCTCAGGATGCGCGGCGACCATGCGTTCGAGGCCGGCGCGGGTGACGCGCAGGAAGCCGGCGGGCAGTCCGAGCTCGGCGTTGGTCATCAGGCCGGTCGCCGCGTCCTCGATCAGCGGTCCGATTGCGCGGAGGGGATAGCCTTCGGGGTCCTGGCGGAAGGGATAAACGCCGCCGACGAAGTCGACGGGATGCGAAACGAGGCGCAGGAACGCGCCCGGCGCGGCGGCGACGTCGGCATCCCAGAAGACAAGGTCGCTGGCGTCCGACTCGAGGAAGTCGGTCAGCATGACATTGCGGCCGCGGTGCACCATCGAATCGCCCGGGCGCGTCTCGATCGTGCACTCCCACCCCTGGCCGCGCGCCTCGTCGCGCGCGCGCAGCAGGCTGGTCATGGTCGGGACCGTCACCTCGCCGGAATAGGCGGGGACGGCGATGAAGATTTTGCGCGGCATGGAGAGCCTGATGTGATTGAGCGCGGGTCGCCCTCCGGACGAACGCTCACGCGTTCACCTCGGGGCGCGATGAGCCGAAGGCTTCGCCTTCGCTCAGGGCAGTGTGATTTTGATCGGGACGCTGGCCATGCTGCGGCCAGTCTTGGCGCCGTCGACGCGCTCGATGCGGCCGACGATCTTGACCGAGTCGACGAGGCCGCCGAGGGTGAAGAAGCCGCTCGGCCCCATCGGCGCCAGCGCGGCGTCGAGCGCGTCGAGCGCCTGGTTGATGACAACAGACGGAATCGCGTTCTGGTCGGTCCCGACGTCGTTGTAGAAAACGGCGCTGACCATCAGCGCGCGGACCTGCGGCAGCGGCGCGCGGTCCTCGTATTCATCGCTCTCGGAGAGCAGGAACGCGGCCGGGCATTGCGCCAGCGGGATCGATTCCGGGCTGCGGTTGCGGCGCGAAACCAGCTTGAAGGAGCCGCAGGCGTTCAACACCGCGAGCAGCGCGGTCATCGCCTGTTCGCGGGTCGCCGCCATCAGCCTGTCCCCTGCCCCGATTCGCGCGCGACCGCCTCGAGCGCGGCGAGGATGTCGTCGCGGCGCGCCTCGAAGGCGGGGCGGATCGCCGGATAGGCCTTCACCTTGGTCTCATGGCGGTGAACGTCCCTGGCGAAGTGCATGCCGAGCTCGTCCTGGAACGCCATCACGCCGCCGTCGGCGCTCTGGATCATCATGTCCTTGATGGTGAAGCCGTCCTCGAGCAGATGGGCGAGCGGATGGCCGGAGCGCACGTAGCCCGTGACCTTGCGCTCGCGCTTGGCGGCGACGCCATGCTGGATCGATTCGACGTAGGAGCCCGGGTTTTTCGAGCCGAGATAGCGGATATGCTCCTCGGCGCGGGCCTTGGCGTCGGCCTGGATCTCCGCGGCGATCGGCTCCAGGGTCTCGATTAGGCGCTCGCGCACGGCCGGCGCCATCCCGTCGAGCACCTGGGTCAGGCGCTTTTCGTCGACGACCAGGGTCGGGATCATGCGACCCCCGTCACGGTGAGCTCGATCGCGCCGGCGAAGGCGAAGGTGTAATCGTCGACTTCCGAAACCTCGAATGCTTCGCCGCCAGCGGCCAGGATGATCTTGTCGCCCTTGGCGACCGGCAGCGGAAACCGCTCGGCGGCGAGCTCGTCGGCCATGAGGCGCACGGTGCGGTCGTCCTGGGTCAACGCGCCCGGTGCGGTGGCCGAGAGGCCGTCGCGCGCCGGCGCGGCGCGGTTGGCGGCCACCTTGGCGACGCGGGCGGTGAGATCGGCCGAGAACGTCCACACCGGGGCCGGCGCATAGCCGAAGACGCGCTGCATCGTGACCGGCACGCCGGTCGTGTGGATCGCCGTCCGCATGAAGGCGGTCGCGGCGGGGTCGCTCACCGCGCACACCCCCACAGCATGAGCGACGAGGCGCCGCCGTAGGGCGTCGCGCCGACCACCACGACGGCGCGGAAGCGGTCGCCGAGCACGCCGTCCTGGATCGTGTTCGGCGTCAACGACTGCTGGGCGGGCGCGAACGGGGCGGCCTTGTCGAGGCCGGAAAGGTTGGCGAGCGAGAGCGCGCTCGCCTGGCCGAACTGCGGCGCGAAGATGTCGATCGGCGTCTGGCCCTGGTCGAGGCTGGTCTGGAAATAGACCGTCACGCCGGGCGCCGCGCCGCCCGCTCCATAGGCGAAGCTCGCCCCGAGGCTCAGCGCGTCGACGCCGGCGAAGCCCTCCATCCAGTCGCCGATAAAGACGCCGGCGGCGGCGAGCGAAAACGCGCCGCCGTTGAGGGTGAAGACGAAGGGGCCGGGATTGTCCATGTCAGTTCCCTGCGACATGAGGCAAGAAGCTTGCAATCGCCCTGGCGACGCGACGGCGCCGATCGAGCGCCGAGGTTGCAGGCGTGAAGGCGGCAATCTTGACCAGGCGCTGGCGGCCGAACGTCTCCAGCATCATATCCATCCGGACGAGACCGACGTCGGCGCCGCAGCAATCGTCAGGCAGTGCGAAGCCCTCGACTGAGACGAACGCGGATCCGTACTCACCGTCGGTGATGACGGCTTTGACTGTCAGGCCGGCGTCGACGAGAACCGGGAGCGCCTCGGCGAGGAGATTGGTGGGGATCTCGATGGTGGCGCGTTTCATAGCGGCTCCTATGCGACGACCGGCACGCGATAGCGGTCGATCAGCGCGGTGACTTCGGCCGGCATGTCGTCGGCGCCGCCGGGGCCGGTGCCCATGACGAAGGTCTGCTCGAACACGCCCGGCGCGTTCAGCGAGCGCGTCAGCGGATCGCGCAGCCGCGCGAACCAGCGCATCTTGACCAGCAGGATCGTCGCTTCCTCGACGTCGGCGGGCAGATCGGCGTAGCCGGCCTGATAGGTCGCGACGATCGGCGATTCGCGCCAGTGCTTGGGGAAGCCATTGGCGTCGAGACGGACGAGCTGCCCGGCCGCCATATCGGCGAGGAAATCGGTCCCCTGCTGAAGCGTCGTCCCGACGCCGAGGACGGGCGCGACGACCGAGGCGACGCTGAGCAGCGGCCAGCCCGTCAATTGCAGCGGCGCGGCGCCCTCGCGCACGACGGCCGGCCAGGATTCGCGCGCGAACCAGATCTGGTCCTGGATCGTCTGGGCGGCGAAGACCCGGTTGCAATAGGTCTGGATCGCCGCCGAAGCCGCCGCGATCTGGCGCGCCAGGAACTTGTCGTTGGCCGTTCCGGCGATCGCCAGCTCGCTCTTGACCGTGGCGAGATCGGTGAGGTCCGTGTCCGCCGCCGCGGCGACGACGGTCGAGATCAGCGTGGCGGGGCGCATCGCGTCAGGCGATCGGGCGCGTGATCAGGCCAATCGTCGCCTGGGCGACCTGGTTGACCGGCGAGCCCAAGGTTCCCGAGCGCACGATGAGGCTGGCGACGGCGCGCCAGCGCGTCGGATCGAGCGCGCAATAGCGGCTGGCGGCCGCCGTCACGGTGATCGCGTTGCCCGCGTCGTCGTACATTTCCTCAAAGTTGACGCCGTCGACGCTGACCTGAAAGGTCAGGTTCGCGGCCGTCCACGGCGTCGGGATCAGAATGCCGTGCAGGCGCGCCGCTCCCAGGCCCACCGCGGCCGAGAGCGCCGAGCCGGCCGGGATCACCGCCTGCTGGAGCGTGAGGGCAATCGGGTCGGCCATGGCCGTCTCCTGTCGAGATTATGCGGTTATGGGCGCCGGGACCGCGCGAGCTCTGCATCGGCGTTCGCCTCTTGACCGTCGGCCAAACGCTCGCGCGCTTAGCGGTTCGAGAAGATGTCGAGCTTGTCGACGGTGAGGGTCGCGAGGCCCGTTCCCGACGGCTTGTAAACCGCGAAATAGGGCTGCAGGATCGCATTCGCGCCGGTCGCCGCGTAGGCGATCGAGCCGACCGCGTTGACCCGGTTGCCGTCGAGATAGAAGGCGATGTCGGCCGGGTTCTCCGCCGAAATGCGGAAGATATGGAAGTTCGTATCGAGCGCGATCGCCGAGCCGCCGATCTGCGCGGCGGCGATCGAGTTCTGGGTCGTGCCGTCCTGCGATCGGCAGAGCAGGTTGGCGTTGGCGGTGCAGCCGAACTCGAGATAATGGGTGTTGTTGTCGGGCCCGTCGATCCAGGCGGCGGCGAGGCCCATCACCATTTGCACGCTCGCCGCGCTCGGCGCGACCGAAAGGGCCGCCCTCGCCTCGAAACTGGCGACCTTGGTGACGTCGATCGCCAGATTGTCGTTCCAGTAGAGGACCGCGTCCTCCTTTTCGGACGTCGCGGCGAGCGCCAGCGCGATCTGGCCGCCGCCGGCGTTGGAGACCAGCGCCACGGTCGGCGGCGCGGCGCCGACGATCTTCTTGACCCAGGGATAGCCGGCGACCGGCGAGCCCGCGGCGGGGATGCCGGCGCTGTGCCCGGCGCCGATGAAATCCTCGTTGAACTGCAACGGCGCCATCGAGGCGACGGTCTCGAAGTTGACGTCCTCGAAGAACGTCTCGACGTAGGTGCGAAATTGCGAGCGGGTGGTCATGGCGGCTCCCTCGGAGCGAAAACAAACGACGGCGGCGGGAGACGCGGCGGCGAGCGCCGGCCTCCCGCCTTCAGGCCTGCGATCAGGCGATCGTGGTCGGCGGCGAAGCGGACTGGACGGCGCCCCAGATGTAGAGATGCGCCGCGGTGACGTTCGAGGCGCTCGACGCGCCGGTCGAAATCGCCAGATGGTTGAAGCCGTTGGCGACGTCGAGCGCGAACTCCGGCTCGATCTCGAAGACGACAAGCTTGTCCTTGGTCGTCGCCGACGTGGTCAGGGTCGTGCCGTTGGCCTGCTGAACCAGCGCATCCGAAGTCGAAGTATCGGCGTCGAGCCAGATCGGCACGGCGTTGCTGACCGCCTTTGAATTCGTGCCCGACGAATCCTGAGCCTGGAGCAGCGAAAGCAGCACGGTGTTGGCGGCGCCCTGATTGACCTCGGCCACGACCCAGGCCTTGAGGGCGTTGCGAAGCGAGGCGTAGACGCTGGTGCGGCCGGCCGCGTCGGCGGCGGCGGGGAGAAGCGTGACGGGCGGAAACTGCGCCGCCATTTGAAGCTGACGAGCCATGGAGATTCTCCGGAGAAGAGCGAATAGGGGGTGGCGAATGGCGAATGGCGGGGCGACCAGCGGTTCTTCGCTACTCGCTACTCGCCACTCGCGGCGCGCGAAGCGCGCTCAGCGGGTCGCCAGCGCGACGAAGGGCGAGAGGGTGTTCGAGCCCTTGAACGGGGTCATCGGCTTGGTCCACATCGGCTTGCCGTCGACCCGGTAGGTGATGCGGAACACCATTTCGTCCGTATTGAAGGCGACGTGCATCGAGGTCGCCGCCTGGACGCCGTTCTTGTCGACGATGGTGTACTGGCTGAGGTCGACGAGACTGATGTCGCCCTGCGTGCCCAGCGTCGAGCAATATTCGGCGTTGACCACCGGGCGCCCTTTGAGCGTCGCATAGGGCGCGGCGGAGAGGCCGCCCGGCGGCATGTAGACGAGGTCGCCGGCGGTGCCGACCGGGCCGTTGAGCGATTGCAGCTGCGGCTCGACGTCCTGGTTGATCAGCCAGATCGCGCTCTTGCGCGAGCGCGCCCAGCAGCGCGACCACATGGCGTCGAGGTTTTCCTTGACCACGGTCTTGGTCGCCTGGCCGTTCTGCTTGGCGACCGCCAGCAGCGCCGGGCTGTTGCTGAAGCCGAGGGGCTGGCCGGCGCCGGTGCCCTCGAAGATGCCGTCCTCGGTCATGAACATGACTTCTTCCGAGAACGCCTGGGCGGCGATGGCGTTGAGCGCGGTCGAATCCTCGAGCAGCTCGCTGGTGGTATACATCAGCGAGATCAGCTTCTTGAGATCGAACTCGATCAGGCGGAACTTCGGCTTGGTCGGCGTCGGCGCGACGCCTTCGGCGAGCCAGTAGGACTGCACGCCGCCCCAGCGCGATCCGGTCACGCGGCTGGTTTCGTCGACGCCGGGGATTTTCAACCCGTTCGACTTGGCGCTGATCGGGATCTTGTTGACGCGGCTGAGGATCTCGCCGAGGTCGTGGGCGAGCATGAAGATCGCCGCGGCGAAATCGACCTGGACGAGGAAGCCGCCGCCGGTCGGGTCCATTTCGCTGGCGCCGGTCGGGCCGGCGCGGTTGGAGTCGGTCGGCGCGCGCACCAGGCGCGGATCGCTGTTGGCCCCGTGGCTGGCGTAGTGGCAGGCGATCGCGCAGAGCTGCTCGCCGAGGCCGGCGAAATGCCGCGAGCGGTCGATCGCGAGGCCGAGGCCCTGGCGCGCGGCGCGAAGATAGGAACCGAACGCGTCGGGCGAACGCGGATCGAGCCGCTGCCCGAGCTGGGCGCGATAGTGCAGGATGCCGCCGGCGTCGTCGACCGAAGTCGGCTCCTCGGCCTCGGGGGCGGCGCCGCGCAGCAGCGCCGGCCGAGCGAGCGAGGCGGCGCGCTTGCGGGCCGCTTCGGCGCGGGCGATCGCTGCTTCGCACTCAACGATCTCGCGCTCCTTGGCTTCGAACGCCTTGGCGTCGGCGAGCACGGCGTCGCTGTTGAGTTCGTCGGTCAGCGCGCCGAGTTTACGGCGCAGCTCAGCGAGCTTCTCCATTATCAGGCTCCTTCTTGGCGGCGCCTCACGGCGCGGCGTTACGGCCGAACGCGGATGCGTCCGGCGCGGGGAAGCGGCGTCTCGCGACGCTGCGGTCAGCTTGCCCAAGGCTCCGGAAGGGCGGTTCCGGCGGAAGCCGGAATTCGGGGTTTCTGGCTTTCTGTCCTCAGGCCGCGGGCAGGCCGGCGCGGCGCTTCAGCGCCGCGGCCCTACGGGCCTCCAGCGCGCGCGCTTCGTCGTCGCCGCCGTCGCCTTCGGGCTCGTCGACCTGTTCGAAGACGCCGCGAACCATGTCGCAGGCCTGGGTCATGTGGCCGTGGGCGTCGCGCAGGCAGCGCTCGTTCTCGGCGGAAAGGATGCGGCCGGCGCGCGCGAGCGCGACCGGAGCGGCGCGATCGACGGTGAAGGCGACCCGCTCGCCGGCGATGTGGCGGCGCATCGCCAGGTTTACGGCGGCGAGCGCCCCGGCGTCGAGCCGCCGCAGCGCGCGGAACGCGGCGCGCTTGAGGCCGGGGCCGGAGGCCATCTCGAGCGCAACATCGGCGAGATCGTCCTCGTCGTCGCCGGCGATGAGCTCGTTGACTTCCTCGATCGTCATCTTGACGAGCACGGCGCCGAGCGCCTTCATCGCCTCGAGCATCTCGGCGGGAACGGTCGAGCCGTCTTCCTCGATCGCCGCCTCCCACTCGGCGTCCTTCTGGACCCAGCCAAGATCGGCGAGCAGCGACGCGAGCCAGCCGACATGCCACAGCGAGCGCTTGGTCAGCTTCGGCGCGGCGGCCGCGGTCGCGGCGATCGGCGCGGGATCGGCGGCGGCGGCAGCCGGATCGGCGGCGGGTTTGGCGCGGCTGGCGACGGCCATCTTGGCTTCCTTTCGCAGGCTTTCGAGCTCGGCGCGCGGGACGGCTGCAAAGCCGCCGAGATCGAGCGCGCGGCTCGCCCATTCGAAGATCGGCGTGGTGTCGATGCCGGCGCCGCGCGCGGTGGCGAGCGCCGTCGACAGCGCCGGCACGGGCACGGCGGAGATCTCGAGCAGTTCCTGCTCGAGGAAGTCGATGCCGCCGGGCCGGCTCTTGTCGGCCGACTGGCGCCACTTGCGCGGCAGCCACGAGACCGAGGTGGCGTTGAGAAAGCCGCCCTGGGTCAGGCGATAGATCGTGTCGGCGAAGGGATATTCGTCCGCCTCGGCGTAACTCACCGTGCCGCGCAGCTCCGCGCCGACGGCGCCGATCTCGATCACCTTGCCGATCGGCGGCGCGGATGAATCGTGGGCCCAGAGGAAGACGGGGTTGGCGAGATAGGCGGCGAGATCCCAGCCCGCGGTGCGGATGGTGTCGCCGTCGCGGGCTACCGACTCGTCGGAAAAGACGTAGTCGACCGTGCGGTCTTCGCGGGTCGCCAGCGGCGCGGCGGCGGCGACGCGGAACAGGCGCGTCTGCGGTGACAGGGTTCGAACGGTCATGCGGCCTCGCGAGTGTTGACCAGGGCGTCGGCGACCGCCTCAGCGCCATGGCGGCGCATCCAGGCGGCGACGAAATCGGCCATCTTGACGTCGGCCGAGCCGTCCTCGGGGCGCCCGCCCCCATCGGCGCCGCCGCCGGTGGCGTCGCTGCCCGCGGCGGCGAGGTTGGAGGGCGTCAGCAGCTTGTCGCCGCCCGGCAGCGGATCGCGCTTGTCGTCGCGCCGCGCCTCGTTCTGGGTCAGGAAGCCGGCGGTGATGGCGCGGGCGTAATTGTTGTAGCGGGCGGTGATGTCGGCGCGGGTGAGCTCGGAAAGATCAAAGTCGATGAAGAGCTTGCCGGGCCTGAGGCCGAACTTGGTGTGCAGCTTCCAGCGCCAGCGCGAAGTGTAGCTCGACAAAGTCAGATTGATGTATTCCTGGCTCTGCTGGCCGATGTTGTTGTTGGTCGAGCGGGTCAAGTCGCCGAGCATGTGGAGCGGGATGCGCCAGATGCGGGCGACTTCCTGGAGCTGGAAGGTGCGCTGGGCGATGATCTGCAGGTCGTTGGCCGTCATCGCGATCGGCTGATATTTGAGGCCCTGCTCGAGCACGGCGATCTTGCCGGCGTTCTGCACGCCGGAGCGCGAGTTTTTCCAATCCTCGGCCATCCGCTTGGCGGAATCGCCGGCGAGCTTCTGCTCGGTCGAGAGGACGCCGGAGAGCGTCGCCCGATTGGCCATCCAGCGCGAGGATTGCTGTTCCTGCGCCAACGCCAGGCCGATCGCCTCCTTGGCCAGCATGATGCGACTGGCGCCGAGCAGGCCGTTGGCCGAGAAGCCTCTGATGTGCAGCATATCCTCGGCGGCGATGAGGAACGGCTCGCCCCGCATTTCGGCCATCATGTGCAGGCCGTTGGCGGTGACCCGGTAGAAGATCTCGCCGGTCGGCGCTTCCCACAGCGCCACCCAGTCGGCGTTGACCGGGATCAGCTTGATCGGGGCGCCGCGCCGGTCGCGGATGATGACGGCGTAGCCGTTGCCGCGCAGCAAGAGGCTGCACTGCAGCATCTCGGCAAACTCGAACCAGTTCTGCCAGTCGTTCGGCTCATAGAGGAGATCGTAGAGCGGATGGTCGTCGGCGTCGGCGCTCGCCCCGGTGTCGGGGTCGATGCGATAGATGCGCGGCGTCAGCTTGGCGAAATCCTCGCTCAGCATCGTCACGCAGGCGAGCACCGCGGTGGCGTTGAGCGCGGTCTGCTGGTTGACGTTGACGCCGGCCTCCGAGGGCGAATTGAACAGCCCGGCGTTCCACAGCAGCTCGTCCTGCGTCGAATCGCTGGTGCGGCGAAAGGCGTCGAGGAAGCCCATTACCGCAGGCCCGCGATCGCGATGTAGACGAGCACGGCGCCCGGCAGGAGATAGGCCGCCGCCGGAAGCAGCGAGCCCGCGCCGTAGCCGACCAGGCCGAGGCCGACGAGCAGCGCGGCCTCTCGGAAGCCGACACTGGCGCCGGCCGCCTTGATCAGGGCCGCGAAACGTTTCATGGCCGCTCCCTCAAGGCGATCGCGAAGCGATCGGCCGCATCAACCGAAGGTGAAGACGCGCGGACCGTCGCCCGACGCCTTGTCGATGCCGGAGGCGGCCGCGCCGACGCACATCGCCGCGGAGACGACGGCGTCGATGCGATTGGTCGCCCGGCGCTTGGAAAACCAGCGATTGCCGAAGGCGTCCTCTTCGGTCGCCGCGGCCATCGCCGCCGCGATCAGCACCGGATTGCGCCGCAGCCGGACGCGGCCCTCGACGATCAGCGTTTCGAGCAGGCCGAGCGAGCCCGGCATCCACAGGCCGAGCGGCGGCTCGGCGCGGGCCCGCCGGGCGGCCTCGGCGACCGCCTCCGGGATCTTGCCGCGCCGCTTGCCGCCTTGGGCATGCTCGACCTCGAGGAGCTCGACGTTGAGCGCGGCGAGCTCCTCGCCGAGCTTGGCGTAGGCGTAGCGGTCGTAGGCGAGCAGCGCGATCTCGTATTCGGCCGAGATCGCGGCGAGGCGCGCGGCGACGAAATCGAGCCGGATGCGCTTGCCCGGCGGCGCGTTGAGAAATCCGGCCTCGGCCCAAACGTCGTAGGGCGCCTTGTCGCGCAAGGATCGCTCGCGCAGCGTGTCGCCGGGCGTCCAGGCCTCGATCCAGAGGTCGTAGGTCGGCAGCTCGGCAGTCGCGCCGTCGGGGCCGGCGACTTCGACGCTGCCGGTCTCGACGCAGAAGGCCCCGACGGTCAGATCCTGCGCCGCCGAGAGATCGATCGCGGCGTAGATCCGCTTGCCCTTGTGCTCGGCGGGGTCGAAGTCGGCGAGAACCGGCTCGAGAGCCTTGCGCGAGATCCAGGCGCGCTCGGCGTCGGTCCAGACGCAGAAATGGAGCCGCAGCACGTTGTTGAGCTTGCTGGGCATCGCCGCCGCCTGGCGGACGGCGCGCTCGAGCTCGGCGCGTGGCATGGTGACGCCGAGCAGCGGGTTCGGCTTGACCCAGCAGGAGGGGTCGGTGAGCGGGTCGTCGTCCTTGTCGAGCGAGCAGACGAAGGAGAAGGTGTCGTCCAGATCGGCGGCCGCTTCGAGGTCGCCGAGATAGTCGGTTCCCTCGTCCTGGCGGCCGTGCAGGTCGCGGTTGCCCGCGGCGGCGCGGATGGCGTTGACGTGCTCTTCCCAGCACACCGAATTGCGGTCGGAGCCGGAGTTGGTGATCATCACCAGCAGCGGCTGCTGGCGCGACTTGAAGCCGCGCTCAAGCATTTCGATGACGTCGCCGTTCGGGTGCTCGTGGACCTCGTCGCAGAGCGCGCAGCTCGGCAGCGGACCCGACTGGCCGTTTTCGCTCGAGATCGGCCGGAAGAAGCCGCCGCTGGCGAGATAGGCGAGGTTCCAGACCGGATTCGAACCCGAAGGCGTCAGGCGCGCCAGCAGCGCCGGCGACTGGCGATACATCGCCACCGCGGCCTGGAAGCAGACCTGCGCCTGGTCCTTCTTGGACGCGGCGGCGTAGATCTCGGCGCCCGCCTCGCCGTCGGCGGTGAGGCAGTACATGCCGATGCCGGCGGCCATCGGCGATTTGCCGTTGCCCTTGCCCTGCTCGATGTAGGCGCGGCGAAAACGGCGCTTGGCCGTCGCCTTGCGCTTCCAGCCGAACAGCGAGCCGATGACGAACTGCTGCGCCGGATGCAGCGCGAAGGGCGCGCCCTCGAACTTGCCCTTGGCGAGCCGCAGCGCGTCGGGAAAGAAGGCGATGACGCGCTTGGCGGCTTCGAGGTCCCAGACGAGGCCGCGGCGCGCGCCGCGCTTCAGGTCGTCGAGGTGGCGCCGGCAGGCGTTGCGGACGTGCGGGCCCGCGACGACGTCGCCGGCGACGACCGCGCGCGCCCAGGCGGTGACCGGGTCAGAAGTACTTCTCGGCGGGGTCTTTCGTTCCGCCGTCTTCGGGCGCCGCATTGACCCTCGTCCTGGCGCTGGGGGTCATGCCGAACTCAGCGAGCCAGGCGCGGATGCGTCGGTCGGCGTCGCGCATGACGGCGACGGCCGGATGCGCGCGGTGCATGACGGCGCCAGCCTGGTTGCGCGTCTCGTAGTAGTTGCCGCCGAAGGCCTCGATGTCGTCGCGCGCGCCGAGGTAGTCGCCGTAGGCCTCGCAGAGCATCTCGACGGCGATCGCGTCGGCGCGGGTGAGGACGCCGGCGCGCTCGAGCATCGGCGTCACCAGGTCCCACGCGCGCCTCGCGGCGACGCTGAGATGGTCAGGCGGGGAAGGCCGGGTTGCCGGGGGCTTCGGCTCGCTCTTTGGCAGAGCGCGCTTGCCAGGGTTTCCCTTCACGAGCTTCAGATGCGTCGGCGTCGGCTTCCGACCAGCCATCGGCGCCCCATGTTTTGTTTTTCATTTCGCGGCGCTGCGCGTTGTTGGATGTGACCGGTTGCATGGAGGGCGACCGGTGGGGAATTAAACCCCCTACCCCGTCGGCCACCCATCGGCCGCGAAGGCCTGTCTCGGCCGACCCATCTCGAGCGCTTGCTTGTCGGACGAGTGATGAGAAGCGCAGAGCGACTGGAAAGGGCCGCTCCAGAAAAGCGTCTCGTTGCCGCGGTGCGGATTGCAATGGTCGCAGACCGTGGCCGGCGTCCTGACGCCTATCCTCTCGCAGGTCCTGCAGTTCGGCTCCCGCGCTAGTTGGCTCGCCCGGAGCTTTCGCCACCGCTGGGTGCGGTACCAGGCGCGCCACGGCACGAGCGCGCGGCGGTCCTCATAGTCTTGTTGCGACATTTCCGGTGAGCCTCTCCCACCGTTCGATCGCCAACTTGCAATAGTCGGGGTTCAGCTCGATGGCGTGGGCTATCCGCCCTGTCGTCTCGGCGGCGACGATCGTCGTTCCCGAGCCGACGAAGGGGTCGTACACCGCATCGCCAGGGTGGCTATGATTCAGGATCGGCCGCTCCATGCACAACAGCGGCTTCTGCGCCGCGTGTCCCGTTTCAGAACGCCTGTGCGGAATCGACCAGACCGTGGTCTGCTTGCGATCGCCGGTCCAGCCGGCCGTCGCTCCCTTGCGCACGGCGTACCAGCAGGGCTCGTGGCGCCAGTGGTAATGCCCGCGCGAAATGATCAGCCTACCCTTGTCCCAGATGATCTGGCTGCGCGCGATGAAGCCCGCGGCCGCCAGGCTCGCCTCGACCGCGCCGCCGTGCAGCGACGAATGCCAGACATAGGCGACGTCGCCTGGAAACAAGCGCCAAGCCTCGCGCCAGTCGGCGCGATCGTCGTTCAGCACCTTGCCCTTGGCGAGGACCGCCCGCCGCTCGCCGACGAACGGATGCAGCCGCGGATCCTCGCGCCAGGCCGGATCGTAACTCACGCCGTAAGGCGGATCCGTCACCATCAGCCGCGGCGCGGCGCCGTCCAGCGCCTTGGCGGCGATCGCCGGATCGGTGCAGTCGCCGCACACCAGGCGATGACGGCCTAAAGCCCAAACGCAACCGTAACCCGCAATCCCTTGGCGGGACTCCATATTCGGCATGGCAAATGCTCGCAACGCCCTGCCGCGCGCGGCGGCGGGGTGACCGGACGTCCGGCCGGCTAAAGTCATGCGAGCGTCAGTCTCGCGGTTCGGAGCGCGCCAACGCTCCGGCTCCCGCCTCCTCGGGCGCGCCCGAGGCTAGTTCGGCTTGCCGACGCGCTCGGCGTCGACGCCATGCAGGAAATCGAGAATGGATTGCGCCGCGTCGAGCACCTCGAGCGTGGTCGCCTTCGCGCCCTCGATCGCTTGCGCCGTCTGCAGCGCCAGGACCCGAAGCGATTGCTCGTCCATCACAGAAATCCCTTGCCGGCGTGGTTCTTGAACGCCTTGCTCCGGCGGTCGTAGACGCGCAGCGTCTTGACCTCGCGGTGGCGGGTGACGTCCATCACCTTGAAGATGTCGGCCCCCTCGTCGAGCGCCGATGTGACGAAGCCGGCCCGCAGCGAGTGGCCGGAGAACAGCTTGAGATCGAGCTTGGCGGCCTTGGCCCAGCGCTTGACGATCAGCGCCACGCTCTGGCCGCTCAAGCCGCAGTCCAAAAGCGTACCGCCCTTGGCGATGCGCCGGAACAGCGGCCCATCGACGATCGCACTCGCAGCGAGCCAATCGTCGAGCGCTTCGACGACGCGGAGCTTCTTGCCGCGCGGCACTGCGATCGATTCGCCGAGACCTTCCTGGTCGGTCTTCGATTTGCCGATATGGACGATCAGCCCTTCGGCGGTGCGCTCGATCGCGTTGACTTTTAAGTCAATCAGTTCGCTGCGGCGCAGCGCGGCGGCGAAGCCGAGAAGGATCATCGCCCGGTCGCGCTTGCCCGCCAGCGTCGCCGGCGTGCGCTTGGTCATAGCCGCGACGATCGGCGCCGTCGCGGGCGCCTTCGGCTTGGTCGCGGCCCCGACCTTGCGGCGAATGCCGCGCAGCACCGCTTTCACCGTTTCGGCCGCCGACGGCGAAGCGTGGCCGGCGAGCTTGTGGGCGTAGCCGATCGCCGCCGCGCGGCGCTGGATGGTCGAAACGCTCAAGGCCGAATCGGCGCAATGCGCGAGATAGGCGGCGACGGTGGAGGCCTCAGCCGGCAAGGTCGCCGCCCCTACGCTTTCACACCACGCGCAAAAGCGGGAAAGGTCGGCGCGATAGGCGCGCCTGGTGGCGTCGGCCTTTTCGGCCAGCGCGTAACCGGCCGCCGAGGTCAGTGCATCCGTGAGCCTCGGCGCCGGAACGCCCGCCGGTCGGGCCGCAGCCACGAGGTCGTCGGACATCGCAAAATTGTTATAGCCGCGCCGGCGAGCCGCCGCCGCGCGTCTCAGGCGCCGCCTTGCGTTCGCAGGCGACGCAGATGACGTCGCTCTTCAAGAAGCGCCGCCGGCGCGTCGCGGCGACCTCGCGCAGCATGCGGATGCGCGGCTCGGGAACCCGATCCTCGCAAACGAAGCACGGCTGCCCGAAGCGCGGCCGCAGGATCTCGCCCATCGGCTGAACTCCTGGCGCGAAGGCGTTAAGGAGGCCGCGCGCGGAGGCCGCGCCGGCGAAGATTGCTAGCGGGAAGAACCGTTACCGTTACCTATCGGAAGCAGCGCGTCTCTGCGGCGCCCTCGACGGGCGCCGGTTCCGGCAGCTCGTCGACCAGCCATTCCAGCACCGCCTTGAAGCCGGCGTCGCCGTCCTTCAGCGCTTTCGTCATGTCGTCGTATGTGCGCGAAGCGATGAACTGCGCCGCCCAGCCGCGGTCGAACGCTTTGGCCTCGTCGGCGGTGGCGAAGAACTTCAGCGGATCGAATTTCGAACGATAAGCGGAGCTCGAATAGTAATAATTGGTCATTTCGCCGCCCTCTGCTCGGCCGAGAGCGGGTTCACCTCATAAGTGACGCGGTTGGACGGCCGCGAGCGCTGATCGCACCAGGCCGGCCCCATCTCGGCGCGGATGCCCTTGATGTCGAGCGCGTCGAAGCTGCGGCAGGATTTCACCACCGAGAACTTCGCGCCCTCGACCACCGTCAGGCCGCGCCGCTCGAATTCCTCTTTCAGCACGTCGATCTCGCCGTCGATCTTCTTGGCTCGGACCTTCAGCGCGCCCCACTTGTCCGCCAGCTCGGCCTTCGGCAGCTTGTTGAGGGGAATGGCGTCGGCCTTGGTCATCGGAAAGCCTTTCGCGCCTCGGCGATCGCGTCGGTCATGCGGCGCGGCCCGCGGGTGGTGACGAGGATGGAGCGCCCGCGGCATTGGATCGCGCCGGGCGAGAACCGCGAATCCGACGCGCTGCGCGCGTCCAGCCGCCCGGGCGTCAGCTCAGCCGCGAGCTTCGCCAGCTCCGCTTCGATCTCGCCGCGGTCGACGAAAAACCGCTCGGGATCGTGGTTGCGCGGCGCAAGGCGGCCAACGCGCCGCGCGAGCGCGATCAGCCGTCCAGCCGCCTGGTCGGGCGTCAGCATGAGAGGAGCATTTTGCGGGGGTCCGGGCGGCCGAACGCAGAAGCGCGCGGCGGGCCAAAAATAGAAAGCGCCCCGAAGGCGGTTCGCCCGGAGCGCTGTTCTGACCCCTCCTCTATGCCACAAGAGGCAACGGACAGGCAAGGGCCGATCGCGCGACGTCGTTAACCCGTTTCACGGGAAACCGGCGACGCAGCGCGCCGCGCCGCACGCGCGGGTTGCGTGTAACTTTTGCCGCCTCAAATGAGGAGGCAAAAATTTCTACGCCGGGCGCTCCGGCCGGCGCGATCCGCGCGCGGATCATTCCGCGACGTCAGCAAAATGATCGCGCCGCGCCGCCGGTGAGCGTGCGCTGAGGTCCGTCAGCGCGAGCCGCCTACCTCTTGGAAGCCTCTTTTTCCGTGGCGTCGATTTGGTAGGGACCCCTGGTCTGCGCTCTCCACCACGAACGAAAATTGTCGGTGTCGGCCGGTTCGCTCATGACCATGATCAGGCTCGGCGCGAGCGGTCCCCCGAAATGCAGCAATTCTAGATAGATATCCGCGCCGTCCGCGATGGCGTTGCGCTGCGCCTTCGTCAGGCGGAAGCGAGCAATCGCACTGTCGCCGTTCCGCCCAGGCAAGGTTCGCAACGGGCGATACTGAGGTTGGTCCTTGGCATAGACCCTCTCGAATTTCTCAAGGCCTACGACAACCGGGCCATCGAAGGGCTCTAGAATGTCAAACATGGCTTTCTCCCAGGTTCTACGGGCGTCAAGCTGAGGGGCACGCGAGGAGCGAGGGGCCAAACAAACGCTTCGCGCCGGCTGACGCGCTCGCCGCCGCCGAGAATGGGCGCCATACCCACTCTCGTTCACGCCATGTTCGCGGCCGCCGCTTCGTCGTCCGCCGTCGCCAGCCTCATGCCGCGGTTCCTCACCGCATGATCGGCGCAGGGCTCGCACATCCGGTAGACGCGCCGATCCCGCGCCGACCAAATCCGGCGCGTCGCCGGCGCATTGCAGGGAATGTAGACCTCGCGCGACAGCGGCGAAGCCTCCTCGCACCGCCCGGGCCCCGCCCTCAGTTCCACCGGCCCCTCCTCCTCGTGCAGCCCCATTGCCCGGAAGCAATCGTCGCAGACGGTGTCGCATTGATCGGGCCCGATCCCGGGGAATAAGCGCTCGCGCTCCGCGGCCGCCGCCGCGTCGTTCCAGGTCTCGTCCTCGACCAGATCGAACACGCCGCCGCAGCGCGCGCAACGATATTGCGTGGCCGGATCGAACCTCGGATTCTCGCTCACGCGCTCGCCTCCCCGCGCCCGGCCCCGGCAGGCTCCCGCCAATGCCAAAGCCCGTCGCGCTCCCGAAAGACATAGGTTCCGAATGTGCAGTCGACCTTCATCTCCGGCCCCGAGATCGGCGATCGCGCGCGGACGATCGGCACGAGAACGATCGCCATATTGCTCTCGAGCCTCTTGAACGCGTGCGGCCCGTCGAGACATGAGCCGACATAGATACTCACGCGCTCGCCGCCCCGCGGCCCGGCCGCGCCGGCCGCCGCGCCTTCCCGCCGGAGAGCCGAACCTCCCGCCGCGCCCGGCTCGCCCGCCGCGCCTCCAGCGCCAGCCGCTCGCGCCCGGAATAGACCCGCTCGGCCCCCGGGCCGAAGAGATCGGGGATGCGCCCCGCGTCGGCCTCGCCGAGCCACGGCGCCAGCGCGGCGGCGGGCGCGAGCGCCGCGACCCGCTCCATCCGGTCCGACAGCGCCTCGGCGAGCGCCTCGAGCGCCAGCCGCCAGGCGCAATATTCGGCCCGGTCGTTGACGATCAGCTGCGGATCGGGATCCCACTCGAGGACGCCATAGGCGCCGTCGGGCCACGAGTCGCGGCGCATCCGCGCCACTGGCGTCTCGACGTCGCGTTCGACCCAGCCCTCCTCGATCGTCGGCTCGCGCCAGCGCTCCTTGCGCCATGCGCCCGGCTTGCCGTTGGGCGCGAGGCGCGGGACGGGGCGCGGCGTTTCAGGTCCGATCGTCGGCCGGCTGGCGAGGCGCCCATGCATCGTCACCAGCGCGACGATGTTGGCGGCGGCGGCGGCGAAAGCGCCGTCGACATCGACGGGAAGGCCGATGTCGAGCGCCAGCGCCTCCGGCGCGGTCCAGTCGCAAGCTCGCCCGGGCAGCGCCAGGATCGCCGCCTCGACGATCAGCGCGTCGCCGTCGGGCGGTCCCGACGCAGCGCGGCCCGATGTCCCCTGAACGACCCCGAGCGCAAACATCGGCGACACCGGCGGGAAGCCGGGCGGCCAGCTCCAGCGGCCGACCAGGCTCGCGTCAGCGCGGGAAAGCGCCATGCCGGCGCGAAGATCGGGTGAAGGGGCGCCGCGGCGCTTGATCAGCTCAGATCCGCACGCCCAACGGACGACGTCCTCGACGTCCATCAGCCGCTTCGCGCCAGCGATCGCCATGAAGTGCCCCCGGCACTGCACGTATCACACGAGCCGTTCTGTGCAAAGCCCTGATCGCCTACGCAAATCGTCGCGGCGTCGAGCGGCCGCGCCGTGAACCCGCGGTAGTGCGCGCTGGCGGCGTAGCCGAGCGCGGGAAAAACGAATCGCGCCGCGTGCCAATAGGTCGCGACCACCTTCGCCGCGTCATCCGGGCCGCCGTCGGCGCGGTCGCCGAACAGCAGCGCGGCCAGCTCGGCGTTGGCGACGATCGCCCCCGGCCGCGCCGCCAGCGCCAGGACCAGCCGCGCGACCTCCGGCGGCGCGCGCACTTCCGTTCCGCCCCGCGCCAGCGCGCCGCGCCCGGGCGCGACCACCAGCGTCCCCGGCTCGCGCCGCGAGATCGCCGCCGCGTCGTGCGTCCCGATGACGAGGCGGATCCGCGGGCTCGTCACGGCGCCGCCGCCCCCGCCGCTGCGCGCATCGCCTCGGCGAGTTCGCGCCGGCGGTCCGGGTCGAGGGGTTTGCGCGCCGGCTCGATCCGCGCCCGCAACACGCGATCGATCCGGGCGAGCTCCTCCGCGTAGCCCTCGACGCGCCGCATCGCCTCGCGCCTCAGCTCGCCCGCCGTCGGACGGAACTTGCCCGCGCCGGCCTCGCCGCGCCGGAACGCCGCCGCCGCCGCCTCGAGCGCCCAGGCCGGGACGCCGGCGAGATCGGCGAGGTCGCAGCGCATCGCGAATTCCGCCTCCTCGGCGTCGCCCTCGGCGCGCGCCACCATGCGCTGCAGCGTCGCCAGCGCCGCGAGGATCCTCGCCTCCGAGGCGCCCTTCAGCGCCGCGCCGAGATCCTCGCGCCGGCGCTCGAGCCCGAGCCGCAGCGCGCTCGGCAAGCGCGCCTCGCTCACCGCGCCGAACGAGGCCTCGGCGTAGGCGGCGTCGAGCGCGGCGCGAAGGCTGAGATCGAGCCGCGCCGGTTCGCGCGGAACAAGCGGAAACCCCCGCGTTTCAAGCGAATTGGACACCTTCGTCCCCTCTTTCGCGCGCCTTGGCGTCGGCGTGCAGCCGGCGCAGCGCCGCCATGCGGAAATCCGTGACTTTCGGCCGCGGCGCAAAGCCGCCCGGCCCTTCGCGCGGCCGCCGTCCGTCCTCGCCTGGCGCGATCGCCGCCGCCGCGATCCGGTCCTTGGCGGCGCGCCGCACCCAGCCCTCGAGCTTGGCCCACGAGCGCGGCCGGAAATCACGCGCCTCCAGCGCCGCCGCCATCCCGGCGAGCGCGTCGGCCTCGGTCAGACCCTCCTCGATCAGCCGGCGGATCGGCCCGAAATCGGGGTCGATCACCACCGGCAGGGTCCCCATCAGCTCTCGCGCCCGCCGCTCGAGGCTGTCGGGGGGCGGCCTCGTCCGGGCGTTCGCCGGCGCGCTCCCGCGGGAGGACGGGGACGAATCTGTTTCTGTCTCTGACTCTGGGGGCGTTACATCGGCCCCTTGAAACGCTGGCTCACCGTTACACAGCGTTTCATCGCCGTTACACGCCGTTTCACCGCCGCGCGGCGCCTCGGCGGGGCTCCCGAGCGGCAGCGAAGGCTCGGCCCCGCTCGGCTCGGCGCGGCCGTGACGCTGGCGGGCGCGATAGGTCTGCACCCGCGTCGTCGAGGCGCCGGGCGAATCGGAATCGAACTGGCGCCGCCGCCAGGCGACCACCGTCCCGTCCGCGATCATGCCGACCTCGGTCAGCGCCGCGAACGCCGCCTCGATGACGCTGAGCGGCTCGCATAGGGTCGCCGCCGCGCGTCGCGGCGTCGCGGTGAAGGCGCCGCCGGCTTCTTCGTAAGAAGCGCTTTCGAGGATCGCGTGCCACACCGCGATGACGACGCAGCGCGAGACGCCGCCGACCAGCGCCGCCTCGGCGATCTTCTCGTCGGCGCAGGTGCCGACATAGGCGCGATACCAGGGCTTCATGACAAGGCCTCCCCGGCGAAGAGGCCAGGCCGATCCGATCCTATGCGCGCCATGAAGAAAGCCCCCGGAAAACAGTTGCGCGCGCCGGTGAGGCGCGTCCCCTCAATCGAAAATCGTCGACAGCGTCCGTTCGACCGCCCACTCGCGCCAACGCGCGATCGCGCCGCCCTCAACGAGCGCGACCTCCGGCCGCGCGAAGCCTTCAGCAATCGCCTCGATCGAGCGCGGCGAGCAGCTCAGCGTGAAGGCGATGTCATGGACGTCGAGCGCATAGGCGCCATGGAGATCGATCCGCCGCGCCGAATCGAGCATCGCCCTCAGCACATAGGCGCAGCGCTCGATCCGTTCGTGCGATAGCGCCGCCGCGCGGGCGAGCTCAGGGATTGCGATCAGCGAGACCCCGGAGCGTTGCCAGACGTTCATGGCGATGCTCCTGAAAATAGCGAGCGCTGCGCTAGGCCGTCCGCCGCCCGCGGATTGAGCCACAGCACCTCGGTGCGGGCCCGCGCGCCATCGGCCAGCGCCGCGCATTCGACCCGCATCCAGCCGTCGAGCGCGGCGTCATAGAGAGGCGAGGGATAGCCGGAGAGCACCACAGAACCGGAGAGCGTGCGCAGCGCGCCGAGGAGCGCCTGGTGGGCGTCGTCGCTCATCTCGTGGTCGTAGCAACCGGCCCGGTGCGTCGCGCCCGTCGCCCGGTATTTCAGATCGTAGGGGTTGCGCAGCGATCGCGTGCCCATCGGATAAGGCGGATCGACGTAGTGCAGCGTTTGCGGGCCGTCGTGCTGCGACATGCAAGCGACCGCGTCGCGATTTTCGACGATCACCCCCCGCAGCCGATCGATGGTCGCCGCGAGCGCTTCGGGATAGTTGGCCCAATCATGCGCCGGCGTCGTTCCCGATCGGTTCGAATTGGCGCGGAACCCTGTTTTGACGCGCGCGTTGTGGCCGTTCGATCCGAACCCCATCATCGATCGCACGGCCAGCGCCCGCGCCCGATCGACCGGGTCCGGCCCGGCGGCGTAAGCGCCTTCGAATTCGTCCCGCGCAAAAGGCGTCAGCGCGATCTCTCTGAGCAGCCGCGCCGACATGTCGTCGTCGCGCAGCACGCGGAAGAAATTGACCACGTCGCCCGAGAGTTCGTTGTAGACCTCGGCGTAGCTGCGCGGCTTCCTCAGCAGCACGCTCGCCGCGCCGCCGAACGGCTCGACATAGACGCGATGCGGCGGAAAATGCGCGATGATCCACGGCGCAATCCGCCATTTCCCGCCGTGATAGCGCAGCGCTGGCCGAAGCGGGGCGTTCATGCGCGGCCTCCCGAGATCCGCGCCATCAGCGTCGCGCGGTCGATCTCGCCGGCCGCGAAGGCACGCGCCGCCGCCATGATCGCCTCTGAGCGGCTCTCGTCGCGGGTTGGCGCTTTCGGCGCTGCGCGCTTGCCGTCGCCCGCCCGGCAGGCGGCCGCGCGCGCCGCCGCGCGGGCCCGATCGCCGTTCTCGTCGCAGACCCAGCGCACCGTGTCGGCGTTCTTTTGAAAACGCGCGGCGAGCGCGGCGAAGCTCAAGCCCTGGCGGCGCAGCGCGCGGCATTCCTCGTGCCAGGCCGGCGGCGGCGCGCGCGTCATCGCGGCGCCTCGTTGGCGAATGGCGCGCGCGCCGATGCGTTAAAGCTGCGGTTTGATGCGCGACGGCGCCCGCGCGTTGCAAAAGCGGGCGCAAAATATGCAATTTTCAACCGGTCGCCGCCGAGCGCCGCGCCCGGCCCGGGCTCGGCAAAGAGCGCCGTCGACCTCTTGGAAGCCTCTTTTTTCCGTGGCTTCGAGGCCGTCAAGGGCGCGCGAAGCGCGCCGCCCCCGGCGGGTATGCCCCTTGACGGCCTCGAAGCCGCGGAAGTCAGATCATCCAAGAGATCGACGGCGCGGTCCGTCGGCGGGAAGAGCTTCCCCCTCGAGGCCGCGGTCCGTCGGACGCGCGATCGAGGCGCGCATCGCCCTTGCGCCCGCCGCCCCTCGCCTGCCGCCGCGCCGCTCACGACAGCAGCGCCCAGCAGCACGCGGCGAAGCCGATCGCCGCGCCGGCCATGCCCAATTCGTCGCCCTGCAAGAAGTCCGCGACGAAGAAGCCGGCGAGCCCCAGCGCCAGCACGAACGATAGGATCTTCCTTAAGTTCACCCCCGCCCCTCCCGCTCCAGCCATCCCGCTTCGCCGCGGTAGCGGCCGCCGACCTTGAAAATCAGCCAGCAGAAATCCTCCCACCCCGTGCCCAGCGACAGGCCGTCGGCGAGGCGCTGGCGATAGATGGCGCCGGGCCACATCGACGGCCGCGGCGTCACGTAAAGGATGCGCTGCAACGGCAGGCGCGTGAGCCAGACGCCGGCGGCGTTGAGCCGCCTTGTGTGGATCAGCACCGCCACCCAGACGTCGGCGAGCCGCAGCGCCTTTTCGGTGAACTCACGAAAGAGCCCGAACGGCGGATTGCAGGCGATCGCCAGCGGCCGCCCGCGCCGCGGGCGCCGGTAATGGGCTGAGAGGAAATCGCGCCCGCCCCGCACGCTTGGCGCGCGCTTGATCAGGTCCGTGCCGATCGCCTCATGGCCGGCCGCGCGCGCCGAGCCGACGATGTGGCCGAAGCCGGCGGCAGGATCGAGCACGACCAGGCCGGGAACGTGAAGCTCGCCTCTCCGCGCCGCGAACAGCCGCGCGCTCACCCACGGCTCCTCGACGTAATGCTCGTGCCTGACGCGCGCGAAGCCCGAGAGACCGCTGCGCGCTCCCGACTTGACGCGCGACTCGATCGGGGCGCGAATCGTATCGTTCCCGCTTTGTCCCGTTGCTTCCGTTGTCGACGACGCTTCGGCGGTGGAGAGAACGATGCCGCCGTCGTGCGTCATGTTCGGCGCGCTCCTGCAGCCTGGAGACCGGCGCGCGCGTCGAGCGCCCGAACGAAAGCCTGGAAAGAGGTCAAGAACGCCGTCGGCGTCGGGGCCTCGCGGTCGCTCAGCAGCCAGGCGCGCACGTGCTTGGCGAAAGCCGCCTGCAGCCCGGCCGCGAGCTCGCCCGGCATTTCCGGCTCAAGCAGCAGCATCGCCGCCCGCAGCCGGCAATCGTTCTCGGCCCGCGCCAGCGCGGCGTCCCGCGCCGCGGCGTGGGAGGCGTCAGGCGAAGAGTGCGCGCCGTCAGGCATGCGCCGCCTCCTTGCCCGCCGCTGCGGCCGGCGCCAGCGCCCAGACGATCATCGTCGCGTAACTCTGCGCGCGAACGACCAAGCCGCGGCGCTCGAGCGCTTTCAAGCGGCGCAGCACGACCGACGTCGCGACGTCGCGACGCTCAAACAGCCGATTGCGGATGACGTAGGTCGCGTCCCGGCCATGCTGGCGCAGCACGGCGAGGATCCTCGCCTCGAGTGCGGCGGCGTCAGCGCGGTTCATGGCCCCGCCTCCAGCTTCCGTCGCGCGGCGACCAGCGCGCGGATCTCGTGGTCGAGGTCGCGCTCGAGCTCGGCGCGGTCGGCCTGGCTCAGCTCGGCGGCGTTCCCCACCCGCTCGACGATCAGCGCCATCGCCGCGCCATGCTCGCGCGCGCTGCGCGCCAGGAGGACGCCGAGCGCCTCCTCGCTCGCCTCGACCCGCGTGACGAAGCCGCCGGCGAGCGCGGCGAGATCCTCGGCCGGAGCCAGCGAGCCCGAGGCCTCGACCAGGCGCCGCACGTCGTCGAAGCCGATCTGGTCCTCTTCCTGCGGGTCGGCGTAGGCGTAGACCTGGGTGGCGGAGAGGCCGATGAGATGCGCCGCCCGCTTGACCCCGCCTGCCTCAGCGAGCAGCCGCGAGACCACCTCCTCGGTCGTCCCGTATTCGCGCGGCTTGACCGGACGGAAGCTCACTTTCCCTTCTCCCCTTGCGGGTCGGACGAATGCTGCGCATTCGCCTTGGGATGAGGGGTTGCGCCGCCATCGACCGTCTCGAGCCGCCGCGTCGGCGCCGGAACAAACTTCCGCTGGTTCACCGCGTCGAGGATCGCGTGAAAGGTCGAGATGTCGATGTCGTCCTCGACCAGCGGACGGAAGTATTTCGCGAAGTAGAACGTGCCGGGCTCCGGCTCCTCGACCAGGTGAAGCATGGGCTCGCCGGTCAGCTTTGAGCTGCCGAACCCGTCGATGGTGACGATCTGCCCCTTCGCCGGAACGAAAGCGGCGAGGCGATTCTGCGCCAGCATCGCCCGCGTATCGGCGATCGTCGCCTCGTCGGCCGCGCACGCGACCCTCTGCCCCCGCCGGAAACTCATCGCGCCCCTCCGCTCGACGTGGACGTCCCGCTGGGCGAAAACGGCTGCGGGGCGGGGACATACCCGAGCAGCATCCGAACGCCGCAGCCGGTCCAGCGCACGTAATAGGCGTGGAAATCTCCGTGACAACCGGGCGTGGGCGAGCCGTCGCGCCGGACCGCGCCAAACCGCGCCGGCTCAATCGTGACCGCGTCGAGCGGCGGCGATGAGCGGGTCATGGGGCCGGGTCCGGGGTTGGCGCCGAGGGGTGTGGGGAGCCGGCATGCATACCGACGAGTGTTTCGTAGCTGACGCCGGCGATCCCCGTTTCCGCGGCGATCTCGACCAGCCGCGGCCAATGGATCACCGGGATCGATCCGCGCAGCTTCCAGCTCGAAACGGTGGATACGTTCTCGTGCCCGAAATGGCGCGCGAGCGCCGAAACACCGATGGCGGCGATGAGATCGGAAACGGTGCTGGGCGATTCCATGCCAGAAAACTACGCACGGAGCGTAGCATTTGTCAACGCCCATTGCGTAACGCTTCATGCGAAGTTGCGAGCATGAGCGATTTCAGCGAACGGTTGAAACTCGCGCGGCGCGAGGCGCGCTTCAAGACGCCGACCGAAGCGGCGCGCGCCAAGAATTTCGTCGTCTCGACCTATCTCGGCTACGAGAACGGCGACCGCGAGCCCAGCAAGGCGACCGCGGAGCGAATCGCGGCCGCGTTCCGGGTGTCGCTCGACTGGCTGCTCACCGGGCGCGGCGAGATGCGCGGCCGGCGCATGATGGTGCCGGTCATGGGTTGCGTCGGCGCCGGCGCCACGGTCGAATTCGAGCACGACGGCGCGCAACTGGCCAAGGCCGACAGGATCGAGATGCCCCGCGAGGGCGAGATCGCGGCCCTGGTCGTCAAGGGCGATTCGCAGTGGCCGCGTTTCCTCGACGGCGAGATCATTCTTTACGATCCGACGCCCGTCGTTCCCGAGCGGCTCGTCGGCGGCTACGCGATCGTTCAGACCTTCGACGGCCGCAAGCTGATTAAGATCCTCGAGCGCGGTCTCGGCGACAATCGCTGGAACCTTGCTTCGCACAACGCCGGCCACGAGAAGGACGTCGAGCTGATCGGCGCCTGGCGCTACCTCGGCGTCCTGCCGGCGCGCTGAGGCGCGAAGGCCCCGCTGCGCCGCGTTTCGAGCGCCGCGTCGAACATCAGAGGATGTGCGGGTGTGGAGTTGGCGACGGACTAGAGGTCGCCGCTGGGGGCGAGAGCGGCAGGGGCCCCGAGAGGCAGGAAACGACATCGACTCTCGCAAGGCGCACAAACGCGAAGTTCGCGAACCCGGCCCCGACCAGGGCGACAACGCCGACAATCATCAAACCAATGCGGTGCCAGCAAATGCGACTGCGGAGGGACGAGAAGATGTCCGAGAACTGCTCGCCGATCGCGGCGTAGTCGCTCGCCAACTTGGTCTGCTGCCGCAATATCTCTGTCCGGAGCGCGGCCAGCGTCAACCATTGATTGACGATCGCGAGGCCGAGCAGAACGGCGAAGATCCAGGCTCCCAGAATGACCGCAACATCGGTCCAAAGCTCGATGCCGCATGTGGTCGCCACCTTGAGCTGCGATGCGACGATAACGGTGGCGACGGGGATGCCGAGCAGCTGGCCTTGAATATCAGCGACGGTCCGGTGGATCTTCGTCACATAGTCGATTTTCGCGTTCTCGAGTTCGCTGCGAATCTTGCCATAGGAAAAGCTCGAGGCGAACAAACGGTATCCGTCGCCGACCTTGGCCGCGAGCTCGTCCAGATTTTGCACAAGGTAGGAGAAACGAAGGGCCGCGGGCTGCGCCCCCGTCAGGCTGACCACGGAAGTCGCCAGGATCTCGAGCCTCTGATCTCGATGCAGGGGGTCCGAAAACTGGCTTGTGAGGGCATCGGCGATTGGCTCGGAGAGATGCGCCAACGAGAGCGAATCATACCGGATCGGAACCACGAATTTGCCGTCGTGGATGAAGACAAGTTCGCCCTTCACGCGGTCGCAATACGAAGCCGCATCGACAAGCAAAGCCACGACGCCGAGCATGCGTCGGTAGGCGAGCACGATGGGCGCCGGCGACGCATCGTCGGAAGCGATGCCCTCCTTGATCACGAAATAGGCGGCCGGCTCGCGCAGTCGCGCCTCGGGGGCGTTGAGAAGCACGTCAAAGCTGGGCGCAAGGATGCCGAGGCCGAGGCGAGGGGCCGAAATCTCGATCTCTGCGCGATCGCCGACCGCCAGCTTCTCGACATCGTCCGCGGGCAACGCGATGCCGGCCTGCTCGGCGATGTCGTCATGATTCTCCACGCTCTTCAGCGTCGCCAAGATTTCGGGCGAGGCGATCGTCAACACGCCCGATCGTCCGTCCGCGGCGAACGCGGTGTTGCGGTATATCGCGAGGAGATCGGAGAACTTAAGAGACGACATCGGCGGCCTTTTCGGCGCGCAAAGCGGCCGCTAAATCTGGCGGCAAATTGGGAATCGTCAAGCTGTTGTCGACGGGATCGAACACGCACTCTCCCGTGGAGATCGCCTCGCGATCAAACTCGATCGCCCAGTGCCTCGTCCTGGCTTTGAACTTCAAGAGGGCCGTAAGCGCGCGACGGTTGGGAACAAAGCCATCGCTCAGGCCCTTTTCGGGATCCGCCAAAAAATCACGCAGGGGGCCGGGGTCCGTCGGCGTGAGCTCGTTGGCCAGCTCGCCAAACTCGATTGCTTGAGACTCCCGCGCCACGCGATCGCATATCGCGCACGCCCGTCGAAGAAACTCATCCTTCGCCGCCGCATCCAGGCCTTTCATCTCGGCAAAATTCTTCAGCTCCCGAACCAAGCTCTTCGTGTCCTGCGCGTCCTGAACGGAAGTATCGCAGCCGAGGAATTCCTTAAAATATTCGGCGACGTCCCCCTTGCCGCGAAGAAAGCCGATGTATCGCGACTCCCCCGCCTGCCAGCCGGTCACATTGATGCGCCCCGCGAACCGAAATCCCTCCATGTCGAGACGATTGACGTCCTGGACGTTGTCGTCCTCGGTCAGAGCAGCGCTCAGCTTGTCGTTGACGATCGCGACGAGCAGGAGCTCCTGACCGTCCCGCTCAAGATGGGCGAAGAAGACATGGCCGCCCGCCGCGTTCGGCCGGCGCCGCGCCTGCACTTGGAGGGTGGTCATCAGGCTTGAGGTCAAGGCGCCGAAACCGATCGGGCTCGGATGGAAATAGGCCCGCAGATGGGTCTGCGTGGGAAAGTTGATCACGTCGTCGGAGAACTTGCCGTGCGATTTCGACGATCGTCGCGCATAGAGATCGTGGAGTTCGTCTATTAGCCGCTGCGTGGTCGCGGTGATCGGCAAATCATCGCGGCCGTGCACGGCCCCAAGGCCATCGTCGGTCTTCCTGAGATGGTGAACAGCCGCCTTGATAATCCTGTTTGGCAATTTGTCCCCCTACTAGCGCCAACTCTTCACCAGCGCGCGCGCCGGCCGCGGTGCGCCCATGATGACGGTCGCCGCGATTCGATTGAGGATGCCCGCCGCGCCTCTCGACGCCCAGAAACTCGCCGTGCGGCCCCTATCTCGCTGCGCCCGGAATATGGACGAAGCAGCGCCCCGCCTTAATCGCTTCCATGATCGCGCAGCTGAGCACGCTTGAACTGCCATTCGGATGGACCTCGACCATGTAGCTTTTCCCGCTTGAGCAGCTGACGCTCCAAAATCCGAAATCCTTGGCGGCGCCGCGAGTCCCCCTGCCACCGTAGAAAACGCTATCGGCCGAACACCCGTCGCCGACCACCCGTCCAAGCCACAGCGCGCGACCCAATTCCGATTGCGCGAGCAGAAAGTCGTTCGATCTGTTTTCGGCGGCGGCGGTCCCTGAACTCGCTATCGCGACCCCGAGCACGAGGCACACCGCGGCGCCCGACAGCCGGCTCACGTTCCCCTCCTTCGACGCTGCGCCTCTCATCCGCGCGCGGGCCGCGGCGCGGCGCGCAGGGTGAAATAGGCGCCGATGACGAGGATGAGGCCGACGAAGAAGCCCGCGAATGCGAGCGCGCCGGTCAGTAGCGCGCCGGCGGCGCCAGCGCCGAGCTTGCCCGCCGCGTCGAGCTTTGCGTCGCTCGCCAGCAAGGCGGAAAAGATCAGCCCGGCGATCGGCAGCGCGAAGCAGGCGAGGCCGTCGAACAAGAGCATCCCGCCCCAGGCGCCGCGCGGCGTGCGGGCCAGGACGACGATCAGCAGCGTCGCGGCGATCGCCGTAACCGGGCCAGCCGCGGCCCATTGCGCGTCGAAGCCGAAACGGCTGGAAAATCCGACGATCAGCATCGCGAGCTGCACGCCGACAAGGAAATAGCTCAGCGCGCCCATGACGGCGAACGCCGCGATTCGACTGACGATGCCCATCGCCCCCTCCGACCCCTCGCGCGGATGCAGCTCGCGGCCTCGGCTCGTGTCAAGCGGCGCCCAGACTACGCCATCCCGGCTGTCACGGGGAAATTTCACGCTTGGAACGAAACTACGCATTAGGCGTTGACATGCGTTACGCTTCATGCGTAGTTTATGCCGTTCGCCCCCTCCGGCCCTCGAGTCGCACATGTCGCCGCCGCGCCTCATTCAGCCTCACCGCGACGATTGCCGTCGCCGCCTCGCCGCCGTTCTGCTCGTCGATCTCGCGCAATCGCGCGCCGCCGAGGCGCGCTTCGCCGCACGCATCGCCGCCCTGCAAAAGCGCGAAGCGCGTCTTGTCGCCGAGAGAGCGCGCGAAGCGCGCCTCGCCACTCGCCACTCGCCACTCGCGGCGCCCTCCGCCGGAGCCGCCCGATGAACGCCGCCGCGATCCGCTCCAACCTGATCGGCCCCGAGGTGGTCGTCCGCCTCTCGGAGATCGTCGGCCTCGATCCATGCAATTCGCGCTCGCTCAGCCCCCTCGACGTCGAGGGCATGGCGGCCTCCTTGCGCGAGCACGGCCAGCTGCAGGCGCTGCTTGCGCGCCGCAACGCCGCCGGGGCGTACCTGGTGCTCGCCGGCGGCCGCCGCTGGGCCGGCTTTCGCCGGCTCTTCGGCGACGACCCGGCGCGCTGCGTGGTGCGCGTCCGCGTCTTCAACGGCGACGACGCGGCGGCGCGCGAGGCCTCATTGGCCGAGAACGTCGAGCGCGAGGGCCTGCACGCGCTCGACGAAGCCGAGAAATTCGCCGAACTCGCGCATCAGCGCAGCCCCGAGGCGATCGCCCGCGGCTTCGGCGTGACGCGCAAATACGTGCGCGAGCGCATTGCGCTGGCCGCGCTGTCGCCGCGCGTCAAGGCGGCCTGGCGCGAGGGCCGCTTCGGCCTCGCCAGCGCCCAGGCCTTTGCGCTGGCGCGCGACGAGGCGGCGCAGGAGGCGTTGCTCGCATCGCCCGATTTTGCCGTCCTCGCCGGCCGGCCGCAGGAAATCCGCCGCCGTCTCGCCGCGGGCGAGGTTCCCGCGTCCGCGCCGGCGGCGCTCTTCGTCGGGTCGGAGGCCTATCTCGCCGCGGGCGGGCGCATCCTCGACGATCTCTTCGACGAGGAGGCGCGTTTCGCCGACCGCGCGCTGCTCGACCGCCTCGAGCGCGAGAAGCTCGCCGCGATCGCCGCGCAATTGCGCGCCGAGGAAGGCTGGGGCTTCGCGCTCGAGCCCGGCGACCCCGCGCCGATCGAGCGCCTGCAGGACCTGCTGCCCGAGGAGCGCGCCGAGCTCGCCCGCATCGAGCGCGCCTTCGACGAGGCGCTGAGCCCCGTCGCCGGCGAGATGCTGCACGTCGCCCGCGAGCAAATCGAGCGCGCCGCCGCCCTGCGCGCCGTGCCGGCGGCGCAGCGCCACGCCTATGGCGTCGCCGTCGCGCTCGACGCCGAAGGGCGCGCCGCGATCGACCGCGCGGTGGTGCGCCGCGCCGTCCGCTTCGATCCACCGCTCGCCGCCGCGCCGGACGTCCCGTCCAGCCCGTCTCCGGCCGCTGGCGAGGCCGCCCCTTGCGTCGCCGCCGCGCCCACCTCCTGCGCGCGCGCGACGCGAGGGGCGGCAGCGCCTGGGCTCGCGCCGGCGGCGCGCCGCGTCGCCGAGACCGCCGCCTCCCGCGCGCTCGCCGAGGCGATCGCCGGCAGCCAGCGCCTCGCGCTCGTCGCCTGCGTCGCCGCCTTCGCCGTCGCCGGCGTCCATCGCCGCCCGGTCCGCATCGCCCGCGATCAGGGTCCGCGCTCGGTGCGCGCCCGCGCGCTGCTCGATCTCGGGAAGCTCGGCTTCGCCGAGGCGCTCGACGTCGTCGCCGCCTGGACGCCCGAGGCGCTCGCCGACGCCTTCGCCGAATGCGTCGCCGCGTCGGTCGATCTGCGCGGCGCCGACGCGGACTTTTCCCGCGCGCTGGCCGATTTCGCCGCCGGCGCCGAGCCGGAGCTGCCCGCCCGCATCGCCGAAGGCTTCGACTACGCCGCCTTCTTCCGCGAGGCGGGGCGCGCGCATGCGCTCGCCGCGATCCGCGATTGCGGCGGCGAAGCGCTCGAAATGAGCCACGCCTGGCGCGACGACGAAGCGCTCTTCGCGCAGGCCCGCATCATCGCCAAGGCCAAGAGCTGGCTGCCCGAATTTCTGCGGCTGGAGGGAGATCCGTCGTGAAGCTGACGCTCGAATCGACCGATCTCATCGTTCCCTTCGGCGGCGTCGCGACGCGGCGCTGGATCGGCGTCACCGAGGGCGGCGTCAAGGTCGCCGCCTGCATCGCGCTGATCGCCGTGCGCGCCGAGGCGGACTGCGCCGCGCTCGAGCGCGAGCTGATCGAGATCCGCCGCCCCGACGTGCCGCTCGACGGCGCCGCCATCCGCGCGATGGGAGAGCCGCTGTGAGCCAGGCCCAGACGAAGCGGCGCCGAGGGCGCGCCGGGGTGACCTATCGCGCCGCGCGCCGCAACCAGGCCCGCGTTTTGCGCGCGCTGCAACCGGCGCCGAAGTCCTCATGGCGGCGCTTCTGGCCGCTGTTCACGCTGAAAAGGGACCGATCATGATCCGCGCCCTCGCCTGGGACCTCTTCGAGCTCGCCTGCCTCGGCGCCTTCGTCGTGGCGATCCAATGCGGAGCGCGGGCATGGGTGGGATGATTTTCGCCTTCGTCCTCGGCGCCGTCGTCGGCCTTGTGGTCGGCGCGATCGCCGGCGCGGCGGCCGGCGCCCTGGTGGGATCCAGGCGCGTCGAGGACGAACCCTACGACGCCGCCTACGCCGAGTGGCCCAACCCCGAGGAGCGAAAACGATGAGCGTCCAGCGCCTGCGCCTGCCCCCGCACGACGATCCCTTCACGCCGCCGCCTCCCGCTTTGGGAGGCGCGCTCGACCGCGCCGACGCGGCGATCGCCGCCGAGCTCAAGGCCGCCGAGGACGAGGCGGCGCGCCGCGCCGAAGCCGAACGGCGCGAGGCGCAAGATCGCGCCGATGCCGACGCGCGCGACGCCAACGACGACCGGCTCGCCGACTCGATCAACATCGTGCGCGCCACCGAGGCGCAGATCGGCCGCCACATCACCTCGCGCAAAGGCGCGGCGACGGTGACGCTGATCAAACGCCTGCTCGACGCGCTGCACGCCGACGACGCGCCGGCGACGAACCCGCAGTTCGAGCCGGGGGCCAAGGGCGGCCGCAGCGCCCTCGACATGGCGGCGATCGAACGCGCCATCGCCGGCGCCGCCGAAGCCGAAGCGCCTCACAGCGCGCCCGAGGGCGGCGCGGCCGCCGCGCCTCAGACGGACGAACCAACCACGCCGGGCGCCGCGTCATGAGCGCGGCCGCCAGCGAAGCCGTCGCGACGTCGGAAGCCGTCAACGCCGGGCATCTGCGCGCCTTCGTCGAGCGCATCGAGCGGCTCGAGGAGGAAAAGAAGGCGCTCTCCGACGACATCAAGGACGTCTACGCCGAGGCCAAGGGAACCGGCTTCGACGCCAAGATCATCCGCAAGATCGTCGCCATCCGCAAACAGGACCGCGACCAGCGCCGCGAAGAGGAAGAGATCCTCGATCTCTACCTCGCCGCGCTCGGCATGGGGTGAGGCAGGCTATGGCGACCATCAACATCGACGTCGAGCTCGACGAGTTCCGCACCGTCGAGCTCATTCGCGAGCTGCGGGTTCGCGGCATCATCACCGACGCCGACGAAAGGAATTTGCGCGATCGCGCGAAGATCGCCAGGGAGCAGCGATCCTCGATCGAGAGCGTTCTTTCCTCACCGTCGCCCCTTGTCGAGGCGATCGACCGCTGCCGCCGCGGCGATCTCCGTGAGGCGCTCGTCTATCTCGTGCGCGCCGTCCCCGATCTTCATCCGCTCGAGTCGCTCGCGAGGGTGGCATGACCGAAGCTCCGATCCGCATCGACCCGCGCCAGGCCGACGCCTTCGCCGCCGCCATGCGCGCTGAGCGCGTCGACCTGCGCGCTCCCCAGCAGGCGTCGGCCTCCACGCCGAAAGTCGCCCCGGCCCTGCGCGTCGTCGCGCCGTCGCGGCCGGACGACCTCGATCTCGGCGAAGCCGAGGCCGGCGGCGCCCTCGGCCTGTCGCTCGGCGCGCTGCTCGACGGTCGCCTGCTCGTCCAGGGCGTTTCCGGCGCCGGCAAGAGCTGGACGCTACGCCGACTGATCGAACAGACGCACGGCCGGGTCCAGCAGATCGTCATCGATCCCGAGGGCGATTTCGCCAACCTGGTCGACGCGCTCGGCCTCGTCGCGCTCGACGGCGCGGCGCTCGACATCGCTTCGATCGAGACCGCCGCGCTGCGGTTGCGCGAGCATCGCATTTCCGCCCGGCTCGATCTCTCCCAGCTCGATCGCGAGCGCCAGATGCAGATCTTCGCCGCCTTCGCCCGCGCCCTGGTCGCCGCGCCGCGCGAGCATTGGACGCCAGCGCTGGTGCTGATCGACGAGGCGCATCTCTTCGCGCCCTATGGCGGCGCGCTCGACGGCGCCGCGTCGCTGCGCAAGGAATCGATCCAGGCGCTTACCGACCTGATGAGCCGCGGGCGCAAGCGCGGCCTCGCCGGCGTCATCGCCACCCAGCGCTTGGCGCGGATGGCAAAATCGGTGGTTTCCGAGGCGCTCAATTTTCTCGTCGGCCTCAACACGCTCGACATCGACATCCGCCGCGCCGCCGAGACGAGCGGCTGGGATGCGCGCAAAGCCTTCGATCGCCTGCCGATGCTGGCGCCGGGCGACTTCGTCGCCGTCGGGCCCGGCTTCTCGCGCTCCTCGCTGATCGCCCGCATCGGCGCGGTCGCCACCCATCACGCCGGCGCGCGCCCCGCGCTCATTGCGCCGCCGCGCCTCGGCGCCGGCGAAGGCGCGGCGCTGATCGACGTCGAGGGGCTCGCGGCGCAGGCCAAGGCCGATGCCGAGGCGCGCGACGATTGCGCCGGCCTTCCCGCCGGCGCGCGGGCGGTGCGCGCGTTCTTGCGCGACCCCTCGGCGCCGCTGGCGACGCGCATTTTCGCTGCATTGACGCCGCTCGCCCCCGACGGCGCGCGCGTCGCCGATTTCGCCGGCGCGCTGGAGGTCGAGGAGAGAAAAATCGCGTTTGCGCTCGCGCTGGTCGATTCGCTCGGCGCGGTCGAATTCGACGACGACGGCCCAAGCCGCGCGGTGCGGCTGTCGCGGGGAATGCGGCCATGAGCGATCTCGCGCCGGTTTCGTTCAAGAAGGGCCGCGGCCACGCGCCGCGCCTGTCCGCGCCCTACCGCCCAGGGCGCCACAGCGACAAGTTCTGGACCCTCGGGGAGGACGCGATCATCCGCGAAGCCTATCCAGCCGGAGGGGCGGCCGCCTGCGCCTTGCGGCTCGAAGGGCGCAGCAGGCAGGCGATTTACATGCGCGCCAAAATCCTCGGCGTGCGCTGCGCGAGCGTCAATCCGCGCGGCGCCTATGCCAAGCCCGACGACGAGATCATCCGCGCCCGCTGGGCCGAGTTGAAGGGCCGCGGCGCTGTCGCAGCGCTCGCCGACGAACTCCGCGTGCCGCGCCACTGGCTGTCCAAGCGCGCGCTCGAACTCGGCCTGACGATGCCGCACAAAAAGGAGCCGCCGTGGAGCGACGCCGAGATCGCGTTGATGGCCAAGGCGCCGCTGCACGATTTGAAGCGGGCGTCCGTCTTCTTCGCGGAACGCGGCTTCGCGCGCTCCCCGACCGCGATCGGCTGCCGCGCCAAGCGGCTCGACCTGTCGCGGCGCGCGGCGCGCTCGACGTATAGCTCGCACGCCGTCGCGAAGCTGCTGGGCGTCGACTCGAAGACGGTCGGCGCGTGGATCCTCGCCGGCGACATCGCCGCGCCGCGGCGGCCCGACCAGCGCCTGCCGCAACAGGGCGGCTCGTCCTTCGACATCGAACCCGCGGAGCTCCGCCGCTTCATTCTCGCCAATCTCGAACGCATCGACCTGCGCAAGGTCGAGAAATTCGCCTTCGTCGCGCTGATCGCGGCGCGGGCAGAGGAGACCGCATGAGCGATCGCCCTTCCCGCCTTTACGGCCCCGCCTGGCTGCGCCGCGTGTCCCGCGCCGAACGCGCCGAGATCCTGCGCGCCCGCTGGGGCGTGGATCGGAGCAAGCCGGCGCCGACGCCGCGCGTGGCCGTCGACCGCTTCGGCGTCAGCCTCGTGGCGGTCAAGTTTCTCGAAGGAGCGGAGGCGCGCCTATGCCCGGGCAAATGAAGATCGGCCGTCTCGCGCTGCGTCAGGAGGGCGCGGACTGGAACGCCTATTACGCGCTGCCCGACACGATGGAGGGCGCGCGGCCGCTGGGCTCGATCAAGCTTTCGATCGTGATGGCGAATCCCGCGCTCAAGGCCGGCTTCATGACGCTGATGCGCGAGGTCGTCGCTGACCTGGTCCAGCGCCGAACCGGCCTCAAGCTCGATTGGCGCGCCCCCGAGGTCGCCCCCGAACATGAAAGGTCCGGCAATGCGTGAGGACGCCGCCACGTTGGTTCTCTCCGCCGCCCAAATCGAATTGGCGCGGCACGCGCTCGGGCTTACGCGCGGGCGTCAGTCCTACCGGAACCATTTCTGCTGCGGACCGGGCCACGACGATTTCGACCAATGGGAAGCCATGACGGCGGCCGGCGCGGCTCGGCGTTTCAAGCCGAGCGTGCTGAGCGGCGGCGACTTCACCTTCGTCCTCACCCGATCCGGCGCCGAGGCCGCGCTGCGGCGCGGCGAAAGCCTTGACGCCAAACACTTTCCGGAGCCCTCCGATGCCTAGCTTCCTCTGCCGCGCCTGCGGCCGCGAGGTCTTTCCTTTCGCGCCGCAGCCGGACGATCCGAGCGATCTCTGCGCCCATTGCGTCATGTTCCCCGGCTGGCGCGACGATCCGGCGCTGGCGCGCCTCCTCGACCCCGGCGCGGCGACCAGGCGCTCGCCCGCCGAGGCCCAAGGCGAGGAGGGCCGCCGATGAAGCCGCCCGACACATTGCGCGCGAGCCACGCCTACCAGCTCGGCCTCAAGGAGGGGATCGCCGAGGGCGAACGCCGCGCCGCCGCCCGGGTCCGCGCCGCCCTCGCCGCCCGCGGCGCTCTCGCGGCGGCGAACGAAAGCCGTCGGATCGACGCCCTGGCGCGCCGCGTCAACGCGGGAGAAAAGCCATGACCGAACCCGCCGAAGACCTCGCCCTCCTCTTCCAGGCCGAGCGCGCCGGCGACAAGGTCCGCGTCGGCCTCTCCGCGCTCGGCGACGACGGCCAGGTCGCGATCGGCCTCTCCGGCGAGATCGATCTGCCGACCGCGCGCCTGTGGCTGGAATTCTTCGAGGCCGCCGTCGGCTCGGCCCGCGCTCGCACCCTCGCTGGAGTTTCCCGATGACGACGATCGCGCCCTTCCCGCTGCAATGGCCGGCTGCGCGCCCACGCCGCGCGGCGGCGCAACGCAAGGCCGGCAAGTTCGCCAAGATGCGCGACAATGGCGGCTGGCGCAGCGCCGGCGAGATCTCGGTCGCCGAGGCGCTGGCCCGGCTCCAGACCGAGCTCGACCGCATCGGCGCGCGCTATCCCGTCGTCAGCTCCAACCTCGAACCGCGGCTCGACGGCCTGCCGCGCTCGGGAGGGCCCGAGCCGCGCGATCCCGGCGTCGCGCTCTATTTCCAGCTCCAGGGCGAGCCGGTCTGCATGCCCTGCGACACCTATGGCCGCGTCGCCGACAACATCGCCGCGCTCGCCGCCCATATCGAGGCGACCCGCGCGATCGAGCGCCACGGCGTCGCCTCGGTCGCCGAGATGTTCGCCGGCTTCGTCGCCCTGCCCGCGCCGGGCGCGGAGCGGCCGTGGTGGGACGTGCTGGAGACGCGCCGCGACGCGTCGGCCGACGTCGTCGAGGCGCAATTCCGCCGCCTCGCCCGCGAGCGCCACCCCGACGCCGGCGGCTCGACCGAAGCCATGGCCGCGCTGAATGCCGCCCGCGCCGCCGCGCTGAAGGAGAGGAGAGCGGGATGAGCGAGGATTTGCTGCATGATTGAACGCCCCGCACGCCCGCGCGCCGACCTGGTCGGCAAGCGCCTGGCGATCAGCATTCAAGACGACGTCGTCTCGATCGAGATCCTCTGCGACGGCGATTACGAGGCCGAGGTTCTTTACGACGATCTCATCGAGCGCGCGCGATCGGGCGAGGGCTTCTCGCTCGGCGTTTCCGCGGCCAAACCCGCCAACCCGGACAACGCCCATGACTGACAAGACCGCCTATTTCCCGCAAGACCTCGTCGACGAGATCATGCCGCCGGACCGGCCGACTCCTGACGCATGGATCGTGGACCTCGACGACGGTGCGCCGGCGCTCGACCTGCGCTTCTCGCCTGACGAAGCCAACAGTAATTGCCGCGCGCTCAAAGACGGCGACCATGTCATATTCGTCAGCCGCTCCGACTACGGCGTCTGGCCGCTCAAGCTGACGGCCGAGGGTTACACAGTCGACGTGCCGATGCCGTCCGAAGCAAATACGTGCTGCATCCTCGGCGGCTTTCAGGCCGAGACGCTCGCGACCAGCCTTGAGGAGTGCGTGCGCCTGCTTCGCGAGTACGTCGGCGACAGTTTCGAGCCAGACGATGTGTTCGAGGTCTTCTACTACGCCTTCGACGACGGCGTTCCCTATCGCTTCGACGCCGCCGCGCGCCATTTCGATGGGATGCGGTCATGACCGACCTGGCGCGCCAAAACGCCGACCTCCTCGCCGCCAACAACCGCTATCTCGAGCGCGCCCGCGCCGCCGAGGCGCGCGTCGACGAGCTCGAGCGCGCGCT
>Ga0181516_10000407_pt1 | contig 40240 bp, 37 predicted proteins | sample PEATcosm2014_Bin_25_FD_121104 | JGI IMG/M metagenome (GOLD analysis project Ga0181516, IMG submission 121104) | Peatland microbial communities from MTU Mesocosm Facility, Houghton, MI, USA - PEATcosm2014_Bin01_10_metaG | ecosystem: Environmental > Terrestrial > Soil > Wetlands > Peat | place... | reverse complement strand
ACAATACAGCTTTTCAATTACAAATCTTTCCTCAAAAGACAAATGATGATATTTCATGACAATTAAATTAATTGTGGCTAATGATTAATTCTAACTGTCCTACTTCAAAGGTTGCTAGTTTGACAAAGGAATACTGCGAATGAGATGAGCTTTTTGGGCCTCTATGGGGCCTAGTAAGCTCATCTCATTTACCAAAATGACCTACTGGGTCATCCGAGAAAAGGCCGCAACCTGCCGGAGCGAATCTGGCATTATATGAAAGGAGCTAACGTCATGAAGACGCTTACTCAAACGACAGAACCCATAACGGACGGTCAGAAGAAACTCATCACCCGCATGATTGGCGACGTCGCCGGTTCGGACCTCGTGCAAGAAGCACTCGACGCTTTGAGCAAGAAGGGTGCCGAGCGTCTCAAGGGCAATCCTGCATTCGTCGAATCTCTCCGGCAGTTCGCTGTCGAGAAGATCAGCGAGTTTGCCGTGGTGAACGAATTCGCCAACGAGGAGGTTGAGTCCAAATACGGCTACCTCTCCGGCTACAAGAAATCCACGGATCTGAACGCCCAGTGCAATCAGCTTCGCATCCTGTTCCCGGGCATCGGCTTTGCCAATCAAGATCTGCAGGCGCGGATCGAGAAGGGCGAGGTCAAACTGCCGGCGAACGCCGAAGGATGGTTCGCCATCCCCAACTGGAAGAAGAACCCGAAGATCTTCGGTTCGACCTACAGCGAGGCGGTGGTTAAGGTGCTCGACGCCATCAAGAAGGCTCGCGACGGCGCGTTCTACAACTACCGCAACGGACAGGTTGACGAACAGCATTTGCGCCAGTCGGCCCGTTCCATTCAGTTCTGGGACGAGTTGGCCAAGGCGCAAGGCGATGCGGACATCCTCATCATCGACGCACAGTTCGGCATCCGCCATCGTGGCCGTTCTGTCCGCCGTGCCCGCGTAGTCATGGAAGACACGCCCGGCGAGGTCGGTCTTGGCGCATTCGTGGTCGGTATCATGCTTCTCACGAACCCGATCCGCCTCAAGCACTACGACGACCTCTGGATTGATTGCGCCGGTGACGAGTGGTCTCCAGATGCCGATGGCGCCTTCTCGAGGTCGCCCTGCTTCATCTTCAACGGCGGCCTGGTCAGGTTCGACGCGAACGATGTTGACGTTGCCAACGGCGACTATGGCACCGCGTCTGGGTTCCCTCCGCAGTAATCTCATCGAGCATGAGGATCTCAGAGCCGAAGGCCTTGCACCTCGAATCCTTGAGTATGTTGTATTTTGACTCTTGAATTCGAATTTTTCAGAGCCACTTGCGCAAGCGAGCGGCTCTTTTCAATTTTAATATAGACATATCAGTTAACTTATTGTATGTTATGAGCAAAACATTCAACAAAAGCTCTTTATGATAACTATACACAAGCTCGTTCCGCCGGAGAATCATTCTTTGTTTACGAAAAACCCAGAACTCAACAGTATTTGGGAAGTCCCAGCTCATCAACAGGAGGCTCGTGAGAGCTACGAGGAATGGGGTCTTATCCCAGAAGAAAGCACGGGAGAGATCTTTTCGATACGGGAAGGCGATTTGATCATCGGCATCATCGGTTGGTTCGAATACGGCGACATTCCTGACGTCCTACGCCTTCGCTATTACGGCATCGTCCCGAGCAAGCGTGGAAATGGATACGGAGAAGAAGCGATGAAACTATTTCTCCAATATGTGTCCCGTGTCGCTCCACCGAGGTATCGCTGGCTATCAGAAAGCGTTTCGGTGGGTCGTCCGGCGTTTGAGCAGATATCAAGGCACTTCTTTAAAATGGGATTTGTCAAATATGACGATCCGAATTATGGGAGCAATGCCGGTTGCGGCAAGGTTCGTAGTTTGCGGATCAGGATCCCTGGAAGATGATGCACGACTGGGAGTCAACACGATTCCCAGTTTTTTTTATTCATTCTCCCTTGTGGTGCAATGAGCTAAAAGGTTCGAACTCGTGGCATACCGCCAAGTCGAGCAATGCTCGAGTACCTAGGGCAGTCGAGCATTTGATATGCATCAATGTTATTTATATTGATATATTCTGATCAGTAAATAGTTGGACATTTTTTAATTCTCGCCAAATTCGGCAAGGACTTTCTGCCAAGTTTCCATCTCTAGATACTAGTTTCTGCAATGCAATCTTTTTTGATTCACCACTAACAAAGATAACCGTATAGTTGATTTTTCTGAGAAAAGTGAGAGTGGTAGTAACTCGTTCTCGGTGCGGATTTTTACCAACAGCATCATATGCTACTACAAGATGATTTTGATCATCGAATGTTTTTTCAAAGAATTCTTTATTCTCTGGATAAGGCATGATGCCCGATGTATGGGCGTCTGGACCTATACCGACACTGGCTATAATTGAACCATTTTTATTTTGATGCATCCAATCAATTATCTCCGTTTCAAATCTCTTTGCCAACATGTCTGCTGATTCTTTTTCTTTTGGTTTTGTATCGATAATTGCACAGCCATTTTTCTTCACTTTCTCATAAAATGAAGTCTTCTCAATTTGAGCAAGGTTGTTGATCGACGGATCAGTCGAGTATCTTTCATCAAGCACAGCAATCATGCTATTTTTGGTGAATAGACTTGGATCAATAAAATCAAGAATGGCTAGGGACGAACCGCCAGAAGACAGAAATAAAAATGGTTTATCACCGTATTCTTTAAATAAAGCATTCAATGCAGCTCCGGCACCCTGTGCCAATATATTTGATTGTAGAACATGAGTAATCATTTTGTATTGCATTTAATAGTGTATATTAGTCTTAACTTGTCTGCTCGAGATGCGTCGATGTTTTACCGCTTTTTCGTTAGAGCGACATTATGTTATACTGGTTCCCGTACTAATTATAAGCTTATTATCAAACAAACACATGGCAACAAAAACCAATTCAGCATTTATGAAACCGATGACTGTGAGCGCTGATCTAGCCGTAATAGTCGGAAAAGGACCGATGCCGCGCTCGGAAGTCGTCAAAGAGCTCTGGAAATATATAAAAGGCAAGAATCTCCAAGATCCAAAGAACAAGAGAAACATCAACGCCGACGAAGCGCTGAAGAAGATCTTTGATGGAAAAGCGGTGGTCAATATGTTCGAAATGACCAAGCTAGTCTCAAAGCACCTCTCATAGCCGATCCGTTTGTTCCCGTGCTCTTTTATCTTGCCATATTCTGGTCAAGCGACCGGATTCTAATCCTGTGAATCAGAAAAAACAAAAAATAATCGTCGCCGGCATCTCGTTGATAGCTGCTTGTGCCATATGCATATGCTTCTTCATGCATAATTTTTTTTTCAAAGTCGTTCCTCCTGTTATTCCCAAAACGGTATCAGACGATTCAACTCGGCTCGTAATCGCTGGAATAGACGTCACTCCTGACAACATCCTTGATTGGTTGCTACAGGGTCAGGATGTGACTCTCCTCGTTTCTTCGACATCAGCAGAGCAAGAACAGGGCCTGAGCGATGTGCCGTATTTGGCATCGACGACGGGAATGTTATTTGTCTTTGATGATCCGGACGATTATGGGTTTTGGATGAAGGACATGGATTTTCCGCTCGATATCATCTGGCTCGATCAAGGATTCAGGATCGTGCATATCGAACACGATCTTTCTCCTTTGACTTATCCAAAAGTCTTTCTTCCAGGCAGTCCTGCAAAATATGTCATCGAAGTCAATGCTGGATTTGCCGATCTATTCTCTTTGAAAATCGGAGAGGCGATGCAGATGCAGCAAAAGTGAAGTATAAATTAAGGTATAAGCATGAAGTAACATACACATACTCTATGCTTGTACTTTCCTATCATGATATCTTCGCCTCTATATTTGACTATTGTCAAATATAGCGAGAAATGTTATATTGGTGTCGTCCTGCCAGATGATCGCGCTCTGAATAGCTTTGTGCGAAACGGAGTGAGGAAAGTCCGAACACCGGCTTCCGGCCGCGAAAGCGGCGAATGGCATTCATGTTGTTCAAGGAAGCAGAAGGGTAACAGGTAACGCCTGTACACAGCAATGTGCGAGGTGCGAACAGTGACGCTCGAGCCGAAAGGCGAGAGCATCTCTGCGTATCGAGCAATCGATATGTGGAGATGAATTCCGCGGCGACGCGGAAGTGCAACGGCTAAATCCTTATCTCGGTGCAAGACCGTACTCGGCGAGCAATCGTCGAGAGAGTCGCTCGAGGTGCGCGGCGACGCGCATCCTAGATAAATGATCGTCTATCCTGTTTGGTGTAAACCTTTGCAGGACGAACAAAATTCGGCTTATCGACAGAACTATGAAGAATCCCTTCGAAAGAGGGGATTTTTCTATTTTACATTCTATGTAGTTTCCACAGATTGGTATGACCTTGTCTATTTGATGATTCAGATTATGGTATAATCGATACATTATAAACAAATGAATACACAAGGATCGAAATGTAGGAAGTCAGAGTCAAAACTGTTGACTTCTCGCTTAATGATTTGAATCTTGTGTTTTAATTTTTTAATTTAAAATCATGGATCCAGAACAAAACCCTATCGCTGATTCGTCAAATTCATCAAAGTCAAAACTAGAATCGTGGGCGTCGGGCATTATGGTCGCTATAGTTTTTCTCCTGCCAATCATTTTCATACCGATCCCATATCTCCAACAAAGCGCTATCAAGGGCTATTTGATCATATTTGGTGTCCTCGTTTCTGCCATCCTATATATGATTTCTCGGATCAATGCGAAATCTTTCGAATGGGTCGCTAACCCTCTGTCATACATCGGCGCCATTCTGGCTCTCGTTCTGGTAGCTTCAGCCGTATGGAGCGGCGGATTCATGGGATCTTTTTTTGGTCAAGGATTCGAATACTTTACTGCCGGATTTATCATAGTCATGATCATTTCGATTAGATTGTCAGCCGTTCTTTCTTCGCGCAACTCTTCGCGGGCATTGTCTATCTATGCAGCTGTCATGGGCGGCTTTGTATTATTGTCTATCTTCCAGATCATAAAGCTAATAGACCCATCCGCTCTTTCGTTCGGTCTTTTCTCTGGAGCGACTTCCACCCCGATCGGCTCTTGGTATGATCTCGGCATATTTTCCGGTGTCGTCTCCATCATATCCGGATTGGCTTTTCTGTATTTTCCGATGAATAGGTTTGTAAAGTTCATATTGGCGATCCTGTTTTCTGCTTCTATTTTCTTTCTCGTTTTGATCGGTTTGCCTTCAATCTGGTTCGGCATAGCCATAGTTTTTCTTGCCCTGATCTTTCAACGCTATATCAACGAGAAAAAAGGCGGTTCTTTCGTAAAGCGTTTGCCTATTTTTGCGATAATAGTTTTTGTCGTCGCGGCATTCATGTCGTGGAATGGAAATGTGATAACCGCTCCGCTCGTAAATTCTTTGAAAGCAGGGTATTCCGAGGTCAGCTTGCCGTGGCAGATGACCTTGGATATCGGCACCGGTATCATAAAATCTTCGCCGATCCTCGGCTCCGGTCCTAATACTTTTGCAAAAGAATACTTGCTCTATAAACCATTGGCTATCAATCAGACTCAATTCTGGTCGACCCAATTTACAAACGGCTCGGGGCTTGTCCCGACTATCGCCTTGTCTCTCGGCTTGTCTGGCATAATCCTTTTCTGTCTCCTCTATATTTATTTTATCCGAGACGGAGTGAGGGCTTTGCGCAAAGCCAGTCGGCTCGATGCTTTGGAAAACCAGACGAAAGACAGAGTTTCGCAATACATTTCTTATTCATCGTTTTTTGCAGGGGCGTTCCTGCTGTATATGGACCTGGCTTATGTGCCTTCATATACCGATTTCTTTCTGGCTTTCATATTTATCGGCGTTTTCATAGGTTCAAGGATAAATTCTGGAGATACGCGGCTGGTCAATATCTCTTTTGATTCGAAAGCCGCGCCTGTAGGCAGACAACGGAAGGCCGCCGTATTGGTGCGATCTTGCTGTATGATCGTCTTATTGGTTGTTTTGGTCGGATTCGTATGGTACGGAATGAAATCTGTGGCATTCGGATATTTCACTGCAGGTGCGGCTAGGATTTCCACGTCTTCTGTCTCATCGGAAGGTATAAGCAAGGCAAAAGCTGATTTTCAAAAGGCGCTTGCCCTCGATCCGATAGATGTCTATGACCAAGCGTTGGCTGAGATAGATTTGATGTCTGTCAATTCCATAATAAGCCAGATTTCTGCTACAGGTTCCAGTACGAAGCCGACTCAGGATCAGGTCCAGCAAGTCGGGACACTTATAAAAGAGGCCATTGGCTATTCCAATGACGCAGTCAAGCATGATCCGTCGAATTATTACGATTACATGCTGTCGGCCCAGGTATCCTCTACCGCCGCAGGTCTCCAAGTCGCAGGGGCTTATGATTCTGCTATCACTGCTTATACGAACGCCATCAAATACAGCCCGTACGATCCGTCTATCTATCTATCTATGGCAGAGCTTGCCGCCAATCAAAGCAAATATGACGATGCCACCAGCTATATCGGTTCCGCCCTTCAATTGAAAAATAACTATACGGACGCAGTCTATCTGTTGTCGCAGATCCAAGTGGCCCAAGGCAAGACAGCCGATGCCATCACTTCTGTGAAATTCGCCACGCAATTGACTCCAAATGATCCGACTGCGTTCTTTGAGCTCGGTCTATTGGAATACAATGCCGCGGAATATTCTGATGCCGTGACATCTCTGGCCAAAGCAGTCTCTCTCAGCCCAAATTATGCCAATGCCCAATATTTCCTCGGTCTTTCTTACGCAAAGACCGGTGATAATACCGATGCTATCGCCCAATTCCAAGATTTAGCCAAGACAAATCCGAATAACACGGATGTTGCTTCTATCCTAGCAAATTTGGAGCAAGGAAAATCTCCGTTTTTGAACCAAACGCCTCCTGCCTCGACGCCGACAAAACGCTCGTCATTGCCGATCAGTGATTACACAAAGAAGTAAAAAATATGGTAAAAAGGTTTTTTGCAGTCTTTGGCCGTGAAATAAGCAATCTACACGAGGCCGCGTATCTGCTTGCTTTCTTTGCTTTTCTGTCGCAGATCCTCGGGCTCATAGGGGACAGGATTTTGGCTTTTATGTTCGGCGCGGGCCATACCCTAGACCTTTTCTATGCGGCTTTTCGCATACCAGACCTGATTTATGTCACGATTGCTTCGACCGTATCGGCATCTGTCCTTATCCCGTTTCTGATCGAATATTTCGGCAAAGGCGACGAAAAAGGGAAAGAATTCGTCGACTCTGTCTTTACCGTCTTCTTTGGCGCTATAGTCGTTGTCTCGATTGTGGCATATATTTTGGCTCCATGGCTCGTAAGGACGTTTTTGCCCGGATTTGCCCACGATGCTGATTTTGGACAGCTAGTCACGGCTATGCGCATCATGCTTTTTTCGCCTTTCTTTCTCGGTCTGTCTAATTTTTTCTCCGGCGTCACTCAGATGAATCGGCGATTCCTGATATATTCCTTGTCGCCAAGCTTCTACAATCTAGGCATAATAATCGGCGCGGTTTTTTTCTATCGCTATCTAGGATTGGCAGGTCTCATCTGGGGCGTGGCTCTCGGCGCTTGCTTGCACATGGCTATCCAGATACCGTTCATCATACGGACAAGCAATTTCCCGCATTTTGTTTGGAATATAGACTGGTCCAGCATACGTCGCGTAGTGTTCTTGTCCTTGCCGCGCACCGTGACTCTCGCGACCAATCAGTTGGCTTCATTCTTCCTTATCGCTCTGGCCTCTCTGATGGCCAGCGGTTCGATCACTGTCTTTAATTTCGCCAATATGATCCAATCGGTGCCGCTCACTATCATCGGCGTCAGCTATTCTTCGGCGGTTTTTCCCACTCTTTCAAAGCTCTTTTCCAGCGGCAAGCGCGAAGAATTCCTGACAGAGATGGCTGTCTCGGCCCGGCACATAATATTTTGGTCGTTGCCTGTGACGGCGCTATTTATCGTTCTACGCGCGAACATTGTTCGCGTTGTGCTCGGTTCCGGAGCTTTCAATTGGAATGACACGCGCCTGACTGCCGCCGCCTTGGCTATATTCATCTTTTCGATCACAGGGCAAGGCCTGATACTACTATATGTTCGCGCATATTATTCCCAAGGATTGACTCGCAAGCCGCTCCTAGTGAATATCTTTTCGGCCATTTTGATCGCCGGTCTGGGATATTTCCTGGATAAATTATATTATGCGTGGCCCATGTTCCAATATTTTATCCAAGCATTGCTAAAGGTCTCTGACCAGCCAGGTGTCGGCGTGCTCATGTTGCCTCTGGCATTTTCGATCGGTTCCACCATCAACACTTTTCTTCATTGGCACATATTCAATCGCGATTTTCCCGGCTTTTCGAAACGTCTAGGAGATGCGTTCTTCCAAAGCTTGTCGTCGGCTGTTATCGGCGGCTATGCCGCATATCTAGGCCTGCGCTTTTTCAATCTGTTCTTTCCTCTTACAACGACCTTTAACGTCTTTATGCAAGGATTTCTTGCTGGACTATTCGGTATCGCGGTCTCTATAGGTGTCTTTCTTATGATGAAGAACCCGGAGATCGTAGAAGTCTGGCGTGCTCTGCACAGCAAGATTTGGAAGGCAAAGATCATCGCACCGGAGCCAAAGGAGCTGTGATACAGACAGCTTGCCGTCTTGGCTTTTATTGGCTTTGGCGGGAGATACATGATAATGTTTCGATATGTCATTCATCGATGAAATGAAATTCCATGCACATGCCGGTCGCGGAGGCGTTGGCGTGGTTCGCTGGCGGCATGAATATAGCAAGGAATGGTCTGGAGCGTCCGGCGGCAACGGCGGGCGCGGCGGTGACGTGCGCGTTAGGGCGGTGCGCGACCTTGGCATCTTGCAGAGATACCGCAATACAAAAGAGTTCAATGCAGAAAAAGGCGAGGATGGCATGAAGGATTCAAGGCACGGCAAGAACGGCGATACCCTGATCATCGATCTGCCTATCGGCTCGATAGTGACCGATCATCGTACGGGACATACTTTTCAGCTTTTAGAAGAGGGCGAAACGGTCCGTATTTTGAAAGGCGGTTCCGGAGGTCTCGGCAACGAATATTTCAAGACTTCAACAAATACGACTCCCATGCAATCGACGAACGGCTATGATGGCGAGGAAGCGGATTTTTCCGTAGAGCTCGAGCTTGTGGCCGATGCCGGTTTTATCGGCTTGCCGAACGCAGGCAAGTCCAGTCTTTTGAATGTATTGACGAATGCCGATGCAAAAGTCGGCAGCTATGCTTTTACTACCCTCGAACCGAATCTGGGCGCTCTATACAATTTCGTTCTTGCCGATATTCCCGGTCTCATCGAGGGCGCGTCGGAAGGCAAGGGCCTCGGTCATAAATTTTTGCGGCATGTCAGGAGGACAAAGATCATCTTTCATCTGATATCGCTAGAAGATTCGAGATCCGAGATCCAAGATTCAAGAGGCGAGGATATTTCTATTCCTGAGCTTGATCCGCTCGTCTCAAATTACAAGACTATTCGTGCGGAATTGCTGCGATATGGCCATGGTCTAGACGAAAAGCCAGAGACTATAATCTTGACTAAAACCGACCTTGTTCCGGCCGCCGCGGTTTCCCTTGCCATAAGCGATCTCTCGAAATTGAACAAGGACATCTTGACCGTCAGCATCTTTGATGAGCAATCGATAAAAGAAGCCAAGGATGAGATTGTCAGGAGGTTGAGAAAACAAGGTTGAAGCTTGAGTACAAGGTCTGATCTCGGACGCATATGCACGCCTTGTGTTTTTTTGTCTGTGATTTTATACTTGTTGTATGCCATATATAATCGCAGGGCTCGGAAATCCGGGTGAGGAATACGAGAACACTCGCCATAACACTGGTCGCATAGTTTTGAATTCTATAGCAAAGGAGCTTGGCGCCGATGATTTTTCTTTTGACAAAAAAACGAATGCACTCGTGGCAAAGGGGAAGGTCGGCAAGGATAAAGTGACCTTCATCGAGCCGGAGACATTCATGAATAATTCAGGCAAAGCGCTGGCTTCTCTGGTCAAGGTCAAGAATAATGCCAAGCTCAAATCAAAGACGGCAGACGATCTAGTCGTCATCTACGACGATTTCCAACTGCCGATCGGTCGCATAAAAATATCCTATAACCGTAGCTCGGGCGGTCATAACGGGCTCGGATCCGTCATAAAGGCAGTGAAGACCGAAGCATTCATCCGCATCCGTGTCGGCACTGCAGCCGAGAACGCGAAAGGCGACGCACGAGTGCCGCATGGAGACGAGAAAGTGATGAAATTCATCCTTGGAAAATACAAAGACGACGAAATGAAAGAGATCAAGAAAGCCGCAAAGAAAGCCGCCGAAGCCGTCGAAATGATAGTCAAAGAGGGCAGGGAAAAGGCGATGTCAGTGTTTAATGCGGGATAGAGGGTGGTTCAAACTTTGCAATATTTCCCAATCGGAGTAGGATTTTGGGCAGAGCACTATGTGATTTGGATGAGTCCGGGGTAGAGCGTTCCTTGAACAAATAAAGAGAAAGGCCTGAAATGAGTTTTGAATCTCGAAAAAAACAGCAAGAAAGCAATTCGCTGCAAAAAAAGCTTGAAGATGTTTCAAGAGAGCTCAAGCGTCAACGCGCGATTCAAGAATGCGGCGGAATCGAAGAATATCGCAAGATGCAAGTATGCATTGCGATGAATAGCACGTGCCTTGGAGCCAATGTGGGCTTCGGTTGATCAAAGTTGTATCTCTAAGAATCAAAAGACCGCTCTTCGAGCGGTCTTTCTTTTTTCCGATGCAATATCTTGAAGATTAAACCTTCTTCTCTCCGGCGAACGACAAGGCCATCTTTTGCTCTTTGGCATCGAAGACGGTTATCTTGAACGGATAGACTTTGCCGAGCTCGAGATTCTTGCGCAATTTCGCTTCCGAGCCGAATTCGGAGACGTGCACTAGACCAGCCACGCCTTCCTCGATGGAAGCTAGGGCGCCATGTTTGTTGAATTTGATTATGACGCCGTCTATCAGCATGTCTTTTTTGTATTTCTTTGCCGCTTCGACCCATGGATTCTCCTTCAAGGCCTTTAGCGATAGCGATATCTTGCCGTCTTTTATATCGATGATCTTTGCTTTTATCTTTTGGCCGACTTTCACATAAGTGTGCGGATCCTCGACTAGCGACCAATCTATCTCGGATATGTGGATCAAACCTTCCAGGTTTTCTTCGATTTTGACAAAAGCACCAAAATCAACGACGCCGGTCACTTCTCCCTCTATCTCATCGCCGATGGTATATTTGCCGGTCATTTTCGCCTTGTCTTTCTCGCCCGGGCTTTTTTCAGAGAAAATCAGCTTGCCCTCCTTTGGACTGGCTGTGATTATGGCCACGGACAGGCGTTTTCCTACCAATTTTTTCAATTCATCGAATATCTTTTCTTTGTCGCCGTCAGCTATGCGCGGATAATGATCCGGTTTCAATTGAGAAGCTGGCAGAAAACCGCTGATGCCTTGCCATTGGATTATGAGACCGCCTTTGTTGGCCTCGATTACAGGCAAGTCCAATATAGTTCGATTCTTTATGGCTGTTTCTGCTTCGCTCCATATGATGGCTTGACGCGCCTCTTTTAGAGAGAGCTCGATGTAGCCGTCTTCGTTGTCAGAGCCGACGACTTTTGCAGCCACAGTGTCGCCGACATTTACGTTCTTTATGATGTCTCTGGCTGTCAGAAATTCCTTGCCATAGATGATACCAGTGCCGAATGGCGCGAGGTCGACATATACGGCTGATTTGTCTATGTTTATGACTGTGCCTTCGATGATATCGTCCTCTGACGGCGGATTTTTTGATTCAGCCAAGAGCTTGCCCATCATCGTTGCGGCTTTTATCTTTGCCGCTTCTTCTATGGCTTTGTTTTTTTCTTTTGGCGCGCGCTTCTTGCCCGGTTTTGAAGTCTTTTCAACCGGTTTTCCTTCTTGCTTTTCTTGCGCTTCTGTCTTTTGCTTCTTTTGTTCTTTGACCGTTGCCTGAGACACGTCGCTCGAGATTTTTTCCTCCTTTTTGGACTCTTCTTTTTGCGTTATCTTGTCTTTTGCTCTTTTAAATATTGACATTGATTGATGCGCGCTCCGCTTTTTAAACTATTAATTGAGCTGCACCTTGCAGCTCCGATTGCGGGATTATCGCGCTATGTTGTTTTTTTTGTAAAACTAACTGTTAAAGCGACCTGCCGTCGCTTGTCTTACATAAAATACTATATATCAAGATTGATTTTTTGGCAAGAAAACGCTCATTTTTGCTTGTTTTTATCGTTAAGGCATGTTATCGTTTATTTTGGAGTTTAAACACCTACGATTTAAATAAAAACGAAACAAAAACCAAAAATATAGCAAAAGTATGTTAAAGATCACCGATGCGGAGAAACTATTAAAAAACATCCCAGAAGAAAATAATCTGCCGAGGCGCCGCTCCGAATTATATCGGCTTTACAAAAGACTGGTGAATCGGCTGCACTTGCTTGGTTTGGATGTAAAGATGACCACGCATATCGTCAAGGATCCTGACCAAGAAAAAATGAAGGAGCTGGAGCGCGCCTTCCTTACAAACGAATGCCTTTGTTTGATCAGAACATTAAAGGAACGGACAGCCGATCGAAATTAATCATCCATCCGATACGACTCTTGCCACGAAAATTGGCAAGAGTTTCTTTTTTTGTTACAATATATGCACTATGGTCATAACATATTTGGGCGCTGATTTTTTCAAGGTGCAATTCGGCGACATCACTATCGCCGTCGATCCTATTTCAAAGGAATCAAAATTAAAGCAGGCACGTTTTGGCGCTGATATCGCTCTCATCTCTGCCAATCATCCTGATTTGAATGGCATCGAGCTCGTCAGTCATGGAGACAAGAATCCTTTTGTCATAAGCGGTCCTGGCGAATATGAGATAAAAGGGGTCTTCATAAAAGGATTGCCTTCAACTACGACTTATGGACAATCAAAAGGAACTGCACAGCTTATCAACAGCATATACACAGTTTCCTTGGAAAATATGAATATGTGTTTTCTGGGAGTTCTCGACAGCGAAAAATTGCCGGCAGAGACGATAGAGGAATTAGACGAGATAGACGTGCTGTTTGTGCCGATCGGCGGAGAGGGCGTTCTGGATGCGGTGAGAGCTTACAAGCTAGCGGTTTCCCTCGAACCAAAGATAATCATCCCTACCCATTATGGAGACGTCGGAACAAAAGACGCTCTCAAGACCTTCTTAAAGGAGGCCGGCGAATCTCCAAAGACCGAGGAAAAATTGACCTTGAAAAAGAAGGATTTAGAAGGGAAAGAAGCCGACATCATCGTACTTGCACCAAATGACAAATAGTAGTACGATTTTCACATAAATATATGGCGACTCTCGCAAACCACCTCCATCGCATCCGTCAAAAGCCAGATCACATAAAAAGGCACATCGCCTTTTGGACCTCATTAGGCATTACGCTCGTAATAGTGCTCTTTTGGATGGCTTCGATTTCCTTGAACCAAAGCTCTTCGGCCAGTACTGTGGCTGTCGGCGCAGAATCTCCGTGGCATGCCATGACCGCTTCTGTAGGCGACGCATGGACTTCTTTCACCACCTCTCTCGGCGCATCTACCGCAACCTACCAAGCGCCGCCTCTGGAGGTATCGCCGGGGAAGTAGACATTCAAGTTGTAAACAGACTTCAGTTGACAGAGAAATTTTACAGGAGTATCATGTACTCCATAAGACTTGCGAGTCATTGAGAGAAATCTCAAGGTGATTCTATCGGCATTATTGCTGATGGCAAGTCCAAACAAGAATCCTCGCAAGGGGATTTTTGTTTTTATTATTCTTGCATTACGCTAAAAAAGTGTAGTACACCTTTGCCAACCTTTCTCAAGATTACCCTTATATTTTTCTTGTTATGAACTCCACGTATAGTCCAAAAGTCTGCCGTCACATTACCGATTCTATTGCTCCTGTAACCTCTGATTTCTTTCGTTATTTTCAAAATATGCACTGCGGACGGTAGAAGATCTATCCTTTGTATCTGTTCGTATCGAGAACGAGGCACACGACCTTTTCTTAATAGATGATTGAATCCATGCTTATTGAAATGAATAAGCTGATTGCCAAAAGCTGGGCAGGAAACATTTCTAACTTTATAATATTCCGTTTTGGCTTTTTCTATGAATTCTTTCCAATTTCTATCAATCATGCCACCAAGTATACGGACCAGTTATTAAGAAAAGTTAAAAAAGTTCTAAAGAAATCCTAAAATCTTGTAAAAACCGACAACAGACAAATAAAAAACCACCCCGATTTTGGTCGGGGCGGGTGTACAAAGTGACTTCAAGAGACAGCGGCAGATCCGTGAAATAGATTGTTTTTCTGCGGATAGTAGCGAGCGTGAGACTCATGACACAAGCCCCATTCAAGAGCGATCTTGTGCATGTCATTGAATTTCTTCCTTTGGTTGACCTTGTCGAAGCCGGTGGCATTATCAACCGCCTTGGCCTGCTTGGTGAGAGCATCTTCAATGAGTCCACGGAACTCTTCAAGACTCAACTTACCGATTTCTTCGCTCGGCTCAGCATCAAATACACCAAATAGCCAGCCTATTTCTCTGTAACATTTGTATCCATTGTTGTCTTCCGGATCTTTTCGAAAGAGAGCTATGCCTCCATAGACCACTCCCAGAAATATAAGCCCGACCGACAGCATTAGCATGGATACCGGGTTGTTTCCGTGAGATGGCCATCTGTATCCTGTGAATGCAATGGCACCAAAAAAAAGACATAAGATTGAACCAATGCCCGTGCCATGATCACCTTTATCTGTTTCGTTTTTGTAATCTACGATTGGGTCGCCGCCATGTTTTGCTTTCCAGATATCAAATAGTGAATCTGGCACATAACCTTTTTCGACGTTGTGATATGTTGACATAACTTATTTACCTTTCAATACCAAGAATTTTTCCTAAGGGTTTCAGCCCATCAGACACAGTCGCAGTACCGTGTCCGAATTGATTAGGATAGAGAGCCTTGGCGAGCTTTCTGTGAGGAATAGTATCACACTTAAATCGTATTTGTCAAGTAAAACTCTGCACAGGGTAGATCAAGGTACCTAAGGTAGGCCTGGGTAAAATCACTCGCTTTTCATGCACGTTTTTGTTATAATAAACCCATCTAAAAGCCGTGTGCTTTTTCGTTTAAACCATAAAATATGCCAAAAAAGGCCGATAAAAGCATAGAAGAAGCAGCTGAGATTCCGCGCGATCCATCGCTCGGGATCGTCGATGCACCGATCACGACAGAGATGCGCACATCGTATTTGGACTACGCCATGTCCGTCATCACTGCTCGCGCCTTGCCTGATGTGCGCGACGGATTGAAACCTGTGCATCGCCGCATACTGTACGCCATGCATGAAAAGGGCTTGACCTCGAGCGCGAAATTCCGCAAATCAGCGGTCGTCGTCGGTGATGTGCTAGGAAATTATCATCCGCATGGCGATGTTGCAGTGTACGATACCTTGGTCGGCATGGCTCAGGATTTTCGCATGAGGTATCCTCTCGTCCAAGGCCAAGGAAACTTCGGCAACATAGATGGCGATCCTGCCGCGGCTATGCGTTATACAGAGGCCAGGATGGCGCGCATGTCGGCCGAGCTTCTTCGCGACATTGAAAAGAACACGGTCGATTTCCGACCGAACTATGACGGCACGCGCAAAGAGCCGATCGTTCTCCCGACAGCTGTACCGAACCTCCTATTGAATGGCACGCTCGGCATCGCTGTCGGTATGGCTACGAATATCGCTCCGCACAACCTGGGAGAGGTCGTTGATGCTACTGCGCATTTGATCGAGAACAAAGACGCCACAACCGAGGACCTCATGCAATTCATAAAAGGGCCTGATTTTCCGACTGGTGCTGTCATGTATAACGAAAAGGACATCCTCCATGCCTATTCTACTGGTCGTGGCGGCATCGTCGTGCGCGGCGAAGCCGAGATAATAGAGGACAAGAAAGGCCAATTCCAGATCATCATCACTTCGATTCCGTTCCGTGTGAACAAGAGCGACTTAATCATGAAGATCGCCGATCTCGTCCGAGACAAATCAATCGATGGTATCAGAGGCCTCCGGGATGAATCAGACAAAGACTTGCGTATCGTCATCGATCTAAAGCAGGGCGCCTATCCAGAGAAAGTCCTCAACTTCCTCTACAAGCACACTCAGCTCGAAGACACTTTTCATATAAATACAGTCGCTCTCGTGCACGGCATTCCGCAGACTCTTTCCCTCAAGACGATTCTCGAGGAATTTATAGTCCATCGAATAGAAGTGATACGCCGCAGGACAAAATTCGACCTAGATGCCGCAGAGGCGCGAGAGCACATTCTTCTCGGCTTGAAAAAAGCGCTCGATCATATCGATGAGATAATAAAGCTCATACGCGCGTCAAAAGACGTAGTCGAAGCAAAGGCCGGTTTGATGAAAAAATTCAAGTTCAGCGACCTACAGGCACAGGCGATCTTGGATATGCGTTTGCAAAAACTGGCCGGCTTGGAGCGCCAGAAGATTTTGGACGAATTAAAGGAGGTGCAAGCTCTGATCGAGTCCCTCAAAGAGATCCTCGGAAGCGAAAAGAAGGTTCGCGCCATGATCAAGACCGAGCTGTCCGAGATAAAGCAGAAATATGACAATCCGCGCAGAACAAAAATAATCAAGCATGGCGTCAAGGCCTTTAATGCGGAGGATCTGATCCCTGACGAGGAGAGCGTCTTGGTTTTGACAAAAGGCGGCTATATAAAGAGGACGAATCCGGACGAATATCGCAAGCAAAAGCGCGGCGGCGTCGGCGTCGTCGACCTCGATACAAAGGAAGAAGATTTCATCACGCATCTCGTCACCGGAACGACGCATAACGACCTGCTATTCTTTACCGACATGGGCAAGGCATATCAGATAAAGATGTATGACATTCCAGAGGGCAAGAGAGCCACGAAAGGCAAGTCGATCATGAACTTCCTGTCGCTCTCTGACGGCGAGAAAGTCACATCGATTTTGCCTATGCCAAAGGACAAGAAGACCGCCGAAGGTCTATCGCTAATCATGGTGACCAAGAACGGCACAGGCAAGAAGACTTCTGCCGCCAATTTCAAAGACGTCCGCCGTTCCGGTTTGATCGCGATCACTCTGGATGAAGGGGACGAGCTTATCTCGGTGAACTTTGTCTCAAAGAACGATGATGTCGTCATTGCTACACAGGAGGGCCAATCGATTCACTTCAAGGAGAGCGATGTCCGCGAAATGGGACGCAGTGCGGCCGGTGTGCGCGTTATCCGGATTGCTGAAGAGGATGTGAAGAAGAAGATCGCCGCTGACCATGTTATCTCTGCTGATGTCGTCTCAAAAAACGCAAAGAACCCAGCGCTTTTTGTGCTCGGCGCGAACGGTTATGGCAAGAAAACCAAGCTTTCCGAATACAAGGTTCAAAATCGCGGCGGATCCGGCATCCTGACCATGAATGTCACGCCAAAGACCGGCTCTCTGATGGCTGCGCGCGTCGTCACAGACGATGATGTCGAAATAGTCGTCATGTCCAAGAATTCCCAGGTCATCCGCACCGAATTGAAGGAGATTCCAACCTTGTCTCGTGCCACTCAGGGTGTCCGCGTCATGAAATTGCGCGACGGAGACTCGTTGGCGAGCATGATCTGTTTGTAAATAAGGTCTATCCTACGTAAGTTTCGAAATCCGCCCGTCTGCCGACAGACAAGCTGAAACGTATATGATAGACACCATCCAAGATTCAATCTTATAATTGCGCTATAATAGCCAACATGTTCCTCATCCCAAACTGGCTCGTATCGATCGTCACCTTTCCGGGCGTCATCATCCACGAGTTCGCTCACAAGATATTTTGCAATATAACCGGCGTGCATGTGCAAAAAGTCAGATATTGGAAGCTGGGCAATCCTGCCGGATATGTCATCCATGACGAACCGACGCATCTATATCAGACTTTTTTCATATCGATCGGACCTATCATCGTGAATTCTCTCGTGGCTATCGTCATGGCTTATATATCCTTGCGGGTTTCGACCGATTTGATTGGTCGTATCATTCTCATCTGGATCGGCTTTGCCGCCGGTGCCTGTGCATTTCCGAGCGATGAAGATGCGCGCAATGTCCTAAAAAAAGGAGGTCTGCTGTTGTATCCATTCTTCTGGCTCATCTGGCTAGCCAACAAGCTGAGATTCTTTTATTTCGATTTTTTGTATTCCGCCTTGCTCCTATTGATCGGCTTTTCATTGCGTTGAATGGTAGACGCGCGAAGACCTATCCTCCGCATGAATTTGACTTCGAAAACCTGTTCTGTTAAGCTATAGCTTCATATGGAAAAACCAAATACCGCAATAGACAACATGTTCAAAGCCGGAACCCACTTCGGCTTTTCTCGCTCGCGCCGCCATCCGAGCGTTACACCGTATATTTTTGGGATCAAGAACAAGGTCGAGATATTCGACCTTGAAAAGACGTCGCTTCTTCTCGAAGCCGCAAAGAAATTCGTCGCTTCTGTGGCCGCAGAAGGCAAGCAGATCGTTCTCGTAGGCGGCAAACATGAATCCCGCGCCGCTATCCGTGCGGCGGCACAGTCCATAAATATGCCCTTTGTCGATGATCGTTGGGTCGGAGGGACATTCACTAACTTCAAAGAGGTCAGAAAACGCATCGACAAGCTCGAAAAACTCGAAGGCGAACGGGAAAAAGGCGAGCTGGCCAAATACACAAAGAAGGAGCGGCTCATGATCGACCGCGAGATCGATCGGCTCAACCATCTGTTCAGCGGCATCGCCTCAATAAAAGAGATGCCAAAAGCCGTCTTTGTCGTTGATCCTCGCGCAGAGATAAATGCTGTCAATGAAGCGCAACAAATGGGCATTCCTGTCATAGCTCTCGCCGGCTCCGATTGCGACATCTCCGGTATTACTTATCCTATCGTCGGCAACGACGCCTCACAAGAGAGCATTCGCTTCTTTGTAAATGAGATTGTAAAAGCATACGAAGAGGGCAAGTTGAAGAAAGTTGAAGTGAAGAAAGAAGAAGTCAAGAGCAAATAGTAGAGAGCAAAAAGCAAGTATAAAGATTAAAGAGAATTAGACTATTCTTAATCTAATATTTTTTATTTGCATCTTTGCTTTTTAATTTTTGCTCTTTGCTCTAACAGACTTGTCATTCCCGCTCAGTAGGTGATTTGGCAAAATCATGGCTTGGCCTGATTGTGTTCAATCGCTCCAGCGGGAATCTTGGTACTTGATAAAAGAAAAAAGAAGGAAGCGGCTGGCGCCATTTTTATGGGCTTTAAAAAATTGGCAAGAAAGTTGCCAACTTTTGGGGACACTAAAAAGGACCCTCATCAACTCTCCCGATTTAATTCGGGGAAGTCAATGAGGGTCTTTGTAAATCATTTAATGCCGAGATCATGGTGAATCCTGTCGCTGATGGCCCGTGACAGCTCATCATCGGTCGGCACCCTTATTACAGTGCCCTTACGAGTATCGAAGGTTGCTAAGCCAACATTACTTCCGCAAATTGGCGAATATATTGTCACAATAGAACCAGTCTTTGTCATCCTTGATACATGGTTTACGCGGTATCTTTCACTGCCATGCGGATATGTATTAAGCTTTTTGGTTATTTCCTCAATCGCCTTGGCCTGATTATCTTTGACCGGTTGTTTTTGGAAACGATTTGATTTATTCATAAGCTTCGTCTACAAGGATAAATTTTTCGAGTTAAAGTTCAGACCTCTACAAACCCAAGGTTCACGGAGGCGAAGAAGGTGGACCCCTCCTCTTCACTGAAAACAAGTTTATCATGAAATATTAAATATGTCAATGTTTAACAAAAGCACCCGTGGTCAATCCTTTAAAAGTTTGTTATTTTTTCCGTCCATGATATAATTCACTTTACCTTTTAATTTTTTAATCACATCAAACCAATGACCACAGTCATAACTACAGAACAAGTAAAAGCACTCCGTGATCAAACTGGAATTTCTATAATGCAATGCAAAAAAGCCCTTGAAGAAGCAAAAGGCGATATGGAAAAGGCCTTGGTCATTCTACGCAAGAAATCAGGCGAGCTGGGCGCCAAAAAGGCCGATCGCGTCTTCAAGGCAGGCACTATTGCCGGATATATGCATGCTACAGGCCGTGTCGGTGCGATGGTCGAACTATTGTCCGAAAGCGATTTTGTCTCTGGTAGCGATGAATTCAAGCAATTGGCTCGCGATATCGCTATGCACGTGGCGGCCACAAACCCTAAATTCTTGAGAAAAACGGACATACAGGAGAGCGACATGAAAGCCGCCAAAGAAGTCTTTGCCGAGGAGGTCAAAGGCAAGCCAGCCGCCATGCAGGAAAAGATACTAGAGGGCAAGCTTGCCGGATATTTTGGCGAGATGGTCCTGCTCGATCAGCCGTTCGTCAAGAATCCGGAGACGACGATCCAAAGCATGATCGACGCAGCCATGCAAAAATTCGGCGAGAAAATAGACATAGGGCGTTTTTCTAGATTCGCCGTGCTTGAAAAATAATAAGACTATCGTGATCGCTCTTATAACAATCTTCTATCTCTCATTCGTTTGCATCATCCTCATGCTCTGGATGAAACGATTGGAGATCGTCGCCGGCAAGAAATATTTCCTGTCGAATCTGGCAGACCGGAACGATCACATCTTCGAAAAACTGCACAATGACATCCATACCATCGTCTCTTACTTCAACAAGCACACATTCATAGCATTTTTCCAATGGATCGCGGCCGGCGTCCTTTCGTGGTTGCGTAGTTTGTATATAAAGCTCTTCCGCATCGCGCGCAAATATCCTCATACAAAGAAAGTCATAGATATGGTGCAGGGCAAGGGCGAAACGAACGGCAACGGCGGCGCTTCGTTCTTTCTAAAAAAAATATCGGATAATTCCGATATCATGACGAGATAACAGCCGCGTTGTCTCGCATATTTTACTTTTCCTTCCAAGTAGTTTAAAGTTCTAGGAGTTGCCGGGGTAGCTTAATGGTGAAGCAACACTTTTGTAAAGTGAAGATTGGAGGTTCAAGTCCTCTCCCCGGCTCATTAGTGCGTAATTTATCATCTTTATGCGTATTTGTATTTCGTGTAAAAAACATTTATCGACTCGCCATCAGATAAAGTTTTGCTCAAATAAATGTCAGTCTGGTTATCGCCTTAGGACTTTTGTAGATCAATGGAAGAAAGGTCAAGTTTCTGGAGACGTTGGAATAAATACAAAGATACTCTCAGGTTATTTGAGAAGATATCTTTTTGATAAGTACAATGATAGTTGTTCAAAATGCGGATGGAGCAAGAAGAACAAATTTTCAAATAGGATAGCCCTTGAAATTGACCATATAGACGGCAATGCTGATAATAATTCAGAAAAAAATCTAAGATTATTGTGTCCAAATTGTCATTCTCTTACTCCTTATTTCAAGAATTTGAATAAGGGTAACGGCAGAGAATGGAGGCGTAGAATCTTGCGCGAAAAAAATAATTGAAATTTTCCATGCTACAATAAAAATACTATGACTAATTCCAAAACAGCAAAAGATTTGACCAAAGAGCCGCCGCGCAGCCCTCGAATCCGTCTCGGCGGTTTTGCGATACTTGCCAGAAGCGTCGACAAGTGTCGGGCGCTTCTCGATGGAAAGATCGGCGAATATGACTTTGATTGCGAGCTAGACAGAAGGTTGTTTGAATGGAAAGGAATCACCGGCGATGACCTAAAAAAGCTCGTTGCAGAAGGGCACAGTGACAATGAGATTATCGAATGGATAAAGAAAAACGGCGTGGCAAAGAGCGATGCAGAAATCGCGGCATGGTCATGCTCTATGGATGTTTTTGCTTACGAAGGAGATCAAGAAGGGATCGAATGGCTCCAAAAACAATTCAAGCGTCTCGGTCTTCCAAATGCTTCGACTCTCTTTGACTATCTCGATGCAGACGACAAGGCGAGTTTTAAAAAATAGTGTATACTTGTCGCGGTATGAGCATACAACCAGGCATCTACAAGCATTCAAAGACCGGCAACCTTTACAGGGTTCATTTTGTCGCCAAACATTCGGAGACGCTCGAAGACATGGTCGTCTATGAGGCTCTGTATGACAACGAAACTTCAAAGGTCTGGGTTCGTCCAGCAAAAATGTGGTTTGAAGAAGTGGAAGTGGCAGGTAAAAAAGTGCCAAGATTCATTCCAGACAAGTAATTCCGAGACGGTTTCAAAAAGCGCGCTCGTCGCATCGGGCGCGTTTTCTTTTTGTTTAAATCGATGAAATGAGTTATATTATCCTCTATGAGAAACATAATAAAAATCACCGATCCAAAGGAAAAAGAGCTATTGGCAGAGCTTGAAAAAAGGACCGACTTCAAGAGCTTGCGCATCAAGCGGCTTTTGGCTCTGCCAGACTTGACCAAAAAAAAGAATTCACCGGTGAAGATTTTAGTCGACCAGATATTGCAGTTGCCTCGCTTCATGGATTTCGATATAGTCGATTTCCCAAAAATCATAACCGTCGAGCAGGATTTCGATCTTTTGAACACGCCGAAGGATCATCCAAGCAGACGCGAAACCGACACATATTACTTGACCGACAAGTATCTCTTGCGCACGCAGATGACTGCTTTTTGGTCTTTTTATTTGAAGGACAAGGAAGTGTTGAAACGGCTCGAAACAGAAGGCGAGATAAAGGCGTTGTCGCCGGGCTTGGTGTATCGCAAGGATGAAATAGACAGGCATCATTTTCCCGCCTTTCACCAGATAGACGGTTTGCTCATCTGCAAGAAAACAAAGAAGACGATCAATCAACAGGATTTAAAAGACGTCCAAGTCGACTTGGCAAAAGGCATCTTCGGCAAGGACATAGAATACAGATTTCTCGATGATGATTTTCCATATACGATCGAATCGCTAGAGATGGATATAATGTTCAATGGCAAGTGGCTCGAAGTCAACGGCGCCGGCCTCGTCAATCCTATCGTGCTAGAAAATTTCGGTCTCGATCCAGAGATGTACAACGGCTGGGCATTCGGCTTTGGCGATCGGTTGGCGATGATAAAGATGGGGATCCCAGATATCAGGATCCTGTGGTCCGAGGATCCGCGCATAACGAGCCAGTTCAAGGACATAGATAGCAAGTTCAAGGAAGTGAGCAAATATCCATCGACTGTCCGCGACATATCATTCGTTGTCGACAAGGATGCCAGCTTGAACAACTATTACGAGATCGTGCGCGAGTATGCAGGCAATCTGATCGAAGAAGTAAAGCTTTTGGATAAATATGAGAACGAAAAGAAGTTCGGCAAGGGCAAGACGAGCTATACGTTCCGTATCGTATATTGCTCGCCAGAGCGCACTTTGACGAACGACGAAGTGAACGAGATTCAAGAAAAGATACGCGCAAAGACCGAAACTGAATTGAAAGCGATCTTGAGGGTAAAGTAAGACAAGTATAAGGGAAGCCATTGTATAAAACTCCGCAACTGTTGATAATTCCGTCCTGTAAACAAGCCACATTTTCACTGTTTTAAAGCGTGCATTTAGTTGTCTTTTCTGGTATACTATGGGGGTGAAGCAGAGGTGCTTTTTTCGTTATAATGAAGAAATAAGGACCTTATTGCACTTACGATCAATCTCAAAAAATGCCTAAAGAAACCAAGATAACCAAAAAAGACTCCTATGACGCGAACGCGATCCAGGTCCTCGAAGGCCTCGAGCCAGTGCGCAAACGTCCCGGCATGTACATCGGAACGACTGGTCCCGACGGTTTGCACCATCTCATAACCGAGATTTTCGACAACTCCCGCGACGAAGCGATGGGCGGCTTTGCCAATGATATCGAGATCGCGATCCTTCCCGGCAATCGCGTGCGCGTGGTCGATAATGGCCGCGGCATCCCTGTAGATGTCCACAAGCAGACAAAGATCTCTGCTCTCGAAATGGTCATGACTATGCTCCATGCCGGCGGAAAATTCGGCGGCGACGATTCCGGCTACAAAGTATCCAGCGGTCTCCATGGCGTAGGCGCATCTGTCGTCAACGCTCTTTCCGTTTTTACGCAGGTCTTGGTCCACAAAGATGGCGATATCTATATACAGGAGTATTCAGAGGGCAAGAGGAAGGCGGCAGTCAAGAAGATCGGCAAAACAAAAGAGCACGGAACCATTGTGACCTTTGAGCCAGACCCGACTATCTTCAAAGAGGGCGTCAATTTTGATTTCGGAAAAGTCGTCGGTCATATGCGCCAGCAGGCGTATCTCGTGCGCGGTTTGCGGATCTCCGTATTTGATCTGCGCGGATTGGACGCGGACTATTTTATTAAGGTCGGAGAAAAGAACAAGGTCGATTTGTGGATCGGCAAGGACGGTCGGCTCGAGATCGATCAAAATATATTTTACTTGCATGACCTAGCATTGAATGCGCCGTCGGATACTTTTTATTTTGAAGGCGGCTTGGTTTCTTTGATAAAGTTCAACAATCATCTATTAAAACCGATCCACAAGAATATATTTTATGTGGAAAAAAAAGCCGAAGGCGTAGAATCAGTAGAAGTCGCTCTGCAATATGTCGATGACGTATCGTCGCGCGTTCTCGGTTTTGCCAACAACGTCTACAATTCCGAAGGCGGTACGCACATAACCGGTTTCAAGACTGCGCTCACTCGTACACTCAATACTTATGCAAAGAAGAACAACATGGCCAAGGACGGCGAGGATAATTTCACCGGCGACGATGCCCTGGAGGGATTGACAGCTGTCGTTTCGGTCAAGTTGCGCGAGATCCAATTCGAAGGGCAAACAAAGGCAAAACTCGGAAGCGTCGAAGCCCAAGGCGCCGTCGTATCGGTTTTTGGCGATGCTTTCTCTGCTTTTCTGGAAGAAAACCCAGATGATGCCCGATCGATAATTTCAAAGATAGTTCTAGCCATGAAAGCCCGCAAGGCCGCCAAGGCCGCAAAAGATTCCGTCCTGCGCAAAGGCGCTCTCGAAGGCATGACTCTGCCTGGCAAGCTGGCAGATTGTCAATCGTCTGATCCATCCGAATCAGAAATCTTCATTGTAGAAGGGGACTCTGCCGGAGGCACGGCAAAAACCGGTCGCGACCGACGTATCCAAGCGATCCTTCCGCTCCGAGGCAAGATCTTGAACATCGAGCGCGCCCGACTCGACCGTATGCTCGGTTCTGAGCAGATAAAAAACCTTGTTCTAGCGTTTGGCACGGCTATCGGCGACACATTCGATATTTCCAAGCTTCGTTATCACAAGATCGTCTTGGCGACCGATGCTGACGTCGATGGCGCCCATATCCGCACCCTTATTCTTACTTTGCTCTACAGGTATTTCAAGCCGCTCCTCGATGGAGGATTCGTATATATCGCCCAGCCGCCGCTCTACAAGGTCAAGAGAGGCAAAGAGATCCTTTATTTTTATTCCGAAGAAGAAAAAGTCAAAGCGCTCGGCAAAGAAGTCGATGAGCTTGCGGAAATAGAAAATAATAATGATGATGCACAACGTGTGGCTCTGTTGAATGCGGCAGGAGTAGAAGTCGAAAGCTCCCTGTCTGCCGACAGACACGGCGAGTCGAAGACTGAAAGTCAAGATGAAGAGGAAATTGAAACGGAAAAATTTGGCATAAAAAACCAAAAAGTCCACATCCAACGCTACAAAGGTCTCGGAGAGATGAATGCAGAAGAGCTATGGGAGACGACCATGGATCCTGCTAGACGCATACTTAAAAAAGTCACTATCGACAATGCCCAAGAGGCCGACAAGGTCTTTGACATGCTCATGGGTACGGATGTTCCTGCTCGCAAATCTTTCATACAATCGAACGCAAAGCTGGCGAGGTTGGATATATAAATAATCACATAAAAATGCCCGGCAACATTGTTGCCGGGCATAATTGTGTAGAGTTTTATAGGTTATGGTTTCTTGAAACAATACCAGGCCTTTACGAAGGCTAACGCTTCCATCTGATTATCACTACCGCCGTAATACGCATGATAGTAAGGCTCTTTATCTACTGCATAAAAGACAAGGGTTGCGTCAGGAACATTTTCAATTTCATTTGTAAAAGCTTCTATGACGTCGTCTTTCTCAACCTCGCTTGCACTCTTTGATATAACAAGGAGCAGGGGGAGAATTCTCACTCCGAGTTTCTTTGCGAGTTCTTCGCGCTTTGCCTTTTGAGCCGGGGGATTTAATTTGCTGACATTCAATTCATTTTTCATATTTTTGCCTTTCTAAATGTAATCTACGCTAACTATGGGCAAAGTCAAGAAATCTAGGACAAGATTCTCTTTGTCAGCTAACAAATATTAGGAAAGATGTATTTCTAGTTGCTTTTTCGACGGGAATAAGGTATAAATGGCTCAACATAGGACTTTTTTGAATATGTCAAGAATGGCACTTGACTTTTATCTTGAACTAGTATATAATAGTTTCGTTACAAATTAAAAGCCCGCATTGTCGGTTTTCAATCAATCAGTCAGAAAATCCGCGAGCGGCACAAAAATTATGAACAACATAAATAAAATCATTCGCATGGCTTCGGTCGGCGCCGCTCTCGCGGTGGTTTTCACCATCGCTTTTGCCACTCCGGTTTCGGCTCATGCTCAATATTACAGTTCAAACCGCAACTATAATCGCGTATACAGTACGCCGTCATATTATGTCTCAAACAGCGGTTACAATTACAACTACGGCTATTCTGCTCCTATAGTCGTTACGCAACCACAGGTGATCTATCAACAGTCGCAACCGATCGTCTATCAAACACAGCCCGTCTATTATGAGACTCCGACTTACACTTATTCTAGCTATTCTCCATTGACAGTCAGCTGTTATGCAAACCCGACCTCGGTTTCAACCGGACAGAGCGTATCATGGCAAGCTTATGCTTCTGGAGGCACGGGAACATATAGCTATACCTGGACTGGCACGACCGGTTCATATAGCGCAGGATCAACAGGATACTCGACCTATTATTCTCCTGGAAGCTATACCGCATCGGTCACGGTCTATTCAAATGGTCAGAGCGTAACGCAGTCTTGCGGTTATGTGTCTGTCGTCGGCTCATATAGTTACGATTACACGCCGACATACGCATATAATTATCCTACGACTTATACGACAGTCACTTCAAGCGATCAAAACATAGGCGGAAACCTCGTAGCGGCTTGCTTTGCTGATAAGACTACTGCCGCTATAGGCACGCCTGTCACTTGGTCTGTAGAGGTAACCGGCGGCACGGGTCAGTATACCTATTCATGGTCTGGATCCGACGGTTTGGCCGGCACAGGCGCTTCGGCTGTTCAGTCATATTCGACCACAGGTCTAAAGGATGCCACTGTCCTCATCAACTCGAATGGCCAGACCATCAGTCAGGCCTGCGGCGATGCAGTTTCGATCGTCTCACATGTCTCTCCAGAACAAACGAATTATCAAGGCCCGGCTACGAATAATGCTTCGACCCAGAATGCTTCGAATACGTCGAACCCGAATTCTCTTTCCGCCGCCGCATTTCTCGGTCTTGGAAACATCCCATGGGGTTGGATAGCGATCCTGATCATCATCATACTCGGCGTCACGGTCTTCTATCTTCTCTTCAATAGACACAAGGTCTAAATGAAGCGAATCCTGCTGTTCGGCAAGCGCGAACCACGTCAGGATGAACGGGTGAATGCTCCAAAATTAAAATGAATACAAAAGGCCCCAGAACGGGGCTTTTTGTATTCATACGCATATTTCTTGCTATTGCATAAATTTTGAGATTCTCTCGTTCAATCCTGCTTCTTGTCTTTGATTTCTTTGCTCAACCTTTCGACGACTTCTTCTGCTTTCAATTGGCCGATTTGGCCAGCGTCGCGCGATTCTAGGGTGACCTTGCCGACGGCTTGGTCCTTTTCACCTATGATGATGAAGTATGGAACATATGAAGTCTTTGCGTTACGGATGCGTTTGCCGAAGCTGTCATTCGATAGGTCGTCTTCGACACGGATGCCTGCCGCTGTCAATTTTTCCTTTACCAAGACCGATTCCTTGTGCTGATTTTCCGAGATCGGAATTATGCGGACTTGGACAGGTGCGAGCCAGAGAGGGAACTTGCCGGCGGTATGCTCGATGAGGATGGACATGAATCGTTCGATGGAGCCCATGATGGCTGCGTGGATCATAACGATGCGCTCTTCTTTTCCTTGCTCGTTCGTGCAAGACAGATCAAAACGTTCCGGCATGTTCATGTCGAGCTGGATCGTCGCCACTTGCCATTCGCGACCGAGCGAATCGTTGGCCATGAAGTCTATCTTTGGGCCGTAGAAAGCCGCCTCGCCCGCAGATTCATAAAAATCCGCTTTCTTTTCGGTGGCTATCTCGCGCAAGACAGATTCGGCGCGCTTCCACGAATCAGCGCCGCCGAGATATCTCTCAGGGTGCTTTGGGTCATGCAGAGAAAGGCGGATCTTCAATTTGAAGCCGAAAGTGACATAGAAAGTCTGTATGATATCCCAAATCTTGACGAACTCTTCCTTGACCTGGATCATTCTGCAGAAGACATGAGCATCGTCCTGGGCGAAGGCGCGCACGCGGGATAGACCGGACAGTTCGCCTGTCTGTTCGTCACGGTAACATGTAGTCGTGTTGGCGTAGCGTTGCGGCATTTCGCGGTAGCTCCACTTCTTTCGAGCGAATATCTGCGTGTGATGCGGACAATTCATCGGCTTCATGGCGAATTCATGTCCTTCGCGCGTCGTTATGCGGAAGAGCTGATCCTTGAATTTGTCCCAGTGGCCGCTCTTTTCATAGAGCTCCTTTTTTGTGATGTGCGGAATCTCGACTTTCTCATATCCGTGCGCTTTGCGCATGGACCAAACGTAGTCATCGAGGAGATTGCGAACCAGGGTGCCTTTTGGCGTCCACAGCGGAAGGCCTGAGCCAACGAGCTCGGAAAAGGTAAATAGGTCTAGCTCCTTGCCGAGCTTCTTGTGATCGCGTTTTTCCGCTTCGACGATCATTGTCTCATATTGATCGAGTTCTTCTTTTGAAGGGAAGGCGAGGCCGTAGACGCGCGTAAGCATGGCGTTCTTCTCATTGCCGCGCCAATATGCGCCCGCGGTGCGGAGGAGCTTGAACGAGTCGGGAGCTATGTCTTTGCTCGGATGTTCGACGTGGCCGCCGCGGCAGAGGTCTTCAAACTTGCCGCACTTGTACAAAGTTATCTTTTGTTTGTCGGCGACTAGGCCGTCGATGAGCTCCAGCTTGTATTTATTCCCCTTGAACAATTCGCGCGCCTCCATTTCCGACGCTTCGCGATGGGTGAATTCTTTCCAAGAAGGCAGGAGCTTGCGCATGGCTTTCTCTATTTTCGGCAAATCTTTGTCGGAGACAGGAGTTCTGAATTCAAAGTCATAGTAAAAGCCGTTGTCGATGGCAGGACCGATGGTCGGTTTCGCGTCGGGATTGCTCTCGAGGATAGCTGCAGCCAAAAGGTGCGCCAGAGTGTGGCGGAGATGGTTCAAATGTTCTGTCTGATTCTCTTTTTCTTTCATGGTGATTAGTAGAAAGTATAAAGCAGAAAGGGAATACGAGCTGTATATTTTTTCTTTAACTTTACACTTTGCGCTTTGTGATTGATTGATAAAGTAAGACGTAAAATGCCCAGACATGTACGCGGCGAACGCTCTGTACATGCCCGGGCGAATGATCTTCGCGGTTCCACCGAGCTTTCCTGCTTTGTCTACTGACGAGAGATCGCTTTGGGCGAGCTAGGTCAAGTAAAATGCGCAGGACACTTTTATTTTATCTGCGGATTAGGTCCAAACGACTCGAATCGTCGATCGCGGTTGGTGGCCGCGACAATTTCCGTATGTTTATAGTAACGCAAACGAGGATAGACGGATATATTGACATAATATAAATTGTATGCTAGCTTAACCTAAGATTTTGACGGGCAAGATGAGCCGTTCTTTATGATTTGTCAGCTCCAGCTGGCATGTGGCGCGAGATGCCGGGTTCTTTTTCAAAAGAGCTACTCGCTGTGCGCCACAAAATCTCGGTTGTCGAAAGGCGACCTGTGATGCGACAGAGGAGATTCTCTTCGGAGAGGTCATAGCTTTGCATCACAAATTTTTGGTCGAAAGACCTTGGAGAAGAGTTGGCCTTGGTATCTATAAACAGATGAACGCTTTGCTACTTCTCCTAAATTTTCGCCTCTGCCAGTCGGCGGAAGGCGAAGGGTGAGCGTTTTTTGCTTTTGCCTTCAGGCGAATGAACGCATACTCACCCCCTCTTCAAGGAATGTAATGTTCTAATTATTTTTCTTGAAGAGGGTAAGAATATCCTCTCGGTGGCGTTGACACGCATTTCTCTTCGGAGAAGTGTGAGCCCGTGCCACAGCAGCTCTTTTACAATTTCCAGCTAAACCGTAGGCTCGACCTTGGGAACTGGAGGAGAGAAGAAGTCAGTTTTTCGAATAAGATTCGAGAATGAAAGCATTTCTCTCCTTAAATTTCCTCCGAGTGGAGGAGCTCGGCGACTGAATACCTTTCTCTTTATTGAGAAGCAAGATTCGCTGCCGAGAAACTTTGCCTGATCAGATCTGCGCAAGCGGGTGTGAAAAGGCGATGCAGTAAAACAAACCACAACCAAGGCCGACGGGCCTAAAACGAGAAAGGGCAGTAGATGAAAACGACAGAAAATGAAACAGCGACGGTAGCAGCGGAATCAGTTGAAAAACCCACGGCGCGCAAGATGAAAACCGACGTGAAGCCGAATGGCCGCATCATCGGCATCTCGCATCGCGTCAAGCAGAAAAAGGACCAAGAACCGCGGCCGACCTTGGTCGCCGTCATGGATCGTGACACGAGATCGGTGCAGAGCTTCAAGCTCGAGACCGAACAGGAAGAGATCGATTTTCTTCTCGGCCAATGTCCGATCAAATGGCGCGACGTCAAGCCGGACGAAGACATCTCAGCCATTCCCGAGCATCAAGTGGTATTCCGGGATCCAGTTGAAGGTGAAAAGGTCTTCGGCAGGCACGCTTCGCAATGTGTCTTCCACACTCCTGTCAACGGCAAAATCGAACCGAAGCTCATCAAGGTGGCCAAACAAGTGCCGTCCGCGTGGATCGGCATCGAGACCGGCGACACGGTGGCCATGACCCTCGGCGGTTCTGGCGACTACTTTGCTTATGCTTTGAGCCGCAAGCTCGAAGATATGCACGGCAGGGTTGTCCGTATATCGCCGTTCAAGCTCAAAGACCATCGTGGCGAAGGATCAAAGGATTCTGATCCGGCGCTCCTCGCCCAGGTGGCACTCGAGCATCCGTCTGAGTTCTATGACACCTACGTCCGCGATCGCGGCATCATCCGGCTCCGGATCGCGTATCGGAACTGGATGGAGACCATGAAAGCGCGGATGGGCTGCGAGCAGCGCCTCGGCCAGCACGCCATCGGCATCGCCTTCTGTAACGAGGAGGGGAAGTTCCCTGAAGGCAGTCTGGAAAAGGCCGCGGCCGAGCTCAAGGCCAGCGACCCCATCCTCCAAGCCCTCCTGACCGAAGAAGCCAAGGCTCTGAAGAAGCTCGAGAAATCGGTCTATGATCTCGATGTCTGGGACAAGGTCTTTGAACCTATTCCCGGCATCGGCCCTCGCATTGCGGCGCGCCTCGTCAACGCTATCATTGACATCCGGCGGTTCAAGAAATCCTCGCAATTGGTCGCGTTCCTCGGCGTGCACGTCCTCAAAGACGGCAAGTTCGCTCGCCGGCGGAAAGACCAGATCTCCAATTGGCACCCCGACGGGCGTCAAGCGCTGTATCTGGTGGCGGATCAGTTCAATCGTCAGGCCAAACGGGACACGAGGTGGGGAAACTACCTCATCAAGATGAAGGCGGAGCTGCGCAAGCGGCACCCGGTCGTCGAAAACGGTGATAACGGCAAGAAGCGTTACACCGACGGACACATCCACAAGATGGCTATCTGGCGGACGCTGACCCGGTTTGCTGAATTCCTCCACCGTGAATGGTGGAAGCTGGAAAAATCTGCCGCACAAGCGGGCTCGAAAGAGTAGCGCGAGGCGGCAAAGGTGTGGCGAGGGTGTAACTATCCGAATTGTTTGGATGATAATTAGAGTGCCACACGGTCGAGAGAAGAAATTCTCTCGACCCCTTTTCCCGGAATTGAAATTGTATTTCAATGTCGGGAAGAGGGGGAGTTAAGCGATTTTCTGGAGAAGTATCTTTTCCAAGAAAGACAAACAGGTTTCCCCTCTACGATTTTGTTCTTTGAGATTTTGGCGCAGGGAGACTGACCAGGTACCTCTTTTAATGAGAGGTGTATGAGGGCATTCTCTGCACCATTTTATCTTCTCGATATGCATTATTTTAATGCCGCATATATATTGTGCGAATAGAAAAGTTCATATTGGGAAAGATTTTGCGAGGTGAATAAGGCATTGCTCTGTGTCGAGCGATTGTTCATATACCTCGCTTCGCGGCGCGTTTGGTAAGGTATGTTGTGTGCGTGTTAAAAATTTATATTTGAAGCATGTCGACATGATCCTCAATTGTGCCGCGAATAATTTCGGTCGTCGAAAGACCATGTGAAAGAGAGATGAACGCTGCATTAATTTTGCGAGCTTATGACTTCTTTCACAGAATTTCGGTCGAAAGACCTTGGAGGAGCGCTGGGCGTGGTATCTCTAATAATAGATGACCGTTTTCCTGCTCCTTCTAAATTTTCGCCTCTGCCAGCCGGCGGAAGGCGAAGGGTGAATGAAAAAACAGATGCTTTCAAAGCGTTATTTGTTCTATTCACCCCCTCTTCAAGGAACGCAAAATATTGTTTTTCTTGAAGAGGGTAGTTGTATCCTCTCTGTGGCGATCGTCAGGCTTTCTCTTCGGAGAAGTGTGAGCCCGTGCCACAGCAGCTCTTTCACGATTTCCGGCGAGTGTCGGATAGAGAGGAGATGAAATGACTACATGACGATCATGTGTTTGACTTGTTCCTCTCTGCAATTTCTGTCGAAAGACGGAGATGATATCGGATGATGCGCCCATTTCTTCTCTATCGAAGCGAAGTGTGTCATATCCGATATCATGTTTTTCTTATAAAAATTCCCCGCATGGACTGCGGGGATTTATTTTGGCTTAAATGACCTTAACAAGCATCACAATCCCTTTACTTTATCGATGATCAAGGTCTTTTCGCCGTTTCTGTCGCTTACTTTTCCTTTTATTGCGACGCATTTATCGACAGCTATGGACGAGCGGTATTCAAACAGGACGCGCGGAAAGACTACACATTCGATCGTGCCGGTAAAATCAGCCATACGCAAGAACATCATAGGGTCGCCTTTCTTTGTGTTGACGGGACGCAGCTCTTCGATGATGCCGGCTACGATGACTTCGGCGCCATCCTTCAATGATTTTGCCTTTCCGATATTCATATCGCGCTTCTCGATGACAGAACGGAATTGTTCGAGAGGATGCCCTGAAATATACAAACCCAGAAGCTCTCGTTCCCAGGCGAGCATATCGTTCGAAGCGGCTGGCGGAGCCGGGGCTAGCTTCAGAGTAGGCAGGGAAGAAGTGTCTGACATCTGACCAAAAAGGGAATCCTGGTCGCCCGATTGCTTTTCGTTCTCTTTGTTATATGCGAGTAGATTTTCGACGTTCGCGAGGAGGACGCCGCGATCTTGGCCGAAGCAATCTAGAGCGCCGGCTTTGATGAGGGCTTCGAGAGATTTTTTGTTGAGGTTCTTGTCCTTGACCCGCTCCAAAAAATCAGAGAGCGATTTGAATTTGCCGCTTCTCTTGCGCTCTTCGATTATCGCCGTAGCGATGCCTTGACCGAAGTTTTTTATCGTGACGAGGCCAAAACGGATGCGATATGAGGCAGAAGGCAATTTTGGCTCGGAAATGGAAACACCATCTTTTTCATCTTTGATGACTGTAAACTGGCTAAAGCTCTCGTTTATGTCTGGCGGCAGGATCGGGATATTCATGCGCTTGCATTCGGTGACGATCTCGGCGATCTTTTCAACGTCTCCGGATTCTGCGGATAGGACAGCGGACATGTATATAGCGGGGAAATTTGCTTTCATATATGCCGTCTGATAGGCGACCTTGCCATAGCTTGCGGCATGGGCTTTGTTGAAGCCGTAACCCTGGAATGGTTCGAACAGCTTCCAAATCTCTTCGGCTTGTTTTTTTGAGAGCTTGCCGTGCTTTTGACACCCCTCAACGAACAATTCGTGCTGTTTAGCCATCTCTTTTGGGATCTTCTTGCCCACTGCTTTTCTGAACTTGTCTACTTCGCCCCAAGTATATCCGGCCACTTCGATCGCAGTCATCAGAAGGTCGTCCTGATATACGAGCACGCCGAATGTCGGTTCGAGGAATTTCTTCATGGCTGGATGGAGATATGTCGCCGGCTTCTTGCCGTTCTTGCGCAGAATATATTCATTGATGTTATCCATAGGACCGGGGCGGTACAAGGCGACCATCAAGCTGATGTCCTCAATCTTCGTCGGCTTCAAATCGACGAGATATTTTGTCATGCCGGAGCCATTGAGCTGGAAAGTCCCGACGGTTTCGCCGCGAGCCAGCATCTCAAAAGTCCTCTTGTCCTCGAGAGGCACGTTTTCTATGTCGACGGCGACCCCTTCGATTTTTTTCACTCTATCGACAGCATCAGCCAGGATTGCGAGGTTTCTGATTCCGAGAAAGTCGAATTTGAGCAGGCCTGCATCCTCGATGGCGTGCATGTCATATTGTGTGATGATCTTTTTCTCGTCTCCTTCACCACCTTTTGTGTCAAACTGGAGAGGGGAATATTCAGTCAATGGCTTTGGCGCTATGACTACGCCGGCGGCGTGCACAGAGATATGGCGGGCGCAACCCTCTATTTTTTTCGCCATATCGATTATGCGATGCACTTCCGGATCCCTTTTGTACAAGTCGGTCAGTTCGGCGACGTCGTGCATGGCGCGCTCTATGGTCATCGGGAATCCTTGCGAGCCCATCGGGATCATCTTTGAGATCTTGTCTCCTAGCTCATAGGGAAAGCCCATGGCTCTGGCTACGTCGCGCACGGATCCGCGTGCGAGCATCGAGCCGAATGTTCCTATCTGCGCCACATGGTCAGTGCCGTATTTTCCCTTTGCATATTTGATCATATCATCGCGACGGTTGTCGGCCATATCCATATCGATATCCGGAGCCGATGGTCGTTCCGGATTCAGAAATCTCTCGAATGGCAAGTTGAATCGGAGCGGATCTACGTTCGTGATGCCGGTCAAGTATGAGACAAGGGAGCCGGCGGCTGACCCTCTGGTGGTCGTCAAGATGCCGGCCGTATGCGCGTATCTCAGGAGGTCAGACACCACGAGGAAATATGGCGCGTAGCCCTTTTTCTTTATGACGCTGAGCTCATAATCGGCGCGAGCGGCAACCTCTTTTGTCTTTTTTATATTTCGCCAGGCATATCCTTTCTCGGTGAAATCTTTCAATTCGTCGTCATAAGATTTGCCGCTCTCAACGATATAATTCGGAAACACCCATTTGCCGAGATCCAGCTCGATGTTGCAGGAATCGGCTATCTTTCGATTGTTCTCCAGAGCTTCAGGCAGATCCTTGAAGAATTCCTGTGCACGTTCGTTAGATATAAATGAAAAATCTTCATCTTCATTGTCGCTCGCACGATCGCTCCCATCGCCGCCTTGCATGACACGCATGAGGGTTTCGCGCGCTTCGCGGTCTTCCGGCTTCATGTAGTAGACGTCTGCTGATGCGACGATCGGTGTCCGTGTTTCCTCGGCCAATTTGGTCAATGTGGCCATCAATTCGTCATGACCGCCTATTTCCGGATGGCGGGTTATCTCTATATAGAAGTTTTGAAAATCGGAACCTTCAGATTGCAAGGGTTCCTCGGCGGCCTCCTTGCCGTTAAAGATCTTCTTATAATCGTTTATGAGCAGTTTCGCTTTTTCCAAATCGCGATTCTTGACGGCTTGGGCGATGTCGCTAGAAAAAGAAGGAGCGATGGCTATGAGCCCCTCGTTATATGTTTGGAGCAGCTCTCGGTCGATGCGCGGTTTGTAATAAAATCCTTCGAGGTAAGATTTTGTCACGAGCTGTATCAGGTTTTTGTAGCCGATCTCGTTTTTTGCAAGCAAAACCAATCGTGTGCGGCGATTGTCCACGCCTGCCTGCATATCCTTGCGCGTGCGCACCGCAAAATAAAAGTCGACGCCGAGGATCGGCTTTATCTCCGCCTTTTTGCACTCCTTGTAAAATTCGATCGCGCCGTACATGTTGCCGGCATCTGTCAGCGCGATCGCCGCCATATGATCGTTCTTCGCCGCTTTGACCAGTTCATCGACTTTTGGTAAGGCATTGAGCAAGGAAAAGTGGGAATGGACGTGGAGGTGGGTGAAGGCGGATTGGCTCATGGTTAAAGTATAGCAAATTTCACAGAGGTCGCGCAGATGCGCATATTTTTAGACAAGATCGGATCTTGGACAATATGCTATAGTTTTTCTATGAGATATCTTATGAAATATAAGTTTCTGATCGGCATAGACGAAGCGGGTCGCGGGCCTTTGGCTGGTCCTGTGGCGGTCGGGGCTTTTGCCGCTCGATCGGAAATGGCGGCGAAATTACTGAAAATGTTCAAGGGGGCGCGCGACTCAAAAAAAATGACGCCGGCGGCGCGCGAGCGCGTTTTTCTTGAAATAAAAAAAGCTCAAAAAGCGGGTCATATCTATTTTGCCGTTTCGTATTCTTCGGTCAAAATGATCGATGAAAAGGGGATCGTACCAGCCATAAAGTTTGCCTTGAATCGATCGCTAAAGAAGATTGAAACGAATTTTATCCAAGGGCTACCCTTGGATAAATGCCAAGTTCTCCTCGATGGCAGTTTGAAGGCGCCGTCTCGCTATTTGAACCAAAAGACAATCATCGGCGGCGATGACAAGGAGCCGGTGATTTCGCTCGCCTCGATCTGCGCCAAAGTCCTGCGCGACCGCAAAATGATCAGTCTGGCTCGAAAGCATCAACATCATGGATTTGATGTTCACAAAGGATATGGTACCAAGGCGCATTACAAGGCGATAAAAAAATACGGTCTGACAAAAGAGCATCGCCGGAGTTTTTTAAAAGGGATCGCATCATAATATTTCTGCGTCTTTCTATGAATGCAGGTGATGTTTTTAGCTGTTGAAATCTCCAGACTTTTTAAGAAAAGTCTAGCGTGAGCTTCTTTCGAAAGATGAGCCGCCCTGTTATTATATTGTTTTTTGTATCTAGATTATTGGATTCAAATTGAATCCAATAACTTAAGCTATTAAATCAGTGGTCCACGCGGCGTATTTTGCCCAGCTATTTGCATATTTTAAACAAATACGCTAATATATCCGTACTATGGTAAATCGAATGAGAGCAACTCGCGCGCACCGCGACAACCGCCGCGCGCATCACGCACTCGATGAAGCGCGTTTTTCCAAGTGTGGCCATTGCGGCGCACAGCACAAGAGCCACACGGTCTGCATGAAATGCGGATATTATAACGGTCGCCAGGTCATAAATCTCACCGCAAAAGCCGAGAAAAGAGCTAAAAAAGCCAAAGCCGCCAGTAAAAAATAAATCTCCAGGTCGATCGTCTAGACAGTTCTTCACAAATCAAACAAATAAAATGAAAGTCCACAAAATTCCAAAGTCAAAAGTTCCGAGCCGAAAGCCAGAAATGCTCGTATCGGCTTTAATGGCTTTGCGACTCTCGACTTTTGACTAATCATCATGTCCAACCGCCACTTATCTCGATCGATTGCTTTACAGGCTCTCTTTGAGTGGGATTTTCGCTCTACCCTTGAAAGCTATTCCGCTTTGCCTGGACAAGAGACAGAGATCGGAAAAAAGAAGATCAAAAAACCGGCTGTCGGATCTAGCTCACAAAAAATAGATGGAAAAAAGAAAGCCGGTGAAGGGAAAGGATTCAATGAGGACATATCAGAGATAATAATCCGCGATGTGAAAGAATTCGCGCCAGGCATGAGCGATTCTCATTTTGCGGAATCTCTGATCAAAGGCGTCATGGCTAAAAAACAGGAGATAGACAACATAATAGAAAAAGCCGCGCCAGAATGGCCGCTCGACAAGATTTCCATCGTGGACAGGAATGTTTTGCGCATCGGTTTGTATGAGCTAATTTTTTCTGATCGAGGAGAGGTGCCAGCCAAGGTCGCTATAAACGAATCAATCGAATTAGCCAAAAATTTCGGCGGCGAGAATTCCGGCAAGTTCGTCAACGGCGTTCTCGGCGCTGTTTACAAAGAATTAGGCGAGCCGGGCAAAGAAGCCGAGCCGCGCAAGAAAAAACCGGAAGAAGTGCCTTATGAAAAGATGCTCATTCAAAACCTCGGCGGCGCCGTCGTTTATGCACAGGACGGCAGGGAGACTTATATGGCGTTCGTCCACGACATCTTTGGTCATTGGACTCTCTCGAAAGGCAAGATCCCCGAAGGCGATGTCCGTGTCGGCACAGTGAACAAAGTCAAGGAAGAGATCGGTCTTGATGTCGATATAACCGACGACCTTGGCAGCAATGAATACATAGCTAACGATCCGGAAAAAGGGAAAATCCGCAAACAAGTCCATTATTTCCTTGCAAAATCAAAATACACCGACCTCGTGCTCGCCAAAAAACCCGGTCTCGATGACGCAAAATGGTTCAAGCTGGCCGATATCCTCGAGCTGAATTTTTATGACGACATTCTGCCGATCGTGACCAAGGCCGTGACACTTGTTGCAAATAGATAAAAACATGACATGGGAAGATTCAAAACCTCGTAAGTATCTTGAGAAAAGTGTTTTTGAAGAACATTGGTTCGAAAGAGGAAAAGGTACGGGAGGAAAATGGGAACTTTGGTACATTACAGTTCTTTTATTAGAAATTATTGGTTTTATTATTTTACGATTTTTCGGATTAAATTTAATTTCAATTCAATGACCAACGACTTTAAAGTATTTGCAAAAAAACTAGGCGTCGAGTTCCTGGACATTTCCTTGCTTCAAACGGCTTGTACGCATCGTTCATATCTGAACGAAGTCAAGAATGCAAAGGTCGAGCACAACGAGCGCCTAGAATTCCTCGGCGATGCGGTGCTCGAGCTAGTCGTCACTGATTTTCTTTACAAAAAATATCCCCGGAAAAATGAGGGCGACTTGACGGCGTATCGTTCAGCTCTCGTAAACACCAATTCTCTTTCACGCGTAGCCGATCATATCGGCATCAACGAATATCTCATTCTTTCAAAAGGCGAGGCAAAGGATACTGGTCGCGCTAGATCGATCATTCTCGCCGATGCCGTCGAAGCGCTGATCGGTGCCATATATCTCGATCAAGGATATGAAACTGTCGAATCGTTCATAGCGCGCAGCATTTTGGAATTCATAAATATCGAAGACATTGTCTCCAAAAAGCTATGGCTAGACTCAAAAAGCCGTTTTCAGGAGCGTGCTCAGGAAGTCGTCGGCCAGACGCCGATCTATAAAACGGTCAAGGAAACCGGTCCGGATCATGACAAGCAATTCACTGTCGGCGTTTTCATCGGAGATACCCAGGTCGCTCTTGGCGCAGGGCCATCAAAGAACGAAGCAGAACAGAAGGCCGCGGAGAAGGCGATAGAGGTCAAGGGGTGGTAATTCAGGTTGCTGATGTACATGTTTTTTGTCGACCGAAACACGAGGCAATGTGTATTTTCGTATTTAAATTATCGGATTAAATTTTAATCCAATAATTTATCCTCAAATATAGACATATGCAGAGCAACGTGCGCAGAGCAAAGATATACGGCCATACAGAACAAAGGCCTGTGGACTAGCTCAGGGGATGATAACTCGTTGCAAATCGTGCTAGATTTTCCTTGAACAATCAACAAAAGGTTCTTTATATGAGCAACAAGAAATCCTTGCCAGTACCGGCAGAAAAATCGGCATAATACCCAAATATCGTGGCATGAAATCAGTGTTCTGTAGCTTGGTTAAGCTGTAGAAGTGTGATTTCATACCTACCATGACTACAAAAATAAGAAATTTTAAAGAAAAATTT
>Ga0181516_10000406_pt1 | contig 40356 bp, 30 predicted proteins | sample PEATcosm2014_Bin_25_FD_121104 | JGI IMG/M metagenome (GOLD analysis project Ga0181516, IMG submission 121104) | Peatland microbial communities from MTU Mesocosm Facility, Houghton, MI, USA - PEATcosm2014_Bin01_10_metaG | ecosystem: Environmental > Terrestrial > Soil > Wetlands > Peat | place... | reverse complement strand
GGATCGAGGTCTTCGTGTGATCGCCGTGACGGTACTCCATCTGTGGAATCTAACGTCAAGCCCGCTGGCTGAAAGCTGCCCGTCTAAAGACGGGGGTTTTAACCTTGGACAGAAACAATAAATCTTCCACGACATTTCCACGCCCTTCCGGCATCCAACCCCACGTCCCTGACCACCGGCACCACATCCCCGCCGCCACGGCGCATCGCCGTGCAGGCGGGCGCGCAGATTTTGACGTGCCGCCAATCTTCCTGCGTGAGCCGCTCCGGTGCTGGGGTGTGGGGGACGGAAGCCCACCACGAAGGCGCGGGGTCCAGGGGAGAAGGCCTGGGTTCTCCCCTGGCGCAGGTACAGGGCTGCGGAAGCCCTGTAAATGAGCCGCACCGCAGGTGCAAAAACAGGAGGCCGCGCCGCCAGGCGAAAAATCGGCGCCGCCGCAACCCAGTAGATTGGCGACGACAAGGAGTTCCACCATGCCTAACGCCACCAAATCCGGCACCTTCACCATCGGCGGGACCACCGTGATCCACCGTCTGGGTTTCGGGGCCATGCGCATCACCGGCCCCGGTGTCTGGGGCGACCCGGAGGATCGGCCGGAGGCCATCCGCACCCTCAAACGGCTTCCGGAGCTGGGCGTGGACTTCATCGATACCGCGGACTCCTACGGCCCCTACGTCTCCGAAGAGCTGATCCGCCAAGCGTTGCATCCTTACGGGAAGATCCTCGTGGCCACCAAAGGAGGTCTTGCGCGGACCGGGCCCAACCAGTGGACTCCCCTGGGCCGCCCCGAATACCTGATCCAGCAGGCCAAGACCAGTTGCCGACGGCTCGGGGTGGAGCGGATCGGGCTTTGGCAGTTGCACCGAGTCGACCCCAAGGTCCCGCGCGACGAACAGTTCTCCGCCATCCGGAAGCTCCTCGACGAAGGCGTGATCCTCCACGCCGGGCTGAGCGAGGTGTGCGTCGAGGAGATACAGGCGGCCTCCAAGTTCTTTCCGGTGGCCAGCGTGCAAAACCGGTACAACCTCGTGGATCGCGGCAGCGAAACCGTGCTGGAGCACTGCGCCAAACACGGCATCGGGTTCATCCCATGGTTCCCCTTGGCGTCGGGGAGCCTGGCCAAGCCCGGATCGGTGCTGGACTCCCTGGCCAAGAAGCACGGTGCCGCACCCAGCCAGATCGCCCTGGCCTGGGTCCTGAAGCGCAGCCCGGCGATGCTCCCCATTCCCGGGACCTCCAAGGTCTCCCACCTGGAGGAAAATGTCGCCGCCGTGGACATCGCCCTCTCCGAAGAAGAATTCGCCTCCCTGGACAAGGCCGGCAAGAACAAAGGCTGAGGGAGAAGAAGGCTACGCCGCCTCCGGCACCCGGAAGTGCAGTGCGCCCGCCCCATCCTCCACCTGGACCGTCGCCCCTTCCGGGAACCTTCCTTCCAGGATGAGGCGCGCGAGCGGATTCTCCAGCTCCTTCTGGATGGCCCGGCGCAGCGGGCGGGCTCCCCAGGCGAGATCGGTCCCGGCCATGACCAGGAATGCCCGCGCGGCCTCCGAAAGGCGTAGGTGGCGGTTCTGTGCGGCCATGCGTTCGGCCAACCTGGAGACCTGGATCTCGACGATCCGGGCGAGGTGCGAGGCGTCCAGGGCGCGGAACACGATCTTCTCGTCCAAGCGGTTCAGGAACTCGGGACGGAAATTGGCGCGCAGGGCCTCCTCCACGATGGCCTCGAGCTGCTCGGGATCGTTCACCTCCAGGATCGCCTGGGAGGCGAGGTTGGACGTCAGCAGGATCACCGTGTTGCGGAAGTCCACCAGCCGGCCCTGGCCGTCGGTGAGCCGCCCGTCCTCCAAGATCTGCAGCAGGATGTGGAAGACGTCCGGATGCGCCTTCTCGATCTCGTCGAACAGGACCACCGACCAGGGCCGGCGGCGCACCGCCTCCGTCAACTGGCCGCCTTCCTCGAATCCCACGTAGCCGGGAGGCGCGCCCACCAGCCGGGAGACGGCGTGGCGCTCCATGTATTCGCTCATGTCGATGCGGATCAAGGCGTCCTCGGTGTCGAAGAGGGCTTCCGCCAGGGTCTTGGCGAGCTCGGTCTTGCCCACGCCGGTGGGACCCAGGAACAGGAAGGAAGCCACCGGACGTTTTTCGTCGGAGAGCCCCGCCCGGGAGCGTTGGATGGCCTCGGATACCGCCTGCACCGCGCGATCCTGGCCCACCACCCTCTCGTGGAGGCGCGCGGGCAGCGCGAGGAGCTTCTCGGATTCGCCCTGGACCAGCCTGGACACCGGGATGCCCGTCCACTTGGCCACGATGGAGGCCACGTCGTCTTCCGTCACCTCCTCCCGCAGGAGCCGTTGGCCGTCGCTGTTCTCCAACTCGGCCTGGGCCGCGGCCAGTTCCTTGGAAAGGCCCTCCAGTTCCCCGTACCGCAGTTCGGCAGCCTGGGCCAGGTCGTAGCGGCGTTCGGCGTCCTCGGCCTTCGCCCGGACCTTCTCGATGCGGCTGCGCAGCTCCTGGACCGCGCGGATCCGGGACTTTTCCAGCTCCCACCGGCGGGAAACGTCCTTCTGGCGCTCCTTGGCGAGTTCGATCTCCATCTCCAGGCGGTCCAGGCGCTCCTTGGACGCCTTGTCCTTCTCCTTGCGCAAGGACAGCCTCTCCATCTCCATCTGCAGGATCTGCCGATCCACTTCGTCCAACGCTTCGGGCTTGGAGGTGATCTGCATCTTCAGCCGGGCCGCGGATTCGTCCACCAGGTCGATGGCCTTGTCGGGAAGGAAGCGGTCGGCGATGTAGCGTCGCGACAGGACCACCGCCGCCACCAGGGCCGCGTCGTTGATGCGCACGCCGTGGTGCACCTCGTTGCGCTCGCGCAGGCCGCGCAGGATGGCGATGGAGCTCTCCACGTCGGGCTCGTCGATGCGCACCTGCTGGAACCGCCGTTCCAGGGCCGCGTCCTTCTCGATGTGGAGACGGTATTCGTCCAGGGTCGTGGCCCCCACCATCCGCAGCTCGCCGCGGGCGAGCAGCGGTTTCATCAGGTTCCCGGCGTCCATGGCCCCTTCCACCCGTCCCGCTCCGACCACGGTATGGAGCTCGTCCAGGAACAGCACGATCTGGCCGTTGGCCTCCTGCACCTCGGAGAGGACCGCCTTCAGTCGCTCCTCGAACTCGCCGCGGAACTTGGCCCCCGCGATCAGCGCGCCCATGTCCAGTGCCACCACGCGACGCCCCTGGAGGGTCTCCGGGACGTCGCCGTCCACGATCCGGCGGGCCAGCCCCTCCACGATCGCGGTCTTGCCCACGCCGGGCTCGCCCACCAGCACCGGGTTGTTCTTGGTGCGGCGGCTCAGGATCTGGATGGTGCGACGGATTTCGTCATCGCGCCCGATCACGGGATCCAGCTTCCCTTCCCGAGCCAGCTCGGTCAGGTCGCGACCGTAGAGCTCGAGCGGTTTCTTCTGTGCGTTGGGATCTTGTGCGGTCACTGGAACCTTCCTTGGAAACAGAGGCGCGTCGGTATCGCCTTTCCACAAGATCCAATGCCCGTGCCAACCGATTGCGGTCGCGTCCGTGAAAGAACCGTCGCTTCGCCTGTTCCAATCCGAAGCGGGGCTTGTTTCACATCGGATGCACGTCCAGCACGGTGAAGGTCCCCTCCAGGACCGGTGGGCGCGGCTTGGGCTTGTCAGCCGTGGGCGGTGGGACGGGGCCGAAGTCGGCGGTGGGCAGGTACAGATGGTGGGTCTTCGCGTCCAGGGCGACGGTCCTGGCGCCCTTTTTCGTGGTCACGGTCGCCAGCACCCGGAATTTGCCGGGGCTCTCCTCCTGGACCGCGGTGAGGGTGCCGTCGCCGCCGGAGGCGTAGGCGCGATCGAGGCCCGCATCGAACGCCACGCCATCGATATGCTCTCCGATGGGCAGTTTGGCGACCACCGCTCCCGAGGACGCGTCCAACACGACCATCAGGTGGTTCGCGCACCCTGCGAAGATGCGTCCGGTCGATGCGTCCATCGCCAGGCCCGTGGGCTCCTTCCCCGGGGCCAGGGACCAGGTGGACACCACCTTCAGGGTGCGGGCGTCGATGGCCACCACCTGCGATTTGTCCTCCACCGCCACGTACAGCATTCCCTTGCCGTCGAAGGCCATCATCTCGGGGTTTCCCTCCAGCGAGATGGTCCCCAGCATCTTGGAACTGGCGGCATCCACGACGGCGAGTTGGTCGCTACCGGCCAGACCGACGAAGATCCGGCCCGTGGCAGGCTCGAAGGCGATGGCATCGGGCTTGGCCCCACCCGCGGGCAAACGCTCGATGACCGCATAGGTGCCCGGATCGAACACCACCACCGTGGAATCCTTGCCGCTGGTGGCGAAGCCCTTCCCGACCGAAGTCGCCAAGGCCACCCCATGGGCGCCCTGGATCCCGGGAACGGTTCCCAGCAGCTTGCCGGTGGCGGCATCCACCACCTCGATCCGATCGCCGTGGGAGAGGAAGATCCTGCCCGTGGAATCGTCCACCGCCAGAAGATCCCAGCCCTGATTTCCCGCCAAATGGATTTTGCCCTCCACCGTGTAGCCGGAGGCCGGTGCCGCCAGGGAAGGCATCGCCCCCAAAAGGGCGCAGCCCAACAGATTCCGCCAAGTCGTCTTCGTCATATCCACCTCCACCGGGAAAAAGGCAAAGCTACGTGCCTGGACGGTCCTGGACCAAGATCCTCCACCGGCAACGCCGAAACCCGGCCTTCGCCCCCAGGTTCTAGTTTGGCCCGTGGTGGACGCCTCCTCGAACACCGCCACCTACGTCGTGGCCATCGACGGTCCTTCCGGGACCGGAAAATCCTCCACCGCCAAGGAACTTTCGCGGCGGCTCGGGATCGACTACCTGGACACCGGAGCGATGTACCGGGGTCTGTCCCTGCGGGCGCAGGAGACGGGGATCGAGCCGGGCGACGCCCGATTGCTTCCCGCCTTGGCCCTGGAGCTGGAATTCCTGTTCCCCGTGCCCGGCCGGGTGCTCCTGGACGGGCACGACGTGTCCACGGCCATCCGCGCTCCCGAAATTTCCGCCCGCGTCTCGGCCGATTGCGCCGTGCCCAAGGTGCGGGAGGTGCTGGTGCAGCGCCAGCGGGACTACGCGAAGGGGAGGTCTTGCGTGCTGGACGGGCGCGACATCGCCACCGTTGTGTTTCCCGACGCGCGCTTCAAGTTCTACATCGACTGCGATCCCCGCGTGCGTGCGCGCCGCCGGGTCGCGGAGCTTTCGGCCATGGGCATGAAAAGCGACTACGAAGAGGTCCTGTCCAATCTCGTGGACCGCGATCGCCAGGATTCCACCCGTTCGGTGGGTCCGCTCCGTCGCGCCCCCGACGCCATCGTGGTGGACACCTCCGAGATCTCGTTCGAACAGCAGGTGGAACGGATCCTGTCCATCGTGAGGAGCGGATCGTGAGGCGTCGCCTGGCGTGGATGGCCTTGGCGGCGGGATCGTTGCTGGGTGGACTGTGGTACCTGAGTCCCCCCGCCCGCTGCGCCGAGGAGATCCGGGAAGAGTACCGGACGCCCGACGGCACCTGGACCCTGCGCACCATCCTGTCCCGGTGCGGGGAGTTCCGGGGAATGACCGAAGGCGTCGCGCTGCGTCGCACCGGGGACCCGTGGTGGTCCGGACCCAGGGGTTTGACGGATTCCGGCCTGGTCCTGGTGTTCGCCAAGGAGCTTCCCCTCTCCCACCATTTCGAAGGCGACACCCTGGTGCTCTCCTGCTCGGGGTGCACCGGCGCACCGCTCTACTGGAGGCGGACGGCGGGCCTGCCCTTTTGCCTGCGCGTGGACGATTCGTCGGGAACGATCCTCCAGCGACCGTAGGGAATGGCGGAGCGAAGAGATCGAGCCGGGGGCCTGTACCCCGGGTTCTGTGGCATCCGCGGTCTCCCGCGGACCGGTGGCCATCTATCTGGGACCGCCGTCGCCGGCGGCCTCGAGCGGCTACCCGCAGCGCTGGGAGCGGACCACCCCTGTGCCCTTTCGGGCCCTCTGCTGTTCGCCTTGCACCGAGTGGGGTTTGCCTTGCCTTCCCTGTCGCCAGGAAAGCGGTGGGCTCTTGCCCCACCGTTTCACCCTTGCCTGTGGTCCTATCGGACCCATCGGCGGTCTCTTCTCTGTTGCACTTTCCGTCGCGTTGCCGCGCCCAGCCGTTAGCTGGCACTCTGTCCTGTGGTGCCCGGAAGTTCCTCTGGATTTGACTCCAGCGGCCACCCGGCCCCCGACGCTCGATCTCGGAAGGCAAGGTACTTCGGCAACGTCCACAGGGAAGACATTAAAACAAGCGCCCCAACCGTCGGCTGGCTGTCCTGTGGTGCCCGCGTCCTCTGGATTTGACTCCAGCGGCCACCCGGCCCCCGACGCTCGATCTCGGTCGGCAAAGCTACTTCGTCAGCACGCTCCGCAGGATCTCGGCGGCACGCCGTACGCCCCCCTCGTCCACCGCGTGTCCCACCGACAGCCGAAGACCCCGGGAGGCCTCCGATTCGCTCCACCCCATGGCCAGGAGAACGGGCGAGGGCCGCATGGACCCGGATGCGCAGGCGCTGCCCGCCGATGCCGCCACGCCCTCGAGATCGAGCCGCATCACGGCGGTCTCGGCGCGCATCGGAAGCCCCAGGTGCAGCGTGTTGGGCAGTGCGTCGCAGGCCTCCACGGTCCGCGAAATCCCGGGAACATCGGCCACGGCCTGCCACAGGGTCTCCCTCCATCCGGCCCATTCCCGCCACGGGGATCCGGAAAGCACCAGGCGTGCGGCCTCGCCCAGGGAGGCGATGGCCAAGACGGATTCCGTCCCCGCGCGGCGTCCCCGCTCCTGCGGACCGCCTTCGGCCAAACCCGAAAATCCCCGGGTCTCGGAAAGCCAGAGCACACCCGCGCCCGCGAGCGCTCCCACCTTGTGGCCCGACCACGCGACGGATCCCCGGATCCCTCGGACACCGATCTCCTCGCGTCCCCACGACTGGGTCGCGTCCACGTGCAGGGGAATGCCCCGACGCCCGCACTCCGCCGCCCAATCCCTCCAGGGATGCGACACACCGGTTTCGTTGTTGGCGCTCATGCAGACGGCGAAGGCCACCTCGCCGTCCAGCGCGGATCCGATCCACTCGGGAGGGATCCGGCCTCGCCGGTCCACGGGCGACCGACGCAGGATCCAGCCTTCGCGTTCCAGACGGTGCAGCGCGTCGGACACCGACGGGTGCTCCACCGGGGTGCAGGCGATGGTTCCGCCTCCCGTGGACCGCAGAGCCCAATGCCGCAGCGCCGCCGCGTTGGCCTCCGTGGCGCCGCTCGTGAAGGTCGCCTGGGTCGGCGCCCCCCCCACCGAGAGGGCCACCAGCTCCCTCGCCTCCTCCACGATCTCCTTCGCGGCGCGACCTGCCGCGTGCGGGCTCGAAGGATTCGCCCACCCGTCCCCCTCCAGCAGGCCGCGCAACCGCTCGCGGACCTTCGGGTGGGGCGGGGCTCCCGCGTTGTGGTCCAGGAAGATCAATCCGGGAACTCCAGACGCGACCCGTCCCAGGCGGGCTCCATGCCGGACGGAAACCGTCCTTCCAGGTCTTCGTGCTTCGTGCCGTGGGCGAAATGGGTGAACCACGTCCTTCGAGCCCCGATCCTTCGCGACCATCGGATCGCCTGGTCGAAGTCGAGATGGGTGGGATGCGGCTCTTCTCGAAGCGCGGAGAGGACCAGGAACTCCACCCCTTCCAGCAAAGGCATCGATTCCGGAGGAACCTCCGAGAGGTCCGTCAGGTAGGCGAAGGGTCCAAGACGGAACCCCGTGCAGGGAAAGGGCCCATGGCGCAGCGGCACGGGAACCACTGTTTTTCCCGCCACGGTGAACGGTCCCTCCAGCGGGATCGGCACCAGCAGGGGGTGGCTCGTGCCGGACGGATCCATCTCGGTGCGGAAGGCGTAGGGATACCGCCGCTTCACCTCGTCCAAGGTCGTTTCCGATCCGCGCACGGGGATGGTCCTGCCTCCGAAACAGAAGACCCGCAGGTCGTCGATTCCGTTGGTGTGGTCGGCGTGGACATGGGTGAGCCAGACCTCGTCGATCCGGTCGATCCCTTCCCTCAGGCACTGTTGGCGAAGGTCCGGTCCGGCGTCCACCAGGACCCTGAACCCAGTCCACTCCAGCAGGACGGAGGCGCGCAACCGGTTGTCCTTGGGGTCCTGGGAAAGGCAGGCCGCGCACCCGCAACCCACCACCGGGCAACCGAAGGATCCTCCGGTGCCGAGGAAACGAAGCGTGATGGACATGTGACGTGAAAGTAGCCGTCAAAAGACTCCGAACCCACCCGGATCGGTGGCGGGCGGCCCCCCGTCGATGGTAGGATGTTGCATGGAATTCCGACTCGACCGGCCGGACATGGTGCAGTGCGTCGAATGCGGCAGGTTTCGCCAGGACGGGGGATGGTCGCACGATGCGCCGAGGCACGGCATGATGGTGACCCACACCATCTGTCCGACGTGCCAGCCCGCCATGCTCGACCATCTCCGGTGGGACATCGAATTTCCCACCTGGCCCGAGGAAAAGCAGCTGGAAGCGATCCGGCTCAGGGTTCGCCACATCCCCATGGATTCCGCCTCGGTGCGAGAGAAGCTTCGATCCATGGGCGTCGACGACGGTGCGCTGGTCCTGCGGTTCATGGAGGAGGTGCGTCCCCACCTGGTGGAGCGGCTCTGCCACTACTGCCGACTGCCCATCGAATCGACGGATCCCGTCGCCGAGCGCGCGGGATACGTCCTCCACGAAGGGTGCGCCGAGAATCTCACCGATTCCATCCACCTGCTGGTGGGAATGGAGCCGCCACCGAGCCATCTGGACGCCTACATGGACGTGGCGCGCATTCCCCACGGGGTGCGGGCCGGGGTGCGCAAGGACCTGGAATCGTCGTTTCTGGCGGCCTGACTATTCCTTGAATGGATCCGGACCGCCCGAAGCGGCGGAGGTGTCCGAGGCCCAGGGGCGGCCCGCGGCGCTGTCTCGGCTCGCGTTCCAACGGGTCCATGGATCCGAGAGGTCGGCCTCCACGTCGAACCGGGCGCGGTTCCACGTGCCGTCGCGACGGAAAGTGACTTCCTCTCCGCGCAGCAGACGCACCCAGTTCTCCAGACTGACCTCCTGCGGTCCATCCACCTCGCCGTGGGCCCGGGCCGCGCTGTCGGACCGGGCCGAACCGACGTCCACCCGCCCCTGGTACAACCGGACGTTGGAGCTGGAATCGGCGTCGGAAACCCTGAACACGGTGCCGCGAACGGCGGCGACCGCGGTCGGGGTGCGCACTCCGAACCCGGTCCCTCCCTGCCCGATCTTCCGGACGTTGGCCCACGCCTTCCCTCCCAGGAGAGTCGGCTCGGGCACGTCCTTGGTCCGCTGCGTGAGGACGGCCCTGGAATTCTCCTCCAGGCGCAGCAGGGTGTTGTCCGGGTAGCGAAGTTCCGCCCGGGACGCCTTGGACAGGACGATGGTGTCCCCCACCCGACAGGCGAGCGAGACGCGGGCGGGAATGCTGGCCCCTCCCCTGCGGACCTGCGCGGTCCCCACCAGGTAGGAGATGCGGGCCGCCTCCTGCGAGGCCGTGGCGATGGTGGCGAGCGCGAGAACGGGAACGAGGCGGAGAACCATGCTCATGCCTCCAGGAGTTGGGGATTTTCCTCGATGAACTTGGTGGTGAATTTTCCGGATCGGAACACCTTGGAATCGAGGATGCGTCTCTGCAGGTTCGCCGTGGTGGCGGGACCTTCCACCACGAGTTCGTCCAGGACGCGGATCATGCGTTCGATCGCCTGGGTCCTGTCGGGCGCGTGGACGATCAGCTTTCCGATCATCGAATCGTAGTACGGGGGAACCACGTATCCCGAGTAGATGTGGCTGTCCCAGCGCACGCCCATGCCTCCCGGGACGTGCAGTCCCTTGATGGGTCCGGGACAGGGCCGGAACCCCTGGGAGGGGTCCTCGGCGTTGATCCGGCACTCGATGGAATGGCCTTGGACCTTGATCTCCGACTGCTTCCAGGGGAGGGGCTCTCCCATGGCCACCAGGATCTGGGCGCGGACCAGGTCCACGCCGGTGACGAGTTCCGTCACCGGATGCTCCACCTGGATGCGCGTGTTCATCTCCATGAAGTAGAACGAGCCGTCCTCGTCGAGAAGGAACTCCATGGTGCCCGCGTTCTCGTAGCCCACGGACTTCGCGCCCTTGGTGGCGGCCTTCCCCATGGCTTGACGGATCTTGTCGTCAACCGCCGGGGAGGGGGACTCCTCCACCAGCTTCTGGTGGCGGCGCTGGACCGAGCAGTCGCGCTCGCCCAGGTGCACCACGTTCCCGCGCGAATCCGCCATCAGCTGGATCTCGACGTGGCGGGGGCGTTCGAAGTACCGCTCCATGTAGACCGAGCCGTTGCCGAAGCACGCCTGGGCCTCGGCGACGGCCACCGGGAACTGGGTCTCGAGCTCCTTGGCGTCGCGGACCACGCGCATCCCGCGCCCCCCGCCGCCGGCCACCGCCTTGACGATCATGGGGAACCCGACGGACTTGGCCCACTTCCTCGCCGATTCCAGGTCCTTGACGGGACCGTCCGACCCGGGAATGGTGGGAACCCCCGCAGCGCGCATGGCGTCCTTGGCCTCGGACTTGTCCCCCATCCGGGAGATCGCCTCGGGGGAAGGACCGATGAATTTCATGCCGGTCTTCCCGACGAGCTCGGCGAACCGCGCGTTCTCGGAGAGGAATCCGTAGCCGGGATGGATCGCGTCCGCGCCGGTGAGCACCGCGGCGGACAGGATCTGAATCATGTCCAGGTAGGACTTCTTGCCCGGAGGCGGTCCGATGCAGACGTCTTCGTCGGCGAGCTTGACGTGGAGGGAATCGGCGTCGGCGGTGGAATGCACCGCAACGGTCCGGATTCCCATCTCCTTGCAGGCGCGGATCACGCGCAGCGCGATCTCGCCCCGGTTCGCGATCAGGATCTTCTTCATCAGGTCATCCAGCTCCGGTCGGAGGCACCTTCCACGCCGCGCAGCTTCAGCTCGAAGTCCGCGGGGTTGGAAGCGCTGCGCAGCGCGACTTCGTAGGAGATCACGTCGTCGGTGAACAGCTTGAAGATGGACTGGTCGAAGGACTGGCTTCCGTACTGCGCCGTCCCTTCGCGGATGGCAGGTTCGATCATGTGGGTCAGCTCGGGATTCACGAGGTAGTCGTGGATGGCGGCGTTGTTCACCAGGATCTCGGCGGCGGGCACCCGTCCCTGCTTGTCCTTGCGGGGAAGCAGACGCAGCGAGATGATCGCGACCAGGGTGTTGGCCAGGAGGAGACGCACCTGCTGGTGCTGGTGGGGTGGATAGAAGGAGACGATGCGGGAGATGGTCTCCGTCGCGTTCATCGTGTGCAGCGTGCTCATCACGAGGTGTCCGGTGTCGGCGGCCTGGAGGGCGATGTGCATGGTCTCCTGGTCGCGGATCTCCCCGATCAGGATCGTGTCCGGATCCTCGCGGAAGCTGGCGCGCAGTGCGTTCGGGAAGTTGTGCGTGTCGTAGCCCACCTCGCGCTGGCTGATGATGGACCGCTTGTCGCGGTAGAGGAATTCGATGGGATCCTCCACGGTGATGATGTTCGACGAGGTCATTTCGTTCACATGGTCGATCATCGAGGCCAGGGAGGTGGATTTGCCCGATCCGGTCGTGCCCGTCACCAGGATCAGGCCCCGCTCCTTGAGGGCCAGGTCCCGGACGATTTCCGGCAACCCGAGCCCGTCGAAGGCGGGGATGGTCTGGGTGATGTGGCGGATGGCCAGCGCCGGCGTGCCGCGCTGCCGGAAGGCATTCACGCGGAACCGCCCCAGACCGCGCACCCCGACCGCGAAGTCGAGTTCCAGGTCGGAATCGAACCGCGCGCGCTGGTTGCGGTTCATGATCACGCCCAGGTAGCTTTCCATGCCCTCCGGGCTCACCCGGTCGGTCTGCAGGCGGAACAGGTCGCCGTTGATGCGCAGCGCCGGGGGCACTCCCACCCGCAGGTGCAGGTCGGAGGATCCGCGATCGACCATCTCCTTGAAGAGCTGCTCGATGGTCATAGGGGTCAGGTGGTCCTCACGAGGAAGAGCACGGTCCCGAACTCCACAGGAGACTCGTTCTGCACGCAGATCTTGACCACGGTGCCCGAGACCTCGGATTCGATTTCGTTCATCAGCTTCATGGCCTCGACGATGCAGATCGTGCGGCCCTTCTCCACTCGCCCACCCTCTTCCACGTAAGGGGCGGTGTCGGGCGAGGCGGAGCGGTAGAAGGTCCCCACCATGGGGCTCCGGACCTCCACCAAGCCGGTTTCCGCGGCGGGCGCGGAGGGGACCTGGGCGGACGCGGGCGGCGGTGCCGGTGCCTGCACCGGTGCGGTGCCGACGGGCATCGGCGCCACGGCGACCATCGCCGGAGCGGATCCTTGCTTCTTCAGGAGAAGACGTTCGCCCTCGTGGGTCCACTGGAGCTCGGCAAGGGACGAATCGTCCAGGAGCTCGATCAGCCGACTGATCTCGTCGACGTTCATTCAGTTCCTTTCCTAGGGTTGCCCGGTCCGGGCGGAGATGGTCAAGCGCGTCCTTCGATCTCGGACAGCCGACGACGGAGTTCGGCGTTGGCGGGGTCCTTCTCCAGAAGTTGGCGGTAGATGCTGGCGGCCTTGTCGCGATGGCCCTGGCGGAAATACTCCTCGGCGAAGGTCACCGTGGGCAGGCTCGCGGGGAAGTCGGAGTCGCCCCCGAAGAGGTCGTCCAGTCGTCCCTCGATGTCGTCCCCCGTCACGGGGCCCGGGGGCGCGGCGTCGGCCTTGGGGACGAATCCCGTCCGTCCGGAGGTTTGGGGAGGCTCGGCGAGGAACTCGCTGGAGGCGAACAGCTCGTCCAGGCGGCTGTCGACGTCCTCCGCGGTCAGGCGGGTGTTGCGGCCGGTCTCGGAATGGCCGACGTCGATGGTGGGCAGGTCGATGGTGGAACCCGCCGTGTCGATTTCCGAGCCCTTGATCGCCTGGTCGAGGTATTGGGTGGCGCCCAGGTCCAGGTCCCGCGCGTTCATTTCCGCCGTGGACTCCCCGCCGCGGGGAAGCGCGGTGGGACGGGCCTCGAAGGCGGTGTCCCGACCCAGCGCGGCGGTGTCGGAGCCGCGCTTCAGGAGTTCGGCGGGGAGGATGTCCTCCTTGGGCATGGCGGAAGTGTCCTCGCCGGTTCCAGGTGCCGCGGAGGCCGGACTGGTCAGATCGATGACGCTCTCGCCGAACAGGTCGTCCAAGCGGCCCTCGATGTCGTCCCCTGACACCACGGGACCGTTCGCGAAGACGGGCACGGACTCCACCGTGGGCGGTTCCGCGTGCAGCTCCGCCGACCCCGACGCCGTCGCATGCGGCGGGACGGGGGCCGCAGGGGGATGGGAACTCTCCCCGAACAATTCCCCCAGCCGATCCTCGACGTCCCGGCCCGTGACCTGTCCACCGGACGACGCACCCGCCGACGAATCGGGGGTCGTGGCCGGAGATGGCGTGGGAGGCGCCGGAGTGGAATGGCCGAAAACCTCGTCGAGCCGGTTCTCGATGTCCTCTCCCGTGACCCTGGATCTGCCCTTGGTTTCATCCAGCGGGGATTGGGTGGCGAAAAATTGGGTGGCTTCGGCTTCCTGCCTGTCTTCCGGCGCTGGAAACCTGGGCGTGGAGGGCGGCTGCTCCGGGAGGCTGGTGACAGCGGGCGGAATCTGCGCCTCGGGCGGATCCAGGGGAGGAGGTGGAATGGTCTTCGATGGGAAGGACGGCATTTCCAAGGTCGCGAAGGACGATTCTCCCGCGCGACCCAGCAGGTTCTGCGATGACGCCGTCGGAGACGACGGAATCTGGAATCCCGGAAGTTCCGGGATGGTTGGAACCCCGAAGTGGGCGCTGGGGCTTTCCAGGAGCCCAGGACCGAACTCGGAAGGAGCGGTTCCCGCTCCCAGATCCATCCCGAATGCGAGGGACGTGGCCTGGGCGATGCCGGAAGCGTGCGAGGTGGTCCCTTCGGACAGCGCCTCGCGCGAGCGGTCGTCCTCCTCCTCGCGCACCATGGCGACGGCATCCATTCCCGTCGGTGCGTCCAGTTTCCGTGCGGCGTTGCGCATTTCTTCCTTGGCACGTGGATGCTCCGGCTCCAGGGCCGACAACCGGCTCCAGGCATCCAACGCCTGCTTGAAATATTGCCCCCGGCCACTGGCCTCCGCCAATCCTTCCAGGGCTGCCCGGCAGGACGAGTCCAGATCGACCGCGACCTGGAAGACGTTCCGGGCCGTCTCGACGTCCCCCCTGTCCAGGGCGATCCTGCCCTGCACGAGACGTCCCCCGAGATGGCGCGGCCAGCGACGCACGCCTTCGGCGACGATCCCCGCCGCCTCGTCGTCGCGACCGGACAGGTGCAATCCTTCGGCGAACACCGCGAACGCCAGCCCGCCGGGCCTCGCCTTCCAAAGGCCTTCCAAAGTTTCGAGGCTGGTCATGGTGTTTCTCCTTAAACCCGTTCACCGGGCCCGTAACGATTCCCGGAATCTATCAAATGCCTTCCAGAACCAAAGCTTCGTCGGAAAGGAGGATGGGGATGCCTCCCCGGACCGCGTAGGCCCGGATCCCGTCTTGCCGAACCAGGGCTTCCTCCACCGCTTCCGCGACCGTTCGGCCTTGCGCGTCCCTGACCTGGCCGCGAGCGATGGCGGCGTTCAGTTCGCGCAACCGCTCGGGTCCGGCCAAATGAAGGTCCTGCCTGGTTTCCGGGCAGCAGAGGATGTCGAGAAGTTCCTTATCCATGGTCTTTCAGTGTCACCCCTTCCAGGAAAACTCCGACTCGAGAGTACCGCTCCAACCGTTCGCGAACAAGGTCTTCCGGATCGAGCTCGCGCAACTTGGCCAATTCCTGGGCGATGGCCCGGCCCATGGATTTGCATGCCTCGGCCGAATTCCAGTGGGCTCCTCCGGCGGGCTCCTCCACGACTCGATCCACCAATCCCAGGTCCGCCAAGTCCCGCCCGGTGAGCTTCATGTGGTCGGCCACCTCGCGGGCCTTCAGGCGATCGCCCCAGAGGATGGCAGCGCATCCCTCCGGGGAAATCACGCAGTACCAGGAATTCTCGAACATCAGAAGGCGATCGCCCACTCCGATGCCCAAGGCACCGCCGGAAGCTCCTTCCCCAAGGACCGCCACCACCACCGGCACGCGGAACGAGGACATCTCCAGGATGTTCTCGGCGATCGCCTGGGCCTGCCCGCGCTCCTCGGCGCCGATCCCCGGGAACGCTCCGGGAGTGTCCACAAGGCAGACGATGGGCCGACCGTAGCGCTCCGCAAGCTTCATCACGCGCAACGCCTTGCGGTACCCTTCGGGGTGCGGCATCCCGAAATTGCGATGGATGTTCTCCCTGGTGTCCTTGCCTTTCTGGTGGGCGACGACGCACACCGGCTCGCCTTCCAGACGCGCGAAACCGGCGACGATGGCCGGGTCGTCGCCGAAAGCCCGATCCCCATGCAATTCCAGGAAATCCGTGAAGGAGGCCTGGATGTGGTCCAAGGCGTAGGGACGACCCTGTCGGCGAGCGATCTCGACGCGATTCCAGGCGGAAATGTTCCGATGGGTCCGGGAAAGCAACTGTTGGCGCTTTTTCTCCAGCCGGGCCAGATCGGATTCCAGGTCGAGACCGTTCTCCGCGGCGAAGGCCTTCATCTCGGCGATCTTCCGATCCAACGCCAGGACGGGCTGTTCGAAGTCCAACCCCACTCCGTTCGCCATGTTCATTCGGAACGCTCCGGTGGAAAGTTGTGGTCCAAGGTAATATCCACCAGCACGGGCTCCCCGACGGCGGGGACAGGCAGGGCGAGCAATACCCTGATCTGGCGCAGCGCGGCCAGGTCCGCCAGAAGCGCACCGACTCCCTCCATGGCCGCCGGAACGATGACCGTGGACACTTCCAGCGCACGCAGCGCGGGGAAGGCGAGGGGTAGGCGGGCCATGGCCACGACGCCCTCGTCCCGTCCCAGGTCTTCCCCTTCCCTTGCCAAGTAGCCCAGCACCCGGACCCTCGAGGAACCCTGGAGCCGCCGAGTCATCTCCACCGATTCCTGCCCCGTACCGGCGACGACGGCACGGCGGGGTTTGAGAAAAAGCTTGCGAGCCGTCCAGGAATGGCGCATGGCCACCAAACTGCAGGCCAGCAGTCCACCCAGGATGAAGCTCGCGCGTGAAAACACCGCACTCTTGATCACGAATCCGATGACCAGGAATCCACCCAGCCCCGCTCCCAGCGCCGTCGCCAGAGTCGAACGCCTGGCGGAACCGGGACCGTATTCTCCGAAGGCGACCAACGCCCCGAGGAAGCACCCCGAGAGGATGAGATGCCACATCCAGCTCACCTGCCACAGCCTAGGCAGGAGATCGCGATGCCTGGTCCAGAGCCAGGACGTGGAGACCAGGAAAAAAGCGACGTTGACCCCCGCGAGATCCACGACCAAGTCCCGCAGGCGTTGGAAATATTGCCCCAGATGGGCTCCGGTCGCCAACAGCCAGGCGACCACGGAAAGGATCGCCCCGACCGCCTGTCCGACGCCGAAATTCTTGCGCGCGAAGGTGACCATGGCCCGGTAGAAGTCCATCCGGGCACCCCAGGGGCGAGCCGCCGCGCTCTGGCCCTTGTGGTGGACGATGCTGCTCTCGCCATTGTACCAGATGGTCCATCCGGCGCGGGAAACACGGAGGCAGAGGTCCAGATCTTCCCCGTAGAGAAAGAAGATTTCATCGAACCCTCCCACCTGGCGGAACGCCAGGGCACGGATCAACAGGAAGGACCCGGAAACGGCCTCCACCGGGTAGGATTGGACGGGATCCAGGAAGGCCAGGTTGTAGCGGCCGAGCCTCCGGCTCTGCGGAAACAGGAAGGACAGTCCGGAGAGCCGCCAGAAAGCCACCTCGGGCGTCGGAATCGAGCGTCGACAAGCCAGTTGCAGTTTCCCGTCTCCGTCCAGGATCCGGCAGCCGACGATGCCAAGGTCCTCGCGCGCGCGCGCGAAGGCGACGATGTCGCGCAACGTTTCCGGGAAGACCACGGTGTCCGGGTTCAGGAAGAGGATCCAATCTCCCGCGGCGAGGGACGCTCCCCGATTGCAACCGATGGAGAAACCGAGATTGCGGTCCATGGCCAGGAAGCGGACTTCGGGGAACAGCTCGGACAGTTCCGGCACGGTGCCGTCGCCGGAATCGTTGTCCACCACGATCGTTTCGAATCCTGGCGCGCCATCCACCTGGGATCGGAGGCTTTCCAGGCATTGGCGCAGTCGGTCCCGCACCTTGTAGGAGACGATCACGATGGAAAGTTCCGGTTTGGCGGATCCCGCGGCCGGATTCGGCTCGAATTCCGTCAAGTCCTGGCCATCCTGAGGCGCAGGACCAGGAGCAGGGCTTCACGGATGATCCGTCCCGACATCTTGCTGGTTCCGGCCCTGCGGTCGACGAACACGATGGGCACCTCGGCCAGGCGGAATCCCTTCTTCCAGACCTTGTAGTTCATCTCGATCTGGAATGAATACCCGCCGGAGGCGATCCCGCCCAGATCCACCGCCTGGAGGGCCTCGCGGCGAAAGCACTTGAATCCCGCCGTGCAGTCGTGCACCGGAAGCCCGGAGACCAGCCGCGCGTAGCGGTTGGCGAACCAGGAGAGCAAAAGGCGCGACATCGGCCAGTTCACGACATTCACACCGGTGAGGTACCGGGATCCGATCACGAGATCCGCGGTTTCCGAAGCCGCAAGCATCTCCGACACGTACTTGGGGTCGTGGCTGAAGTCCGCGTCCATCTCGAAGATCCGCTCGTAGTCGCGCTCCAGCGCCCATCGGAACCCGGCCACGTAGGCGCTCCCCAACCCCATCTTCCCGGCGCGTCGGATCAGATGGACGCGCGGGTTGTCGGCGGACCACTGGGCGGCGATTTCACCGGTGCCGTCGGGAGATCCGTCGTCCACCACCAAGACGTGGATCTCCGCTGGGAAGCCCGTCAAGGCTTCCAGGAGGGAGGGAAGGTTGTCCTTTTCGTTGTAGGTCGGGACCACGATCAGGGTCTTGCGAGTGCTCAAGCCATCCTCCGCTTTGGTGCGCGGGCAAATCTACTTCTTGCCGATCCCCGCTTCGGTCATTACAATTCCCCTCTCCCACGGTGGCTGTAGCTCAGTTGGTTAGAGCTCCTGATTGTGGTTCAGGAGGTCGTGGGTTCAAGTCCCATCAGCCACCCTCTCCCATGGGAAAAGGCCGCCGCCCGGCGGTCTTTTCCCTTTCAGGATGGCTCGATCGGAGTCAGTGTCCGGCGGATGTCTTCGCGCTTGATCAGGCCGTAGATGAAACCGAACACGGTGTAGAGTCCGATCTGCGCCATCAGGAGTTCCGGCCATTTCATCGCGAGTCCGAAACCGTACCCGACGGCGATGTTGGAGATCTGGAACAGGTTCAAGGCCCTGGACTTCCGGCTCACGAGCTTGCTCAGGTAGAACCCCGAGATCATCAGGGCGGCAAGCACGATCTGGAAGGCCACCAGAGCCGAAGCGATGGTGTCTGTGATCCGGCCATCCGTCCATTTGCAGGCCAGAAGGAAGACGAGGGCCATCCAACCTCCCGCAAGGGTCGATGGCATGCCGACGAAGTACCCCTTGAGGTCCGATTGGGCCACGTTGTAGCGTGCCAGACGCCAGGCGGCGCACAGCACGTAGAAGGAGAGTCCCGCCACCTGGATGGGAAGATTCCCGTCGGTCCAGCCGGGAGCGAGGGCGCGCAGGCCGTGGAAGAGCAGCATCGCGGGGGCCAGCCCGAAAGCGACAAGATCGGCCAGGGAATCGAATTCCGCGCCGAAGGCCGATGCCGCCTTCAGCCGCTTGGCGAAGAAGCCGTCGAGCTTGTCCAGGAGCACGGAATAGACGATGAGCCAGGAGGCCCATTCCAAGGCGGTCTTGTGGCTTCCGAAGAACGGGATCTGCTTGGTCCCCAAAGGGGCGATCACCACGGCGAACGTCCCCATCAGGAAGTTGAGGCTGGTGAAGAAGTTCGGGACGGCGTAGCGCGTGCGGATCATCGGCATAGCCCCCACCGATGTAGCAATCGGGGCCGCGGACTCAAGGGACCGCGGGCGATGCGTCCAATCTGTAGCCCGCGCCGCGCACGGAGGTCAAAAGCCGCGGGGAGGCGGGATCCTCCTCCAGCTTCTGCCGCAATCGCATCAGGAAATTGTCCACGGTCCGGGTGCTGGGGAGATTGTCCGGGGAATAGCCCCAGACCCGCTCCAGGAGATCCTCGCGGCGCACCACTTCGCCGGGATGGCTCGCGAAGTCGCGCAGGATTTCGAACTCCCGGGTGGAAAGCTCCACCGCCTGTCCGTTCACCCAGCAGCGGAACTGCTTGAAGTCCACCCGTATCCTGCCGTCCCATTCCACGACTTCCACGTGGGGGGGAGTCCGCATCGCCTTGCGCCGGAGGAGATTCCGGATCCGCGCGATGAGTTCCGCCAGCGAGAACGGCTTGGTGACGTAGTCGTCGGCCCCCAGGGTGAGTCCTGCGACCTTGGACGCCTCGTCCGAACGCGCCGTCAGCATCAGGATCAGAAGTTCCGGCTTCTGGGCGCGGATTTCCCGGCAGATGTCGAATCCGGATTTCCCAGGCAGCATCAGGTCCAGGAGGATGAGATCCGGAAGGAAGACGGGAAGCTTCCGCATCGTCTCCACCCCGTCGCAGGCCTCTTCCACGGCGAACCCTTCCAGTTCCATGGTGACGCGCAATCCGGACCGGATGGATACGTCGTCTTCCACGACGAGGATCCTCGCTTCAGGCACCGGGTACCCCGATCGTCGCTTCATGCATTGCTCGCCTCCATGGCTGGTATGCGGATCTCGAAGGTCGTGCCGGAACCGACCTGGCTCCGCAGAGACACTTCTCCACCGTGAAACTCGACGTTCCGACGCACGATGGCAAGTCCCAGACCCGTACCTGCCACCGCGCGGGTGAGATCTCCCCCCCCCCGGAAGAACCGGTCGAAGACGTTGGGAAGGTCTTCCTCCGGGATTCCTTGTCCGTCGTCGCGCACGCGAAGCAGGGCCTGGTCCCCCTCGCGATCCAGGGAAACATGCACGAATCCACCTTCCTTGCCGTACTTGAAAGCATTGTCCACCAGATTTTCCACGACGGGTCGCAACAACGATGCATCTCCCAGCACTGCCACCGGAGAGGTTTCCAGGACGAGATCGATCCCACGACGCTGCGCCACGGCGCGGAACGATTCGCAGGCATCCCTGACCACGACATCCAACTGCACCTCGTCCCGGCGCCCCCGGTAGGTCCCCGATTCGTCGCGAGCGAACGACAGGAGCCCGTCGATCAGGCCCTGCAGTCGTCGAGCCTCGCGCAGGATGGTCGAGCCGAACTCCTCCGACCGCGTGCCCGCCCTTCCGGAGGAGAGCAATTCGGAATAGATGGCGATGGAGGTCAGCGGGGTCTTCAGCTCGTGCGAGACGTTGCCGATGAAATCGGTCTTCATCGAGAGCAGCGAGCGCTGGACCCGGATGGACCGCGCCGCCGTGAAGGTCGCACCAGCCAGCACCAGCACGGACAATCCGAGCAGTGCGGAAACCAGCACCGTGCGGAACCGGGCCTCGGCTTCTCCGGTGGAAGAGGACCACACCGCGATGGACCACGCCGGAAATCCCCCCGGCACCGGGACCAGTTCGTCCGGAGGTCTCGGTGGGACCGCCCCTTCCACGCCGAAGAACCTGCCGTCGGCATCCCTCAGGGCGACGAACAGATCTTGTCCTCGCGCGTTGCGGCCCACCACGGGGACCAGATCCGGCCGGACCAGGTGTTCCCGCAGGGCCTGTTCGGAAAACCGGCCCACCGCGACGACCCCCCGGGGGAGGTCCGGGGGCGCGAGGACCAGCCAAACCCGACCCCCGAGCTCGACCAGATGGGTGAACGGCTGCCGGGCGAGGGAATCGAAGACCCCCGAAGCCTGCGCGCGCACGCGGATCTGCACCGCCCGGCGCTCCAACACCATCGTCTGGTCGGCGAGCAGCATCCGCCAATCCGGGCGGGTCGCGAGGTCCCCGGCCACATTCTTGCGAATCCGATCCAGCTTGGACTCCAGTTCCGAAGGAAGATCGGGATCCGGTGCGTGAAGAGCCAGGAGAATCCAATCCTCGAGCCGGGACAGCTTGGTGTCCGGATCCAGAGGGCCTTCCCAGAGCGCCGCGTACATCGCCTCCATCCTCGCCGAGTCCGAGGCTTCGACCGGCGGCTTCGGTGCCGGGCCGCCGGCGCGGATCTCCACGGCGTCGAACCACAGCGGGGGAACCTGCGCCACTCCGACCCCGACATCCAGGATCCAGCGCTCCAGATCCATCTGCGCCTGCATGCGGGTCTCCCGACCCGCACCTGCCAGGGTTCCAGCGACCTGATGGGCGAGCCGGTCCCGACTCTGGGTCACCAGACGTTCCAGCAATCGCTGCTCCACCACCACGGCGCGCCAGGCCAATCCCGCCAGGACAAGTCCTGGCACCAGGATCGGGACCCAGAGCCACTTCATCCAGGAATCCCGGGATTCACCGCTTCGGGCGGAGGAGCCCACGGATGCCTCCTTGGATGAATCGCGCAAGGTGGATGGACTCCGGATCGGGACGGCTCGCCAGGACTTCCATCGCTTGTTCCAGTCGCAGCCCGGTCCGGAACAGGATCCTCAACGCGGCCTGGGCGCGGACCGGATTTCCCGGTTCGGGGGCCCGCGAGAAGGCGATCCGGTTCAGGCCCGCCCAGCGGGGAGGCTCGCCCATGGCCCGGGACCAGGGAGCGAGTTCGCGGTCCAAACGGATCCCGCCCGCGGCGAAGGCCATCTCCCCGATCCGCACATGCTGGTGGACGTGCGCGCCTCCCCCCAGGAAGGAATGCCTGCCCACCACCACATGGCCGCCCAACTGCACTCCGTTGGCGAGAACCGCTCCGTCTCCGACCGCGCAGTCGTGGGCGACATGGGCGTATGCCATGACAAGCACGCCGTCGCCCAGGCTGGTTTCCCCGGCGGCCGTGGCCGAACGATGGACCGTGGCGTATTCTCCCAGGCGACACCCGTCTCCCATCCGACATCGCCCCCTTTCCGCGGCGGCTTGGACCTGGGCCAGGCCTCCCGCGACGGCGCCTTGCCCCAGAAGGGCTCCGTTCCCGATCCGGACGCCATGACAGATCCTGGCAAACGGCTCCATGACGCCGCCCGCTCCGAGCTCGACGTCCTGTTCGACCACGCAGAAGGGCCCGATCCGGCACCCGGCACCCAGCCGTGCCGAGGGGTGGACCGAGGCCCGCGGGTCGACTTGCGCCGTCACACCATGGTCGCGAGGATTTCGGCCTCGCAGGCCGTGCGTCCATCGACCAGGATCTTGCCGACGGCGGTTCCCATCCCCCGCCTCCAGGACAGGAGTTCCACCTCCAGGCGCAGGACGTCGCCCGGCCGCACGGCGGCGCGGAACCGCGCCTTCTCGATCCCCACGAACGCCGGTCTCTTGGAATCCAGACCGGGGATGGACAACAGGATCAGGATGGTGGCCACCTGGGCCAGGGCCTCGATCTGGAGCACTCCGGGCATGACCGGATCGGAGGGGAAGTGTCCCGTGAAATGCGGCTCGCCGAAGCTCGCCAGCTTCAGACCGACCGCCCGCTTTCCCTCCTCGAATTCCAGAAGCCGATCCACGAACAGGAAGGGGTGACGGTGCGGAAGCACGGTGAGGATTCCAGCATGGTCCAGGACGCAGTCCGGGCTGGATGGTGCGGGCAGGTCGGACAGGCGTGGCATGGTTCTATTCCTCCTTCGTTCCTTGTGCGTCGCGCAACGCCCGGCAAAGCTCGGCGTGCAGCGCATGGCCCGCGTCCCGGGCGGTGATGCGAAGAGCGGGAAGATAGCCGATCGCGCAACCGATGTCTCCCACCAGATCCAGCGACTTGTGCGCGGCGCACTCCATGGGCATCCGTTCCTCACCTCCCGACCACACGGGTCCGTCCAAACGGAGACCTTCTTGGCGCAATGCCTCCACGGCCTCCGTCGGAACGGGGTCCGCACCCCGAAACAGCCGCCCACTGTCCGAATCCACCCCCTTCAGAAGTCCATTCCTCCTGGCTTCCCACCAATTCGCGGCGTCGATGAAGGTGCGGGCCGCAAGGACCTCCGGAAGGTCCTCGAGCCCTCCCTCCCAGCATTCGGCACCGTAGGGACCGCGGGACCATTCCAGCTCAAGATGGAATCGCTCGCTCGGTTCGACTTCCAGGGTGCCCCGGTCCTTGCCGCTCCAGGTAGCACGGGAAAGATCAAGGGGAACCGCCTTCGGCTCCACCCGTGGAAAACTGGAGATGAGCTCCGCCCAGGCGGCAGCGGAACCATCGAATAGAGGAAGGTCTGGATGTTCGGCCTCCAGGATCCATCCCCGCACCCCCAAGACCACCGCGGCGGCGGACAGATGCTCCATGGGACCGATTCCATCGACCCGCGTGCAACGAAGTCCGGTCTCCATCTCGGAGGCCGCCGCTCCCCAAACGAGGTGCTCGACCTGTCCGATTTTGACCACCCCACGTCCGGGAGCACCCGGGAACAATCGCATCCGGTTGGGCCGCCCGGTGTGGAACCCTCTTCCCGAAAATGGAGAAGCCGCCCCCCCGTGGGGAAGCGGCACGTGAAGGAAGGAATTTTCCGGGTTCACTTGCCCGTGTTCTTGTACCCGAACTTGAAGAGCTTGTTCTGGATCATCACGCGCTGCATGACTCCGTTCACCGTCTGTTCGCTGAAGCTGATGACCCGGGCCATGTAGACGCCGCTGGCCAGCGTCCTGGCGTTGCTGTCGTGCAATCCGATGACCATCGTGTATTTGCCGTTCGTGGGCGAAACCAATCCCTTGCTCGTCAGGTCCTTGATGTCCGTGGTCACATCGATCTTGCCAGCGTAGACCCCGAGGTTGTCGTAGAAGATGAACTGTCCGTCGAACGAGGTGTTCAAGGTGAGGGTGACGCCGAGCAGGGCACCCTTGGCGGTGGCGGCATCCAGGTTGGAGGTCCCCCCGTTCGTCGTCGCATCCACCGCGGACCAGCTACCGGTCGAATCCGCGGTCACCGGGAGCACCCAGGCGGTCACTTCGGGCAGATTCTGGATGACGGCGGGCTGGGTGGATCCCTGAGTCACCACGAAGACGCCGCCGCTCGGATAGACTCCGGCGAAGTAGCGGACGGGATGCGGGCCCGTGAGCACGGGAACCCAGCGGGAGGTGTCTCCCACGTGGTTTCCGACCGCGTCCGGCACACCCTTCATGAGCTTCGCGGAATCGCCGTATCCCGGCAGGCCATAGAAGCCGCTTCCATCCACGCAACTGTCGCACACGATCTGGTAGGTGGTCGAATTGACCAGCAAGGGCTTTGCGGTCGGATCCGAGGGGACAAAGGGCAGGGCGGTGCCATTTCTCCCGATGGTCAACAGGCTCGAGACCGTCGGAAGAGTCCCGAAGGGCTCGGAGACCTTGAACCGAACCGTATCCGGAGCGCCTTCGGCCTGCCCGTAGGTGACGTAGACTGAATCCAGCACCGGTGCCATGCCGTCGATCAACGGGAACGGTAGAAGCGTCGTGGCCGATCCAGAAACCAAGCTTTGGGTCGTCCCGCTGCCCGGTCCCGAAGTGACGAGGGCCGGGAACCCGGACACCTTGATGATCCCACCGTTCGTGCCCTGGAGAGATTTGCCATAGGCGGTGCTGTCCACCGTGACGGTCTTGCCACCCCAGGTGAATGTGAAGCTGGGATTGCCGTTGAGCGGGCTGGCGTAGACCAGCCGTACCGCATCGGCGGTTCCGTCGCCGTTGAGATCCAGAACGATGGCCGAATCCGGAATGCCGTCGCCGCCGACCACCGGGACGTACGGCGCGTTTCCGCTTCCCGCTGGTGCTTCACCGTTGTCTGCGGAGACCAACGCGGAACTGGTGATGGACATCCGGAGGGAATCTCCGACCTTGACGTATCCGGGAGTGATGACGTAGGTCCAGACCGTCCCGGATCCGGTGCCGACGAGAGCGAGTGGTGCATCCGTTCCCGAAGAAGATTTCTTTCCCAGCGTGATGGATCCCGAGCCCGCCTTGACGGGTTCGGAATAGGTCACCGTCAAGGTGTCCTTGGTCAAGCCGTGGCTCAGCTTGGCGACCCCGACGGCCACAGGAGGCACGGAATCCACAAGCGCCGAGGTTTCCTTGCGGATGGGGCCCTGGTTCAAGGTGATGCTGCCGCTTCCGTCGACATTGCCGCCCACCGTGGCACCTTCCGGGAAGCTGATCGGGAAGGTATAGGTGGCCGGTCCGATGGAGTCGTGGGCGGACCAGAGGAGGGTGGTGTTTGCGGGTGCCCCGGGCCAGTTGGAAATCACGAGGTTGTCCGGTGCCTCGGTGGCTTTCTGGAAGGGTCGGCGGAAGACCACGGTGATCTGGTCGGCCATGCCGTCCCCGTTCACATCGGAGATCCAAGCGCTCACGATGGGTACCGCGATGGGCACGAGGACCACTTGGGCGGTGTCGCCGCTGCACTGCGAGTATCGGCCTCCATTGCCCGCGAGATCCGAGAGTCCCGTCCCGGGGTTGATGGCCAAAGCCTCCCCTGCCACCAAGAATCCGTTGTTTCCGGTCACCACGAAGGTCATGTTGGCGGTACCGGAACCCGTGGAAGAAGTGACGGCCATCCCTGGCGCAGGGACCACCGCCCCGGTGGCGTCTATGATCTGGAACGGGAACGCCAATCCCGTGTAGTTCACGGGTTCGCTGAACTGAACTTTCAGGGTATCCGGGGTGTTCGCCACGTCGTTTTCGACGATCGTCGCCGCCACGGGCCGCGGACCGATGCCGTCGGTCACGGCAAGGGGGGTGGCGTTCATGGTCACGATGGTGTCTGCCGCCGGCAGTCGCACCAGGGCGGCGGTGACTTGGATGGTCGCGGCCGGGTCGTAGACCGTGAACTTGGAGCGGACGCTGCTGGGCAGCGTGATCACCATGTAGGTGCTGTCGGAACTGACGTTCACCGCCGTGGAATCCAGTCGGACCACCGCCCCGCTCGCGGAGGTGATGGTGATGGAATCGATCCGAGCATCGGTCTTCAGGGTGCGGTTCGACCCGGCCGGATCGAATTTGACCACGATGGAATCCGGTGCTCCAGTGCAACTGGCATCCATGAAGACAGCGGACTTGAGAACGGGTGTGGGCGGCTGCGGCGGGTTGGAGAATCTGGCGGGCAGTCCAGGGTTGGTAGTGCTCAGACCCACGATCTGTCCCAACAAGGTGTCGAATCCAGCCGTGGGTTTCGTGGCTTGCACCCAGAAGCGAACCGTTCCCCCGGACAGATTGACCGTCCCTGCCAGTGGTTGGGTCAGGAGAGAATCGGCGAAGAACTGGATGAAGCTGGATGTCGCGGAGATGGACACCGCCGAATTCGCGTTCGGATTTCCGGCATCCACCGTGGCCCCGTCCTTGGTCAGAAAAAGGACCACCGGTCGGGGCGTGAGGATGAATGTATCGATCTGGGACGGAGATTTCCATGCCAGGTGGCCGGTAGGGGGCATCAACCGGGCATAGGCGGTGTCTGGAGCGGCGACCGGGTAGGTCGCTTGGACCACCGAGCCGGTCAACTCGACCCACGGGAAGATGTTCTGGGCATACAACCCAGCTCCGCTGGGTCCGGGATCCCCGTAGATCCAGAACGTAGCCTGCCCTGTCGGGCTGGTCTGCACATTCACCGTTGCAATGCCCGAGGCCACCGCTGTCACGGTTGCACCCAACTTCGTGGTCCCTCCCGCCAATGCGGTGGCGGAGGCGATCTTCCCTTGGAAGGCTCCCGTGATGTTCACGCTCACGGTGGCGGCCGTGTCAACCGTGTTCCCGTACTTGTCGTAGACAACAAGCGTCCCCTGGTCGGCCTGCACCCCTTGGACCTCGTTGCAGCCCAAGGTCGTGTCGCTGGGATTGCCGCCACATTTGGTGACTTGGTAGGTCTCCGGATTCGTGAACTGGACGGCATAGGGCAGACCTGGTTTGACCGTGATGGAGCCATTCCCCACCACACCGATCGTGGAAGTCGCCGCCCCCACGAGCCCGGTGACGGTTACCGAAATGTTCCCGGTGCTCTGGAAGTCCAGAGGAGTGGTGAACGACCCCGTGAATGAGTTCAGGAATTGGGAGGTGTCCACCAGGTTGCCGGTCAGGAGATTGATCTCGCCGGGGTTGGGGCTCACGTAGACCCGCACCACATTCATGGAGGGAACCGGATTACCGCTCGCGTCGGTGACTGTGGTCTTCATGTAGACCTTGTCACCCACGCGTGCGGAGGTGATGACCTGGGTGCATGCGGCATCCGAACAGAATTGGATGCTCAGCTGGTTGGTGACCTTCCTGTAGAAGTAGATCCCCATGGTGGTCACCCGGGCACCGGTGGAAGGATCGATGGCGCTCATGAAAACGTCGAATCGCACCACGTCCTCCGTGGCCGACAACGCGGCGGGGAGAGTCACCGACAATGCGGAGCCCGAAGTCCCGTTCCAAGTGCCTGTCAGTCTTTGCGGCAACGGGTATCCGACCTTGGAAAGGTCGGGACCGGTCTGGACAGCCGTACTGAGATTTCCCCAGGGCAAATCCTTGTAGTAGTAGACGGAATCCACTTGGAAGCCACTGTATCCCCCGGAGGGTGCGCCAGTCACGCCATTGGTCTGGCTGATGATCATGGGGATCAGAACCCCTGTCCCTTTGACGCTCACGATCTTTTGATCATCCAAAGCGAGAACGACACCGCTGGGTGTGCATCCGAAAGATGTGGCTCCTGTTGCGGTGTCGAAGCAGAACGCACCCCGATTGCCGCGGGTCCCGTCCGGATTCTTCTGGTCATCGACATACCAAGCTTGGTTGAGTACGGAATTCTGGACCGTGACAGAGTCCCAAGCCGGGGAGAGGTTGTTCAAATTGGAGGGGGTTAGCTGAGTATATGTTGTATCGATCTTGATTTGCGCCGCAGTGGTCGGCTTGATCGTGTCCAGCAGGGTGGGCAGTTTGAATGCGAACAAATTGTCCCGGGTGATTGCACCAGCACCATTGACGGGAACAGCCGGGGTCGCTCCTCCCGTCATCGCGTTCACCAAGCCCCAAGCCGCATAACCGTTGTTGGTGCTGATGGGAAAATTCCTCCCGGCATATCCAGTTATTGCAGGATTGCTCGCCAAAGGCTTTCCATTGAACAGAAGGGCTGTCCCGGAAACACTGTCAGTCACACCCTGAGCCATCTGCCAATTCAACCAAGCGAATTGAGGCTGCACTTGACTGACATATGTGTAAGTGGCGGCCAAATTGCATCCGGCAGCGCAACTTTGACCAGCAGTGTATACCCCGCTCAGGGTCGCATCATGGATATTCTGATTGTCCATGATATTGCTATAGGTTGTGGACACTGCTGGCTGTTGTTGGACGGTGTTGTACCATGCCGTCGACGCATAATTCTGGATGAGTTGATGATCGTCAGTCGTTTTTATGTTCGCGAGCTCGGGAGTTACCCTGACTACATTGTTGTAAAACATCTCCTGAGTGCCAGCGCGGAAATAGCCGAACCCAATCACGATTGGTGACCGCAAAATCGTATTGTTGTACATCCGGTCGGCAGCCAAGACCTCATCCTTCATGTAATAGAAGCCACCGGTTTGGTTGTTCATTTCATTCGAATTCGCTTTGGCGACCTTCAACGAATCCAAATACTGGAAGCTCTTGTTCATGTTGTTGTATGCAACATTATGGTGGATCCGGGAAGCGAGGTCCCAAATACTTTCTCCATACATGCACCACCAGTTGTCGTGGAAATAGTTGCGCTCGATATTGTGGTTTCCCACTTGGCCATAGCGCGAAAGCGGGACGATCGCTTGGACATCCACATCGTTGGGATTGGCGATCCCAAACATGCCCCCCGGATTGCGTCCATTGTTGTAGATGCCGGTAAAGAATCCAGAAATATCATTGCCATCGATCGTCACTGCTTTGGATTGCATCAAATTGATGCCCACTGTCCCAAAGAGCACGTCATACATGTTATTCCAGATTCCCTGGTTTTGAAAAATGACTGGCTGTGCCACCAATTTCAGTCCGCGAATTGTGATGTTCGAGCTTTTCTTGATCACAATCATTCCATTGTGCTGAAATCCACTCGAGGAATACTGCGAAGAAGTGTCTGTCGCCTTGCCGATGGGACCATTGGTCGCCGCCGCCCCGTCCGGAGCCCCGATGTAGGGCCACATCAGCCAACCAGCCGGGCGCTCCGGATCCGCTGTTCCGGAAATTTGCAGCCAAGATAGGGTGAACAGCTTGGGCACCTGGGCTTGTTGTCCGGCGTTCGGGTTGGCCACCAAGGTGTACAAGGCGGGATCGAACTGGATGGACGGCTTCGCTCCGGAGGTGGTCTGCCCCTGGATGGTGATGTTGGCCTTGCCTTCGATCCAGACGGGAGCCTCGAGAATGGTGTTCAGGTCCAGGACTCCAATGGTGCAGACATCCTGCAACGGGTCGCAATTGTTCACGGCCGCCTGGATGGTCGTAAAGTCGCCACGGCCAGCGGTCGCGGAGACCGTGATCACCTTGTTGAGCGCCCATGCTTGGGACCCTAAGCCCAGCAGTAGAACTGCGCTCAGGAACTTGGCGGTATGGGCGAGCGAACGAACTGGCTGCAACATGGTACGAATCTCCTGGCGCAATCGACCCCGAAGTTGGGTCCAATGTACAGTGGGGCTGGGACTTTTCGCACCCGAATTCGAACCGGAAAGACTCCACTGTTCACGCAGCTCCCAAAGACCCTCGCACCGAAACTCCCCGGCTCGCTTCCTCAGTGTAGACCTTCGGGTCCATTTCTGCCCGACATCCGGTTTTGACGGGTCCGATTCCGTTCTCCGCCTGCGAACAGATCCTTTCCTCCTCGTGAACTCCGGTGAACCTCCGCCGTCCCGCTCAACCGGCTACCTTCCGCCGCCACTTCCCGAGGGGGATGGCCGGAAAGCCCGCCAATTTGGTGCCTTCGGGCCAGGACCGCGTCACCCCAGATCGCGCGGCAACCAGGCAATTCGCCCCGAGGACCACATGATCGGCGAACCCGACCTGCCCCCCCACCAGGCAACCGGCGCCCAACACCACCGACCCGGCCAGCCCGGTCTGGGCGGCGAGAATGCACCCGGGCCCGATCCGGGCGTTGTGCCCGACCTGGATCTGTGCGTCCAGCCGGGATCCCTTCCCGACGAAGGTGGCTTCCAACAGCCCCGCCGAGACCTGGCATTGGGGACCGATCCAAACGTCCGGTTCGATCCACACCCCCGCCCAATGGGGCAAAGGCCACTGCCGCCCTTCCCTTTGCACCAACCCGAATCCCGGTGCCCCCAGCACGGCGCCTTCCCCGATCCGACAACCTTCCCCGATGCGGACCCGAGGATGGACAACAGCGCCCGGCCCGATCCAGGTGTCGGATCCCACCTCGGTGTCGCGGTGCACCGTGGCGGTGCGCGCTTGGATGCCGAACCGGTCCACCATCTCCTGTTCGGAGAGCCAATCTTCCGGGTCCTGTGGGGCACGACAAGGTTTGTCCAGCAACATCCAAAGCGCCCAAACGGGATCCTCCACGCGCAGGAACCACCCGGCTTTCCCTCCCGCGAGGGCCATCCGTTCCCAGGATCGCTCCTGTCCCGCGTCGCCCACGACCACCCCCGCCCGGCAGGCTCCGATCTGCATCGGAGAGGCCCGGCGCGGCAGGACGGCGACATCTCCGGGCCCGGCCGATTCGAACGGAGCCAACCAAGCGGGATCCCGCAATGCCGGGTCGCCCCGTTTTTCCAGATCCGCCCGCAGGAACACCTGGAGTTCCGGCAAGGTCAAGGACAAGGGGAGCGCCATGCTCCCTCCACCCTCAGGGTTTGGTGGGGGCGAAGGAAGGTGAAGGCGCGACCACAGGCGAGTTGGAGGTCGAGGTCGACGGCGAGGTCGACGGGGCTCCGATTCCGGCTCCGGTCGGCGGGAGGGCCTGTGCGCCGGGTCCGGTGGTCGGGAGCGGTTCCGGCGCGTTCATCGAGTTGTAGTCGGCATTCAGGCGGTCGAGGACCTTGGGGGTGATGTCGTATTCTTCCTTGGCGGAGTAGAACACCGCGCCGGACGCCTTGTCGAACACGAAGTCGAAGCCCTCGGCCTTGGCCACGACCTGGACGACCCCTCGGATCTTCTGGACGATGGGCGCTGTGAACCTTTCGTTCTCCTGGACCACGCGGCCATCCTTCCCGTAGAGGCTCTGCGCCAGCTTCTGCAGGTCGGCCTGCTTGGAGATGAACTCGGCCTGGAGTTCCTTCTTCTTCTCCTCCGACAGCATCAGGCTCTGCTTCTCGAACCTGTCCTTGAGGGTGGCCAATTCCTTCTGCTTGTCGGCCACTTCCTGCTCCCAGGCGGCCACCTGCTTGTCGTACTTGTCCTGGCTTTCCTTGGTGCCCTTGTATCCGTCGAACAGCGCCTTGGAGTCGACCACGGCGATGCGCGGAATGGCGTCCGCGGCGAAGGCCGCGAAAGGAAGGAGGGCGGCGAGAAGGAGTGACCGCATGGTGGACCTCTCAGAACGGTTGTTCGATGGTGAAGTTGGGATGCATGCCAGGGTTGGGTTCGGATTCGCCGTTGGGTCCTTCCGCAGGGTCCAGGCCCCAGGCGAAGTCGAAGCCGAGCACGCCCATCATGGGGATCTGCAACCGGAAACCGAATCCCCAGTCGCGCTTGAGATTGCCCAGGTCGATTTCTTCGAACGGATTGGGAAGACTCAGAACGGTCCTGTCGACATTCGCCCTCAAGGCCTTCCCGTAGACGTTTCCGGCATCCATGAATCCGATCAGGTAAAATAGCTGGTCGGCCACGGGGTACCGCACCTCGGCGGTGGTGGAGACGTAGGACCGCCCCACCCGGTACAACCCGATGGACGCTGCGTCGTAACCGCGGAGCTTGCCTTGGTACCCCAGCAGGCCTCCCTCGCGGTAGAGGTCGTTGGTCTGGAGGATGGGCCCGCCCATGATGCCGCCCTGCATCTCCACGTCCAGCACGATCTTGTTCGTGGTGGGGAACCACCACTTGGCCAAGGCGCTGCCCTGGTTGTAGTCGAAATCCCCTCCGAAGGGCCCTCCCACCTTGCGGTAGGTGACCTGGAAGGTGGATCCGCTGGTGGGGAACATGGGAAGATCCTTGTCGTCCCGGGTCAGGGTCAAGGAAACCGAGCTTTCCAGACCGTCCGTCCGCAGGATGCCCGTCTTGTCGGAATTGACGCCGTCGTACTGGTTGAGGGAGAATCCGTAGCCGGCTCCTCCCGAGAAATAGTCGTCGGGCCAGGTGAGCCTGCGGCCCAGATTCACGTCGAACCCCGTGGAGACGTAGTTGTAGGTGGTGTCGTACTGGTCCTTCTGGTGGGTCCAGAACACGTCCACCCCCACCTTGGTGGGCGTGTCCATCAGCCAGGGTTCGGTGAACCCGAGCCGGGTGCTCTTCTTGTACTGGCCATATTCCAGGTTGGTGCTCACCAACCTGCCGGTTCCCATCACATTCGGGATCTGGAGGCCCAAGGTTCCCACGAAGCCGTCGCTCTGGCTGTAGGCGCCTCCGGCGGAGAAGGTGCCCGTGCCCTTCTCCTTTTCCTGGACCTTGAACACCAGGTTCACCACACCCTCCTGGTCGGTGGGCTGGATGTCCGGGAGCACGTTGTCGAAGAAATTCAGGGCCATGACCTCGCGGTAGGAGCGCATCAGCAGGCTCTGCCGGAAGAGGTCTCCGGGGAAAAGGCGAAGTTCGCGGCGGATGACCTTGTCCCGGGTCTTCGTGTTGCCCTCCACGATCACCTCGCCCACCGTGGCCGGCATTCCCTCCTTGATCATGTAGAGCATGTCCACGATGGAGTCGCGGTAGGTCTTGACCGGATTGATCTGCGCGAAGATGCGGCCCTCCTCGCGGTAGGCCATTTGGAGGTTCTGCTCCTCGGCGTCCAGCTTCTTCTGGTTGAGCACGTCGCCGGAATCCAGGGTGGTCTGGGCCAGGAGTTGCCGTTCCGTGAGGACATCCTCCCCTTGGAAGGCGACGCGTCCGCGGTAGTAGCGGCGACCCTCGTGGATCACCAGACGGATGTCCAGGCGGAGGCTGTCCGGTCGGTAGGAGACGGAGTTGGAATCGACCGTCGCGTCCAGGTAGCCCTTTTCGCGGTAGAGGTCGCGGATCTTCTGCATGTCTTGCAGCAAGGTGTCCTGGTCGTATTCGCCGGTGCGCCACCACCGCTTTTCCTTGGTGACCATGGCCCCCAGCAGCTTCTTGCGCGAAATCCGCCCGTTGCCCACGAACACGATGTGGCCCACGCGCACCTTCTTCTTTTCCTGGATCTTCCAGGTGAGCGGCACCTTCCCGGTCAAGGAGTCCATGGAACCGAGCTGGTCGGCGACCACCGCCCGCAAATAGCCCTTGTCGCGGTAGAGCTTGAGCATGGCCTGCCGGTCCTTCTCGATGTTGGACTGGGAAAGCAGGCTGCCGTCCTGGATATGGGCACCTTCCTTCAGGTCCTTCACGGAAAGTTCGTCGTTCCCCGTGAACTTCACGTAGCCGCACAGGGGAACCTCCCGCACCTTCACGTCCACGTCCACGGTGCCATCCACCGGTCCCGGACTGTAGTCCACGGACGCGTCGGACAGGAGTCCGGTGCCCATCAGCGTCCGGATGCTCTCGCGCTGGCGGTCGATCAGACCCTCGTACCCCAGGGAGTCGCCCTCCGCCAGGCGCAGGGCTCCCTTCAGGACCGCGAGATCGACGGTGTGGTTGCCCTCGATCTGGACCTTCTCGACCCTCCATGTGGCGGTCGTGTCTGGTACGGGAGGCGGCAAGGAGGCCGAAGTTGAGTCTGTGCCCGCCTCGGCGGCGGCGGCCATGGCCCAAGCGAGGACCATGGCGATCAGGACGCGCATGCAGTGGCCATTCATGGTTCGAGAAGCGGAGAAACTAGTCAGCCGGAAAGCGTCGGACCAGGGTCACGGGCGGATCGCGGGCTCGAAGGAGAGCTTTTCCCCATCGCTCCCGATCCGAATGGTGTCTCCTTCGGAGAACTTGCCGCGCAGGAAATCCTCGGCCAGGGCGTCTTCCACCAGCCTTTGGATGGAGCGGCGCAACGGCCGGGCCCCCAGCAGCGGATCGAAGCTCTTCTCCACCAGGAACTGCTTGGCGTCCTCGGAGGGCTCCAGCGTGACCCTGCGCTCGGCGAGCCTCGCCTGCACTTCCCCGAGCTGGATCTCGATGATCTTCTCGAGATCGGCGTGGGTGAGGGGATGGAACACGATGGTTTCGTCGACGCGATTGAGGAACTCCGGGTTGAAGGTCCGCTTGACCTCGTCCATCACGCCCCGCTCCATGCGTTCGTAGTCCGACTTGCCCTCGCCCAGCGAGAAGCCCAGCCCTCCGCGCTTGATCTCCCGCGCTCCGAGATTGGAGGTCATGATGATGACGGTGTTGCGGAAGTTGATCTTGCGACCGAAGCTGTCCGTGAGATGACCGTCGTCCAGGATCTGGAGGAGCATGTTGAAGACGTCCGGGTGGGCCTTCTCGATCTCGTCCAGGAGCACCACGGCGTAGGGTTTCTTGCGGATCTTCTCGGTGAGCTGACCGCCCTCCTCGTAGCCCACGTATCCCGGAGGCGCGCCCACCAGGCGGCTGACCGCGAACTTCTCCATGTATTCGCTCATGTCGATGCGCACCAGGGCATCCTGCGTCTTGAACAGGACGTCGGAAAGGGCTTTGCACAGCTCCGTCTTGCCGACTCCGGTGGGACCCAGGAACATGAACGATCCGATGGGCCTGCGGTTGTTGTGGAAACCGGCTCGGCTGCGTCGGATGGCCTTGGCCACCACTTCGATGGCCCGCTCCTGCCCGACCACCCGCTTGTGCAGGGCCATTTCCAGGCCCAGGAGGTTCAGCCCCTCGGCGGCGTCGACCTTGGTGATGGGGATGCCGGTCATCTTGGAGACGACGCCGGTGATCACCTCCTCGTCCACTTCCAGGCGCTCGGTGCCCTTCTCCTCCTTCCACTGGATCTTGGATTGGGCCAAGGCTTCCTGGAGTTTTTCCTGCTGGTCGCGAAAGCGCGCGGCGGCCTCGTAGTCCTGGTCGGCGACGGCCTGTTCCTTCTTCTGGATGACTTCGGTGACCTGGTCTTCCATCTCGCGGATGGCGGGGGGCACCGTCAGGGCCGAGAGCCGGATCCGGGCGCCCGCCTCGTCGATGATGTCGATGGCCTTGTCCGGCAGGAACCGGTTGTTCATGTACCGCTCGGAAAGCGTCACCGCGGCCTGGATCGCCTCCTGGGTGTAGAAGACCTTGTGGTGCTTCTCGTAGCGTTCCTTGAGTCCCTTGAGGATCTCGACCGTCTCCGCGGCGGAAGGGGGATCGATGGTGATGGTCTGGAAGCGCCGCTCCAGCGCGCCGTCCTTCTCGATGTGCTTGCGGTATTCGTCGAAGGTGGTGGCTCCGATGCATTGGAGCTCGCCCCGGGCCAGCGCCGGCTTGAAGATGTTGGACGCGTCCAGGCTGCCCTCCGACCCGCCCGCGCCGACGATGGTGTGGATCTCGTCGATGAAGGTGATGACGTTGTCGTTCTTCTGCAGCTCGGTCATGAGGGCCTTCAGGCGCTCCTCGAACTGGCCGCGGTACTTGGTGCCCGCCACGATGCTCGCCATGTCCAGGGTGACCACCCTCTTGCTCTCCAGCACCTCGGGGATCTTCCGCTCCACGATCTTGAGGGCGAGTCCCTCCACGACGGCGGTCTTGCCCACGCCGGGTTCGCCGATCAGGAGCGGGTTGTTCTTCTTGCGGCGCGACAGGATCTGGATGACGCGCTCGATCTCCGCGTCGCGGCCGATGATGGGATCCAGCTTGCCGGCGCGGGCGAGGTCGGTCAGATCCCGTCCGAAGTGGTCCAGGAACGGGGTCTTGCTCTTCTTCTTGCCCGGCACCTGTGCGCCTTCGGGCAGGCCCGGTGCCGGCGGCGAGGCCTGGGTGGACTCCGAACCGCGAAGCACCCGGTCGATCTCTTCCCGGCAGGAGTCGTAGTCCACCCCCACGGCGGCCAGCGCGGAGGCGGCGGCGGACTCGTTGTCCTTCATGAGCGCCAGCAGGATGTGCTCGGTCCCGATGTACTTGTGGCTCATCGCACGCGCTTCCTGCGCCGCGATCTCCAGCACCTTCTTGGCCCGCGGAGTGAACGGGATCATCTGCCCGATGGTCATCATCCCGCCGGAAGTGTTGATCTGCTTTTCTATGGAACGCGCGAGTTCCTCGAGATCCACTCCCTGGTTTCGCAGCACGGCGATGGCGACCCCGTCGCCCTCCCGGATCAGGCCCAGGAGAAGATGCTCGGTTCCCACGTAATCGTTGCCCAGCCGGACGGACTCCTCCCGTGCCAGCTGCATGACCTTCTTGACACGATCGGTGAACATTCCATTCATGGCGTTTTTCCCCTTCGAAGTTGTTCCTAAGATAGATCGGGAGGCTCCCCCCGCCCTTGTCACCCTTCGGTCACGGGCGGCAAAAGCTTCCTGCAGAGCCAAGGAGTCAGGGAAAGCGACACGACCAGGCACGAACCGAGGCCGAGCACGGCGAAGTTCCCCATGGACCGGATGCCCAGGTGCGTCGTGAAGCACATTCCGGCGTAGCCCGCGATGGTGGTCCCGATCGCGACGATCATCAGGGTCCCGATCCCGGTGTAGAGGTCCAGGAGATCACGCCGCCCACCGCGCTCCCAGGCCAGCACCAGATAGATGACCACATCCGTCAAGGCCGCCTGGATGGTGGTGATCACGATCAGGTTGAAGACTCCGACCTTCATCCCGAACAGGCCCATCAGCCCGAGGATCCATGCCAGGCAGACAGCCATCCCCAGAATGCAGATCGCGATGGCGCGGGGCTTGCGCATGAGAATCGCCAGCAGCACGACGAGGATGCCCAACATGAGGAAGCTCATGCGTATGCTGTCTTCCCGGACCAGGCGCACGACATCCGCGTAGACGAAACTGGAGGAGAAGCAGGAAAGCTTCTCGCCTCCCGCCTCCAAATGTCCGTATCGAGCCTCGAATTTGGATGCATCGCGCGAATCGGAACTGTTGAATCGCCCGTAGACGAAGGCGATGCGTCCATAGGAGGAATCCCTCTCGCGAAGCATGTTCAGCGCCCACTCGGGGATGTCGCGCGGACCGAAGGCCTTGGCGCGGACCTGGCGCCTCAGCATGGCCACCATGGCGGAATCCTTGCCGGACGCCTTGTCGAAGACCTTGTCGGACAGCGTGCTGTCCAATCGCTTCAGGTAGGGAAGGCGCGTTTTCTGGTCGGCGATGGAGGGAACGAAGCTCCGCAGGGTCAGGAAACTGCGCAGGAGAGTGTCGCGATCGACCGTCAGCCGTCGCATGAGGGTGTCGTGGAGGGCGTCCATCGACCTGGGATCGTTCGCGAGGATCACCACCGGCTGGCTGGAGGTGCGCTTGGAGTTCAGCGCCTCCCGGACCGGCAGCCCCGGAGCCGAGGGTCGGGTGTCGCGCAGGTTGTTGAAATCGTACTCGAACCCGACGTGGAAGGCGAAGGGGAGCAAGGCCACGGCCCCGACGATCGCGACGGTGGCCGTGATGTTGGAGAACTTGGGTAGCCAGGACGGAGCTTGGCGAACCTGCGTGGCGGGTTTGGGGTCCACCGTCAGCCAACCGAGACCTTTGTGGACCGAAAGACGGTGCGAAAGCAGCACCGCCGAGGGAAGGAAGAAATAGGTGAGCAGGAAGCTCGTCGAGATGCCGAAGGAGGCGATCACGCCGAACTCGTAGAAACCCGCGAACCGGGATACCAGCAACGTCAGAAGGCCTGCGACCGTGGTGGTGGCCGAGGCGACCAGCGACCAGAGCATGTCTTCCAAGGACCGCTCCAGCGCCACCTCCCAGGAGATGCCTTGGCGCACGAGGCGTTGGGCGTATCCGAACAGATAGAAGGAGAAATCCGTGCCCATCCCGAACAAGATGGCGATCACGAACATGGTGTAGAGGTTCAGGCGTCCGTAGCAAAGCGCCACGAAGCCCAGGGTGAGCAGGCAGGATATGATCGCCTGCCCGACCACGAGGAAGATGGGACCGGTGCTGCGGAAGAACACGAGCACGATCAGGATCGTGAGAAGGACGGAAATCACCGTGGCGGCGGTTCCGTTGGAAGACAGCGATTCCACCTCCTGGAAGTCCTTGTAGGGACCTTCCACTCCCATCTGCAGCTTGGATCCCAGCTCGTCGCGGATGGGATCCAGCATGGCGGCGGAACGAGCAAGGACGGTGCGCACATAGGCGATGTCGGAGGAGGGTTTCTTGAGCACCGCCTGGACGACACCCACGTACCTGCCATTGCCCAGGGCTCCGATCAGCCGGGACCGGAGGCTGTCCGGTATTCCCGCCTTGGCGTCGGTCATGTCCCGGTCTTGGCGCGTCGTGGAATCCGGGGGCTTGAGGAATTTTTCGAATTCGTCGGCGGCCTCGTCGGGAAGGCCCAATTGCTGGGGGAGCGTCGCGTCGAACCACGGACCTTTGGGGGGAGGATTGTCATCCAGCAGATCCATCCCCAGCGGTCCGCGCTTGATCTCGTCGCGGGTGGCGTCGAGGCGCTTCAGCAACTGCTCCAAGTAGGGGACGGGAAGATATAGGAGAGCATGCTCGCGGAAGAAGGTCGCGTCGCGGTTGTCCTGCACAAACACGACGTCGGACCAGGTGGTACGCATCCGGGTCACGATCCTGTCCTGCACGGAGGCGATCAGGGCCGGATCCGACGCCACGATGGACACCGTGTACAGGTCCGTGCTCCCGTAGCGGGCTTTGGTCTCCTTCAGGGCCAGGATGGTCGGTGACTTCTGCGGGAGCAGACCTTCGAGGTCGGCGTCCACATGGATCCGGGTGGCGAAAAGCCCGGCGATCACCGCCAAAAGCACGAAGAGCGAGACCACCAAGCCGGGCCGGGCACTGGAGATCGTCATCCATCGATGGATGGCGGACAGGACGGGACGGGGGACTCGGGAGCTGGGGTTGGTGACCATCGCGTCCCAAAATAATCAGGGAGAGGAGGCGCGCCCTCCTCTCCCACCCTTCCTTCCCCCCATTCGGTGGGATCAGCTACGCATGCTCACTTCTTCTTCTTCTTTCCCTTGGGCGCAACGGTGGCCACCACCGCGTTCTTGGCGGCATCGTAGGCGAACGTCGGACGGTTTTCCTCGGGATTGCCTGCAGCGGGGCCGTACTTCTTCACGAAGCCGGCCACCCCGCCCGGAAAAGCCTTGAACTCGGGCTTGAAGCGGTAGAAGTCGAAGGGGATCTGGGCCAGGACGGTCCGCTTGGCGTCGATCTTGTTGCGGGCGGTGTCGGCCAGCCAGAGCTTGGTGCGCTCCTCGGCCATGGACTCGAGGTTGGTCGATGTCACGGCCGTGTTCAGCACAGGCGCGGCTCCCATGGAGCCGTCGGTGAAGAGAGCCCACAATCGAGGATCTGGATCGCCTTCGAAGACCTTCTTGCGTTGGATCTCGCCCACCGCGAGGGTTTCCGCCGCCACCACCAGGAAACGCGCCCCGGAGATGTCCGGCGGCATGGTGGCGCTCGCGAGGCTTCCCTTGGTGGGGTTGCGCAGGATGAGATCGAAGACCCCCGCGTTGTAGGCGTCGATGTAGAAGGCGGTCCGCTCCTCCTTGGAGGCGGCCTTGACCAGATTCGAATCCACCGCGGCGATGGACTTCAAGTAGGCTTCGAACTTGGGCTTCTCCTTCAGGACGCCGGCGTAGTCCACGCGATCCCCTTTCACGTTGGCGGCGAGGATTTCCGACCAGGGTGTCTGGAGGGAATCCAAGGTGCCGGCGAAGGAGAGGGACGCGCCGATGGCCAGGATCTGACCAGCAAATCGAATGTTCATGAAGGATCCTCGAAGTGGTTGGAGTGGAGTTGGACTGCCAATCGAAAAAACATCATAGCAAGGTCTGCGCGCTACCTCGCGACGGCCACGATCCCGCGTTTGACCAGGTCTTGGGTCGTGGTTCCCGTCGCGTCGGGAATGCGCAGGGTCACCGCGTACGGGTACAGGCCGTTGGCCACCGGACGCCCGAACGAATCCCGCAGGTCCCAGGTGGCCCGGGGACGCGGCTGCGTCGCCTGCGAAAGCTCCGTCCGCAGGATC
>Ga0181516_10000404_pt1 | contig 40474 bp, 25 predicted proteins | sample PEATcosm2014_Bin_25_FD_121104 | JGI IMG/M metagenome (GOLD analysis project Ga0181516, IMG submission 121104) | Peatland microbial communities from MTU Mesocosm Facility, Houghton, MI, USA - PEATcosm2014_Bin01_10_metaG | ecosystem: Environmental > Terrestrial > Soil > Wetlands > Peat | place... | reverse complement strand
CCCCGGAACACCAGGCCGATGCGGTCGCAGTACTCGGCCTCGTCCATGAAGTGGGTGGTGACGATGATGGTCACGCCCTTGTTGGCCAGGCCGTGGATGTGGTTCCAGAACTCCCGGCGGGTCACCGGGTCCACCCCGGAGGTGGGTTCGTCCAGGAACAGCACCTGGGGCTCGTGCATGACGCAGCAGGCCAGGGCCAGCCGCTGCTTGAAGCCCAGCGGCAGCTTGCCGGCGGGGGTGTCCAGGTACGGGGCCAGGTCGAAGGTCTCGACCATCTGCTGCACCTTGAAGCGCTGGGTCTCGCCCTGCAGCCCGTAGATCTCGGAGAAGAACAGGAGGTTGTGGCGCACGCTCAGCTGGCCGTAGAGGGAGAACTTCTGGGCCATGTAGCCCAGCTGCTGGCGGGCCTGGGAGGGGCTGTGCTCCAGGTTCAGGCCCATGACCAGGGCATCGCCGCTGGTGGGCTTGAGCAGGCCGCACTCCATCTTGAAGGTGGTGGACTTGCCGGCCCCGTTGGGGCCCAGCAGGCCGAAGATCTCGCCCCGGGCCACCGAGAAGCTCACGTCGTCCGTGGCCTGGAACGCCCCGAACCGCTTGCACAGGTGCTTGGCCTGGATGATCGCGTCCGGGTCCAGGGCCGGGTCCGGGGCCTTGGCGCGGGTGACCTCGGCCAGGGCCGAGTCGCCCCCGGGGCCGCCGCCCAGCAGGCTGATGAAGGCGTCCTCCAGGCGCGGCGGCACGGCCTTGAACTGGGCCTCGGGCCCGGCGCCCAGGAGCGCCAGGTCCGGAAAGACGTTGGCCTCCCGCAGGACGATGCGCACCTGGCTGCCCTGGATGGCGCCGTCGATCACTTCCGGGGCGTTGAGCACCCGGTGCAGGAGACTGCGGGGGCTGTCGGCCAGCTGGATGATCTGGAAGCAGCGCCCGGCCATGGGCGCCATGAGCTCCTGGGGGGTGCCGCTGGCCCGGATCCGGCCTTCGGCCATCAGGCGCACGTCGTCGCACAGCTCGGCCTCGTCCAGGTAGGCGGTGCTCCACACCACGGTCAGGCCGTCCTGGGACAGGGCCCGGACCATCTTCCACAGCTCGCGCCGGGAGATGGGATCCACCCCCACCCCGGGTTCGTCCAGGAGCAGGATGCGCGGGTGGCCCAGCAGGGAACAGGCCAGGCCCAGCTTCTGCTTCATGCCGCCGGACAGCTTGCCGGCGTAGCGGCCGGTGAAGGCGGCCAGGTCGGTGAAGGCCAGCAGCTGCTTGAAGGTGGCCTCCCGCTCGGCGCCCACCACGTTGCGCAGATCGGCGTACAGGGTCAGGTTCTCCAGCACGCTCAGGTCCTCGTAGAGGCCGAACTTCTGGGGCATGTAGCCGATCTGCTCGCGCAGGTCGGCGCTCTGGGCCCGGGGGTCCAGGCCCAGCACCCGGACCTCGCCGGAGGTGGGGCTGAGCAGGCCGGCCAGGGTGCGCAGGAAGGTGGTCTTGCCGGCGCCGTCCGGGCCCACCAGCCCGGTGATGGTGCCGGCCCGCATGACCGTGCTCACCTGGTCCAGGGCCGGGGCCGGGGCGCCCGGGAACCGCTTCTGCAGGTCCCGGACCTCGATGGCGGACGTGATGACCGGGCTCTGCCCGGTCATCACCTGGGGGAGGCCGAGGGGGGACGGCGCGCGAGCATCGCGAGCGCGCGGGCCCCCCTCGTTCATATCCTGGTTCATTTGGCCAGCCGCACGGTGACCGGCATGCCCTGGCGCAGCTGGACGTCGGGATCCGTCACCACGATGCGCAGGCGGTAGACCAGGGCGGTGCGCAGGTCGGCGGTCTCCACGTTCTTGGGGGTGAACTCGGAGGTGGGCGAGACGAAGCCCACCACTCCGTGGTACGGCTGGTCCGGGTGCAGATCGGTGGTGAGGGTGACCTGGGTCCCGCTGTTGAACCGGCCCAGCTGGGTCTCGTTCACGTAGGCCCGGGCCCACACCGGGCTGGTGAGGGTCAGGCTGAAGCCGGGGGTGCCGGCGGCCACCATGGAGCCCTTTTCCACCGCCCGGGTGAGGATCACCCCGTCGCTGGGGGCGGTGAGCTGGGCGTCGCGCAGGTTGAGCCGGGCCGTCTCCAGGCTGGCCTGGGCCTGGCGCAGCTGGCCGTCGGCCTCGGCGATCTCCTCCTTGCGGTAGCCTACGCTCAGCTCGCGCAGGCTCTGTTCCGCAGTGCGCACCTGGGCCGCGGCCTGGTCCCGCTGGGACACGGCGTTGTCCAGGGTCCGCTGGGGCGCCGCCCCGGAGGGCACCATGGCCTGCTGGCGGACCAGCTGCTGTTCCGCCTCCTTGAGCGCGGCCTGGGCCGCTTCCAGCCGGGCCTTGGCCTGCGCCACGTCCTCGCTGCGGTAGCCCTGGTGCAGCATGGCCGCATGGGCTCCGGATGCCGCCACGGCCGCCTCCGCGTTGGCCACGGCGTCCTGGAGCGGCTCCGGGTCCAGGCTGGCGATCAGGTCGCCCGCGTGCACCGGGCTGCCCTCGTCCACCTTGATGTCGGCGATGCGGCCGCCGGTGCGGAAGGCCAGGTTGACCTCGCGGATGTCCACGTTGCCGAACAGGGTGGGGCGGTCGGCCTCGCCGCGGCCGCGGCAGGCCCAGGTGCCGCCCGCGGCGGCCAGGGCGACCACGGCGGCGATGATGATGATGCGCGGTTTGACGGTCATGGGTCAGTCTCCGAGGGCAAGCAGGGTGGTGTTGCGGCGGTTCTGGGCCTTCATGAGGTCCAGTTCCCGGTCGCCGATGGCGTCCCACTGCAGGAGCCGCATCATCGGCACCCGGTAGTGGCGGATGGCGAGGGCCTGGCTGGCGATGGCGGCGGCCAGCAGCCGCACGTGCTCCAGATCCTCCTGCGGCCTCAATTTCCGCAACAGGCCGACCAGGGCCTTGTGATTGCGGTCGATGACGCCGGCGTACAGCAGATCGTAGGCCGCGCCCGGCGACTGCTGCTCGCGCAGCACCAGTTCGCCCCAGGCGGGGTGTTCGTAGATCATGTGCACCAGGATGCCCTGGACCAGGTCCAGGAGCGGCTGCAGGTAGCGGTCGGTCCGGGCTTCGGGCGGGCAGGGCACTTCGGGGGCTGCGAGCGCCTGGTCGATGGCCGCCAGCACCGGGCTGAGCGCCAACCGGATCTGTCCGATCATCCGCTCGAACACGGCCAGGTAGAGCCCTTCCTTGCTGTGGAAGTGGTAGCCGATGAGCGCCTGATTGGCAGCGGCGGCCTCGGCGATTTCCCGCAGGTTGGCCGGGCCGAAACCTTCCCGGGCAAAGACCACGGTGGCGGCATCGAGCAAGGCGTCCCGGGTGGATTCGCCCCGGGGGGAAGGTCTTGATTTTTTCTCCATGACCTCCAATTTAATTGATCGTTCAATTTAGTCAACGGATTAAATTGTGATCGTGGGCACCTCTCCGTGCCGCGGGCTGGCATGGGCGTTGCGCCAGCTTCCCCGCTCTACTCGCAGATCGAGGGTTTCTTGAGCCGAGAGCGGCGGTACGGGCTCCCGTGAATGGCGCCTCCTTTCCTGGCAATCCTTGAGTGGGCGGTCCGGGCGTGAGGTTCCGCAGCTCCGGCCGGCAGGCCGTCAGGAGTCCGCTTCCGGCCCGACCATGCGCAGCACCAGGCCGAGCCCGTGACTGCGGCCTTCGGTGCGCGGCAGCAGCAGGGTCCGCACGCCCAGGGCCGCGCCTCCGGGATCGCCGAAGCGGTCGTCGCCCACCATGAGGGCATGGCCCGCATCCACGCCCAGCCTGTCCAGGGCCAGCTGGAAGATGCCTGCCTGGGGCTTGACGATGCCCACCTCGAAGGAGAGGAGCACCGCGTCGAACCATTCCAGCAGGCCCCAGCGGGCCATGACCGGACGGATGTCCGCCTCGACGTTGGACACCAGGGCCAGGCGGATGCCGCGCCGCTTGAGCTCCCGGAGGGTGGGCAGGGCATCCTCGAAGGGCCGCCACATCTCCGGCATGACCTCGTAGAAGCCCTGGGCCAGGTTCGCGTCCACCTCGGGCAGGCGCTCCATGAGCGCGTCGAAGGCCGCCCGGTGCAGTTCCGGGGAGAGATCCCGCTGGCCCTGGGGATCCACCTCGCGCACCCGGTCCCAGAGATGGTGGACCTCCTGGGCCATGCGCCGGTAGCGTTCGCTGCCCAGCTCCTGCTCGGCGCTCCCCCGGCGTCCCACCCGGGCCCAGGCGGCGTCCAGGGAGGCGCAGGGGTCCCCCCCGTCCACCAGGGTCTGGTGGAAATCGAACAGCACGGCGGTGATGGGCGGCGCGGTCATGGCCGGCCTTCCGGCCCCAGCCCGGGGAGCAGTTCCACTCGATGTCCCATGTCCGGCCCCCTCATGACGCAAGTGTAGGCACCCGATGCTCCGTTCCCAGCCCGATGCGAGCCCTTTGGATGCATTTCCCGTTCCGTTTCCCGGCTGGCACCCGGACCTTGATGCACAGGCCTTCTGACCGGGCGGAACGGCCTGGCAGGTGGCCACCCCCATCAGTTTGATCAAGTTGGCGGCGCAAACCCCTTCCTTCAGGTGGGGGTCAAGCCGTGCTTTTCTTCTTTGCGCTGGTTCTGGATATAGGTTTTCACGGTCTCGAGAGCCGCGCCTCCACAGGAGACAGCACAATAGCTTGGGCTCCAGAAGTGGGCACCCCACAGCTTCTTCCTGACCTCCGGGAAATGCTGCGAACGCAGGCGGTAGGCCGAAGCGCCTTTCAGGCTATTCACCAGCGCTGAGATCGCGACCTTGGGGGGATATGCAACCAGCAGATGGACATGGTCGTCTTCCCCATCGAATTCCAGTAGCTCTGCTTCAAAATCCAGGCAGACCTTGGTCAGAACCTCCTTCAGGAACTCCCGGACCCGATTGGTGATCACCCCGCGGCGATATTTGGTAATCAAGACCAGATAAACATTTAGTTTATAGACGACATGCCGCCCGGCTCGAAATCCGCTTGTTTCTTCCATAGACCGGATTATCCTCTCGGCAATGATCATTCTCAAGGGCCATCGATTCCGTCTGGATCTCGACGAGGTCCAGGCGTCCTTTTGTTCGCGGACCGCTGGCATTTGCCGGTTCCTGTGGAATTTGGCCCTGGAACAGCGGTCCATGGCCTGGGCCCAGGGGCGGCACTCAGTCACTTACCAGGCCCAGGCGGGGGAACTCGGAGAGCTGAAAACCGAGTGCCCATGGCTGGCGGAAGCACCGTACCACTGTCTCCAGCAGACCTTGCGGGACCTGGACCAGGCATTTCAGAATTTCTTTGCCGGGAGGGCAGGCTACCCCAAGTTCCGTAAAAAGTTCCAGCGGGACAGCTTCCGGTTCCCCGATCCGAAGCAATTCCAGGTGAACCAGGACGACCGGCGCATCAAATTGCCCAAGCTGGGTTCGGTTTCCTATCGCAACGGCAAGGGCCGGCATGCGTTGAGACTGCCAGCAAAGCTGAAGTCCATTACGGTTTCCCGGGAAGGCAAGAACTGGTTCGCCGCCGTGCTTGCCGAGGTCGAACGGGAGATCCCCAAGGCCGTGCGAGGTCCAGCCATCGGCGTGGATCTCGGCGTGGCGCAGGCCATCACCACCTCCAACGGCGACGTCCTGGCAATACCGGGCATGACCAAGGCGGAGGCGCACCGGAAGGCCAGGCTGCAGCGCTCCATGGCCCGCAAGCAGAAAGGATCCAGGAACCGGTACAAGGCCAGAAGACAACTGGCCGAGTTCCAAGCCCGCATTGCTCGCCGGAGGCGGGATGCGATTCACAAGGCCACCACCCACCTGGCCAAGAACCACGGCCGGGTAGTGGTGGAAGACCTCCGGGTAAAGAACATGACAGGCAGCGCGAAAGGCACCTTGGAAGCACCGGGCAGGAATGTGCGGGCAAAGGCCGGATTGAATCGGGCCATCCTCAATGTCGGGTTTGGCGAAATTCGCCGGCAGTTGGACTACAAATGCCGATGGTACGGTTCGGAGTTCCTGACCGTGAATCCGGCTTTCACCAGTCAACGGTGTTCCGGATGTGGCCACACAGAGCCGGGAAACCGCCCATCCCAGGCGGTGTTCCACTGCCTCAAGTGCGGTCGCCATGAAAACGCAGACCACAATGCAGCAAAGAATATCCTGGTGGCCGGAGTCGGCCACCCTGCCGCCGGGCTGGCGGTAGCTGAAGCCTGTGGAGGGAAGGCACTAGCCACCCGTCGAAGCAGGAAACTTGAGGCGCGAGCCCCAGGAATCCCCTTCCTTTAGGGAGGGGAGGAAGTCAACCATGCGCCAGGTCATTCTGAGGGATGGACGGGGCAACTCGCCTCTGATGAGGGGTTGGGACCCGGTCTATTCCTCGCTACGATCGAAGCAGGCATGAGACACGGCTCGCGGTCCCGCCTGAATCAGGGGAATTGCATGATGTCTTCAGCCTCCCTCCGGCCATCCCTGGAAGCCATCGTCGGCCCCGGGCGGGTGCTGCTGCGTCCGGCGGAGCGGGTGGCCTGGGCGGCGGACGCCAGCTCCTACCGGCTGATCCCCCGGGCGGTGGTGTTCGCCGGCAGCGTGGCCGAGGTGCAGGCGCTGTTCCGCTTCAGCCGCCAGGCCGGCATCCCCATGACCTTCCGGGCGGCGGGCACCAGCCTGTCCGGGCAGGCGGTGAGCGACGGCATCCTGGTGGAGGTGGCCCGGCACTGGCGGGGCCTCCAGGTGCTGGACGGCGGCGCCCGGGTCCAGGTCCAGCCGGGGGTCATCGGCGCCCAGGTGAACCTGGCCCTGCGCCCCCACTCGGCCAAGATCGGCCCGGACCCGGCCTCCATCTCCACCTGCACCGTGGGCGGCATCCTCAGCAACAACGCCAGCGGCATGTGCTGCGGGGTGGCCCAGAACGCCTACCACACCCTGGAGTCGCTCACCTTCGTCCTGCCCTCGGGCACGGTCATCGACACCGGCGACCCCGGGGCCGACGCGGACTTCCGCGCCCGGGAGCCGGACCTGGCCCGGGGGCTGCTGGAGCTGAAGGCCGAGCTGGAGGGCAACGCCGCCCTGGGCCGCCGGATCCGCGCCAAGTACCGCATGAAGAACACCATGGGCTACTCGCTCAACGCGTTCCTGGACTTCGCGCGGCCGGTGGACATCTTCCGCAACCTGCTGGTGGGTTCCGAGGGCACCCTGGCCTTCATCGCCGAAGCCGTGCTGCGCACGGTGCCCGACCTGCCGGTGAAGGTCACCGGCTTCCTGCTGTTCCCGGACATCCGCACCGCGTGCCGGGCCATCATCCCCCTGCGGGACGCCGGGGCCGCGGCCCTGGAGCTCATGGACCGCGCCACCCTGCGGGCCATGGAGGACCAGCCGGGCATCCCCCCCGGGATCCGCACCCTCCCCGCCGGCGTGGCGGCCCTGCTGGCGGAGTTCCAGGGCGAGGCGGGCCGGGACCGCCTGGAGCTGGAACGGACCGCCCTGGCGGCCTGCGCCGGCCAGACCCTGCTGGAGCCCGCACGCTTCACCCACGACGCCGGGGAGCAGGCCGGGTTCTGGAAGGTCCGCCAGGGCGCCCTGCCCACCATCGGCGCCATGCGCGCCCGGGGCACCTCCCTCATCACCGAGGACCTGGTGTTCCCCCTGCCGGTGCTGGGCGACGCCATCATGGACCTCATCGACCTGTTCGCCCGGCACGGCTACGACGACGCCATCGTGTGCGCCCACGCCAAGGACGGCAACATGCATTTCGTCATCACCCAGTCCTTCAACGACCCGGCGGCGGTGGACCGCTACGCCCGGTTCATGGAGGACGTGGCCGACCTGGTGGTGCGCAAGTACGATGGCGGCATGAAGGGCGAGCACGGCACCGGGCGGAACATGGCGCCGTTCGTGGAGACCGAGTGGGGCCCCGAGGCCAGGCAGATCATGGCCCGGCTCAAGGACCTGGTGGACCCCGGGCGCCTGCTCAACCCCGGGGTGATCCTCAACGACGATCCCCGCTGCCACATCACCGGCCTCAAGGCCATGCACCCGGTGGACGAGGCGGTGGACCGGTGCATCGAGTGCGGGTTCTGCGAGCCCAGGTGCCCCAGCCGCGAGCTGACCCTCACCCCCCGCCAGCGCATCGTCCTGAAGCGGGAGATGGAGCGCCTGGGCGCCACCGGCGAGGACCCCCGGCTCCTGAAGGAGCTGCGGGACGACGGCCGCTACCTGGTCCAGGACACCTGCGCCGCGGACGGGCTCTGCGCCACCGCCTGTCCCGTGGCCATCGACACCGGGTCCATGGTCAAGCACCTGCGCCGGCAGCACCACTCCGCCCTGGCCCACCGCGTCGCCGCCGCGGTCCAGCGGCATTTCGCCGGGGTGGAGCCGGCGCTCCGGCTGGGGCTGCGCTCGGGCCACCTGGTGCAGCGGGTGTTCGGGGCCGGGGCCATGGTGGCGCTCACCCGCCTGGTGCGGCTCGCGGCCCGCCAGGCCACCCCCCAGTGGTCCGCGGAGATGCCCCGGGCCGCCGGGCCGCTGCCGCGCACCGCCGCCGCGGGCGCCCAGGCGGTGTATTTTCCCGCCTGCATCTCCCGCACCATGGGCGCCCTGCCCGGGGAGCCCGCGGCCCCCAGCCTGCCGGAAGTGCTGGTGACCCTGGCCCGGCGCGCCGGCGTGCCGCTGCACATCCCGGAGGATCCCGCGGGCGTCTGCTGCGGCGTGCCGTTCTCCTCCAAGGGCTATGCCGAGGCGCACCGGGCCGCGGTGAACCAGGCCGTGGAGCGCTTCTGGGCCTGGAGCCGGGAAGGGCAGCTGCCGGTGGTGATGGATACCTCCCCCTGCGCCCACGGCATGAAGGGCGCCCGCCCATACCTCAGCGCGGAGAACCAGGCCCGGTTCGACCGGCTGCGCATCCTCGACCCGGTGGAGTTCGCCCACGACTGGCTGCTGCCGCGCCTGACGGTGCGGCGCGTGCTGCGCAGCGTGGCCCTGCACCCGGTGTGCTCCCTCGCCAGGATGAACCTCACCCCCAAGCTGGTGGCCATCGCCGCCGCCTGCGCCGAGACCGTGCTGGTGCCCCGGGACGCGGACTGCTGCGGCTTCGCCGGGGACCGCGGCTTCCTGGTCCCGGAACTCACCGCCAGCGCCACCCGCAAGGAGGCGGCGGAAGTGGTGGCGGCCGGCTGCGACGGCCACTTCTCCAGCAGCCGCACCTGCGAGATCGGGGTCACCCGGGCCACCGGCCGGCTCTACCGGAGCTTCCTGTTCCTGCTGGAGACCGCCACCCGCTAGGAGCGGTTTATGATCTTCACCGGCAGGCCGAGGATCAGGATCACGCTGACCGCCATCCCGCCGGCCAGGATGTACAGGGCGAGGTCCGTGCTGTGGGTGGTGTCCTTGATCCAGCCGACGAAGTAGGGGCTGAAGAACCCCGCGGTCTGGCCCAGGGAGTTGATCAGCGCGATGCCGCCGGCGGCCCCGGCGGCGGAGAGGAAGGCGCCGGAGACCGGCCAGAACATGGGCAGGGCGCCCATGGCGCCCATGGTGGCGACGGTGAGGCCGATGGCCGCCACGGCGGTGTTGGCGGCGTAGGCGGCGGCGAGCACCAGCCCGGCCACGCCGGCCATGAGCGGCAGCGCCAGGTGCCAGCGGCGCTCCCGGCGGAGGTCCGCCGAGCGGCCCAGGCACACCATGGTGATGCTGGCGCCCAGGTAGGGCACGGCGGAGATCCAGCCGATGGTCAGCGGATCGGTGATGCCGCTGGTCTTGATGATGGTGGGCAGCCAGAAGTTGATGGCGTAGACCCCGCAGGCCATGCCGAAGTAGATGATGCCCAGCAGCCACACCCTGGGGTTCAGCAGGGCCCCGCCGCTGGAGGCCACCGCCGCCGGGTGGCTGCGCTCGTCGTCCACCAGGGCCTGCTTCAAGGCGCGGCGCTCGTCCTCGCCCAGCCAGCTGGCCTGGTCGAAGCCGTCGTCCAGCAGGAAGAACAGGCCGATGCCCAGCAGGATGGTCGGGATACCCTGGGTGAGGAACAGCCACTGCCACCCGGCCAGGCCGCCCACGCCGGAGGAGAGGGAATGCAGCACCCAGCCGGACAGCGGCCCGCCCACCACGCCGGAGAACGGGATGGCGGACATGAACAGGGCGGTGATCCGGCCGCGCTGGGCCGACGGCACCCAGAGGGTGAAATAGAGGATGATGCCGGGGAAGAAGCCGGCCTCGGAGGCGCCGGTGAGGAAGCGGAGCAGGTAGAAGCCCTTGGCCGACGTCACGAACATCAGGCAGGTGGAGAAGATGCCCCAGAGGATCATGGTGACCGTCAGCCAGCGCCGGGCCCCCACCTGGTAGAGGATCAGGTTGCTGGGCACGGCGAAGGACACGTAGCCGATGAAGAAGATGCCGGCGGCCAGTCCGTACGAGGTCTCGCTGAGGTGCAGCGCGCCCAGCATCTGCAGCTTGGCGAAGCCCACGTTCACCCGGTCGAAATAGTTGAACAGGTAGCAGATGAACAGGAACGGGACCAGGTGCAGGGAGATCTTCCGGTACGTCTGCGCCAGGTCGACCGGGCGGTGAGCCCCGGGAGCGGTGTTTCCAGCCATCGATCTCTCTCCCGGGTGGCGGCCTTGCCGAAGGGTCAGCCTTGGTTGTCGTGGGTCAAGTTGATTGATTCTACTTTGATTGGCAAAATCATCAATATTTAAGACAAATTACGGCTAACGGGGAAACGGTCGGCACCGGCGTTCAGCCGACCCCCTCCAGGGCCTGCTGGACGATGGCGCAGAGCGCTTTGCTCCGGAACGGCTTGAGCAGGAAACCCGAGGGTTCCACCTCTGGCGGAACCTGCGCGGCATCGCCGCTGACCAGGATGATCCTGGCGGCGGGGTTGACCGCCCGCATCACCTTGGCGGCGGCGATCCCATCCATCCGCGGCATGGCGATGTCCATGAGCACCAGGTGGATCTTGAGCTGCTTCATCCGGTAGATGAGCAGGGCTTCCAGGCCGTCCCTGGCCTGGATGATCTCGTGCCCCAGCATGGCGAGGATGGCCGCCATGGACACCCTTGCCAGTTCCTCGTCGTCCACCACCAGCACCAGACACATGGCCTTCTCTCTCCCCAAGGAGGGTGGGAACGCTGAAACAACCAACCACAGTCCGCCCTGGGCTCCTTTGTGCGGCCTGATTGGACTGGGTCGAGATAATACTCAGCATGTTTCATGCCGTTGGATAAGTTGGTTTGGATATAGGCATTTATGGAATTCGGGGTTTCGGGATCGCGCTGTGTCCGCATCATTCTGATGGGCGGGCGGCATCGTTATGGGACCGCGGGCCCCGCCGCAGGCGGGGCCCCGGGTGCCCATGCGGAAGCGGGTCGGGACCTGAGGGCCGGTCAGGGCTCGGCGACTTCCAGCAGGTCGTGGACCCGCCGCAGCAGTTCGTCCAGATGCAACGGCTTGGCGATGAAATCCTGCGCCCCGGCCTTCAGCACGGCGGCGCGGTGCTCCGGCGCGGCGCTGATCACCAGGACCGGCGGCCGGCCCGAAGGGATCCGCCGCAGGTCTTCCAGCACCTGGAACCCGTCCCGGCCGGGCATCTGCAGATCCAGCAGGATCAGGTCGTAGTGGTGCAGGAGGTGGAGCCGGCAGACCTGGGCCGAATCGGTGGTGGCTTCGATGGCGCCGTAGCCGCCGCTGCGGAGCATCTGCTGGAGCAGGAGCACATTGGCCAGCTGGTCGTCCACCACCAGGATCTTCCCGCCCAGGATCTCCGCCGCATCCAGCATCTAGGTGGCCCGGCCCGCAGGCTGTTCCGCTGCGCCCAGGGCCTGGTCCAGCACTTCCAGGAACTCGTTGACCTTGATCGGCTTGGTGAGGTAGCGGAAGAAGCCGGCCTTGAGGCCGTTCTCGATGTCGCTGGGCATGGCGTTGGCGCTGATGGCCAGCACCGGGATGTCCGCGGTGGCCGGAAGCGAGCGCAGGAACTTCAGGACTTCGAAGCCGCTCATGCCGGGCAGGTTGATGTCCAGCAGGATCACGTCCAGCGGGGCGACCCGGGCCAGCTCGATGCCGCTGTTGCCGTCCGCGGCGGTGAGCAGGCGGATGTCGGGGCGGCGGGCGAGGATCAGTTCCACCAGCTTCAGGTTGGCCGGATTGTCCTCCACGTAGAGCACGGTGCGGATCCGCCCGCCGGCGGGGGCTTCCGCGGCCGCGGCGCGCTCCGGGCCGCCGGCCGCCAGGGCCAGGTCGGGCTTGGCCACGGCGAACAGGTCGAACCAGAACAGGCTGCCCAGGCCCAGCGCGCTTTCCACCCCGATGACGCCGTCCATGAGCTCCACCAGCCGCTTGGCGACCACCAGGCCGATGCCGGTGCCCTCCTCGCCGCCGGCCTCCTGGCCGAGCCGGTTGAAGGGCTGGAACAGCTGCCCCACCTGGTCCGGGGCCAGGCCCCGGCCGGTGTCCCGGACGCTGATGCGGATCCGGCCCTCGCCGTCCTCCCGGCAGGCCACTTCCACCTTGCCGTGTTCCGCGTTGTACTTGATGGCGTTGGACAGCAGGTTGAGCAGCACCTGCTTCACCCGGGTCCGGTCGGCCAGGACGAAGACGGGGTGGTCCAGCACGGGGAAGCTCAGGGTGAGGTCCCGCAGGCGCGCCTGGGGTTCGACCATGCCCTGGCATTCCACCAGGATCTCGGCCACCGACACCGGTTCCCGGGACATGGGGATCTGGCCCGACTCGACCTTGGCCAGGTCGAGGATCTCGTTGATCAGGGTCAGCAGGTGCCAGCCGGCCTTGAGGATCTGGGCGATGCTCTCCTTCTGGGTGGCCCGGGGCGGGGGGATCTCCGATTCCAGCAGCTGGGCGAAGCCCAGGATGCCGTTGAGCGGGCTGCGCAGTTCGTGGCTCATGCTGGACAGGAAATAGGACTTGGCCAGGTTGGCCTTTTCCGCCATGGTCCTGGCGCTGGTGAGCTCCGCCTCCACCTTCCGGCGCTCGGTGAGGTCCTGGGTGAGGTTGGCGAAGCCGCGCAGGTTGTCGTCCCGGTCCCGGATCGCCGTGAACACTTCGTTGGCCCAGAAGGCCGAGCCGTCCTTGCGCGCCCGCCACCCTTCGTCCTCGAAGCGCCCCTTGGCGGTCACCGCGTCCAGGTCCTGCTGGGGCTTGCCCCGTTTCACGTCCTCCGGAGAGTAGAAGCGGGAGCAGTGCTGGCCGAGGATCTCATCCTCACGGTAGCCCTTGAGCCGCTCGGCCCCGGCGTTCCAGCTGACCACGCGGCCCTGGGGGTCGAGCATGACGATGGCGTAGTCCACCACGCTCTCCACCATCAGCCGGAAGCTCTCCTCGGTCCAGCGCAGCTGCTCCTCGCTTTGCCGCAGGGCCCGCTGGGCGGCGTACTCGCTGGTGACGTCCCGGAACACCATCACCGCCCCCATCACCAGGCCGGCGCGGTCGCGGATGGGCGCGCAGCTGTCGGCGATGGCGCATTCGCCGCCGTTGCGGGCGATGAGGATGGTGTGGTTGGCCAGCCCATGGACCATGCCGTGGGTGATGGTCTCCTGGATGGGGTTGACGGAGGGCTTGCGGGTCTCCTGGTTGATCAGCTGGAACAGCTCGTCCACCGGCCGCCCCAGGGCTTCCGCCTGGGTCCAGCCGGTGATCTGTTCGGCGACGGGGTTGAGGGTCTGCAGCCGCCCTTGGCCGTCGGTGGTGAGCACCGCGTCGCCGATGGAACTGAGGGTGACGGCAAGCTTCTCCTCGTTCTCCTGCAGGGTCCCGTTGGCCTGCTGCAGCAGGGCGTTGGTGGCCTGCTCCCGGGCGAGCAGGTCCTTGGTTTCCAGGTGGAGCCAGTGCTTGAGCTCGCGTCCGGATTCCCGGAAGAAATAATAGGAGAGCGCCAGCGCCAGCAGCAGGGTGAACAGGGTGGTGGCCCAGAGGATCTCAAGCAGCTCATGCAGGTCCATCAGGAAGGCCTGCTCCCGCCGGGTGCGCAGGGCCTGCTCCACGTCGATGAAGCCGCCCACCTGGGCGCGCATGGCATCCATCCGGTCCTTGTTCCGGCCCAGGAACGGGAACTCCGGCAGGCCGGCCATCCCGCTGCCGCGGCGCTGCTCGATGCCCTTGGCCATTTCCCCCAGGGACGCCGTCACTTCCGGCGCCACGGCCCGGAGGTGGGCCTGGGCCGCGGGATCCTGGGTGAGCTGGCCCAGGGCCGCCAGCCGGTCCTGGAGGTCGCCGCGCACCGTGCTGTAGGGCTGCAGGTAGGCCTCGTCCCGGGTCAGCAGGAAGCCGCGGTAGCCGGTTTCGGCGTCCTTGAGCGACGACAGGAGCTCGTTGGCCCGGCTCAGCACCAGGTACACGTGTTCCCGCGCCGCGCCCGCCGCCTCGACCCGGGCGAAGGCCCGGAACGACGCCAGTCCCCCCACCGCCACCAGCAGCGTGGTGATGCCAAGACAGACGATCCATTTGTAAGTTAATTTCATGAGGGATGCACCGCTGGGAAAAGGTCGACAACCGGGGACGAACAAAAAAAATAAACCATTCAAACGAACGGCCAGTGATCCCGGTTGGCAGCACTGGGGGGCATCCCCTGACTTGCAGGAAGGTCCCATCCGATGGTAGGCAACTTGAAGCAGCATTAGTGCCAAGGGTTAAAATTAATATTCTTATATATTTGTAAAAGTTCATGGTTTTCCCATTCGCGGCAACCCTCTCAATATGAGTGATCGGGACCACGAAACTGATTGAGCGCGGCCGTCCTGGCGGCCGCCATCCCGGAGGTCCGGACCCACCGTCCGGTGTCGGTACCGGCGGTCCGGCGACTCCAGACGGCCGCCGAAGGGGCAGGGGCAATGAATGGCTTGGATCTTGCTCCGCACCCGGGACTGGAGGAAGGCGCCCCATGGAGACCAAGCTTGCCACCCGGGCGCACCTTGCCGAGCTGTTCGAAGCGGCGCCGGTGGCCTACCTCGCGCTTTCCGCCGAGGGGCTCATCCTGGAAGCCAACCGCAACGCCGCGGCCATGCTGGGCGCGGCCCGGGGGACCCTGGCGCAGCGGCCGCTGGCGGGGTTCGTCTCCGGTCCCGACCAGGACATCTTCCACCTGTATCGCCAACAGTTCCTGAAGACCCGGGAAGCCTACAACTGCGAGCTGCGGCTGGTGGGCCGGGACGCCAAGCCGTTCTGGGCCTACCTCACGGTCGCCGCGGCCCCCGGCGGGGCCGGCGCGCCGCCCGGGAGCCTGGCGGTGCTGGTGGACATCACCGAGCGCAAGCGCCTGGAACGGGACCAGGTGCGGTTCGATTCGGAATGCCAGCAGACCCACCGGAGCGAGACCATCGCCGTGCTCGCCGGCGGGGTGGCCCACGACTTCAACAACCTGCTCACCGCCATCCTGGGCAGCGCGACCCTGGGCATTCTGGCCATGGACGAAGGGACGGACCCGGTGCCGTTCTTCCGGACCATCGAGAAGGCCGCGCTGAAGGCCGCCGACCTCACCCGCCAGCTGCTGGCCTACGCGGGGAAGGGGAAGTACCTGGTGGCGGAGGTGGAGCTCAACATCGCCGCCCTGGAGATCATCCAGATCCTCTCCGGCACCCTGCCGCCGAAGGTGACCCTGCACTGCGACCTGGCGGAGCGGATGCCCTGCGTGAAGGCCGACGCCACCCAGATCTTCCAGATCCTCATGAACCTGATCACCAACGCCAGGGAGGCCTTCGCTCCCGGAGACGGAGGCCGGATCACCATCCGCACCCGGGCGGAGATCCTCGATGCGCATCCCCCCGAGGCCGGCGCGTGGGTCCTGCCCGCCAAGCCGGGCCGCTATGCCAGTCTGGAGGTCGTGGACACCGGCTCCGGCATGGCCCCCGAGGTGGCGGCCAAGGCCTTCGAGCCCTTCTTCACCACGAAATTCACCGGCCGCGGGCTGGGGCTGGCCGCGGTGCTGGGCATCCTCCGCGCCCATGGCGGGGGGCTGATGGTGCTCAGCGAGCCCGGCCACGGGTCCTCGTTCAAGCTGTTCCTGCCGGCCTTGCCGGAGCCGGGGCCGGGTTCGGCCTTCGAGCTCCCGCCGGCCTGGCGGGGGGAAGGGCGCGTGCTGCTGGCGGAAGGCGAACCGGAGGTGCGCAGCACGGCCCGGCGCATGGTGGAACATTTCGGCTTCACCGTCCTGGAAGCCGGGGACGGCCCCGAGGCCATGGAGCTGTTCCGGCGCCACCACGGCGAGCTGACCCTCGCGCTCATCGACCTGGCCACGCCCGGCCGGCGCGGCTGGGGCGCCGTCCAGGCCATGCGCAAGCTGGATCCCGCCGTGCCGCTGGCGCTCAGCGGCGGCTGGGACGGCACCGAGGTGGACATCGCCGCCGAGGGGCTCGCCGGCTACCTCAAGAAGCCCTACCGCCTCACGGAATTCCGGGGCCTGCTGCAGAGGGCCATGGCCCTGCGCTGCCCATGACCGGGCTGGAACGGCAAGGTGTCCGGAGTGCCCATGCTCGCGGCGCGATCAAACGGAGGCTCTGCCTGCTCCGCGCTCCTCTGCGCAGCCTCGGCGTCTCCGCGTCCGATCGGATGAAAAATCCCGCGGCGCCTTGGGATCAAGCGCTGACCCGATCCATTTCCATCCGGCTGCAGCCTGTGCCGAAACAGCCGCTCCTGAGCCGTGCTCACCCGAACGAACCCATGCTGATGAGAGCCTTCTGAAGGCCTCGCCCCGAAATGACTGGGTTCCAAGTCCTTCGACATCATTCTGAAGGGGTTGCCTCGTCCGGTGGGTCCATTGATTATATAACATCCAATTTTACAGCAGTTTATGTACTTGGCACAGGGTGTGCTGCTCGGTAGGAGTCCCATGGCATCCGGAACCGCCAGGACCGGGGTGGCCACCGCCAAGGCGGACCACCAGCCGCTCCCGGCGCTCTCCAGGCTCGTCCACCCGGACACCCCTCACCCGAAAGGTCCCCCATGAAAACCCTCCCTTCCATCCTGGCCGCCGCCGTCCTGGGCGGCACCCTGCTCCTGGCCCAGGCGCCCGATCCTGTCCCGTTCACCGGACCCACGGCCACGGCCGGGTTCGCCGGCCCGCAGCGCCTGGGCGACGAGGCGCAGCTGGTGATCGATGTCGATGGCCACCATCGCCACCACTACCACCACCGGCGCCACCGGGACGACCGCAGGGGCTGATCCGCCCCCCGGTCCGGCCCTGGCGCCGCGCCACCCCCGCACACGTTTTCCACCCCCCGCATTCCCCCAGGGGGAACCCCCAAGGAGATCCACATGAAACTCAACCGAACCCTCGCCCTGGCCGCAGGCGCGACGCTCATCCTGCTGGGAACCCAGACGCTCCAGGCCCAGGAACTGGCTCTGGGCGTCAAGGTCACCGGCTCCGTCCCCAAGGGCGACCTGGGCGACAACACGTTCCTGGACAGCAAGCTGGGCTACGGCGCCGGGGTGCACCTGGCCATCGGCGTCCCGGGCGGCGCCCTGGTGCCCCGCATCGACTACACCGTCTACGACAACCACGGCAACGGTGGCGCCAAGGCGACCATGCTCCAGGCGGGCGTGGACTACGACTACTATTTCAACCCGGGCTACACCGGCCCCTACCTGGGCGTGGGCGCGGGCTACGGCTCCACCAAGTTCCAGCAGGACACCCCCCGCCTGGATGACCGGCCGAACAACATCTACTACGCCGGCCAGGTGGGCTACATGTTCACCCGCAACCTGGGCGCCGAGGCGCGCTACACCTACGCCGAATACAAGCCCAACTTCAACGGCGGCACGCCCAGCTACAGCTCCCCCACCTTGAACGCGAGCCTCATCTTCCAGTTCTGAACCAAGCTGGAGGCCCACCCGGCATGACCCAGGCGTCCCCCCTCCCTCCCCCCGCCGCCGCGGTTCCCGCGGCGGCTCCGCTCTGGTACAAGGACGCGATCGTCTACGAACTGCACATCAAGTCCTTCTGCGATGGCAACGGCGACGGCATCGGCGATTTCCCCGGCCTGGTCTCCAAGCTGGGCTACCTGCAGGAACTGGGCGTCAACACGCTGTGGCTGCTGCCCTTCTACCCGTCCCCCATGCGCGACGACGGCTACGACATCGCCGACTACCGGCACATCCATCCGGCCTACGGCCGCATGGCCGATTTCCGCGCGTTCATCGCCGAGGCGCACCGCCTGGGCCTGCGCGTCATCACCGAACTGGTGGTCAACCACACCTCCGACCAGCATCCCTGGTTCCAGGCGGCGCGCCGGGCTCCCGCCGGATCCAGCACCCGCGACTACTACGTGTGGAGCGACACCGACATCCGGTACGCCGGCACCCGGATCATCTTCACCGACGCCGAGAAGTCCAACTGGACCTGGGACGAAGAGGCCAAGGCATACTACTGGCACCGCTTCTTCGCCCACCAGCCGGACCTGAACTTCGCCAATCCCCGCGTCTTCAAGGCGGTCACCAGCGTGATGAACTTCTGGTTCGACGCCGGCGTGGACGGCCTGCGCCTGGACGCGGTGCCCTACATCTGCGAACGGGAAGGCACCAGCAACGAGAACCTGCCGGAGACCCACGCGATCATCAAGCGCATGCGCCGGGAACTGGACCTGCGCCATCCCGGGCGCATGCTGCTGGCCGAGGCGAACCAGTGGCCGGAGGACGTGCGCGACTATTTCGGCGATGGCGACGAGTGCCACATGGCCTACCACTTCCCGCTCATGCCGCGCATCTACATGGCCATCGCCCAGGAGGAACGCCATCCCATCGTGGAGATCATCGAGCAGACCCCGGACATCCCGGACAGCTGCCAGTGGGCGGTGTTCCTGCGCAACCACGACGAGCTGACCCTGGAGATGGTCACCGACCGCGAGCGGGACTACCTGTACCAGACCTACGCCCTGGACCCCAAGGCCCGGCTCAACCTGGGCATCCGCCGCCGGCTGGCGCCCCTGGTGGGCAACGACCGGCACCGCATCGAGCTGATGAACCAGCTGCTGATGACCCTGCTGGGCTCGCCGGTGCTCTACTACGGCGACGAGATCGGCATGGGCGACAACCTCCAGCTGGGCGACCGGGACGGGGTGCGCACCCCCATGCAGTGGAACGGCGCCCGCAACGGCGGCTTCTCCAGCGCCGGCCCGGAACGCCTGCCGCTGCCGCCCATCGTCGATCCGGAGTACGGCTTCGGCGCGGTGAACGTGGAGTCCCAGCGGCGCAACCCCTCCTCGCTGTTCAACTGGACCCGCCGGCTGATCGAGATGCGCAAGGCCAACCCGGCCTTCGGCCGCGGCACCCTGCGCTTCCTGCATCCCGGCAACCGCAGGATCCTCGCCTACCTGCGCGAGCACGAGGGGGTGGCGCTGCTGTGCGTGGCCAACCTGTCCCAGGCGGCCCAGGCGGTGGAGCTGGACCTGTCCGCCTTCAAGGGCCGGGTGCCGGTGGAACTGATGGGGCGCAGCCCCTTCCCGCCGGTGGGCGGGCTGCCCTACCTGCTCACCCTGAGCGGGCACGGCTTCTACGCCTTCCGCCTGGATGCCGGCGCCCAGGCGCCCCCCTGGCACGTGGCGCAGCCGGTGCTGCCGGAGCTGCCGGTGCTGGTGCTGCCCGAAGCCGGCTGGCGCGGCCGGGCCGAGCGCCAGATCGGCAACCTGATGATCATGCGCCGCGCCAAGGAGCGCCTGGAGCGGCAGGTCCTGCCGCGCTTCTGCCGCGCCCAGCGCTGGTTCGCCGACCGGCACGCGGACGCGGCCAGCTTCGTCCTGGGCGCCACCCGGGAGTGGGCGGCGGCGTCCGGGAGCTGGAGGCTGGCCACGGTGGCGGTGGGCCTGGCCGGCGGGGAGGTGCACACCTACGCCATCCCCATGGCCCTGGCCTGGGAGGACGAACCCGGCGGCGTGGACGCCCTGCGCCCCGCCGCCCTGGCCAAGGTGCGCCGGGGCGCGCGCATGGGCGTACTGTACGACGCCTACCGGGACGACCGCTTCTGGTGCGCCCTGGTGTCCGGGATCCGGCGCGGCGAGACCTTGGCCTTCGGCGACGGGCGCCTGGAGTTCCGGGCCACCAGTGCCTGCCCGGACTTCGCCGACCCGGCCGGGGCGGCGACCGTGACCCGCGCGCCGGCGGAGGGGCAGCCCTGGGTGAACATCGACGACCGGCTGTGGCTCAAGGCGTACCGCTGGCTGCTGGAGGGCACCCACCCGGAGCTGGAGCTCTCGCGCTTCCTCACCGAGACGGCGAAGTTCGAGCGCATCCCGCAGCTGGCGGGCAGCGTGGAATACGTGGACGCGGACGGCACGCGCTCCACCTGGGCGATCCTGGAACGCTACATGGAGAACCAGGGCGACGCCTGGACCTACACCGTGAACTATGTGGAGCGCTTCCTGGACCAGCTCCGGGCCACGCCCGAAGCCGGCCCGGCCCGGCACACCGCCTACCTGGGCTCCATGCGGACCCTGGGCCGGCGCACGGCGGAGTTCCACCGGGCCCTGGCCCTGCCCGACGCCGCCGGGGCGTTCGGCAGCGAGCGCATCGGCGCCGGCGAGATCACTGGCTGGGTGGTCCGGGTGCGCCGCGGCATGGAAGCCATGTTCCGGCTGCTGGAGCAGGAACTGCCGCAGCTGCCCGAGGCGGCCCAGGCCCTGGGCGCCGGCCTGCTTGCGGCCCGGCCCGGGCTGTACCGGCGCATCCTGCGCCCGGCCGCCCTGCGCCTGGAGGCCACCAAGACCCGCTGCCACGGCGACTACCGCCTCGGCCAGGTCTGGGTGGCCGCCAATGACTTCGTGATCGCCAACTACGGCGGGGAGCCCGGCCTCAGCTGGGCCGAGCGCCGGCGCAAGCACACCCCGCTGCGGGACGTGGCCGGGCTGCTGGCCTCCCTGGGCGAGGCCGGCGCCGCGGCCCTGGACCAGGTGGCGGGCGGGGTCCAGGCCGGACCGGAGCAGGATCAGGTGGACGCATGGGAACGGCTGGCCGGCGCGGCGTTCTTCCGCAGCTACCGCCAGGCCATGGCTGGATGCCCCTCCTGCCCTCCCGCCGCGGCGGCGGAGGCCCTGGTGACCCTGGCCCTGGCGGAGCGGGCCATCGCCGGGGTGGCCGAGACCCTGGCCGGGCACTCGCCCGCGGCCGGCGGCGCCATGCGGCGCCTGCTCCAGGTGGCGCGGCGGGGGAGGTAGGCGACCATGACCATGCGACGACACGACATGCCCTTCGGGGCGCAGATGACCCCGGAAGGGGTCCGGTTCCGCCTCTGGGCCCCCAGCTGCCGGGAGGTGCGGCTGTGCCTGGAGCCCGGGGCCGGCCCCGGGCTGCCCATGGCCGCCCGCGCCGGCGGCTGGTTCGAGCTCACCACGCCCCTGGCCGGGCCCGGCACCCGCTACCGTTTCCAGGTGGACGGCGGCCAGCGGGTCCCGGACCCCGCTTCCCGCTGCAACCCGGACGACGTGCACGGCGACAGCGAGGTGATCGATCCGGCGGCCTTCCCCTGGGCGGACGGCGCGTGGCTGGGCGCGCCCTGGGCTTCGGCGGTGGTGTACGAGCTGCATGTGGGCACCTTTTCCGCGGAGGGCTTCGCCGGGGTCACGGGGCGCCTGGACTACCTGGCGGAGCTGGGGGTGACCGCCATCGAGCTCATGCCGGTGGCGGACTTCCCCGGCGCGCGCAACTGGGGCTACGACGGCGTGCTGCCCTTCGCCCCGGACAGCAGCTACGGCCGGCCCGAGGCGCTCAAGGCCCTGGTCCAGGCGGCCCACGCCCGGGGCCTGATGGTGCTGCTGGACGTGGTGTACAACCATTTCGGGCCCGAGGGCAACTACCTGGGCGCCTATGCCGGGAGCTTCTTCGACCCGGGCCGGCCCACGCCCTGGGGCGCGGCCATCGCCTTCGACGGGCCGCACAGCGGGGCGGTGCGGGAATTCTTCATCCACAACGCGCTGTACTGGCTCGAGGAATACCATCTGGACGGCCTGCGCCTGGACGCGGTGCACGCCATCCAGGACGGCTCGCCGCGGCATGTCCTGGACGAGCTGGCCGAGCGGGTGCGCGCCGCCGCCGGTCCCGGGCGCCAGGTGCACCTGGTGCTGGAGAACGACGCCAACCAGGCCGCTCGCCTCGGCCCCGGAGGCTACGACGCCCAGTGGAACGACGACTTCCACCACGCGCTGCACGTCCTGTGCACCGGGGAAACCGACGGCTACTACGCGGACTACGCGGACGCTCCCGCCCAGCGCCTGGCGCGGTGCCTGGCCGAAGGCTTCGCCTACCAGGGCGAGGCCTCGCCCTTCCGGGGCGGGGCCCCCCGCGGCGAGCCCAGCGCCCAGTTGCCGCCCCAGGCCTTCGTGGCGTTCCTGCAGTGCCACGACCAGGTGGGCAACCGCGCCCTGGGCGAGCGCATCACCGCCCTGGCCACCGTCCCGGCGGTGCGCGCGGCGGCGGCCATCTGCCTGCTGGCGCCGTCCGTGCCCATGCTGTTCATGGGCGAGGAGTTCGGCGCCGGCACCCCGTTCCTGTTCTTCTGCGACTTCGGCCCGGGGCTGCGCGAGGCCGTGACCCAGGGCCGGGAGCGGGAGTTCGGCCAGTTCGCCCGGTTCGCCGGCCCGGAGGCCCTGGCGGCCATCCCGGATCCATGCCTGGAGCGGACCTTCCTGGACTCCAGGCTCGACTGGGGCTGCCTGGGCCAGCCCGAACACACTGCCTGGCTGGACTTCTACCGGACCCTGCTGCGGCTCCGCAGCAGCCTCGTCGTGCCGCGCCTGGGCGGCATGGGCCGCTACGCGGGCAGCTTCCAGGTGCTCGGGCCGGCCGGGCTGCGGGTGGCCTGGCGCCTGGGCGACGGTTCGACGCTGACGCTGCTGGCCAACGGGGCCGCGGAAACCATCCGGGTGGCCGCGCCGGAGGGGGCGGGCGTGTTCGCCACCTCCCCGGAGGCGGCCCGGGGCGTGCTGGGTCCCTGGTCCGTGGCCTGGACCTTGAAGCCGAACGAGGAGGAACTCCCATGAGCGACCTGCTGGACCGATTGTGCGAACAGTGCGGCGTGCTGCCCGAGTACCGCGACATCTGGGGCCAGGCCCACCGCACCTCCGACGCGGCCCGGCGCGCGGTGCTCCTGGCCCAGGGGATCGCCGCCGGCACCGACGCCCAGGCCGCCGGCGCCCTGCTCGCCCTGGAGCGCGGCGACTGGGGCCGGCCGCTGCCGCCGGTCCAGGTGGCACGCCTGGGACCGCTGCGGATCCCCCTGACCCTGCCGGCGGAGGATGAGGGCCGGCCCTGGCGCTGGCGCCTGCGGCGGGAATCCGGCGCCGAGGACCAGGGCGACTTCACCCCGGCCGCCCTGGAGGAGACCGGCCGCCGCCAGCTGGACGGCCGGACCCTGGTGCGGCGCACCCTGAAGCTGGAGCTGGCGGTGGAGCCGGGCTACCACAGCTTCAGCCTGGAGGGCGCCGGTGGCGCCGGGATGTCCCTCATCGTCGCGCCCGCGGCCTGCTACGAACCGCCGGCGATCCGGGGCGAGGGCCGGGCCTGGGGCCTGGCGACCCAGCTCTACGGCGTCCGCTCCGAGCGCAACTGGGGCATGGGCGATTTCGGCGACCTGCGGCACATCCTGGACTACTGCTCCGAGGCCGGGGCCGGCACGGTGATGCTCAACCCCCTGCATGCGCTGTTCCCGGACTCGCCCGAGCGCACCTGCCCGTACAGCCCCTCCAGCCGCGCCTGTTTCGACACCCTCTACCTGGAGGTGGAGGGCATCGCCGATTTCGCCGAATGCCCCGACGCCCAGGCCATGGTGCAGGCGCCGCCCTTCCAGGCGCGGCTGCGGGCGCTGCGCGCCGCCCGGCTGGTGGACTACGGCGGGGTCGCCCAGGCCAAGGCGGAGGTGTTCGGCCGCCTGTACCGGCATTTCCGCGACGCCCATCTGGCCGCCGGCAGCGAACGGGCCCTGGCCTTCCGGGCCTACCAGGCCGGCCACGGAGAGCGCCTGCGCGGGCCGGCGCTGTTCGATGCGCTGCAGGAGCATTTCAGCGCGCCGCCCGATGCCGTCTGGGGCTGGCCGGCCTGGCCCGGCCCGTTCCAGGACCGCCAGGGGGCCGAAGTGGCGGCCTTCCTGGAGACCCACCTGGAGCGGGTGGAGTACTTCGAGTACCTGCAGTGGCAGGCGGACCTGCAGCTCACCGCGGCCGGCGCCCGCTCGGCGGAGCTGGGCCTGGGGCTGGGGGTGGTCCTGGACCTGGCCATCGGCGTGGCCGCGGGCGGGGCGGACACCTGGGCCCGGCGCGAGCTGTTCGCCCAGGGCGCCAGCGCCGGCGCCCCGCCCGACGAGCTGAACCTCCTGGGCCAGGACTGGGGCCTGCCGCCGTGGATCCCCCGGCAGCTCACCGCCGCCGCCTACCGGCCGTTCATCGAGCTGCTGCGCGCCCACATGGCGCCCGCCGGCGGGCTCCGCATGGACCACGTGATGGGGCTGTTCCGGCTGTTCTGGGTGGCCACCGGGCTGCCCATCGCCGACGGCGCCTACGTGAGCTATCCCTTCGCCGACCTGCTGGGCATCCTCGCCCTGGAAAGTCAGCGCAACCGCTGCCTGGTCATCGGCGAGGACCTGGGGACGGTGCCCGACGAGGTGCGCCAGGCCCTGGGGCCGGCGGGCGTGCTGTCCACCCGGATCCTCGCCTTCGAGCGCCTGGGGGACGGCCAGCTGAAGCCGCCCCGGGACTATCCGGCCCAGGCGGTGGCGGCGGTGACCACCCACGACCTGCCGACCCTGGCGGGCTTCTGGATGGGCGTGGACATCGGCCTGCGCACCGAGCTGAAGCTCTACCCCGACGAGGCCGCGCGGGACCGGCAGATCGTCGGGCGCGCCGGGGACCGGGTGCAGCTGCTGCTGGCCCTGGAAGGGGAAAGCCTGGTCCCGGCCGGCAGCGGCCTGCGCCCGGCGGATTTCCCCCTCATGACGGCGGAGCTGTCGGCGGCGGTGTACACCTACCTGGCCCGGGCGCCGTCCAAGCTGCTGCTGCTGGAGCTGGAGGACGGCTTCGGCGGGCAGGACCAGGCGAACCTCCCGGGCACGGTGTCGCCGGCCTACCCCTGCTGGCACCTGAAGCAGCCCCTGGACCTGGAGCAGTGGCACGGCAGCGCCTGCCTGGAGGGCATCGTCCAGGCCCTGGCCAGGGAACGCCCGGCGCCCGGACCCGGGGTTCCTGCCGCGCCCGGGGGCGGCCTGCGGTCCTGGATCCCCCGGGCCACCTACCGGCTGTAGATGAACAGCGATTTCAACCTGCGCCAGGCCGCCGAGCTGCTCCCGTACCTGGACGACCTGGGGGTCAGCCACGGCTACCTGTCCCCGCTGCTCAAGGCGCGGCCCGGCAGCCGCCACGGCTACGACATCATCGACCACGGCTGCCTCAATCCCGAGATCGCCTCCATGGACGACTTCGAGCGCTTCGCCGGCGCCCTGGAGGCGCGCGGCATGGGCCAGATCATGGACATGGTGCCCAACCACATGGGCATCATGGGCGACGACAACCGCTGGTGGCTGGACGTGCTGGAGAACGGCCCGGCCTCGCGCTTCGCCGCCTACTTCGACATCGACTGGAACCCCATCGCCGAGGACCTGTGGGGCCGGGTGCTGCTGCCGGTGCTGGGCGGCACCTACGGCGCGGTGCTGGCGGAGGGCGGGCTCAGGCTCGCCCTGGCCCCGGACCAGGGCTCGCTCAGCGTGTTCTACGGCGAGCACCGGTTCCCGGTGGACCCGCGGGACTACCCCCGCGTCCTGGGCCGGGACCTGCCCCGGCTGGAGGCGCGGCTGGGCGCCGGCGACCCGCAGCTGGCGGCCTTCCAGTCCCTGCTCACGGCCTTCGGCCATCTGCCGGCCCGGGACCAGGCGGCCCCGGAGGCGGTGGCGGAGCGCAGCCGGGACAAGGAGCTGCACAAGCAGAGCCTGGCCGCCCTGCTGGCGGGCAGCGCCGACCTGGCCCAGTTCGTGGCGGAGAACGTGGCGGCGTTCAACGGCCCGGGGGCGGCCTGCGACGCCATGCACGGGCTGCTGGAGGCCCAGGCGTACCGCCTGGCCCACTGGCGGGTGGCGGCGGACGAGATCAACTACCGCCGCTTCTTCGATGTGAACAACCTGGCCGCGCTGAACATGGACCTGCCGGAGGTGTTCGCCGGCACCCACGGCCTGGTGCGGGAGCTGCTGGGCCGGGGCGGCCTGAACGGACTGCGCATCGACCATCCGGACGGCCTGTCCGACCCCAAGGCCTACTTCGAGCGCCTGCAGGCCCTGGCCGGGCCGGGCCCGGCGGGAGCCGGAGCCCTGCCGCTGTACGTGGTGGTGGAGAAGATCCTCGCCGACCATGAGCACCTGCCGGAATCCTGGCCGGTGCACGGCACCACCGGCTACGGCTTCGCCGCGGCCTGCGACGGCCTGTTCGTGGACCAGGGCGGCGAAGCCCGCTTCACCCACCTGTACAACTGCTTCGTGAAAGCCCGCCCGGACCTGTCCGAGCTGATCCGCGCCAGCAAGCACCTGATCATGGACACGGTGCTGTCGGGGGAGCTGCAGGTGCTGGCCACCCGGCTCACCCGGCTGGCCAAGGCGGACCGCAACACCCGGGACTTCACCTTCAACAGCCTGCGCGGGGCCCTGGCGGAGATCGTGGCCGCCTTCCCGGTGTACCGCACCTACGTGACCGCCGCCGGGGCGTCCAGGGAGGACGTGCGCTGCGTGGAATGGGCGGTGGGCGTGGCCCGGAAGCGCAGCCAGGATGCTGCCACCGGGATCTTCGAGTTCGTGCGCGACGTGCTGCTGGTGCGCCAGGCCCCGGAGGAGCCGTACCGCGCCGCCGTGTGCGCCTTCGCCATGAAGTTCCAGCAGTACAGCGGGCCGGTGACGGCCAAGGCGGTGGAGGACACCGCCTTCTACCAGTACGACCGGCTGGTCTCCCTGAACGAGGTGGGCGGCGACCCGGGCCGCTTCGGCCGGTCGGTGGCGGCCTTCCACCAGGAGAACCAGGACCGGGCCCGGCGCTGGCCCCACGCCATGCTGGCCGGGTCGACCCACGACAGCAAGCGCTCCGAGGACGTGCGGGCGCGCATCAGCGCGCTGTCCGAGCTGCCCGGGGAGTGGTCCCGGGCCATCGCCGGCTGGAGCCGGCTGAACCGCGGCCCGGCCCCCGCCGCGGGGACCGAGCGCGCCCCCAGCGCCGAGGACGAGTACCTGCTGTACCAGACCCTGCTGGGGGTGTGGCCCTTCCAGGCGCCGGACGCCCAGGGCCTGGCCGCGCTGCTGGAGCGGGTCGAGGCGTACATGCTCAAGGCCGGCCGGGAAGCGAAGCTGCGCACCTCCTGGATCAACCCCAGGCCGGACTACGAGACGGCGACCCGGGATTTCCTGCGCGCCCTGCTGGCGCCCGGGCCCGGCAACCTGTTCCTGCGCGAGTTCCTGCCGTTCCAGGCGCGGGTGGCCCGGACCGGGGCGTTCACCAGCCTGTCCCAGACCCTGCTCAAGCTCACCTCGCCGGGGGTGCCGGACCTCTACCAGGGCACCGAGCTGTGGGACTTCAGCCTGGCGGATCCGGACAACCGCCGCCCGGTGGACTTCGCGGCGCGCCGGGCGGCCCTGGCCGGGATCCAGGCGGCCCAGGCGGCCCAGGGCGCCGCCGCCTGCGCCCGGGACCTGCTGGAGCACCTGCCCGACGGGCGGATCAAGCTGTACCTGATCTGGAAGGCCCTGGGGCTGCGCCGCGGGCAGGAGGCCCTGTTCCGCGACGGCGCCTACCTGCCGCTGGAGGTGGGCGGCCGGCAGGCGGAGCACGCCGTGGCCTTCGCCCGCCAACTGGGGAGCGAGCAGCTGGTGGTGGTGGTGCCGCGCCTGTTCGGCGCCCTGATGGGCCCCGAAGGCCGCCCGCCCACCGGCGCCGAGGCCTGGGGCGACACCTGGGCGGAACTGCCGGCCGAGCCCGCCGGGTGGGCCAACGCGCTCACGGACGAGCCCGCCGTCCCGGATCCTGGAAGTCACCGTCTGCCCCTGGCGGCCCTGTTCCAGACCCTGCCCTTCGCCCTGCTCCGGCCGGGCCCGTCCGCGCGCGCAGTGGCGCCATGACCGAGTCGCGGCACACCTTGCGCGGCCCGGAGTAGCCGGTGTTCCTGCTCTTCCCGCTGCAGGAGCCAGGGCGGACGCTGCTCACCTCGGGCATCGGCGTCCTGACCCTGGTGGGCATCATGGTGCGCCCGTTCCGCTGGAACGAGGCCCAGATCGCCATGGGGGGGGCGGCGGTGCTGCTTCTGCTGGGCCTGATCCGCCCTGGGGACGCCGCCCTCACCCTGGTCCGGGACTGGAATGCCTTTCTGTTCTTCCTGGGGATGATGACCTTGTCCGCGCTGGCGGAGACGGCTGGGTTGTTCGATTGGCTGGCGATCCAGGCCGCCCGCCTGGCCGGAGCAAGCGCCGCCAGGCTGTTCCTGAACGTGTTCATCCTGGGCACGCTCATCACGATGATCTTCTCCAACGATGCGACGGCGCTGATCCTGACGCCCATCGTCTACGTGCTGGTGACCAGGCTGCGGCTGCCCGTCCTGCCCTTCCTGTTCGCCTGCACCTTCATCGCCGATACGGCGTCGTTCCTGCTGCCCATCAGCAACCCGATCAACATCATCGTCATGTCGCGTTTCCCGCTGCCGCTGCCGGCGTTCCTGAGACTGCTCCTGCTGCCCAGCCTGGTGGTGATCGCGATCAACCTCGGGGTTTTCTACCTGCTCTACCGGAGGCAGCTGAAAGGATCCTTCAACCTCGACCACATGCCGACCCTGGACCAGGCGGTGCGGCATCGCCCCTACTTCCGCTATGCCCTGGGGGTGCTGGCGCTGGTGGCTCCCGCCTACGTGCTGGCCTCCGCCTTCCAGTTCCCGCTTTCCGTGGTGGCTGCAGCGGGGGCGGCGCTGCTGCTGGCGGGCGGCTTGTGCTGGAAGCGGACCACCTTGCGGGAGACGTGCCAGAGGGTGTCCTGGTCCATCTTCGGCTTCATCGCCGGCATGTTCGTGGTGGTGCGCGCCGTCGAGGACACCGGGCTCACCGTGAAGCTGGGCCGCCTGCTGCTGCACCTGTCCGGCGGCACTCGCTTCGGGGCGGTGCTGGCGGGGACACTGGGGTCCGCCCTGGGCACCAACCTGATCAACAACGTGCCCATGGCCGTGGTCATGGATTCCGCCCTGGGCAGCGTCCAGCATGCCGCGCCGGCCCTGAGGGACGGTTTCGTCGCGGCCACCATGTTCGGCTGCGACCTGGGCCCGAACCTCACCACCGTCGGCTCCCTGGCCACGATCCTATGGCTGCTCATCCTGCGCCAACGGAAGCTGGAAGTCTCCGGCCTGGATTACTTCAAGGTGGGCGTCATGGTGACGCCGCTGATGCTGCTGGCGGGGGCCTGCACCATCTGGATGTGCTTGTGAGCTCGTGTGGGGAAGGGGTGGCTCACTCGGGATTGTCGAAGGAGTAGTGCTTGCTGGACTCCCCTGACAGGTCCCTGGACTCCAGGATCCGGTACAGATCCCGCACCCGGCTGACCGTGATTTCCTTGATCATGTCCAGATTGACCGACGGCCAGATCGTGCCGTCCCGGTAGTCGTAGTAGCTTCGGAGAAAGGCCTTCTCCTGCTCGCGGTAGGCCAGCCAGGCGCGCTGGGACTTGACCAGGGCCTTGCGGGCCAGGATGAATCTGGTCCGGCTGTAGCCCGGCTGGCTTCGCGCGGCTTTCTCATCGAGATCGATGGATTTCATCACCTGGTCATAGACCTTGTTGAGTTCGACTTCCCAGTCCTTTATGGAACGGCTGTAGCAATCGATGATGTCCACGGAGCTTTTTGCGGACTTGAAGCAATCGTTTTCCTTGGTGATCAAGGGATGCACCGTTCGTTCCTGTTTCGCCGCCAGGCAAGGCGCGGACAGGATGAGGCAAGCGGCAAAAGCAGCCAGGAAACCACGGCCATGCGCCATGGGATGAACTGATTTCTGACCCGATTCCGGCGCATCCAACGGCATCATCGAAACCTCAACTTGAAGAACCGAACAAGGTGGCCGAGCCCAAGGCCATGGGATGTCCGTCAAATTCGGTTCCTTTGCCGGTTTGTCAATGGCCCGGCCGCGACCGCGTCAGCGGGTCATGGTCACCTTGCTCAGGCGGCGCGGGTGGTCGGGGCTGAAGCCCCGGGCCCGGGAGACCGCTTCGGCCAGGGGGTAGAAGCTCTGGATCGCCGTGATCGGGTCCAGCTCTTCCGAGCCGGTGGTGGCCAGGGTGAGATCCCGTTCCGGCACGTCCGCGGGAGCGGCCAGGATCACCTGGGCGCCCCGGCCGCGCATCTCGGCCGCCAGCTTGACGATCTCCGCCTGGGCGGGACCGCGCAGGGCGAAGGCGATCAGGGGATACCCGGACTCCACCAGGGCCTGGGGACCGTGGCGCATCTCCGCGGCGCTGAACGCCTCGGCCTGGATCCCGCAGGTCTCCTTGAACTTCAAGGCGGCCTCCTCGGCGATGGCCAGCCCGACCCCGCGGGCCACCACCATCAGGCGCTCCGAGCCGGCCAGCGCCTGCACCGGCGCCGACCAGTCCAGGGCGCGGGCGGCTTCCAGCGCCTCGGGGAGGGTCTGCAGGCCCTGCAGCAGATCCTCGCTCTGGGTCCAGTGGGCGGTCAGGGCGGCCGCGGCGGCCAGGCTGCAGATGAAGCTCTTGGTGGCGGCGACGCTGAGCTCGGCGCCGGCATGGAGCGGCAGGACCCACTCGGCCGCTTCCGCCAGGGGCGAAGCGGCATCGTTCACCAGCGCCAGGGTGGCGGCCCCGCCCTGGCGCAGCACCCGGACCGGTTCCACCACGTCCGGGCTGCGCCCGGACTGGGATACGGCGATGGCGAGCATCCGGTGCGCCTCCAGGGGGGCGCGGTAGAGCGTCACCAGCGACATCGGCAGGGAGGTCACCAGGCGCCCGGTGCGCACGGTCATGAGGTAGGCCAGGTAGGCCGCGGCATGGTCGGAGCTGCCCCGGGCGATGGTGACGATGGACGCGGGCGGGGTCGCACGGAGCCGCGCGGCCAGGGCCTGGTTTGCGGCCAGGTTCGCCGCGAGCATGGTCCGGACCGCGTCCGGAGCCGCCAAGGTTTCTTCAAGCATCAATGAGGTCAAGGGATACTCCTTCCAGAAAAACAGAGGTCAACTGCAGGGCGGGATCCATCACCACCAGATCGGCCATCCTGCCGACGGCGATCCGGCCCCGGTCGTCCAGGCCCAGGTACTCGGCCGCATAGGCCGACACCCGGTGGGAAGCGTCCTCCAGGGTCAGGCCGAGGCCCACCAGGTTGCGCAGCGCCTGGTCCAGGGTGAGCGTGCTGCCGGCCAGGGTGCCGTCGGCCAGCCTGACGGCGCCATGGAACTTGGTGACGCACTGGCTGCCCAGGTGGTAGGGGCCGTCGGGCATGCCGGACCCGGCCGTGCCGTCGGTGACGCAGTAGAGCCTGGGAATGGCGCGCAGGGCGGCCAGGATCATCCCGGGGTGCACATGGATCAGATCGGCGATCAGCTCCGCGTACTCGGCGTGGGCCATGGCGGCGGCGGCCATGCCCGGCTCCCGGTGCAGCATGCCGGTCATGGCGTTGAACAGGTGGGTGAAGCTGCCCAGGCCGGCCTGCAGGGCCGCCACGCCCACCGGGTAGTCGCCGAGGGTGTGCCCGGCCTGGACCCGGATGCCCTGGTCCACCAGGGCCTTGATGAGCTCAAGGTGGCCGTCCAGCTCCGGGGCGAGGGTCACGATCCGGATCGGAGCCAGGGCGTTCAGCGCCAGGACTTCCTCCAGGGTGCCGGGACGGGTGCAGTGCGGCTGGGCGCCCAGCTTGCCCGGGTTGATGAAAGGGCCTTCTAGGTGCAGGCCCAGCACCCGGGCCCCGCCCGCCTGGCCCTGGCTCACGGCCGGGCCGATCTCGGCCGCCACGCGGCGCAGATCCTCCCGGCTGGCGCACACCGTCGTCGCCAGCATGCTGGTGGTGCCATGCCGGGCATGCATCCGGGCGGCGGTCAGCACCGCGGAGCGGCCGGACATGATGTCGGCGCCGCCGCCCCCGTGCACGTGCAGATCGATGAAGCCCGGCAGGATCACCGGCCGGCCCGGTTCCGGTCCGGCCGCGGCCGTGCCGGTCAGCGCACGGATGCGCGCGCCGAATTCGACCACCCCGCGCATCCAGCCGTCGGGGGTGAGGATGCTGCCCTCCAGCCGCCGCGGCCCAGGGGGCCCTTGCTCGAGCGTTCCGGTCATCCCGTCCCTCCCTTCGTCGCTTGCCGGCCCATGCGGGACACCGGGATCATGGCCGGCTTGCCGCCAGCGGGTTCGCCGCGGCCAGGCGGGTGGCGTGGAGTTCCGCGTTGATCTCGTCGGCCACCGCGTCGGCGATGGGCCCGATCACCACCTGGATGTTGTCCTCCGAAGGCCGGACGACGGCCACGGCCCCGGCGGCCTTGAGCGCGGGATCCAGCGCGAGCTTGCCGCTCTTGACGCTGACCCGCAGCCGGGTGGCGCAGGCTTCCAGCTCGACGATGTTGTCGATGCCGCCGAGAGCCTGGATGTAGCCATGGGCGCGGGTGCGGGCGACCGGGAGCACCGCTTCGGCGTCGGTCTCGGCATCGATGGCCAGCGGCTCCCGGCCCAGGGTCTTGAAGTTGAACCGGCGGATGCACAGGGTGAAGATGCCGTAGTAGAGGCCGAAGTAGACCGCGCCCACCGGGAGCGCCATCCAGCCGTGCTGGGACTTGCCGTAGGAGAGCACATAGTCGATGGCGCCGGCGGAGAAGGTGAAGCCCAGCTTCACGTGGAGCAGGTTCATCACCACCAGGGAGACGCCGGTCAGCACCGCGTGCACCGCGAACAGCGCGGGGGCGACGAACATGAACGAGAACTCGATGGGCTCGGTGATGCCGGTGACCAGGGACACCAGCGCCGCGGACAGCAGCAGGCTGCCGACCTTGACCTTGTTCTCGGGGCTGGCGGTGCGGTACATGGCCAGGCAGGCCGCGGGAAGCCCGAACATCATCACCGGGAAGAAGCCGGCCATGAAGGATCCGGCGGTGGGGTCGCCGGCGAAGAACCGGTTCAGGTCGCCGTGGACCAGGCCCTGGGGGCCGGTGAAATTGCCGAACACGAACCAGATGAAGGTGTTCAGCACATGATGCAGGCCGGTGACCAGGAGCAGCCGGTTCAGCACGCCGTAGATGAACAGGCCGATGTTGCCGGACCCGATCACCCAGTGGCCGACCGCGTCGATGCCGCGCTGCACCAGGGGCCAGACATGGCCCATGATGAAGGCCAGCGCCAGGCAGGCCACGCCGGTGGCGATGGGAATGAAGCGCCGGCCGCCGAAGAAGGCCAGCCAGGCCGGCAGCTTGATGTCCTTGAAGCGGTTGTAGAGGGCCCCGGCGATCAGGCCGGAAAAGATGCCGCCCAGCACGCCCATGTTGATCGTGGGGTTGATGGCCTTGGCCCCCGCGTCCAGCACGAAGTAGCCGACCATGCCGGCCAGCCCGGCCGCGCCGTGCTGGTCCCGGGCGAAGCCGAAGGCGATGCCGATGGCGAACAGCAGGCCCAGGTTGGCGAAGATGGCGCCTCCGGCCGCGGCCATGAACGGGATCTTCAGCAGATCGTCCTGGCCGAGCCGGAGCAGCAGCCCCGCGATGGGCAGCACGGCGATGGGCAGCATGAGCGTGCGGCCGAAGCGCTGGAACGCGTCAAAGCGGGTGGTTGCCATGGGCTCCTCGATCCTGGGGTTGGTCGCCGGCCTTGCGCCGGGGTAGACGTTCACGGGCCGCTCTTGGGAAGCAGACGCGGTGGCGCGGGGGGAAATGCGCACGCCCATGGGCGGCCACCTCCCGGCTGTATATTGAAAGCATGCTTGATGCCAATGTGATAATGGCAATAAAATAAGCCACTTAGATTATTCGGGATCTAGGCGCAAATGACCCTGATCATTCAGGATGAAAGAATCTCTCACTCAGAACGAGGGAGAGGATCTTGGGAGCGAAGTCAGGGTAAACGCATGATTGGTACGTCATGAAACGTCCGTGGCCGAGATCGCAACCGGCCGAGCTACCGTCCGTGGCCTACAACGCCCTTTCAGGCTGAGACTGGCCGATAATCAGGAAATCTTTTTCTTCACGTAGCCGAAATGCCCCATTGTGCCGGTCCCCGGAGACCGGACCCGACGGCCCTGTCCCAACCACGGGCGCCAGTCCGGGACCCGGACCCGCGCGGCGTCAAGCCTGGCGCTGGAGCAGCACCACCGACTGCGGCCCCACCTCCAGGCTGGCGCCGGCCATGAGCGGCGCGGCGGCTTCGATCCAGCCCAGGCCGGTGTCCAGCAGCGTGACCCAGTTGGCGCCCCAGGCCGCCGGCGGCAGGATGAACGCCAGCGCCTCGTGGTGGCTGTTGAACAGCAGCAGGAAGCTGCCGTCCACCACCGGCTCGGCCCGGGCGTTGGGGTTGGGGATGGTCTCGCCGTTGATGAAGACGGCGATGGTCTTGGCGTAGCCTTCGTTCCACTGCTCGTCGTTCATGGGCTCGCCGGTGTGGCTGAACCAGGCGATGTCCTCGCAGTCGGCGCCGCGGATGGCGCGGCCGCGGAACCAGCCCCGGCGCCGGAAGGCCGGGTGGGCCTGGCGGAAGGCGATGAGCCGCCGGCTGAAGGCCAGCAGCTCCTGGTCCAGGTGCGCCCAGTCCAGCCAGGTGATGCTGTTGTCCTGGCAGTAGGCGTTGTTGTTGCCGCCCTGGGTGCGGCCGGCCTCGTCCCCCGCCACCAGCATGGGGATGCCCTGGGAGAGGATGAGCGTCGCCAGGAAGTTGCGCTGCTGGCGGGCGCGCAGGGCGAGCACCGCCGGATCCTCGCTGGGGCCCTCGGCGCCGCAGTTCCAGGAACGGTTGTCGTCGGTGCCGTCCCGGCCGTCCTCGCCGTTGGCCTGGTTGTGCTTGTCGTTGTAGGAGACCAGGTCGCGCAGGGTGAAGCCGTCGTGGGCGGTGATGAAGTTGATGCTGGCGAAGGGGTTGCGCGAGTCGTCCGCGTAGAGGTCGGAGCTGCCGGTGAGGCGGTAGGCGAACTCCTTCAGGGTCTCGTCCTGGCCGCGCCAGAAGTCGCGCAGGCAGTCCCGGTACTTGCCGTTCCACTCGGACCAGCCCGCGGGGAAGTTGCCCACCTGGTAGCCGCCTTCGCCCAGGTCCCAGGGCTCGGCGATGAGCTTGACCTGGCTGATGACCGGGTCCTGCTGCATGATGTCGAAGAAGGCGGACAGCTTCTGCACGTCGTGCAGCTCCCGGGCCAGGGTGGCGGCCAGGTCGAAGCGGAAGCCGTCCACGTGCATCTCCAGGATCCAGTAGCGCAGGGAATCCATGATCAGCTGCAGCACGTGCGGGTTGGGCATGTTGAGGCTGTTGCCGGTGCCGGTGTAGTCCATGTAGTGCCGGCGGTCCTCCTCCGTCAGCCGGTAGTAGTAGCCGTTGTCGATGCCCTTGAGGCAGAGCATGGGCCCCATCTCGTTGCCTTCGGCGGTGTGGTTGTAGACCACGTCCAGGATCACTTCGATGCCGGCCTGGTGGAAGGCCTTGACCATCTGCTTGAACTCCGCGGCCGCCCCGCCGGGGCGCTGGTCGCAGGCATACCCGGGGTTGGGCGCCAGGAAGGAGATGGAGTTGTAGCCCCAGTAGTTGCGCAGCCCCCGGTCCACCAGGGTCTTGTCCTGCAGGAAGAAGTGCACCGGCATCAGCTCCACCGCGGTGACGCCCAGCTGCTTGAGGTAGTCGATGGCCAGGGGATGCACCAGCCCGGCGAAGGTCCCCCGCAGCTCGGCCGGGATGTCCGGATGGGCCGCGGTGAAGCCCTTCACATGCAGCTCGTAGATGATGGTCTCGTGCCAGGGGCGCTGCAGCAGGCGGTCGCCGGTCCAGTCGAAGTAGGGCTGCTGGACGATGCTCTTGGGCATGAAGGGCGCGCTGTCCGCGTCGTTGCGCTGGTCCGGGCCGCCGTCGAACCGGTACGGGAACAGGGCCTCGTCCCAGCGCACGTCCCCGTCGATGGCCTTGGCGTAGGGGTCCAGCAGCAGCTTGGCGGGGTTGCAGCGCTGGCCCTGCCCGGGCGCCCAGGGGCCATGCACCCGGAAGCCGTAGCGCTGGCCTGGCTCGATGCCCGGGAAGTAGCCGTGCCAGCAGTGGCCGGTGACCTCCGGCAGGTCGGCCCGGGTCTCCGCCCCATGGTCGTCGAACAGGCACAGCTCCACCCGCTCGGCGATCTCCGAGAACAGGGAGACGTTCACTCCGGCGCCGTCGTAGGTGGCGCCCAGGGGATAGGGATTCCCCGGCCAGATTTTCATGCTCATGCAGGCACTCCTAGGTGAGGCGGAGACGGTGGAAGACAGGGACCTTGACGATATCCACCAGGATGGCGAAGGCCAAGCCCGCCGCCAGCACCCCGCCGATCACCCGGAGGGGCAGCGGCGCCATGGCGAGGCCGAACCCGGCCAGGGCCGAGGCGATGAGCAGATCCGCGGCGGAGGAGAGCACCAGCAGGCGGCTGGGGCGGATGGACCAGAAGTGCCCGCGGGTGCGGTTGGCGTAGGTGGTGACCTGGTTGCCGCACACGATGAGCACGAAGGCGAGGCTGCGCAGGGCCCCGAGGCCGAGCCCCAGGCGGTACCGGCCCAGGGCCAGGAGCGCGGTGCAGAACGCCAGGTCGCAGAGGCCCATGAAGACCCCGGCGAGGGTCAGGGTGCCCACCCGCCACGCGTTGGGCTTCGGCGACGGGCGCACGTGGTCGGTGGTCAGGGACATGCCCAGGAAGTCGCCGGTGATCATGATGATCACCATCAGCATCGGGGTCAGCACCGCCTGGCCGGTCATGACCAGGCCGGCCCCCAGGAACAGCACCTTCATGGTCTTCCCGGTGACCGAGTTCAGGGTGTAGGTGAGGATGCGCTGGAACATGATCCGGCCTTCCCGGATCGCCGCCACGGCCCCCTCCAGCCCCGGCCGGGTGAGCACCATGCCCGCCGCGGACTTGGCCACGTCGGTGGCCGACGCCACGGCGATGCCGATCTGCGCCTGGCGCAGGGCCGGCGCGTCGTTGGCGCCGTCGCCGCACATGCCGACCGTATGCCCGCCCTTCTGGAACGCCCGCACCAGCTTGTACTTGTCCTCGGGCAGCACCCCGGCGAACACCGCGTAGGTGCCGGGATCCACCGACTCCGGAATGGGCCCGGGCGGACAGATCGCGCCGTCCAGCCCCACCGCCCGGGCGATGATCCCGGCGGTGGCCGGGGCGTCCCCGGTGACCATCACCGTGGCCACCCCCAGCTCCCGCAGCTGGCTGATCAGTTCCGCCGCGTCGGGGCGGGGCGGGTCGCTCAGGGCGATGAGGCCGGCCAGGCGCAGGGCGCCGGCGGGGCCCACGGCCACCGCCAGGACCCGGTAGCCCTTGCCTTCGAAGTCCGCCGCCGCCGCGGCCGAAGCGGCGCCCGGGGCGCCGGTGAGGGCGGACACCGGGGCGAAGGCCCCCTTCACGATCCGCACCCGGCCGCCGCCGGCGTCCCGGGCGGTGGCTTCGGAGCGTTTGCTCGCGGGATCGAAGGGCAGGAAGCTGGTCCGCTCGGGCAGTCCGGAGGCTCCGGCCTTGGCCGCGGCGGCGCGGATGGCCCCGTCCACGGGGTCCTGGCCGCCGTCGGAACTGGCCAGGGCGGCCCAGGCCAGGAGATGGGCCTGGTCGAACCCGGGTTCCGCATGGAGCGCGGCGATGGCCAGTTCGTTCCGGGTCAGGGTGCCGGTCTTGTCCGAGCAGAGCACGTCCAGGGTCGCCGCCTCGTCCAGGGCCGAGAGCCGGGTCGGCAGCACCCCCTGGCCGCCCAGGGCCCTGGCGCCCAGGGCCGCGGCCAGGGTGAAGGTGGCCGGCAGCGCCACCGGGATCGAGCCCAGCACCGCCGTGAGCACCAGGGACAGCAGCTCGGCCCCGGGCAGGTGGCGGCCGTGGGCGTACCAGAGCAGCAGGAGGATGGCGGCGCCGTTGCAGAGGACCAGGTTGCGCACCACCCGGATCACGGTCTTCTGCTGGGTGCTGACCACGTGGGCTTCCCGCACCAGTTCCGCGGTGCGCCCGAACTTGGTCCCGGCCCCGGTGGCGGTGACCCGGGCGGTGGCCTCGCCGCGCCGGACCAGGGCCCCCGCGTAGCTCTGCACGCCCGGCCCGGCCTCCACCGGGACCGATTCGCCGGTGAGCATGGAATGGTCCAGCAGGACCGAACCCTCCACCAGGGTCACGTCGGCCGCCACCACGCCGCCCAGGGACAGCTTCAGCAGGTCGCCCGGCACCAGCTCCACCGCGGGCACCAGCTTCCAGGCGCCGTCCCGGCGCACCGACGCGGAGAGCGCCAGGCGTGATTTCAGCGCCGCGAGGGTGGCCTGGGCCCGTCCCTCCTGGAAGTAGCCCAGGGCGGCGTTGAAGCCCAGCAGCCCGGCGATGACCCCGGCTTCCACCCACTCGCCCAGGGCGAGCTGGAGGACGATCGCCGCCTCCAGCATCCAGGGCACCGGGGCCCAGAACTTGGCCAGGGCCGAACGCCAGGCGGGAACCGTGGTGTCCGGCATGGCGTTCGGCCCGGAGCGGCCGAGGCGGGTCCGGGCCTCGGCGCTGGTCAATCCGTCCGCGGGGGTGGCGGCAGCGTCACCCATGGTTCAACCTCCGTCCGCCTGCCGCAGGACCTGGGCGCTGCGCTCCAGGGCCTGCCGTTCCCCGGCGGCCAGGACCGGGAACAGCGTGCGCACCACGCCGCGGGCGCCCAGGACCCGGGGCAGGGAGAGGCAGGGCGCGGTGCCGCTCAGCTCCGGCGAGGGGGCGGAAACGGTCAGCACGATCTCCTGGTCGTCGCGGATGGCCCGGACGATCTGCGCGATGGCGGCCCCGATGCCGTAGCAGGTGGAGCCCTTGCCCTGGATGATCCGGGCGGCGGCATTGCGCACGCCGTCGTCGATGCGGGCCTTGAGCCCGGGGGTGAGCGGGCGCCCCACCTGCTTGGCGAAGGGTTCCAGGGGGATCCCCGCCACGGCGACGGTGGACCACACCAGCACCTCGGAATCCCCGTGCTCGCCCAGGACATAGGCATGGATGGACTGGGGCGACACCCCCGCGGCCAGGCCCAGGTGGGCCCGGAACCGGGCGGTGTCCAGCAGGGTGCCGGTGCCGAACACCCTTCCCGGCGGCAGCCCCGAGAGCCGGCAGACCAGCCCCGTGAGCACATCCACCGGGTTGGACACCACCAGCAGCACGGCGTCCGGCGCGTGGGCCACCACCTGGCCGATGATCTGGGTGAAGATCAGCTGGTTCCGCCCCAGCAGCTGCAGCCGGGTCTCCCCCGGCAGCTGCCGGGCGCCGCAGCACAGCACCACCACCGCGGCCCCGGCCAGGGCGGCATAGTCCCCGGTGGCGATGGCCAGGGGGCTGGCGAACAGCGTGGCGTCCTGGAGATCCTCCGTCTGGGCCCTGGCCAGTTCCTGGTTCGGGTCGATGAGCACCAGCTCGCTGGCGGTCCCGCCCAGGATCATGGCGTAGGCCGCGCTGCTGCCCACCGCCCCGGCTCCGACAATTCCGACTTTCATGGCAATCCAATCGCGCTAGCGGGCCAGGACCTGGCCCAGGGTGGCCGCTTCCGGGCCGATGATGAGATCGCTTTCGTGGTCCGGCAGGGCCATGACCGCCTTGACCCCCGCGGCCGCCAGGGCCTTGAGGTCGATTTTCCCGGGATCCTTCAGCCGCACCCGCAGCCGGGTGGCCGCCAGCGCATCCAGGGCCAGGACGTTGTCCGGGCCGCTCAGGGCGGCGTAGATGGCCTGGGCCTGCTGCTGCTGGGCCTTGGTGGCGGACTGGACCGCCGCCGCGGGCGCCGCGGCCGCCGGGCCGGTGACGCTGGCCGCGCCGTCCGCCTCGGGTCCGGCGGTCTTGAGGTAGATCTCCATGTCCGTCTTCAGGTTCTCCGAGGCGGTGCCGAAGATCGCCTGCTCGCTGTTGCCCACCTGGAGCACCTCGGCGGCGCCCATGGCCTTGAGCCGGGCGCGGTCCACCCGGGCGGGGTCCTGCACGGTGACCCGCAGCCGGGTGATGCAGGCGTCGAGGCTGGTGATGTTGCCGCGCCCGCCGAAGGCCAGGACCAGATCCCTGGCCCGGGCATCCCCCACCGAGGCCACGACGGCGACTTCGGCCTCGTCCTCGCGCCCGGGGGTCATGAGCTTGAAGAACTGGATGGACCAGCGGAACACGCCGTAGTAGAGGAAGCCGTAGGCCGGGCCCAGGATCAGCACCAGCCACCAGCGGGTCGCCTGGTGCCCCAGGACGTTGAACATCACGAAGTCGATGGCGCCCTGGGAGAAGGTGAAGCCCATGTGCATGCCCAGGGTGTTGGACACGAACTGGGTGGAGGCCGCCAGCACCGCGTGCACCAGGTACAGCCCGGGCGCCACGAACATGAAGGAGAACTCGATGGGCTCGGTT